>Ga0209643_1000802_pt1 | contig 39972 bp, 33 predicted proteins | sample AutmiccBRH37_all_FD_187383 | JGI IMG/M metagenome (GOLD analysis project Ga0209643, IMG submission 187383) | Deep subsurface microbial communities from Mt. Terri, Switzerland - Autotrophic microbial communities BRH/37_all (SPAdes) (version 2) | ecosystem: Environmental > Aquatic > Deep...
CTGGAAGCGATGGACGGGATACCACGTCCGAAGCCGGATCGAGGCGAAGATGCGGTGCCTCAAGGCCTTCGGTGAACGCATCGCGGCAAGAGACCCCGACCGCCTGACCGCCGAAATCCAGATCCGTGTCGCACTGATGAACCGCTTCTCGGCCCTCGGAACGGCCGAGAGCATTCGTGTGGCCTGATGCCCAAAGGGGAGGGGCCATCATGCCTCAGGCGTCAGTTACGCAACAACGCCGATGACGCAGGGGCCACCGGTGATCTTGGCGTTTTTGTGGGCGTGCGGCTACTGCAGGACCGGTTTCGGGGCAGTCAGCACGAAGGTGACGGGCTACTTCCAGTAATTGGCGGGACAGCCGAAGACGCCACCATGGCAATCGTCGTTCCTGTGGACCCGTTTCGCGGGTACATCGGAGACCTATGCAAGGCGCTCGGCAAAGAACGGGGCGACCTCACGCAGCTCCGGCCCGACCTCGTCGTTGTTGGCATCGACCTGTCTGGTGGAAAAGTCCGCATCAAGATCACGCCGGTCGAAGTAAAGTGCCGCCCGATGTCACGCTTCAGCGCTGGCGAGGCAGTGGAAGCGCTCGATCAGGCAAAGGCACTGTCATCCCTCCTGTCCGCGATGCAGCGCCATGACGGACAGCCCCGGCTGTGGTCACTTGCCTACCAGCACTTGCTCCTTTCTGTCATCGGTTTTGGGCTGCGCGTGTACAGCCAGCACCACGATGTCGTCGGCCACGCCGCGCGATGGTCCGAGTTCCACGAGCGAATTGCCCGCGCCATCCTTGATGGGAGCGACTGCGTGGAGGTCGACACCCGAGGGCGCCTGATTATCTTGGACGACAATCCCTCGAGCAAGCCGCAGGATTTCGACAACGATGGCTTCGAGGAGACTATAGTGATCGGCCGGGAGGACGCGGGGAAGGTTGCGGCGGGCGACCCAGCTTCCTTCTACGAAATGGTCCGCGCCCGCCTTGGCGACTGGCAACTCATGCCACGTCCAACGATCCAGCTTGCAATCGAGGCGCCGGTTGTCTCCGAGCAGCCAGAGGCCGCTCAGGTCCCCAATAACGATGACTGGATGGAAGAGAATCTCGCAAAGGAGGCTCCGCCTCCTTCGCCCATCGAAACACTGCCGGCCGAGGATGAACAGGCCGCGCGTCATCCTGTCGGCAAGGGCGTCATACTCGAGGTCGGCAAGACGATTGACGGCTTTCGCCCCCGCGACCTCGAGCTCAACATCTCGGACACCCGCCTTAACCAACTCAACATTGGGGTCGTGGGCGACCTCGGCACCGGTAAGACTCAGTTACTGAAGGCCCTGATCGCACAGATCGCATCGTCTGGCCCCGAGAACCGCGGTCATCCACCGCGATTCCTCATCTTCGACTACAAGCGGGACTATAGCAGCGACGACTTCGTCGCCGCCACCGGCGCCCGCGTCATCCGACCGCACCGCATACCCTTGAACCTATTCGATACACGCGCGAGTGGCGATGTACCTGCGCCGTGGTTCGACAGATTCCGGTTTTTTGCAGACGTTCTCGGCAAGATCTATTCTGGGATTGGCACTGTCCAGCGCGACAAGCTCAAGCGCGCGGTCAAGGAAGCCTATGACGGGGCCGCCCCAGGCGTTCCACCGACCCTGCGGGAGGTGCACACTGCCTACCACGGCATAGTAGAAGGCAAGCCTGACTCCCCGATGTCGATCATCAGCGATATGCTCGACATGGAAATCTTCGAGGAAGACCAGTCCAAAATCGTGCCGTTCGACACCTTCCTCGACGGCGTGGTAGTGATCGCACTGGATGCCCTCGGCCAGGACGACCACAGCAAGAACATGCTGGTCGCCATCATGCTGAACATGTTCTACGAGAACATGCTCCGGACCCCCAAAAGGCCATTCCTTGGGCAGGAACCGCAGCTGCGAGCAATCGATTCCTACCTTCTCGTCGATGAAGCCGACAATATCATGCGCTACGAGTTCGACGTCCTGCGAAAGCTACTTCTCCAGGGGCGTGAGTTCGGGACTGGCGTGATCCTCGCGTCGCAATACCTCCGGCACTTCAAGGCAGGCGGCACTGACTACCGGGAACCACTGCTGACGTGGTTCATCCACAAGGTCCCCAACGTGACGACATCTGAGTTGTCGGCGCTGGGGCTGACCGTGACCGCAGCCGAAATGGCGGAGCGCATCAAGGGCCTTGGCAACCACCAGTGCCTATATAAATCGTTCGATAGTCCGGGCGAGTTTATAAGGGGCCAGCCATTCTATGAACTCGAGAGGGTGTGGAACATTGGCAAACGGTAGGAAAACGCTTTGGTCGATTTCCTAAGTCCTTCGGAGCGGTCCGAGCGAATGTCCCGGATTCGCTCTTCAAACACCTCGCCAGAGGTCGCGCTGCGTAGCGCACTGCACGCTCTCGGCCTCAGGTTCAGGCTCCATCGCAAGGACCTTCCGGGCAAGCCGGACATAGTCCTCCCGCAGTACCGGACTGCAATATTCGTTCACGGATGCTTCTGGCACCGGCATGAAGGGTGCAAGGTAGCCACTACGCCGAAGAGCAATACAGAATTCTGGGTCGAGAAGTTCGCCCGCAATGTGGCACGCGATCTTCGGTCTAGGGAAGCACTAGAGGCTCAGGGCTGAAGAGTATTCATTGTATGGGAATGTGAGGTGGCGACCGGACGCAAAGCTGGTGAGGCTGCGCTTCGGGTTGCTAGCGATGTTCGCAGCGGCATTCCTCCACAGTGAGATGTAGCAGCCGATCACGGCAGATGCTGAGATACGAAAACGCCCATGAAATTTGAGGCCATTCAGACGCGGTCTTTCCGCGTGAGCATTCAACCGCCACGGCGCCCCCTCCTCTGGTTCCTCCCCTGCCCGTAGCGTATGCGGGGGGGCGCAGCGCAGCATTTCGCTAGCGACAGGCACTTTCACCGGGGAATCCACCTGGAATCCACTTGGGTCGCAGCACGCGAGAAAGCGACTCGTTATCAAAGGCTTGCGGAATCACGATCTCGGGGCGCTGGATTCCTTAGCGGAATCCAGGGAAGCCACTTCGCGGAAGCCACCCTGCTCGAAGCCACCCATCTGAAGCCACCGGCGAGAAGCTGTTGTATCATGGGTCATTTCCGTTTGACAAAGATGCGCTTGCTGTCGCAGCTTCAGGCGCCCGTGGGGTGTATCGCGACTGCAGTCAATCCAACGAGTCGACCCTGTTCCCTTGCGCTTCTCGGCTGCGACCGCCAGTCCCAGCTTCTTTTTCGCTCCGGCTACGGCGCCGCGCACGGTGTCAGCCGGTCGCTGCGGCGATCTCGGCGATGGCCGACTCTCCGGCCCGGCCTGCCGATGCTCCGCCGCAACGCCAACGACGCGAAGGCGGTCGCAGTGGGCCACGCCGTCATCTGCCATTGCCCTTGCGATTAGCGCAGAGAGGCCCGCCATATCTTGGGCGAACATCGCCGCCTTTGGCTGGGGACCACACCCTTGCAAGTCCTGCCCTCCTCAGCTTGCCGGGCGTACCGCAGCAACCGACGGGAACGCGTTGCTCTCCTTCAGCGCCGCGTCCACGGCTGCAAGGAACCTGTCCGTCTCGGCCTCGCCAATCGGAAAGGACAGCGCGATCAGGCCACGCGAGGCAAAGTAGCATCCCCTCTCCAGCATCAGCAGATGAAGCAGGCGCAACCGGCCCGCGCGGTCTTGCTCAGAGCCTCCCTTGCCGTGGATGTTCATGATCGAGCCCATGCCGGTAACCTGGAACAGATGGCCGCGCCCCGCAAACAGCGCGTTCAGGTCCTTGCGGAACTTCTCGCCCTGGGCAAAGAGGGCATCGAGCGCCTCGGCTGTCAGATAGAGATCTGTCGCGGCGGCCCCGGTCATCATCGTCAGGCGGTTGTTATTGAAGGTTCCGGCATGCTGCAAGGCATCCGGCCGCGCGGGATCGAAACGCTGCATCACCTCTGCGGTGCCACCAAAGGCGCCAAAGGCCAGCCCGCCGCCAAAGATTTTGCCAAGGGTTGTCATGTCAGGCGTGATGCCGAGCCGGGCCTGCGCTCCGCCAAAGGCCATCCGCGCCGTCTGCACCTCGTCGAAGATCAGCAGCGCGCCGTGGGCGTGGGTCAGGGCGCGCAGGCGCAGCAAGAAGTCGGGCGCGGCCGCGATGCACCCGCCAGCCCCTTGCATCGGTTCAACCAGCACCGCCGCAATGCGTCTGCCGTTTGCGGCGAACTCGGCCTCAGCGGCGGCGATGTCGTTATAGGGCAGAACGACAAAGTCGAAGGGCACATTCACCGGCGCGTTGCCACTCCCGAAGGTCAGGACCCCGCCGTGATACCCGCCCTTGAAAACGGCGACGCGGTCCCGGCCCGTCACCAGCCTGGCGGCCGTCACTGCCATCAGGTTCGCCTCTGTGCCCGAATTGGTGAAGCGGATCAGGTCGATCGAGGGGAACCGGCGGACCAGCCTTTCTGCGAACTCCGTCTCGAACGGGGTCTGCGAGGACAGGCCGATCCCGCCCAGATGCGCTTCCGCCATCACCTGCGCGAGCGCGGGCGCGGTATGGCCGAAGATGCCGGCCGTGAACTCGCCAAGGTAATCGACATACTCATGCCCATCGGCATCAGTGATGCGGCACCCCGCGCCCGCCACGATCGACAGCGGATGCGGCGCGCTCCACAAAGAGCTGCGTGTATTGCCCCCGGGCATTACGTGGCGGGCTCGCGCAAGGGCCGCGGCGCTTGCCGGCGTGCGAGCCACAAAGCGCTTGGTGGCTGCGGTGAGAGCGTCGGCTAGGCCGGTGGTGAAGGCGTTCGACATGGATGATCCTGTGATGAAGTTACCGGAGGCGCCCGGCTGGAGAAATGGCGCCAAGCACGGCCTCTGACCCCTGCTCATGGGCCTGCGCCAACAGCTCGGCCGTCGTGGGTCCCAGAGTGAAGCCCTGATGGCCGTGACCAAAGTTGAACCACAGCCCGGAATGGCGCGGGGCGCGGCCCACCATCGGCAGCATGTCGGGCAGGCACGGCCTGCTGCCATACCATTGCGGCTCGTCCCTGCGCGCCCCGATGTCCATGATCTCGCCAAGGGCGCGGAGGCCTCGGTCAAGCTGGCGCGTGTCGGGACCGGCGCCGCGATGGACCAGCGCCGCCCCGGTCGAGATGCGCAGACCGCTGGTCATCGGCGCGGCGACGACCCCGTTCGCCACATCGAGGAGCGGTCGGCGCAGCGCGACATCCATGCCGTAGTGGCCATGATAGCCGCGCTTGTAGATCATCTGGATGCGGTAGCCGAAGCGCTTCAGCAGCTGCGGCGCCCAAGGGCCAAGCGCGACGACGGCTGTCTCTGCCGTGGTCGCGCCGCTCTCCGTCAAAACGCTCCAGCCCTGGCCGGCCTGTTGCAGCGTTCCCGCATCGCCTGTCAGCACGCGCCCGCCACGGCGGCTGAACAGCGCGGCATAGGCCGCTGTCAGATCACCCGGCGACGCGCAGCTCCAGCTTTGGTCCCAGACGATGACGCCTGCTGGCGCCTTGGTCAGCGCCGGCTCCTCGCGCAGATAGCCGAGCCCGTCGCTCGCGCGGAAGGTCACGCCGTAGGTGCCATGCACCCGTTCTGCATCGGTCACAGCAGCCGCGAACGCTGCCGGCGCGCGATACAGGATCGCCAGACCCTGCCGGGACATCAGGTTCTCCGCCCCCGCAGCCTCGATCAGCGGCGCGTGGTCGGCGGTGGCGCGGGATGTCAGCCGGGCATAGATCCGCGAGGTCGTGGCGTGTTTGGCCGGCAATGAGTTGCGGAAGTAGGACCAGAGCGCGGGTGCCATTTCCAGCACGCCGCGCGGACGCCACATCACGTCATTCGTCAATCCAGCGCCAAAGCGCAGCAGAGTCGCCAGATCGCGTGGCAGGGCATAGGGCTCTGCGGCCTCGGCCTGAATGATGCCGGCATTGCCAAAGCTGGTCTCGCGCCCCGGGGCCTTGCGGTCGACAAGGGTCACGTCATGTCCGCGCGCCTGAAGGGCCAGAGCGGTCGAGACGCCGACCATGCCGGCGCCAATTACAAGCATATCAGCCATTCTGGACTTCCGCAGGAAAGGAGGGCCGCACCCGCATGCGGGGTGCGGCCCGTCATGGGGTCATGCCTCGGCGATGACGGTGATCTCGACCTTGGCATCAATCATCAGGCCGCTTTGCACCGTGGTGCGCACCGGCAGTGGCGCGGCGAAGTATTCCGCGTAGGCGGCGTTGAAGGTGGCGAAATCGGCGGCATCGGTCAGGAAGCAGGTGCAGGACACGACATTCGCCATGCTCAGGCCCTCACCCGTCAGGGTGGCCCTGATGCGGTCAAGGCAATTGCGCGTCTGCGCGTCGATCCCCACCGGGACGCTGCCATCGGCGGAAAAGCCGATCTCGCCCGACAGATAGACGGTCGTCCCGATGCGGCGGACCTTGGAAAACGGAAGCTGGGGAAGGGAGGTCATGCGTCGTCCTTTGTTGACGGGTCAGGTCGGGCGGATGGCGCACGCGCCGCCAGCCCTTCGATCAGCAGGTCGAGCAAGAGCGCAAAGCTGCTGTCATAGGGAATCTCGGCGCCGTTCTGCCACCGCAGGACAAATATCCTGTTGGTGATGTCCGGCAGCGCGGCATGGGTCAGGGGATAGACCTTTGGGTCGATCTGCGACACCCGCTCGGCGAAGCGCGTTCCCCAGTCTTCGGCCTTGTCCGCGGGGGCAGGCGCCAGCTCCATCGTGACAAAGCCGACGAGCCCACCGATCAGCGCGTTGAACGCATCCTTGAGTGCGGCGCCGCGATAGCCCGCCTCGGTCAGGGCCTCTAGCACCGTCTCGACCCAATCGAGGCTGGCGACGCCGTTGGATTTCATCTGCGCCCCCAGCAGGGCGGCGACGTTGGGGTGCTGCATCACTAGCGTGCGGTAGCCCAAGAACACGCCTCGCAGGCGGTCCTGCCAAGGTGCGTCAGGCTCCAGCCCCTCTGACAGGGCCCGCGTGAAAAATGCCGCGATCTCGGCGAACAGGTCTTCCTTGGCGCCGCCCACATGCCAGTAGATCACTGCAGGGGACACATCCAGCGTGCGGGCAAGCTCGCGCAGCGAAAAGGTGGCGAACCCCTTCTCGTCAACCTGCCTCAGAGCCGCGGCGACGATCTGAGTTTTCGTCAACCCGACAGCAGCAGCCCGCCCCCGCAGGGATTTGCCTGTTTGTTGTGCGATTTCATCCGGCACTGGGTGTCTTTCAGATCAATTCTTGGGCGCCGCGAATTTTTTCTTTGCAGTCCGCAGCTTGCTGTTTCACTTTTATAGAACACCGTTCAATTAGGAAATCAAGCTTCTCCATCACCTCTTGGTTGGGGCGGCCACCGACACAACCGGACAGGAGCCCTCATGGCCGCTTTGCCCATTCTCATGTTTTTCGTCATCATGCTCCTTGGTGGCGCGGTGCTTGCCCATCTGATCGGGGCAGCGTCGATCCTGACGTTCTATGCGGCCGACCGTGCCAGATTTCTGGCCGCAGGTCCGCAGCGGATCATCGCGCATATCGACCTGTTTTCAATCATGTCGATGCCGCTCTTCATCCTTGCGGGCGAGATCATGAACCGGGCCGGCGTCACCAAGGCGCTGCTCGATCTGGCGATGGGCCTGATGGCGCGGCTCAAGGGCGGGCTGGGCCATGTGAACATCCTGACATCGGTGTTCTTCGCGGGCATCTCCGGCTCTGCCATGGCGGATGCGGCAGCAGTATCGAATACCCTGGTGCCGGCGATGCGCAAGGCGGGCTACAGCCTGAACTATGCCGGCGCGATCACGGCGGCATCCTCGGTCATCGGGCCCATCATCCCGCCCTCGATCGTGATGATCTTCTACGGCGCGCTAATGAATACCTCTGTCGCGGCGATGTTCGTGGCGGGGATCATTCCGGGCCTTGTCATGGCGCTGGCGCTGTTCGGCGCCAATGCCTGGATGGCGCACCGCTACGACCATCCCAGCGGCGAAAAAGTCCCCCCACGCGAGATCTTGCGCCGCGCCATCTATGCGCTGCCCGCGACCGTGATCCCGGTGATCATCCTGTCGGGCATCGTGTTTGGCGTCATGACCCCCACCGAGGCTGCGGGCGTGGCGGTGTGCTGCTCGATCCTTGCCGGCATCATCTATGGCGAGATGACGTTCGGCAAACTCATCGAAAGCCTCGAGCGCGCGGCGATCCTGTCGGGATCGATCTTCATCCTGCTCTCGGGCGTCGCGATCTTCGGCTATCTGGCGGGGCTGGAGCAGATTCCGTCGAAGCTGGCAGAAATGCTGATCGGATTGGGGTTCGAGGGCTGGAAATACCTGCTGCTGCTGAACGCGGTGTTTCTGGTGGCGGGAATGTTCCTTGAGGTTCCCGTGGCGTTGGCGCTGCTGGTGCCGCTGCTGGTGCCGACCGGGATCGCGATGGGCGCAGACCCGATCCACCTTGGAATCGTCATCGTCGTGAACCTGATGCTGGGCATCGTCACACCGCCTTTCGGTGCCGCGCTGCTGGTGGTCTCTGCGGTGTCAGGCGCGCCCTATTGGGGCATCGCACGGGCCGCCGCGCCTTTCTTGCTGGTGCAGCTGGGCGTCCTGATGGTGCTGACCTTCGTGCCAGAGCTCAGCCTGTTCCTGCCCCGCCTTGCCGGCTTCCTGGACTGAGGAGAAAGATATGATTGCCCTTGCCGACATGCTTTATCTTCTGTCCGAGCGCCTGAACCTTGTCGCAAGACGTGTCGCCGGGGTCTGCATCCTCGGCATGCTGATCGTGATGATGTTGCAGGTCGTGGCCCGCTACGCCTTTGCCTCGCCGCCGTTCTGGACAGAGGAGCTGGCGCGCTGGCTGATGGTCTGGGGCGGGTTGCTGGGTGCGTCCTGCGCGTTCCACACCCATGCCGACCCGGCCATGGTCCATCCCCCCGCCGACTCGGCCTTTCGCCAGAAGGCGCAGGTTGTGGCGCGCTTCGTTGCGTCTTGGGTCTTTTTCGTGCCGATGCTCTGGTACGCATGGCCCTATGTGGAGCGCCAGATCGGGCGCACCTCGGAAGGTCTCGAAGTGTCGACCGCCTGGATGGCCGCCGCGCTTCCCGTCGCCATTATCCTCATCCTCTTTCACGGGCTTGCCGGCCTTGGCGCGCTCATCGCGCCAAAGGTGCTCGCGAAGGAGGCCGCCTACGCCAAACAATCCGAAGCCAACATGCTGGAGTGACACAATGAAACCGTTTCTTGCCGCCACCGCCGTTTCGCTTGCCCTGACCGGCGCTGCCGGGGCGCAGTCCATCACGCTGGCGCTGGACGCCAATCCCGACCGCGACCTGAGCGGCACCTACCGCTATGCCGACAACCTGCTGACCGAGCTTGGCAAGATGGGCTGGGAGACAGAGTCCTTCCCCCGTGACGCCATCGGCGGAGAGGACGAGCGTCTGGATCAGATCCGCGCCGGCATCCTTGACGTGTCGATGTCGAACTTTGCCGTCGCCGTGCAGATGGTGCCGGAAATGCGGGTGCTGCAACTGCCCTACGCCTTCGAGGATCCGGCGAACGAATTGGCATTCTTCACGCAAAGCGATTACCTGGCCAGTGTGAACGAACAGCTGGAAGCCGAAGGCATGCACATCATTGCTGTAGTGCCGAACGGGGGCTTTCTGGGCATCTTCAACGACGAGCGAGAGGTCAGGACCGTCGCCGACATGAACGGGCTGCGGATGCGCGCGCTGGATCCTTCGCAGCTTGAGATGTTCAGCATGATGGGCGCCTCGGGTGTGGTGATCCCGTTTGCCGAAGTGCCGAACGCCATTCAGACCGGCATCGCCGACGGCTATGTCAACGCCGCGTCCGTGCCGCTGACCTTTGGGCAGGCGGACCTGTTTTCGCATTTCACCGATGCAAGGGTCATCATGTCCGCCCGGCTCGCGCTGGCCTCCTCTGCGTGGTGGGATGGTCTGTCCAGCGAGGAACAGTCAGAGGTGACGCAAGCGTCCATGACCGCCCTGACCGATGTGTTCGACTGGGTCGAAACCTCCGAGGCGACGCATCGGCAGAACCTGAACAAGGCCGGTGTCGCCGTCTATGAACCGACCGAGGAAGAGCTGGCGACGTTCAAGGAAGCGACCACCGGGATGCGGGCGAGCGTGCCCGATGTCGATCCCGCGCGCATCGACGAGATCTTGTCGATGATCGCTGCGCACGTCCCGCAGTAAGTCTCCGGTCGCCCCGAAACCGGAAGGGCGCCCCGTGGGGCGCCCTCCTTGCGTGGGGTCAGAGGCTCAGGAAACCCGGCGCCGAAGACAGCGGCGGCGCTTTGCGCAAAGCATCAAGATCCGGCCCCCTTGGCGCCAGCGACGACAGCCCCGCGATCACCGCCTCCAGTTCGGCGGCAACAGCCAGCACGCCAAGGTCATCGTGCCGCTTGCCGACAATCTGAAGGCCGAAGGGCATGCCGTTCACGTCAAGCCCGCAGGGGATCGTGATCGAGGGATGCCCCGTGATCGTCGATGCATAGGCCATCGCAAGCCAATGGTAGTAGCTTTGCGTCGGGGTCCCGTCGATCTGGTCCGGGTAAAGCTCGTGCCAATCGCGCGGGCTGATCGTCACGGCGGGCGAGATCAGGAAATCATGGGTTTCGAAGAAGGCCTGCCAGCGCTGATAGAAAGCGCCCTGCCATGTCAGCGCATCGGTGACATCCTCGGCATTGAACGAACGTCCCTCGATCACGTTGTCGGTCACGTTCGGACCAACTTGGCCGGAGTGCCTGTCCAGACGCTGACCGTGGGCGCCCACGAACAGCAGCCCGCGCAGCACCGCAAAGATGCGGTCCGCATGGCTGCAATCGGGTGTCTCGGCGCTGAGGGTGCCAATGAACGGCGTCAGCTGCGCCACCACATCCCGGAAATGCGCGCGGATGATGCTTTCGGTCGGGGCAAAGCCATAGTCCTCTGTGAACGCGATCTTCAGCCGCGACAGGTCACAGGCGGGCAGGTTCGCAAAACCGGCGGGTTCCCAGGGTGTCTTGCCGTCGATGACGGTAGTGTAGGGATCCATCCGGTCGGGGCGGGCCAGAACCGACAGCATCAGTCCGGCATCGGCGACATTGCGCGCCATCGGACCAGAGGTGGACAGCGGGAACAGTCCGATCGCGCGGGTATTGCCGGGCACTACGCCGGGGCTTGGCCGAAAGCCCACCACCCCGCAAAACGCGGCGGGGCTGCGCAGCGAGCCGCCCGTGTCGGATCCCGTCGCCAGCGGGGCATAGCCGCAGGCCAGCGCAACCGCAGATCCGCCCGAAGATCCGGCGCAGCTGCGCGTTACGTCATAGGGGTTGGCCGTGGCGCCATAGACCCGATTTCGGGTGTTGCCACCCGCGCTCCATTCCGGGTTGTTGGTCTTGCCCATCGGGATCGCGCCCGCGCCGCGCATCGCGGCGACGATCGCATCATCCCGGGCGGCAACATTGTCGCGGAAAAGCTCGGACCCGAAGGTGGTCGGCAGGCCCTTTACGTCGATCATGTCCTTGACGCCAAAGGGCAGCCCGTGCAGCGCGCCCAGCGCCGCCCCCGTTGCAAGCGCGGTGTCGGCGGCCTTGGCGCCGCGGATCAGCCCGTCGAAGTCCCGTGCGACGAGGGCGTTGACGGCATGGTCGATCCCCTCCACCCGCGCGATGCAGGACTCGGCCAGTTCCGTGGCGGAAAGCGCCTTGCGGGCGATCAGGCGCCGGGCCTGGCTGGCGCCCATGTCGGCGGGATCTGTCGGAATGCTCATGAAGGGCTCCTGTCTTTGCGCAACCTGGGCATCGGTGCCAGAATGATGAAGAGGGCGATGCTTCACCGCAGCTCTCTGGCCGGCATGGTATTTCTCAATAGAACAATGTTCAATAAGATTGACGCGAGCCCATCCCGGGTCCTGTACCCGGTCATCTGCGCCCGCGACAGCTACGGCGGCTATGGCAGCCATCACGAAGGCCCTGCCGGAGGCCGTTCAGGTCGCCGACCGCAGGCACCTGCTCGAGATTGTCAGCGCGCCCTTCCTGGCAGCGGTCCAGAGCAGCATGCTTGGCATCCGCAAGGCAATCTGCACCATCAGACTGGATCCGACACTGCTGACGGCGCAGCTAGTTCAGACAGCTCGGCAACGGCTCCGCCACATGTGCTGGTGTCGGCGCTTCCTCCCATGTCTCGAGTACGAAGGTCAGGTCGCGCGAGAGCAATCTCGATGGCTGCCACGCCTTGAGGCGTGCGGGATGGATTGAGCGTGGAAGGCAGCGCTCGCTATCAGCGAAGCCAGATCTGCATGACGCCGTCCGTGGCAGCCAACAGTGTGCGAGCAACAGCAGTTTTGCCGGATCCGCCAGGATGGGAACAACAGGCGGCACGCATGGTTGGGGAGTGGAAACTCGGAAGCGGCGCCTCGGGCTGGTGCATGACGCGCCGCGTTGCCTCTGTCACAAGGAGCCCTTGGTCAGGAGCATGGTTTGACCCAGACGATCCCTGCCGCAGTTGCCAGAGGACGGCGTCCTTCCCTCCTGCTCCTCTGCGCTGCAGCCGTCATGCTGTCCGGATGTAATGGCTTGCAGGCGCGATGCTCCCCCCCGCCACCGCGGGGCTGGGTCGGGGCCCGGTACTGCTCGGAACTTTCAGCGCCTGGCAGCGGCAAGCCCGGCGGCGTATGCCTTCTGCAGGGCAGCCCGCAGTGCCCAAACGGCAACCTCGTGGAAATCCAGCCCATTGCTGTTCCGAGTCTGCAGCGTCTCGACAAAGAAGTGCCTTTTGGCAATGTCGAGGATCAGCGCCTCGGGCATTGCGGGCAGGGTTTCGGTCGCGCGTCATGATTTGGTTTCGATGCTGGCATGTTCCTGATCGCAGAGTCGCTCTTATCGGGCACGCAATCAACCGGAACCGACCTTCATTCTCTTTATCATCAATCACTTGAGGCGAGTCCGGTCGCCTTGGAGGGCATGAGCGAGCTCGAGTATTCCGCCCATTCCGGCCTCTCGCGCGGGGCGGTCCAGAAGGCGCGCAAGGCCGGGCGGCTGGTGGTCTATGGCGACGGGTCGATCAACGCCGCGGTCTCCAACGCGCGCCGGGCGGAGATGACGGATCCGGATCAGCAGCGGCGCTGCACGGGCGGAGACTGAGCGCGACAAAACAAGTTCGCATTTGGCTACACTGGAACAGCAAGTAGCTCCGCTGCGCGAAGAAATCGCAGGATTTGACGCCAGTCGCATCGAAGCCGAGCAGGCGCTGGCCGAGCGCACCCAAAAGCTTGCCGATGTGGGCGAGCGGATTACCGCGGCCAGACCCGCGCCGCGGCCGAGATCTACACTTTGCCAGAGGGCACGGTCCCCGTCGAGATGCTCAGCGACTATGCCGTCCTGCGCGACCAGGCACGGGCATGCCGATGAAAACCGGGCCGGGCCAAAGCCTCACGGGAAACACCATCCGCCTCGAACGAAAAGCATTGCCCGGCCCGGTTCACAGCTTCACGGTTTGAAGGAGCGGCAGAATTTCGCTGCGCAAACATGGTGGCATGATGACGATGCCATTGTCCCGCGCCGAGAAGGGCACAAATGTGCACCGCTTCCCCTCGCGACGACGTTCCGCCTGTCCTCGGTTCGACATTCGATGTGGGCGGAAAGCCGACCGACGGCGGCGCAGCACGGCAGTACCGGCGTGGCCGGAGCCAGCCCTTTGTCGTCACACTTAGGACGGTAGGATCACCATCGTGTGGCAAGATCAGACGCCTTGTTCGTTGCGCGCCAGCGGGCGTCTTCCACTCCGCGATCCCAGGGCGTCGTTGCACGCGTCAGGCACCCTCGCCATCGGGAAGTGAACAAGTGAATGAATAAATGGTCGGCGACACGCGGCGCCAGACGCTGGTCAATTGAGGGATTGGCGGAGGCCCAGCGTCCGACGCTTTGCTGACCTCTTTACGCGCTCTTTACGCCTTCGGCGACCTTCCGCATATCCGCCTTACGCCCCCTCCGGTGACAGTTCGCTTCAGAAGCTGAAGGAGCTGCACATGGCTGGCATTGTTTATCTGGCGCTTGGCATCGGCGCTTTCGTCACCTTTGCCGTCGCGGTCCGTGCCGCGGAACGGATGTAGGGGGCGAACATGTTCGATGTGATCCTTGGCCTCGCCGTTGCGGCGGGCCTCTTCTTCTATCTCGCGCTGGCGCTGCTGCGCCCCGACCGGTTCTGAGGGGGACGCTTTCATGATACTGATTGCCTATGCGCTTTATTTCGCGGTCTTGGTGGGCGCGGCGTGGATGCTGGCGGTCTGGATGACGCGCGTCTACTCCGGCGCCCTGCCTTCTGGCCTGCTCCGGCTGGAGGGGGCGATCTTGCGCCTCTGCGGCGCCTCCCCCGACCGGGGCATGACATGGGGCACCTATGCCTTTGCCGTTCTGGCCTTCAACCTTGCGGGTTTCGTGATGCTCTACACGATCCTGCGCACGCAAGGCGCGCTGCCGCTGAACCCGGACGGGATCGACGGCATGGCCCCCGACCTTGCCTTCAACACCGCCGTCAGCTTCGTGACCAACACCAACTGGCAGGCCTATTCGGGCGAGGCGCAACTGTCCTACCTGTCGCAGATGACCGGGCTGACGGTGCAGAACTTCGTCAGCGCCGGCACGGGCATGGCGGTCGCCGTCGCGGTGATCCGAGGCTTTGTTTCGGCCAAGGGCACCAGCCTTGGCAATTTTTGGGTGGACTTGACGCGCTCGGTCCTCTGGGTGCTGCTGCCGCTCTCGGTGGCACTGGGCCTGTTTCTGGCCACCCAGGGCGTGCCGCAGACCCTGCTGGGGGCGGTCACGGTCACGGGGCTGGAGGGACAGGAGCAGGTCATCGCCCGCGGCCCGGCGGCGGCGCAGATCGCCATCAAGCAGCTTGGCACCAATGGCGGCGGCTTCTTCGGCGTGAACTCGGCCCACCCGTTCGAGAACCCGACCATTGCCTCGAACCTGGCGCAGAACCTATCGCTCCTGCTGATCCCCATCGCCTTCTGCTTCCTGTTCGGCCGCATGGCGGGCGACCGTCGGCAGGGCCTCGCGATATTCGCAGCGATGGCGGTGATGTTCGTCGTGGGTCTGGGCGTGATCCACGCCTATGAGGTCGCGGGCAACCCGGCCCTGGGCCTGGGCGCCAACATGGAGGGCAAGGAGCAACGCTTCGGCGCCATGCTCTCGGCGCTGTGGGCGGCCTCGACCACCGCCGCCTCGAACGGATCGGTCAACGCGATGCATGACAGTTTCATGCCGCTGTCCGGGCTGGTGATGCTGCTGAACATGCAGATCGGCGAGGTGATCTTCGGCGGCGTTGGCGCCGGGCTTTACGGGATGCTGCTCTACGTCGTGCTGGCGGTGTTCCTGGCGGGGCTGATGGTCGGTCGCACGCCCGAATACCTTGGCCGCAAGATCGAGGGGCGCGAGGTGACGCTGGCGATGCTGGCCTTCCTGTCGATGCCGCTGGGTATTCTGGTCGGCGGCGGGATTGCCGCCACCGTCCCGCAGGCATTGGCTGCGGTGCAGGATGCGGGCCCGCACGGGATGACCGAGATCCTCTATGCCTATTCCAGCGCGACCGGCAACAACGGCTCGGCCTTTGGCGGCTTCGGCGCGGGGCTGACATGGCACACGACGGCGCTCGGGATCATCATGCTGCTGGGGCGCTATGCGATCATCATCCCGATGCTGGCCATCGCCGGGTCGATGATCCGCAAGACGCAGGCGCCCGTCACCAGCGGCACCTTCCCCACCCACGGGCCGCTGTTCGTGACGCTGCTGATCCTTACCGTGCTGATCCTCGGCGCGCTGACCTTCTTTCCCGTCCTCGCCCTTGGCCCCATCGCGGAAGAGACCGCGCGGGTGGCCGGGCAGGCTTTCTGAGGGGCATTCCCATGTCGAAACCTGAAACAGCCGCCGGGACATCTGGCCTTTATGCGGCGGCGGCCCGCGCGAGCTTTGTCAAGCTCGACCCGCGGACCCTGTGGCGCAACCCGGTGATGTTTGTCACGGGAGTGGTCGCCACGATGACGACTATTCTTGGCCTGCGCCACCTTGGCATCGGGGCGGCGGGGGCGGGCACCGCGCTGCACATCTCTGCATGGCTGTGGCTGTGCGTCCTGTTCGCCAACCTCGCCGAGGCGCTGGCCGAAGGCCGCGGCAAAGCGCGGGCGGACACGCTGCGCGCCACCAAGTCGGAGACCCGGGTGCGCGTCATGTCCGGGCCGGATGACGATCCGGCAACGGGGGCGGACACCGTCTCGACCGCGCTGAAGGCCGGCCAGTTCGTCCATGTCGCGGCGGGTGAGATCATACCCACCGATGGCGAGGCGGTCCGCGGCGTGGCGAGCGTCAACGAAAGCGCCATCACCGGCGAGTCCGCGCCGGTAATCCGCGAGGCGGGGGGCGACCGCTCATCGGTCACCGGCGGCACCACTGTCGTGTCGGACTGGCTGGTGATCAAGGTGACGGCAGAGCCGGGCAAGAGCTTCCTTGACCGGATGATCGCCCTGGTCGAGGGCGCCGAACGGCAGAAGACCCCGAACGAGATTGCGCTGAACATCCTGCTGGTGGGGCTGACGCTGATCTTCCTGTTCGTGGTCGTCACGCTGCCGGCCTTTGCCAGCTATTCGGGCACCTCCATTCCGGTCATCGTGCTGGGGGCGCTGTTCGTGACGCTGATCCCCACCACCATCGGTGGCCTGCTGTCCGCCATCGGCATCGCCGGCATGGACCGGCTGGTGAAGGCCAATGTCATCGCCAAGTCGGGCCGCGCGGTCGAGGCGGCGGGGGATGTGGATACGCTGCTGCTGGACAAGACCGGCACCATCACCTTCGGCAACCGCATGGCCGATGCGCTGGTGCCCGCACCGGGCGTCGATGCGCGCCGGCTGGCCGAGGCCGCCGCACTCGCCTCGCTGGCGGATGAGACGCCCGAGGGCAAATCCATTGTCGAAAAGGCGCGCGAGATGCTGGGGACCATCCCGACCATGCCTGCGGGGGCGGAGCCGGTGGCCTTCACCGCGCAGACCCGGCTCTCGGGGCTGGACTTTCCCGGTGGGCGGCAATTCCGCAAGGGCGCCATCGACGCGGTGATCCGGCTGACCGGCAAGACCCCGCCCGCCCCGCTGGCCGCGCAGGTGGATGCCATCGCGCGGTCGGGCGGCACGCCGCTGCTGGTGGCCGAGGGCGACCAGATCCTGGGCGCGGTGCATCTGAAGGACATCGTGAAACCCGGCGTGCGGGAGCGGTTCGCAGAACTGCGCGCCATGGGCATCCGCACGGTGATGATCACCGGCGACAACCCTCTGACCGCCGCCGCCATCGCGGCCGAGGCGGGGGTGGATGATTTCCTCGCTGAAGCCACCCCCGAGATGAAGCTCGACCTGATCCGCCAGGAACAGGCGGGCGGGCGGCTGGTCGCCATGTGCGGCGATGGGTCCAACGACGCGCCGGCGCTGGCGCAGGCCGATGTGGGGGTGGCGATGAACGCCGGCACCCCTGCGGCGAAAGAGGCGGCGAACCTGATCGACCTCGACAGCGACCCGACCAAGCTGATCGAGGTGGTGATGGTGGGCAAACAGCTGCTGATCAGCCGCGGCGCGCTGACCACCTTCAGCATCGCCAATGACGTGGCGAAATACTTCGCCATCCTGCCCGCCATCTTCGTCACCGCCTATCCGGGGCTGGGGGTGCTGAACGTCATGGGGCTGGCCTCGCCGACCTCGGCCATCCTGGCCGCGGTGATCTTCAACGCGCTGATCCTGGTGGCGCTGGTGCCGCTGGCGCTGCGCGGGGTCGCCTATCGCCGGCCTCGGCCGCGGCGCTGCTGCGGCGCAACCTGCTGGTCTATGGCCTTGGCGGGCTGGTGGTGCCCTTCATCGGCATCAAGGCCATCGACATGGCGCTTGTCGCGCTGAACCTTGCCTGAGGGGGATTTCACATGCTGACCCATCTTCGCCCCGCCATCGCCCTGATGCTGCTGTTCACGCTGCTGACCGGGCTTGCCTATCCGCTGGCGATGACCGGCCTTGCGCAGGCACTGGTTCCGGCAGCCGCCAATGGCTCGCTGATCACGCGGGATGGCGCCGTCATCGGCTCCGCCCTCATCGCCCAACCCTTCGCCGGAGCGGGCTACCTGCACCCGCGCCCCTCCGCCAGCGGCTTCAACGCCGCCGGCACCGGGGCGTCGAACCTCGGCCCCACCTCGGCAGAGCTGACGGCGCAGGTGGCCGGGCGGCGCGCGGCCTATGAGGCGGCCACCGGCACGGCTGCGCCCATCGATGCAGTCACCGCCTCCGGCTCCGGCCTCGATCCGCATATCAGCCGTGCAAACGCGCTGGCGCAGTCCCCGCGGATCGCCGCGGCCCGCGGGGCCGATCCCGCCGCGGTGCGCGCGCTGATCGGCGGCGCCGTCGAACGGCCCCTTCTTGGCCTCTATGGCGAGGCCCGCGTCAACGTGCTGGCCACCAACATCGCCCTTGACGCCGCCTTCCCGATGCCGCCCGCTGCCGAAAACGGAGACGCCACCGAATGAGCCTCGAGGCCGACATCCGCCCCTCGCCCGACGCGCTGCTGAGCCAGGCCGCGCGCGAGGGGCGGGGTCGGCTGAAGATCTTCATGGGTGCAGCCCCCGGCGTGGGCAAGACCTGGGCGATGCTGGACGATGCCCACCGCAAGCGCGGCGAGGGCGTGGACGTGCTGGCCGCGCTGATCGAGACCCACGGCCGGGCCGAGACGCAGGCCAAGCTGGCCGGCCTGCCCCAACTGCCCCGCAAGGCCATGATCCACCGTGGCCGGGCGCTGACAGAGATGGATATCGACGGCCTGCTGGCGCGCCGCCCCCAGCTCGCCCTGATCGACGAGCTGGCCCATACCAATGCAGAAGGCAGCCGCCACGAAAAGCGCTGGCAGGATGTCGAGGAGGTGCTGGCCGCCGGAATCGACGTCTACACCACGCTGAACATCCAGCATATCGAGACGCTGAACGAGACCGTCGCGCGCATCACCGGCGTGCGCGTGCGCGAGACGGTGCCCGACGGCGTGCTGGAAATGGCCGACGAGATCGAGCTGGTCGACCTGCCCCCCGATGAGCTGCTGGAGCGGCTGAAGCAGGGCAAGGTCTATCCCGCGGATCAGGCCTCGCGGGCGCTGAGCTCGTTCTTCGTCAAGGGCAACCTCACCGCCTTGCGCGAGCTGGCGATGCGCGCCGCCGCCGACCGGGTCGACGCGCAGCTGCGAGAGCTAATGGCGGCCAGCGCCATTGCCGGGCCCTGGCCCACGCAGGAACGGATCCTCGTCTGCATCAACGAAAGCCCCGCCGCGCGTGAGGCGATCCGGGTTGCCAAGCGCAGCGCCGACCGCGCCCGTGCCGAATGGATCGCGCTGAACGTCGCCTCCACCCGGATGGAGGCGCTGCCAGAGGCTGACAAGGACCGCCTTGCCGGCACCCTGCGGCTGGCCGAACGGCTGGGGGCAGAGCTGGCGACGCTGGAGGCGGAGCATGACGTTGCCGACGCGATCCTGGCCTTCGCGCGCGACCGCAACGTGCGCCGCATCGTCATCGGCCGCCCCCGCGCCCGGCCGGTCTGGGCAAGGCTGACCTCGGAGGATGTCGCGGGCGGCCTCATGCGACGCTCTGGCCGGTTCGAGGTCACCGTCGCCTCGGCCCCGGACGAGAAATCCCCGCGCAATCCGGTCCGCCTGCCGGTGCTTGGCGCCGAGTCCAAGGCGTGGGGCGAGGCGCTGCTGTCGGTCGCCCTCGCCTCGGCCTGCGCCTGGGGGGCGGAGCGAATGTTTCCCGTTGCCAGCCTGTCGGTCATCTACATGACGGCGGTGGTGGTGGTCGCCAGCCGCCGCGGCCTCGGCCCGGCGATGGCGGCGGCGGTTCTGGGGTTTCTCGCCTACAACTTCCTCTTCACCCACCCTCGCTTTACCTTCCACGTCTCGCGCCAGGGTGAGCTGCTGACGCTTGGCCTGTTCCTTGCCGCCTCGCTGATCACCGGCAACCTTGCCGCCCGGTTGCGGGCGCGGGTGGACGCACAGGCCATCATCGCCGACCGCACCAACAAGCTCTACGACTTCAGCCGCCGCGTCGCCTCGGCCGCGACGGCGGATGACGTGATCTGGGCATCGGTCAGCCATGTCGCCACCACGCTGCGCTGCGAGGCGGTGCTGCTGATGCCGCAGGGCGCCGAGCTGGCCGTGGTGGGCGGCTTCCCGCCCGAGGACCGGCTGGACCTGCGCGACCAGTCCGCCGCGCAATTCGCGTGGGAGCGGGGCGAGGCGGCGGGCCATGGGTCCAACACCCTGCCGACCGCGCGCTGGTTCTTCCTGCCGCTGGTGGCGGGCGAGCGCAAACTGGGCGTGCTTGGCATCGCGCCGGCCGATGACCGCCAGCTGCCACGCACCGACCGGCGGCTGCTGGATGCGCTGGTCGACCAGATCGCGGTGGCGCTGGAGCGGCTGCGGCTGACCGAAGACCTTGCCGCGACCCAGCTTGCGGCCGAGACGGAGCGGCTGCGCACGGCACTCCTGAACTCCGTCAGCCATGACCTGCGCACGCCACTGGTCACCATCATTGGTGCAGCGGGCAGCCTTGCTGAGACAGACCTGCCGCCCGCCGCGCGCCGCGATCTGGCCGAGAACATCCGCGAAGAAGGCGAGCGGCTCGACCGCTATGTGCAGAACCTGCTGGACATGACCCGGCTGGGGCACGGTGCGCTGAAACCGCGCCTGACCCCGGTCGATCTGGGCGAGATCCTCGGCTCCGCACGGCAGCGGATGCAGGGCGTCCTGCGCTCTCACATCCTGCAGATCGACCTGCCGGGCAACCTGCCGCTGATCCTCGCCGACGGGGTGCTGCTGGAGCAGGTGATCGTCAACATCCTCGACAATGCCGCCAAATATGCGCCCGGCGGCACCGAGATCGCGGTGACGGCCGCCCTGCGCGCGGCGCGAATCGAACTCTCGATCCTCGACCAGGGTCCAGGCATCCCGGCCGAGGATCAGGCGCGCGTGTTCGACATGTTCTACCGCGTCGCCGGGGGTGACCGTCAGCGCGCAGGCACCGGGCTTGGCCTGTCGATCTGCAAGGGGCTGGTGGAGGCCATGGGCGGCACCATCCGCGCCGAAACCGGCTGGCCCGATGGCAGCGGCACCCGTATCGTGCTGGCGATGCCCGTCCACAACCCCGAGGCCTCTGCATGACGGGATCCGCCCGTATCCTGATCATCGACGACGAGGCCCCGATCCGCCGCTTCCTGCGCGTGGCGCTGGAGGCGGAGGGTTATCTGGTCAGCGAGGCAGGCACGGCGCGCGAGGGCATTGCCGCCACCGCACGCGAGGCCCCGGCGCTGGTGGTGCTGGACCTCGGCTTGCCCGATGCCGACGGCCTCGACGTGCTGCGCGAGATCCGGGGGTGGAGCCCGGTGCCGGTGTTGATCCTCTCGGTCCGCGCAGATGAGGCCGGCAAGGTCGCGGCGCTGGACGCCGGGGCGCAGGACTATGTGGTCAAACCCTTTGGCATGAAGGAGTTCCTCGCCCGGTTGCGCGGCCTGCTGCGCGACCGCGGGGCCGAGGCAGCGCCTGCCGCTCTGGACATTGGGCCCCTGCATATCGACGTGGCCGACCATTCTGCGAGCCTCGACGGCCGCCCCCTGCACCTGACCCGGCGCGAGTTCGACCTCTTGTGGATGCTGGCCAGCCATCGCGGCCGGCTGGTGACGCAAGAGATGATACTCAAGACGCTCTGGGGCGCTGCCCACACGGAAGACAGCCAGTATCTGCGCGTCTATATCCGCCAACTGCGCCAGAAGCTCGGCGACGCCGCGACCAGCCCCCGCTTCATTTTTACCGAACCCGGGGTGGGCTATCGGCTGGCCGAGGATTGAAGTGCCGAACGAACAACGATCGCTGCGGGCTGCTTTCGAATGCTCGCTAGTCGGGTGCATGAGGGTCAGGCGGACTGTTTTGAGACAAAAGTCTTGTCCCCTCAGCAGGAAATCTACCCAGAGATCTCATGCGAAACGTCCATTGCCGCATTGGGAGGCCCATCAAAAGTTGGGCTGCCTCCGTCCCTTCGCTGCGCCGAGCACGAAGGGCCGCAAAGGGCGGAAAGCGGTCTGACTGCGGTGCGGCAGGACCGCTGCAGCAATGAGCCTGAGCAGACATGCGTTCGCCGCGCAAATTTTCGGACAGTCCCACGTGGACGGCAGCAACCTACCAGACAGTGCTGCGGCAAGGCGGTTTCAGCTTCGTCGGGAATGCTGCCGCTCGCCAAAGGTGCTGAGATCGACCGAAGTAATCGGGTCTATTCCGGGGCGATCACCGAGGCTGCACCGGTGATCTCCTCAAGCCATTGCAGAAATACCGCCAGCCGCCGCAGGCCGGAGGCCCGGACCAGATACAGCGCGGAAATCTGGAGAGACGGGACGTCAAGTTGACCGGGAAACAGCTCGATCACCCGGCCTTCGGCGATGTCACGGTCGATCATGAAGCCCGAGAACCGCGCCACCCCCAATCCGCCAAGAACCAGCTGTCGCACGGCCTCGCCATTGGCGGCGGTGACCGAGGCGGGCAGCAGGATCGGATCAGGCACCCCGCGAAAGCGCAGCGTGTTGATATGGGCGGGTGCAGCAAAGCGCACCTGTTGCAGGCGCGGCAGATCCCCGGGCCTGTCCGGATGGCCGTGCTTGTCCAGATACCCGGGCGCCGCCACCAACCGCCATTCCGCCATGCCGAGGCTGCGGGCCAGGAGATCGCTGTCCGGCAGCGAACCGAACCGGATCGCAACATCGGCGTGGGCGTCGATCAGGTCGACGACGCGGTCGGTCATGTCCAGTGTCAGGTCGATCTGCGGATAGCGCGCATGAAATTCGGCCAGTCGGGGAGCGATGACATGCAGCACGAAAGGCACCGGGGCGTTCACCCGGAGCGGTCCCCGCGGAGCGCGGCTGCCGGTGGCGAGGTCCGCCAGCGCCTCGGTGCGGGCCAGAATCTCGCGTGCGGCCTCCAGTAGATCGCGTCCCTCGGGGGTCATCTCGATCCCGCGCGTCGACCGGCGCAATAGCGTCACGGCCAGTTGCGCCTCCAGCCGCGTCACTGTCCGGCTGAGGGTCGAAGGTGCGACACCGAGACGTCGCCCGGCTTCGGCAAATCCGCCATCCTCGATCACCGCGACAAAAGCGGCCAGATCGCCGCTCTGTGCCAGCTGTTGCGCCATACGCAAAGACCTTTTCCCGAGATGGCCATTCACGCAAAGGATAGGCCCTGCCATCTGTCTGGTCGAGAGAAATCGACAGACGGAGAACCTCCATGCCCCTCGCCCTTTGGGCGCTGATGATCAGCGCCTTTGCCGTCGGCACGACCGAGTTCGTGATCGTCGGCCTGCTGCCCACCATCGCAGGCAGCCTCGGCGTGTCCCTGCCCTCGGCAGGACTGCTGGTCAGTCTTTATGCGCTGGGCGTCACCATTGGCGCGCCGGTGCTGACTGCGCTGACTGGCCGGATGCCGCGCAAGACTCTGCTGCTGGCCCTGCTGGCGCTGTTCATTGCGGGCAATGCCTTTGCCGCCTTCGCGCCTGGATACAACAGTCTGCTCGCGGCGCGCTTTATCACCGGGTTGGCGCATGGGGTGTTCTTCGCCATCGCCTCGACTATCGCGACAAACCTCGTGGCGCGGGAAAAGGAAAGCTCGGCCATCGCGATGGTCTTCATGGGGCTGACGGTCGCGCTGGTCACCGGCGTGCCGCTTGGGACCTGGATCGGGCAGGTCTTCGGCTGGCAATCCACCGTCCTCGGTGTCGTGGCCCTGGGCGTGATCGGGCTGATCGCCAGCGCCCTTCTGGTGCCGGCGAACCTGCCGCAATCAGCACCCTCCAGCCTGAGGGCACAGGCGCAGGTGCTGACCTCGCCCCGGTTGCTGCTGGTCTATCTGATCACGGCGGTGGGTTATGGCGGCAACTTTGTGGCCTTCACCTATCTGGCACCCATGCTCACCGATGTGACAGGCCTGACGCCCGGAGCGGTCAGTCTCGTGATCCTGATCTATGGTGCCTCGGTCGCGATAGGCAATATCCTGGGCGGCAGGCTGGCCGATCGCATGGGCCCCGTGCCCGCGCTGACGCTGATCTTTGCCGGGCTGGCTCTGATGCTGGCAGCCCTCGGCGCGGTGCTGACGGAGCCGGTGCTGGCGGTTGCTGTGGTGGGCCTCTGGGGCGGATTTGCGTTCGCCAATGTGCCACCGCTGCAATCCTATGTCGTGCAGATCGCCCGCGAGGTCAGCCCGGATGCGGTAGACGTGGCCTCGGGCCTGAACATCGGCGCCTTCAATCTCGGCATCGCCCTTGGTGCCTGGTTCGGCGGAATTGTCGTGCAGAGCGCGGGCTTGGCCGCAGCCCCATGGGTCGGCGCCGCCGTGGTGGTCTTTGGCATCGCGCTGACCCGTCTGTCGGGCCAGCTCGACCGTCGGGCGCTGGCTGTCCCGGCCGAATGATCCGAACCGGGATTGGAGGTGCAGAGAGTTCCGGCACGTGCAAACGCCAGGATCGGTAAACTGTGCCGCGTCAAACTGCTAACGACGAGGGGCCGGGTGCATCCTCGAGCGCCGCCTTCCGGCTGCCCAAGTGGCGCCGCGGCCCTCCCCGGAAGAACCCACGGCTTGGGTTGCAAGGCCACGCTCGGTGTCCTTGTCGCCGCTGGTCGGCCTGCCCAGGCGGAAAAGACTGAATCAAGCTGAAACGGGGGAGGAAACCAAAGGGAAACCCGCCGTGAATGTGAAGGCGACGAGACTGCCGAGCTTGCAGGATCGCGGCCACGACGCTGATGACGGCGCTCACGCCCAGGTGAGAAAGACAAGAGGAGGGGTCAGGATGATGGCTATGGTGTATCTCAAGCGCTCGGCGCTGCCTCCGGCATCGCATCCACATCTTTGGCCATCCCGCTCAGCAGGCATCTGAGCACGTCCGAGCCGGTGATCATCCGTTTCGCGTCGGGTGACCACAGAAGAATGACCGTCTCGTCATGGCCGGAGTCCTGCTCTCGGTGCGCGGCAAGGATGCCGAGGGCCTTGTCGAGGGTATCGTCCGGCTCATGGACCACGGCTGGTCGGTGGCAGTAGCCACCGGGATCGACGTCTTTTCCCAGCGCCAGAAAGTCCCGCAGGAAGGCATTCGCGTTCATCAGCAAGTGTGGCTGATCCCGGTCGTCGCTCAGCACGATCCACTTCTTCTGCGAGGATGCCAGCTTGCGGAGGAAGGGATCGTCGCGGGCATGATCGAGTGCCGGAAAGACTGGCTGCCCCGCGTGGAAGGGCAGAGGCACGATGCTCTCGGGATCAAGGGCGTTCCCCTGCTCCTGCGCAACGAGGTCGTCGAGCGCGAGAAAGTTGGTGGCTCCGATCGCCTCGACGCGCCCTACTTCGCTACCGCTATTTGCAGCATGGTAACGAAGGATGTTGTGCAATTCGCGTTCGCGGAACCAGGGGATCGCTTCCTTGCCGACCCATGCATCCAGCAGGCGCGCCGTAGGTTTTGCGAGGGGCCAGAGAAGGATACGGTAGAATCGCAGGACGGGCGCGAAGAGCGCCACCGCCCGAAGCGCATTGCGCGAAAAGTAGGCCTGCGGCCCGATCTCGCCGATTGCGGTGATGACCACGGTGGAAAACAGGAAGGCCAGCACGCCGGCCATGACCGAATCCGCGAGCATGGTCAGAAGCACATTGATTGCCACATTGCCGATGAGAATCGTGACCAGCGTGAAATTCGCATCTCGCCTGAGGTCGAGGGCGCTCGACGCGCTCCGGTCGCCGGCCGCGGCTGCCGCCTCAAGTCGCAGACGGCTCAGGCTGAAGACGGCAATGTTGCACCCCGAGAACAGGGCAGACTGCGAGATGCAGAAGACGATCCCGAACCAGATCAGCACGTCGTTCATGAAATACCCCTCTTCGGCATCAACCGATCGGCCGCTTGAAAGGTTCCTGTGGGCCGTTCACCGCGTGGCGCGGCTGAACGGCGGGAAAGCCCCGGATGCCGGTCATCCGGCCAAAAGAATGCTGCACGATGCACGAACGACCGCAATGGAAAGCCGCAGCGCGGCATCAGCTCAGCCGTCCAACGGCCGTTCTGGGCCGCAAGCTGTATGCGGACCACGATCGCTGGCTTCAGGCGCTTCGGGGCGATACAAGAATGCATCGGAGGTCGGAGGAAAGTCATGCCAACCATCGTATCCGTCCGGGATCTGACCAAGACCTATAAGTCAGGCTTCTCGGCGCTCAAGTCGGTCAATCTGGAGATCGAGGAGGGCGAGATCATCGCTCTGCTCGGCCCCAACGGCGCGGGCAAGACCACGCTCATCTCGACCATCTGTGGCATCGTGCGCCCCACGTCGGGCAGCGTGACCGTCGGCGGGCATGATGTCGTGCGCGATTTCCGGGCCGCACGCGAGCTGATCGGCCTCGTCCCGCAGGAGATCACGCTGGAGCCGTTCGAGAAGGTGATCAACTCGGTCTCCTTCTCGCGCGGGCTGTTCGGCAAGGCGGCGGACCCGGCGCAGGTCGAGAAGGTGCTGCGGCAACTGTCGCTGTGGGACAAGAAGGACAGCCCGATCCAGCCGCTGTCGGGTGGCATGAAGCGGCGCGTGCTGATCGCCAAGGCGCTGGCGCACCAGCCCCGGGTGCTGTTCCTCGATGAACCCTCTGCCGGCGTGGATGTCGAGCTGCGCAAGGACATGTGGTCGGTCGTGGCCGACCTGAAGGCGCAGGGCGTGACGATCATCCTGACCACCCATTACATCGAAGAGGCCGAGGCGATCGCCGACCGGGTGGGCGTGATCAACAAGGGCGAGATCCTGCTGGTCGAGGACAAGGCCGGGCTGATGACCCGGATGGGCCAGAAGCAGCTGCAGGTCGATCTGGCCGGGCCGCTGACGGCCGTGCCCGAGGCGCTGCGCGGATACGCCCTGGAGCTGGGACCGGGCGGCCGCAGCCTGACCTACACCTACGACACGAGGGGCGAGCGTACCGGGATTGTCACCCTGCTGGGCGAGATGCGCGCGGCGGGCCTGCAGATCACCGACCTCGCGACACGGCAAAGCAGCCTCGAAGACATCTTCGTCGGCTTGGTCAGGGGGCAGGCATGAACGTCCAGGCAATCCGGGTGATCTTCAACCGCGAGATGGCGCGCTTCTACCGCACCATCATCGAATCGCTGGTCTCTCCGGTCATCTCGACCTCGCTGTATTTCGTGGTGTTCGGCGCCGCCATCGGCAGCCGGATCGAGACGGTAGATGGCGTGACCTATGGCGCTTTCATCGTGCCCGGGCTCATCATGCTGACGGTGATCACCCAGTCGGTGGCGAACGCGTCCTTCGCGATCCATTTTCCCAAGTTCATCGGCACGATCTACGAGCTCTTGTCCGCGCCAATCGGCACGGCAGAGATCGTCATCGGCTATGTCGGCGCGGCGGCGGTGAAATCCGTCCTGATCGGTCTGGTGATCCTCGCCACAGCGTTCCTGTTCGTCGACCTGCCGATCGCGCATCCGGTCGCGATGTTCGCGCTGCTGGTGCTGACCAGCTTCAGCTTCTCGCTGTTTGGCTTCATCATCGGCATCTGGGCGAAGGATTTCCAACAGCTGCAACTGATCCCGCTGCTGGTCCTGACCCCGCTGATCTTCCTCGGCGGCAGCTTCTACAGCGTGACCATGCTGCCGGGGATCTGGCGCACCCTCGCGTTGTTCAACCCGGTGGTGTACCTGATGTCGGTCTTCCGCTGGTCGTTCTTCGACACCGCAGATGTGCCGGTGCTGGTCAGCCTGCTGGCGATCCTGCTGTTCACCGGCGCCTGCCTCGCCGCGGTCTGGTGGATCTTCCGGACGGGCTGGCGCATCCGGCAGTAGGGTTACGGGGCGGATCGCCTCGTCGCCAATGCGTGTTTACGGCCGGGGGACTAGAGGTGAAGGCCCGCATCGTCCGCATCAGCGAGTTTGGCCGGTCTGGATCGCTGCGGCAAACATGAGTGGCCGGTCTGGGGAAGCCGCAAGTCGCGGCGCGACCGTCCCGGATGGCAGGTATGGGCCGACAGCCCCCTCGGCACGCAGCACCTCCCCGACCCTGCTCACCTTTGGTCCGGGCAACTCGGGGTCACCGCCCGCCCTGCAAGCAAGCATCCGATCGAGGCCACCTGAATGGCGGCCGCGCAGACGAACAGCGCCTCGGCTCCGGCCGCGTCGGCCCCTCCACCGGTGCGCAGCAGCCCGAACGCCGCCGGTGCAAAGGCATAGCCCGCCTGACCGATGGCGACGATCAGCGGCACCACGCGGGCGGTCTCGGCTGGGGAAAACTCTTGCTGCGCGATCAGCGGCGGCAGCGATGTGGCATTGCCAATCCCCAGCCCGAACAGCGCGATGCCCAGGAACAGCCATAGCCCGCCGTCGCCTGCCGCCACGATGAATAGCAATGACCCGATCACCTGCACGCCGTAGCTGGCACAGGCGACAAGACGGCGATCGGCCGAGGCCGGCATCACCCAGCCCACCAGCGACCGACCCAGGATGGCCGCGAGCGTGGCGCCTCCCATCGCAAAGCCCGTCAGACCCTCGCCCAGAACCGGAACAAGCAACGAGAACAGATGCGCCAGCAGCCCGATCTGGGCAAACAGCCCGAGCATCATGCCCGCGGCCAGGGTCAGGAACCTGCGGTCGCGGAAGAATGACCTCCGCGCGGGTGATCCGCCCTGCGCCAGGGACCGGGGCAGCGCAGCCTCTGCGCCGTCCGAGTTCTGCCCCATGCTTTCAGGCGTATGCCGGAACACCAGCACCGACAGCGCGCCGACGACGGAGAGCATGATGCACCCGATGGTCAGCGCCGCAGGTCCAAAGCCTATGCCCGCGATCAGGCTGATCCAGAGCGGCGAGAAGATGACGCCGCCGAGGCTCGCGCCATTATAGGCCATGCCGAGGGCCGCAGGGCGCCTCAGGTTGAACCAGGGTGCGATCAGCGCGTTCACGGCTGCGGCTCCCATGGTGACCCAGCCCGCGCCGCTAGCGAGCGCCGCGGCGAACAGCTGCCAGGGCTCTGCCGCAAGCGCCCAGCCTGCGATGCCGAGCGCAAGCAGCGCAGACCCCATCACCGTCACAAGGGGCACGCCGAGGCGCCGATAGAGGCGCGGCAGATTGGCCACGACCGCGGCCCCCAGCAGGAAATGCACAGTGACCGCGGCAGAGACCATTGGCACCGGCCAGCCGGTCCGCGCGACGACGGCATAGAGAAACACCGGCGGACCATAGAAACCGACGCCCCAGCCGAAGGTGGCCAGCAGAAACGTGGCGGCGACGACATGCCAGCCGAAAAACGGGCGGGCGGGGAAGGCTGGCGGGGGCATGGGAAAATCTTTCTCTCTGATGTCCCGCCCGCTATGGATCCAACTGGAGCCATAATGCTTCGGTGAAGGCCGAAGCATTCTCAGCGGTTCTGCGGTAGTCTGCCCTCAGCCGGAGAAGCTCCAAATGGCCACATCGAACCGCATCGCCGAGGTCGCCGCCGCCGTGGGCGAGCCTGCCCGTGCCGCCATGCTGGCGGCGCTGATGGATGGGCGCGCCCTGACGGCCAGCGAATTGGCCGGGGTCGCGGCGATCACGCCGCAGACCGCCAGCGGCCATCTGGCGCGACTGGCCGCCGTCGGGCTGATCTCGGCCGAGAAGCAGGGCCGCCACCGTTATCACCGCCTCGCCAGCCCCGAGGTCGCGCGGATGATCGAAAGCGTCATGCAGATCGCGGGCGGTGTTACGCTGGCCCGACCAGCGCACCGCGTCGGTCCCAGCGACGCGGCCCTGCGGCAGGCGCGCACCTGCTACGACCATCTAGCGGGAGAACTTGGCGTCAGCATCGCCGATGCCCTGTGCGCCAACGGCGCGGTCGAGATCGCGGGTGATGCCGCCGCCCTTACGGAAAGCGGTCGCGCACGCATGCAGGCCCTCGGCATCCTGGCGCCCGACGGCGAGACACGCAGCCGCCGCCCGGCCTGCCGCCCATGCTTGGACTGGAGCGAACGCCGCCCGCATCTGGCAGGCGTTCTGGGGGCTGCCATCTGCACCCATGCTCTGGATCGGGGCTGGGTCCGGCGCCGCGCCGGAACTCGGGCGCTGGAGATCACGCCTGCCGGAAAGGCCGGCTTCTGGCAGGCGTTCGGGGTCAAGGGCGCTGCTCGCTGACGTTGCTGCCGCACCGGTTGGATGGCAGCTTTTCGGATGCAGCAGCAGTCCAAAGTCCAACGCTTTTCAGGGGGCTCGTCAAACGTTGACTCACCGTTGACTGGAATTGGACGCACGAAAGCCCCGCTGTTTGGCGGGGCTGCACGTCTTTGATATCATTTTTGAATTTGGTTGCGGGAGTAGGATTTGAACCTACGACCTTCAGGTTATGAGCCGAAGTCCACCAATTTCACAAAGCCCAATAAATCCAATCACTTAAATGGTAAGCCACGGAATACACGAACTTTATCCGCCTTCTTTCGTCGGCTTTCGAAGGTGTTCGAAGATTCAAACCGTCGCCACGGCAACATTCAAGTGTTGACCAGGTGTTGACTCAACAAATTCTGATTGCATCACCTACCTTCGAACTCCGCCCTACGAAGGCACCAATGTCGACGAATTCATGGATGCCTGAAGCAGAAGACCGCAGAAGTAGGCCTGGCCCCCCTGTCACCCAGTTTATCTCACAGGAAACCACAACAGATAACTCATTCAAGAAAGATGGCTTCGACTGCGGAAAGAACAAGCCACTTTCAAACTCGAGATACTCACCGCAACCGGTGAAGCCTAAAACTCTCAATCGTTTCAGAACTCCGGCAGCGATTTCGTCAGGCGACAAACCCGCACTTTGCGACCCCATGAACCAGCTCGCCGCCTTCATCCCATCGACAGAAAGAGCTCCTGAGATCGGGCGGAACATATTGTCCAAGTTGATGTGCGCAGTTTCGCGGATCCCGACCTCACCACGTCCAAATATGATCAGCCCTGGGAGCACAGCAGTCAACTTTTCTCTTTTTGGTCGCCAACCCTTCCCCTTCACCTCACTGCGCTGAGCGGTACTGTAGATGAAGGAAAAATCTCCCTTGCTTTCACACAGGCGCATAAAATACTCCGCCGGGTGAAGATATTCACCAACTTCCAGAATTGATGACGCTGTGGTGATTGATCCGATCATTGCGTAAAAGTAGTCTTCTGGACGCTCAGAAACACGTTGCCCCATCACGGACATCGCCTGATATGCAGATCGATCCGAGTAGTCCGCGATCAAATAATCGGCAAGAAGCATTTCCAAATTGTTCAGCCCGGGGTGTGTTTCGACCCACGTGAGATTGTCAAAATCACTTTCGGACTTATAATCTTCGATTGCATACGTAATTGACCTGAGAAAATCGCTCCCGGAAACCAGTACGCTCCCATCGCCCTCAACCGTGAAATACAAAGCTCTACTGTTGACCGCCTCTTGGTATGTCCAAGCTCGACTGACCCATTCTTCATTTTCAAGGCGCCGCAACGTAGCTATATCAATCTTCCCGGAGCGGCGGATGCAGTTCAACACACTCGAGCACTGTACAGAAAGTACGACAATTACCTGATGAGCCGCGCTGAAGATCTTGCCCATTTCTTGTAGACATGCAGCCCGAGCCGGATCGTCAATGGGCACGCATAGCGCATCTATCCAAAATGCCTGCGATGCTTTAAGCGCTGCAACTTGTCCTGCTTCTTCCTTTTCGGCTTCGCCTTTATGGCTGAACTTGATGTTTTTCGCCCAGCTTTCTTGTGACTGCGATGATGCGATCGCCGCCTCTACGGATGAGACCGTCCTCGACGACATCACTTGTCCTTGACTGAGAAGATGCTGGACCTTTGTCTTCCCCCACGCATACGAGAGGCAGGTGTAGGGTGGCGCATCAACCAGTTGGGCATACTCACAGACGACCCATTTTCTCCCAAATATCAGAAGGGAAGGCGTGCTAGGTGATATCGAATGATTCGCGGGTTCAAGTAGCCTGAACAAATGTTTCCTCCCCGAAATCGAGGTCGCGTCTAACTGACTAAACTGCCAAAATCAGGGGTCCGTTGCATCTCTGCGCTCGTTTGGGTCTATCGACAGTCGATCAAACAGCAGTTCAACGTAGTCTAGCTCGTCAACCAAGTCTCCGCTCGCCTTCACTTCGGCGCCAAGTGCAGCAGCCGCGCCGCCAGTTGAAACTATCGGAAGTATTGTCGCATCAGCGGCGAGCTCAGCGACCAAACGATACTCGTCGAAGATCCCGCCCATCCCTCCCGCAAAGATGGCCGCTTCAAATCTGGTTTCTGAAAGCATGCGGCGCCTCATTATTTCAAGGCTCCGCTCCCGATCACCCTCCACTGCCTTGGTCACGATCACATTTCCGAAGCGAGCGTTCTCCTCCGGAAAATCATCCTTGAAAAATTCGCTCTGATAGAGAGTAACCCATTTTCCATAATCAACGTTTAGTGCCTCTGCATAGGCCCAAATCATCGGGGTTATCGCCGGATGCCCACCCCATACGATCTGACGCCGTCCCAGTGCTACGAACAGCAATGCACTAACCAAAGCCGAAATAGCTGCTGTATCAGCTTCCCCCATGTAGTGCTTTGCATTCGGGTCCGGCACGCCCGCTGAGAGGAAGATCGAGCGGCCCTCTATCATTGATCCCACTCCACCAATTCCCAGCCTGCGTCCGAGACCTTCAAGGTGCGTACCGAGGAAATCTGAGCGTCAAGCCATCGCAGATGTTCGATCCAGGCGGGGCGTATTCCAATATGATTGTAGACCAAGCAGGGGAACCTGCCATGACCCGCCTTCCCAGCTTTGTCCTGAATATCGTTCAGCATCTCCGCAGTAGGCACGCCCACCATGGGGTAGGCTTCAAGCCTGCGACCACCTGGTAGCGTCAAGCTTACCGAGCGGTATGCTCCGATGCCTTCGAATTGGCCACCGATTCGTACGACCTCACTCTTGAGTCTTCCTACGAGGTCGAGGTGTCGAGTTGCGATGCTGCGGCTACGCAATGCCTCTGCTTTCTTGGCAATGACGGCAAGAAGCTCTGGTCGGAGCCTATCAGCAGCGTCGAGATCGGACTTGCCCAGCCTCACTGTATCACTGAGCGACAGATGCCGTGAGCCGCTATGCTCAGGCCAAACCACGCGCAAGATCTGAATTCCAAGTGCTTGCGACCGTCCGAGCTCTTGCGCGGTCCACTTGCTTCCAAAGTAATCCTTGGTATCTAGCATAATGGTGACGTCACAATCTGAAAGGCGATGCCACAACATTTCTTGGAATGCTTGAGCCGGTCGAATGTCGTGAGTGTCGAGAAACACATCGAAACCCCGGCTTGAAAGCTCGTCAAACAACTGAAGAGCAGCCTCGCGTGAATCAGATCGCCTGTAACTGATGAATATGCGGCGCTGACGGTGCAAGAGCCCCAACACTTCAAGGGTGACTGAAGCAAGGGCCTCCAAAGTATCGTCGCCAGCTTCCAACAAACAAGCGTTTGTGTGTGCGATCTCGCCCGGTACGGCCGCTGTGACAGATGCGCCTTTCTCCACGACAGGCACAATAGGTACTTTCGCCGCCTCGAGTTGATTCACGGCGTTCAAATCGACGGAGGGATCGCCACCAAAGTACAACGCTACTGTCGCAGCCTTAGGATTTCGAAGTAACCAGTCGGCGGTTGTGCGTATCGACAAGTCTTCAGGAACTGCCAGCGACATCACTTTCGCAACATCAACCAACTGCTCGGTAAGGGCAGCAATTTGATTAGCTTTAGGTGAACCGACGATCAGAACCTCATAGAGTGCCATCAACTTTTAACCTGCTGAAGCGGACTTGGGTCTTGGATACACCACACCGCACCTAGTTCGCATTCCGGATCTTCACAGCTTCCTCAACTGCGTCCGAAATATAGCTACAAATCCAATCATACCGCGCCTTGCTATCAGCACCTTGCGGATCGTAACACTTCACAATTGAAGACAACATCTTTCCGGAGTTTCCATAACCAATGTAGTCGAAAGGATTATTTCCCCTCGAAGTAGTGTTACCATTCTTGTCCTTAAGTCCGTGAACATAGATACCTACAACTCCTTTTCCGTCGTCCCAGGACTTGATTATCTCGTGGTTGATCCATTTTCGGTTAGCAGTTTGAGACCCAACCAGAACAATGGTGCAGGTACGTCCAGACATCTGATCCGAAATCCACTTCTTGATGGCGGCTTCACCACCCCTCGTGACCGACTCCCAATCGTTGTCTGTGGCAGGCTTATTGCCTTCGATCGCACCAATATTGCGCACCGTTGAGGCACGCCAATTATCAGGGATATAGTGAAAACTATAAAAACACTTGCGAGCCAACGCGTTTCTCCCTCAAAAGACGATTCTCAACAGACACAAGCCTAGTTGAGGGCCGAGCAGAGGTAAAGCGGGCGCATTCCGAGCTGTTTGAGTTTGGCGAGGCCTGAAGGTCTACGGCATCCCTGATTTTTTCGTACCAACGAAGGTGCCGTACCCTAGGTGGTGCCGCAAAACTCGTTGACCTGGCTTTCCGGAGGTCCCACCCCGCTCCAATTCCACCTTCCGCCTGTATTCCGGTCCCTACCCCGTGCTCGGACTTGATAGTGGCGCGGGTCTACGCCTGTGTCACCGGGCAAGGAGGCGCGATGCATGGTCAAGAGGCTGAAACTGAATGAGAAAACACTGCGCGAGGCCGAGCCGAAGCCCGGCGCCAGCTACCAGATCTTCGACACCGAGGTGATCGGATTTTCGGCCCGGGTGCAGGCGTCAGGAGCGCGGACCTTCACCATCGATTACCGGCATGCCGGGCGGCAGCGGCGCATGACCATCGGGCGCTGGCCGGAGTGGAGCGTGACGGCGGCGCGCGAACGGGCCAAGGAGCTGCGCCGCGCCATCGACGAGGGGCAGGATCCTCTGGCGGCGCGCGAGGACTTCCGGGAGGCACCCCGCGTCAAGGACCTGATCGACCGCTACTTCGCCGAGCACCTGCCGAAGCTCTCGAAGACCAATGCCGGCGATCAGGTCTCGATGCTGAAGAAGATGCTCGAGCCCGCCTGGGGCAGCAAGCTTGTGGCGGAGATTACCAAATCCGACGTGGCGCGGTTTCTGGATCTCGTGGCCGAGGGCCGGCCGCGGCCCTGCAAGCTCAAGCCGCGGAACCGGGCTCGGAAGCTTCAGGGGCACAAGCCCACCCCGATCCGGGCGAACCGCATGGGGGAGGTGCTGCGCAAGATGTTCACGCTGGCGGTGGAATGGGAGTGGCGCACCGACAATCCTGCGCAGGGCTTCCACCGGCGCATCGAGCATGCCCGCGAGCGCTTCCTCTCTCCGGAGGAGCTGACGCGGCTGGCAGCGGTGCTCGACCGGGCCGAGGATCAGCGCGCGGCGGCGATCATCCGCCTCTGCATGCTGACCGGCGCCCGGGTCGGCGAGGTGCGGACGGCGCGGTTCGAGCAGTTCAACCTCGACTATGCGATCTGGTCGAAGCCCGCCTCGACCACCAAGCAGCGCAAGATCCACCGGGTGCCGATCTCGCAGGATGTCGCCGCCATCGTGCGCCAGCGCCAGCTGGTGGTGCCGCGCGGCAATCCGTGGCTGTTTCCGGGTGACGTGGTCGGCCAGCCGGTGCGCGAAATCCGCCGCTTCTGGACGCGGGTGCAAAGGGAGGCAGAACTGCCCGACGTTCGGATCCACGACCTACGCCACACCTTCGCCTCGCTGCTGGTCAGCGGCGGCGCCTCGCTGGAGATGATCGGCAAGCTGCTCGGCCACAGCCAGATGCAGACCACGCAGCGTTATGCCCATCTGATGGACTCGCCACTGCGCGCCGGCGTCGATACGGTGGCCAGCCTGCTGCGGCCCCGTCCCCGACTGGTGCACGATGCCGCGCAGGAAGTTGCGCTGGGCGCCGCGCCGGACGCGTTGGATCTCCCGAAGTCAGCGTGAGCGTCAGACCGCCCCCTCACCGCGCAGCCCGCGCCAGAGCGCAGAGAGCCGTTTGCGGATCGTGCTTTCCTCCGGCACATCGCCCGACCTCGAGTTCCGGATGAACCAGTCCTGCACCTGCGAGATCAGCGCCGACTGGGTCTCGGGCACACCCGCCTCGAACAGAAGACAGGTCAGCCAGGCATACATGCCGTCCCAGTCATAGCGCGGGGTTGCCCCGATATGCGAGGGCGGGCGCCGCAGCAGGTCCCGCTCCTCTTCGAAGGCCTGCAGCTGCCCCGCGGCGACAAGCAGGTCCGAGGGGTGGATTGGTAAGCCTGCCTGGGGATCAGTGATCTTTAACCAGAATGTGCTGCCGGGCGGCAGGACGCGCTTCAGAAGGCACACCTCTTCGCTTCGGCCATACCGCCTGAACATCGGCATCAGTTCGGCGATCGGTACCTGCACCATCCCCGCCACCGTCTCGTCGCCGCAGCTGACCGGCGGGATCCCCGCCAGCACCTGCAGATGCCCCGCCGCCGCCCAGCCCGCGACATCGGCCGAGTGGCACCCCCAGCGCGCGGCGACCTCAAAGATGGAATAGTAGGCGATCGGCGGCAGCGGCATCACGAACTCCGTCAGACATGCGGCATCCTTCGGCCAAGGCCGTCGGCATGCGGGTTGGGTGACCCGCCGTTTCACGCAGGCGGGCGATTGGGGTGAAGAGCATGTCCTGAAGAGAAACCGCCTTCGGCTCGTCGCTGCAGCCCCTCGGGCGCAAGCGTCTGGCGCAGCTGGTCATTCCGACTCGGTGGACAGCTCAGGGGCTGCCATGCAGCCTCGGCGGGAAATTGGACTCACGGACTCGCGCGCGTCAAGACCGCCGGCCGGAGCCGAAATGCCGCACCCGCCGGAAAGTGGCGGAACCGGACCGGAATTCGTTCTCACATCAATTCCGCCCCATCCAGATCCCGCGAAACGCGGCTTGCCCCGGTGAATGCGGCCTGCCGGGCGGGACCAGCACTTTCCGCCGAGGGACCTGGGGCGTCCTGCGCAGTTTCGGAGGCCATAGGCAAGGGCAGACCCGACCGCGCCAAGCGACCACATCACATGAATCCGCAAGAAAACAAGGGGCGGAATTGAACGGCGCGTTCCAATTCCGCCTTCCGCCTGTATTCCGGTCCGCGCGCCCTGCTTCGCTTGATGCGCCCCCTCAAGGGGGCGCAGGCACAGGAGCAGCCAATGACACAACCCGATCTCGAGGCGGCACAGGAACAGCGGGACCTGCTGGCCGACTGGATCAGCCGCGAGGAGCTGGCGCGCGCGCTGGGCGTGAAGCCGGACACACTGGCCAGGTGGGAAGCCCGCCGCGAGGGTCCGCCCTGCACCCGCATCGGGCGAAAGACCTTCTACCGCAGGGCGGCGGTCCGGGACTGGATCGGCGCGCAGGAACGGGTGCATCCGGTGCGCAAGCAGCGGGGGCGGGCATGACCGGAATACGCCTCACCCCGCGCGGCACTTCGCACTGCACCACGCCGCAGGCGAGAACCCTCGGGGACTGGCGCGCCGATCGCCTTGCCGAAGCCCGCGCTGTCCTCGCCGACATTGCGCATCACAGTGATCCCCTGATCCGGCTGGCCTGCAATGTCCTCGCTACCCACGGCGAGACCGCCGCCGAGCGCGAGGAGGCGCGGATGCTGCTGGTGGTGGTCGAAGCCCGGCGCCCCATTCGCCGTGCCCAGCGCGAAGATTGCGGGAGGGACAAGCAATGACCCGCCGCGGCACACCCGAGGCCGATCTGCAGCGCGCGGTGGTGCGCGCCCTGCGCATCGCCCTGCCCCGCACCGCCATCATCCATCACTGCGCCAACGAGGTGACGGAAGCCGGCCCCCGCGGCGCCAAGCGTCAGGCGATCCTGGTGGGCATAGGGGTCCATGCCGGCTTCGCCGATCTGATGATCCTTTGCGAGGGACGCGTGTTGTTCCTGGAGCTGAAGGCACCGAAGGGCCGGCTGCGGCCCGCGCAGGAGGCGTTCCGCGATGCGGTCCTGGCGCAGGGCTTCGGCTGGGCGCTGGTGCGCAGCCTCGACGATGCGCTGGGCGCGCTGGCCGATCACGGCTTCACCACCCGCATCATCAATCCCAGCTCGAGGGGGAGGGCCCAGCCATGAGCCATGACGCCACCAACTGGGCGATCAAGCAGCGCGGGCTGAAGCCCACGACCAAGATCGTGCTCTGGCATCTCTGTGACAGGTTCAACCCGGATTACGGCTGCTTCCCCTCGCAGGACCGGCTGGCCCATGACTGCGAGATCAGCCGCTCCACCCTGAACGATCATCTTGGCCACCTGGAGGCGGCGGCTCTGCTACGCCGGGTGCCGCGGATCGATCCGGTGACCAAGCGCCAGCTGCCGACGCGGTACATCCTGGGCTTCGAGCAGGGCTTCACGCCGGCCACTAGTGCCCCGTGTCCGGAATCCGGACATGGCGATGACGCGGCTGAGGATGACTGCAGCACCGTCGCGGATCTGGCTCCCGATGCACCCTTGGACGCCCTGCCGTGTCCAGAATCCGGACACGGGTTTGGCGAGGGAGCCGTGTCCGATTTTTGCCCCGAGCCGTGTCCGGAAAATGGCCAAAGCCGTGTCCGAAATCCGGACACTAACCTTGTAAGAGAACCACTAAGTAAACCAGTAAAGGAGGAGGAGGGCGCGCAGGCGCGCGAGGCGGAGTTCGATCGCTTCTTCGCAGAGCTGCTCGGCGCGCTGGGCCTCGATCCGGCCGCCCTGCCCGGCTGGTGGCAGGGCTGGCCCGCCCGGCTGCACGTCCGCCGCTGGATCGAGGAGCTCGGGCTGACCGAGGACCGGGTGATCGAGGTCGCCACCGCGAGCCGTCGCGATCATCCTGAGCCGCCCGACGGCCCCAAGGCGCTGGACCGCGCCATGCAGCGGGCCGCCCAGCGCGAGGTGCTGGCAAAGGCACCGGCTGGCGCGGGAGGCAAGGGCAGCCACGACGCCCAGCGCCGGCGCAAGCCTGACTCGGGGCCCCGGCCCAGCGGCGACGAGCTGGCGGCCTTCTACGCCGAGCTGGTGAACTCCGACCGCTACCTGCCCGCCAACACCATCAGCAACACGCTGCGGGACGCGATGCTGTCGCGGGGCCTCGTGACGCCGGAACGCCTGCGGATGCGGGGTGTGCGATGACCATGCACAGATCCATCATCCCCCGCGGCACCCGGACCAGGCGCGCGCTGGGCGTGCAGGCGGTCCTGGAATGGGCGTTCCGCACCGAGAAGGCCCGGCTGGAGCTGCCGCCCCCCAAGGAGGCCTCCGGGGAAAGCTTCGGCTTCGGCCTGGAGTATCTCCTGCTGCAGCGCGCGGCGCTGGGCTGCCGGGTTGATGGCGGCCAGCACAAGATCGGCAGCTACACCCACCCCGACGCCGAGGTGGTCGCCGCCACGGTGGCGGGCCTGCCCGACAGCCTCGGCGGCAAGCGCATGGCGATCCACGTGGCGGAACTGGCCCGCGCGGGGGTGACGCCGGACTGGATGCCGGGGGCGGTGCCGCGCTGTGTGCCCGTGGAGGTCAAGCGCAATCAGCATGGTGAGCGGGCGGCCACTGTCGCAATCGGCACCGAACGCGTGCTGACCCGCGGCAAATGGCGGACGGTGGAGGTCCTGGCCTGTCCCGTCACCTGGCGGCCGCATCCGGAGCAGATCGCCTCTGCGCGGCGCGGGTATGAGCAATGGTGGCAGGCACTGGACTGGGTGCGGGAGGGGCTGATCGCTGGCGGAATGCTGCGGGAGGTGGAGGTGACGGGGGTGATGCCGAGGAGAAGGCCGTGGGAGTCACTGCGCCGATAGCTGCACTTGCTGCTCTGTGTCCCAAGCTCGAAGCAGCTTGATTGCACTGCAATCACCGCCTACCATTCTCATTGAGACCGGAGGGTGCCATGGCCAGCAT
>Ga0209643_1000805_pt1 | contig 39846 bp, 37 predicted proteins | sample AutmiccBRH37_all_FD_187383 | JGI IMG/M metagenome (GOLD analysis project Ga0209643, IMG submission 187383) | Deep subsurface microbial communities from Mt. Terri, Switzerland - Autotrophic microbial communities BRH/37_all (SPAdes) (version 2) | ecosystem: Environmental > Aquatic > Deep...
ATTACATAAAATTCTATAAAAATTTGGTTTTTAAGATATATTATGGTATAATTAATTGTACAAAATATTTATATTGTTCCAATCAATAATACAGCGTAGCAAATTTATTGTCAAAGATAGAAGTCACAAAATATTAATCAATATTTATATGAATAAAGGGGCAAGCTTATAATAGCAGGGTTTAAATTAAGGAATCATTGAAATAACGGAAAGAATGCCAATAAACCGGATGGCAGTACAGTCATTTGAAAGGATTTAATATGGAAAGTTAGGTATATATGTGCTATCAAACTACGTTTATTTGCCGATTCTTTTTGTGAAAGTTCCAATCTTAATCTATTCTCTTTTAAAACCCTCCAAAGTGGCTCTTCCAAATTCATAATAATCATCTCCTTTACTATTAAATTCAACAAGATAATAGAAATAGTCTGCGGACTATAGCCGTCAGGAGCATGAACTCCTAATTTAATAATATAGACAAATTTTGAGGAGAATTATTTCTTATGGGTTGTAATATTGATAATTTATGTAATGAAATAGACGAATTAAGGACAACTTTGAATGAAATGAGCATAACTTTGATGGAAGATAACAGAAATAATATCGAAATTATAAATATTAGCGTAAGACTGGATGATTTGATTAATAAATATATTACATTAATAAAAAAACATGGCAGAGGCTGAAAATTAGCCTATGGAATTTTCAGTAGATATTCAAAATTTGTATATATTACCCCAATATATCTAATTTCGAATAAATCTAATAATGTTTTATGTGAGGAATAAAAATGCAAAATAATGTAACTATATGTTGAAATATAGTATTAATATGGTAAAATTATACTATGGCAGGGGGGTGTTACTATATAGATAGGGATTAATTTGTTATCTAGAGCTTAATAAATTGAAAAAGGCAAACTCGTTGAAAGGCGAGGACGCAAAGCCACAAGTCTAAAGCAGGAGAGTGCTATGACGGTTGGGTTGCCAGTTGATGGTATAATAATTAAGAAATAAGGGCTAAAGGAAAGGTACAAAAAGATTATTTAAGTCTCAAAGCCTTAAATCTTAAATCATATCAATAATACAAGCAAAGTAGGCAACTCATACGTTACCTATTTTATTTTTTGGGAGGATATAAAGTTGCATATATGTAAAAATGTTGAAAGCGAGTTTGGATATTCAATAACTCATTGGCTCCAGCCTATTTACCATTTGAAAAATAATAAGGTTATTGGTTATGAAGCATTATTACGGGATACCTCACAATTACAGATTTCACCTATCGATGTTTTTAGAGAGGCCGATAAAAATGGTCATCGAAATATCCTTGACCGTATATCAATAAAAACTGCATTAGAGTCATTTAAAGATGAATCAAATCAAATATTTCTTAATATATTTCCATCTACACTTTTAGAAAGAAACTTTTTATCCTGGTGGGACGCTCATGCATCAAGCTCAACACCTGTTATACTTGAGTTGTTGGAAAATGAGCCTGTTAGGAATTGGGGAGTGCTTAAAAAGGTAACGAAGGAACTCCAGGCAAGAGGTGTCAAAATTGCAGTGGATGATATGGGTGGAGGTTATTCGTTTTTTCAACAATGGATTGAATTGGACCCCGACTTTATAAAGTTAGACCGATATTTTGCAGAAAATCTTTCAGTAAGCTCTCGAAAACAAAAAACTGTAAGGAGTCTGGTAAATTTGCTTTCCGATACAACAGAAATAATTATTGAGGGTATAGAAAAAAAAGAGGACCTGAATATCGCTGAACTTTTAGGGATAGTGTATGCCCAGGGATTTTTACTTGGAAAGCCATCTCCTAGGGAGAATTTCTTTGTAAAGCGTTAATTCCTCATAACTCATATCTTTTACTGCGAATAGGAGAAAAGGAATCAAAAACTAACAACAGGAAAGGCTCTTAGGTTTTGGAAGTGAAATAAAGGAGTAGAGAGGATTTTAACGATAAGAATCCTGACTCTATTCTTTATGGTCACGCAATAATAGAGAAAAACTTTATTTTAAATATACATAATCACAGGCCTTTCTGTTGTAGGCCTTCTTTTATTATCGGCAGTTTCAAATGGCTGGAATACTGCTCGTTGTGATGGATTTTTTGTGCTGCACAAAGCGTTTCCACATCAATTGGATAATTAACAGGGCCTTGAGATAACCCCAAGGCCCTGTTAATTATCTGGATATAACTTTGACCACCAGCCTTACAAGATGAAGCAGCAGCCCGAAAAGCAGCAGAAGCAGGCTGACCCACATGAAAAGGTCTTTAATATTGGTCATGAAGTTCGACAGTACTACAACCATATTTATAATCTTGGGGTAGCTGAAAAGCATAGACAGTATCAGTATATTTTCGAGGTAATCTGCAATGCCTGCAACGAAGGGGAGAAGACTTATGTACGTAAGCTTGCTGCTGCATGGCAGGAATCTTCTAAAAAGAAAAGAAAGAGCAGCAGACCAGAATAGCATATAGGAGAGAGGGAAAGCAAAGTCCAGCATCAGAATCATTCTTGCATAAAACAACCTGCCGGATTCTCCAAGCTTCTCCATAAATGTGCATACTTCTTCAGTAGTATAGTTATCCTGTAAATCCAGAGGGGTCAAACCGCAGTAGCGTTCATTGAACTCTGCAACTCCAAAGGGCTGCCCGTTAACAAGCAGATACACTATGATAAAGAACAAAGCCAGTAGCAGCAAGGGTTTTGCGGAGGACATTCTTTTGATTTTTTCTGATAAGGCATACAGCATGAATATCAACCTCCAATTTTCTGTTTTTATATTAATAATATGCAGGAGACTACAGCGTTAGAAAGCTTCATACTATATGTTTTGCAATAAACATTCTACATTGAAATTCAAATATTGCAAAATCATATTTAATCTGTGCTTCCCATGCTCTGGAAGAAAATTACTATACGAAGCACTGGTATACATATGCTTAAGCATACAAATAATACTCTAGAGGTGATTTTCATGAAAGATGATAAAAATAAAAAAAATGTAATAAAAAAGCACAATCCTACCCTTAGCGATTTGAATAAAGCAGCTGAAAGGCAGGAGTTCATAGACCCTGAAAAAGGACCCGAGAATAAAGGCAGAAAGCGTTAATTTTATCGGCTAAAGGCGGTATGATGGATGAAATCGATAGATATTCTTGTAGAAGAGCATAAGTATATAAAAATAGTGCTTAAGGAAATAAGGAGACAGTGCATAACAATAGTACACGGGGACAAGGTCGACTATCAGCTTTTCTATAATGTCATTGAGTTTATACGGAATTTCGCAGACAAGTATCATCACAAGAAAGAAGAAGACAGGCTTTTCAACATAATGGCCGAGCAGCTGGGTCTCGGAGTTGAAAGCGGCCCTATAGCAGGGATGCTTATAGAGCATGACCTCGGCAGATCTCACATTATGGATCTTGAAAAGGCTTTGAAGGAATGTGAAAATGGCAATATGGATGCCAAGGTGGACATTATAGCGAATGCCATAGGCTATGAACAGATGCTGTTAAAGCATATAGACAAGGAGGACAACGCGATATACAAGCATGCAGAACGGCGTTTGTCCAAGGAGACTCTGGATAAGCTGGATGTAGAATTTGAAGCTGTGGAGAAGGACAGTGAAAACACTGCAACGAGGAATAAGTATATTGAATTTGCAAAAGGCCTGAGTGGCAACCAAATAATATAAAAGGGCATTTCTTGCCCTTTTATATTATTTGGATTTTTGTGTCGGGGTTATAGCTTAAGCTTACGCCACAGCGTGCTGCGGCTGATACCTAGGCGTTTGGCCGTATTGGACTGGTTCATGTTCTCCTCTTCAAAAACAGTATGGATGACATTGGTGATAATATCATCCAATGTTCCGTAGGTAGAGAGCCATTTTCCCTGTTTTGGCTCAAAAATCTTTTTTTCACCGGTAAGTACCATAGAAGTATTTTCTTCATTTATGTATGGAGTATCGGTAATAATGATAAGCTGCTTCAAAACACTGATGAATTGATCTATGTTATACTTCCATTCAAAATCCTGAAGCAGGTGCAAAGCATCTTCTGAAAGACCAATGACCTCTTTTCCTAAAGAAAGATTAAGCTCGCTTATATAAATACTCGCCAGGCTGGGTATGTCCTCTTTGTGCTCTCGCAGCGAAGGGAGACTCAAGGTCAGACAGCTGTAAGGGGAATTATCCAGCAGGTAGTTTGCGAGAACACTGCAAGGCATATCCGGGATGACTCTTTCAGAGGAATATATAATGCGGTTTCTGCTATGGAGGGATGTATTGGTAATGTAAGAAACCATATCTTGCTGATTAGGTTCATCCAAGCAATGAATGTTTTTAAAATATATAGTTAGATTAGCTTCGCCGAGAGGAGAATTCACACTTTCAAATAGACGGTGAAGCTGTTTGTCGTTTAGAAGGCTGCAGTCAATTGTCAGGAAGGGCTGATTCTTCATACTACTGTTGGTGTGCACCGTATAAGCGATATTATCTTTTCCTGTTCCTTTTTCACCATATATAAAAAGGGGCAGTGAGGTTGTGCCGTATTTCTGTATGGCATCTGCAATAGACTTCATACTTTCAGAACTGCTATAAAAGGTGGTAAAAGAAATATCGGAATCGTTAGCGCTATCGGTTATGTTTTTATATGAGAAGCCATTACTGTCTAGCCCAGGCACCTCAATTGACCTGTTAGCAAAGAAAACAGCCAACTGTTCCGATGTCTGCTTAATGCACATGCCGCTTATACTCCATAAGTAATTTCCTGATTTGTGCATTATCTTTATCTCATTATCATTATAAATTTTATCTAAGTATTTTGGGAGCTTTTTAACAATAGAACCAAGCTCCAATTGCTCATATGTATAATTTGAATAGACTAATCTATGTGTCTTGTCATATACTGCAATTTTTATATTGCTCATATCCAGAATTTGTTTATAAAGGTTATCCCTATCTATTGTAATAGATATAGCATTACAAAGCTTTACAGCCTCATCAAAGGCAGCATTAATGCTTTCTTTTCCCGATGTAATAAGAATACCGTTCATCCTAAATTGCCTTGCGGTAGAAACTGTAACAGCATCTCCCACCAGCAGCCTATAGCCCATTTTATGCATGTTTGCAATACATTCGGAAACCTCATCTACACTATTAATTGTGAAAGTATCTATTTTACACTGAAGCAAGTCACATATTATGTCTGTGCATTTTGTAATATTAGGAAAACCTACGATTGCGAATCTTCCTGAATAATTCTGTGCAAGCTTGATTGCCCTGATCATGTCGTATTCTGACAATCGAATTTCTATAACTGGTATATGAGCTATTTTTTCTATCATTTCAGCTGTGCCGCCACGGGATATAATAACATCATAGCCAATATCCTGAACAGAATCGGCAAGCTCTGCGCCGGCAGCCAGATCCCCCACATAGACCTGAAGGTCTATATCTTCACGTTCAGCGGCGGTATTCTGCATCAATTCCTTTAGCCCTTCATAGGGAGCTATGGCGAGAACTTTAATCTTTTTCATAGTAATTTCCTCCTGTATTTTATTAACATTGTTAAACAATTAAATAGTTCGCAATTGCAAAATGTTCATATTTGAAACAAATTATACTGCAAAATAGATAAATTTACAATAAAATTTAATCAATATAAATCAAAAAAGAATAATAATATGAAAATGTTTCAAAATAAATCAGTATTTGCTTAGGATAATATTGAGATAAAGTATTTCATAATGCATAATTATCATATCGAGAAGGTAGAAGTGAAATAGCTTCAACTATCTTGATAATGAAACTGTATTTGATAATGCCGGATAAATGTGCCGAATGATGGAAGTATGTTAGATGATATAAGTATGGCAGTAAAAATAAGGGGAGAAAAGAAGCAGCATATAAAAAACGTAGTAAGGGAGCTTTTTTCATGCAAAAATTAATTGTTCTAGCAGATGATTTTACTGGAGCATTGGATACAGGGGTTCAATTTTCCAAACAGGGCATAAGCACATTGGTTACTACTGATACGGAATATGATTTTAAAAAGACCTCTATAGATGCACAGGTACTCGTTATTGATTTAGAAAGCAGACATCTTGATCCGGATAAAGCATATGAAAATGTAGCAAGGGTTACCAAGCGAGCTTTAGATGCTGGGATCGGAAATATTTATAAGAAAACAGACTCAGGTCTTAGGGGCAATATTGGAAGTGAGCTCAATGCCATAGTTGATGCCAATGCAGGAAAATGCATATCCTTTATTCCGGCTTTTCCAAAAGCAAAGCGTACTACGGAGAAAGGCTTCCATTATATAGACGGGATACCTGTCTCACAGTCGGTTTTTGGAGAGGATCCCTTTGAACCGGTTAAAAATGACAATATAGCTGATATTATAAGGGAGCAATCATCTATAGAGACTCATGTTGTTACTGTCGATGAAATTGAAGGCTTTACTTTTGAAGGAATGCAGAGGGCGGTTGTTATTTTTGATGCTGCTACTGATGAGGATATGGAAAGGATTGCGAAGAAAATAGATGCATCTGGAATGTTAAATATAGTAGCAGGTTGTGCTGGTTTCGCAGAGCAGCTTCCGAGGCTGCTTGGAATTGATGTGGACGGGCACGGAGAAATTAACGTGGCAGAGGGTTTTATCGTGGCTTCGGGAAGTGTGAATCAGGTTACGATGGAACAGATTGATTATGCTTGCCAACAAGGTTTTAAAACTATTACTTTAAAGCCGGAAGAAAAGCTTGCAGATAATATAATGGATTTACCTCATATAAAAGATTTAATAGAAGAGATTGAAAGCATTTATCATAATGAAGGAAAAATCATTATAGAAGCTACAAACAGCAGAGAAATGGTTGAGATAACAGATGATTTGGCCAAACAGCTTGGGCTTACTGTGAAAGAAACCTCTGCGCGTATAGCTTGCAATATGGGAAGGATCATAGGTTCTTTGGCAGAGCGGAGTATTAAAGGAACATTCATTATCTTCGGTGGAGATACACTAAAGGCTATAATGGACACTTTGGGCTGTGATGGAATAATACCTCTATGGGAAATAGACAACGGAATAGTTTTCTCAAAGGTTATAATAGGCTCCGGAATGATTAACATCATAAGTAAATCAGGAGGTTTCGGAGATGTTGATGCATTAGTTAAAATAGAAAGCTTTTTAGGGGCTTGAGTTTTGTAAATAAGATAAAAATGTGACTAGTTAAATGTAAGGAGTGATGTAAATATGAATCAAGAGCTTCCAATTATAGGGATATCAATGGGAGATCCGGCTGGAATCGGACCTGAAATAACAGCCAAGGCATTAGCGGAAAAATCTGTTTATGAGATATGCAGACCTATTGTCACAGGAGATGCTGCTGCCATGGAGCAGGCAGCTTTGATTGCAGGAGTAAAGCTTAAAGTGAACTCTATAGAAACAGCAGCTGACGCAAATTTTGAATACGGTACAATTGATGTCTTTGATCTTAAGGATGTAGATACAAAGTCCCTTATACATGGTAAAGTCTCTGCCATGGCGGGGAATGCCGCTTTTGAAGCAGTAAAGAAGGTTATCGAGCTTGCTATGGCAGAGGAGGTTGATGCAACTGTCACCGGTCCTATTAACAAGGAAGCCATGAATGATGCGGGGTTTCATTATACCGGGCATACAGAAATATATGCTGAATTTACTAAGACAAAGGATTATACTATGATGCTTGTTGATAAAAACCTCAGAGTTGTTCATGTCTCCACTCATGTTTCACTGCGACAGGCTTGTGACAATGTGAAGAAGGAGAGGGTTTTGGCTGTAATAAAGCTTGCATACGATACTATGAGAAATTTTGGAATTGCTGATCCCAGAATCGGTGTTGCCGGGTTGAACCCACACGCAGGGGAGGGAGGGCTCTTCGGCTGGGAAGAGGAAAAAGAAATCATTCCAGCTATTGGCGAAGCACATTCTATGGGAATTAACGTTGAGGGACCAGTGCCCCCGGATACCCTATTCTCCAAGGCTAAAGGTGGACAGTATGACATCGTGGTAGCAATGTATCATGACCAGGGACACATTCCCTTAAAGGTTGTAGGATTTAATTGGAATGAGCAGGAAAAGAAGTGGAGTTCAGTGAGCGGGGTTAATATTACCCTGGGGCTTCCGATAATAAGAACCTCAGTTGATCATGGCACAGCCTTCGGTAAAGCAGGGAAAGGCACTGCCACCCATGAGAGTCTGCTTCATGCAATAGAATATGCTGCAAGATTTGCAGTACAGAGGAAGCTTGATAGAAAACAATAACATATATTATTCATTTAAGGTGAAAAGGGGGACAAATATGGTTTTGGAAAAACAATACTCATTCATGATGCCAAAGCATGTTATTGCGGGACCGGATAGTATCAATGAGATTGTAAAACTGGTAAAAAGCTTTGGGGCTGATAAAGTATTGATGGTAACAGACAAGGGCGTTTGGAATACAGGCTTGGTTGACAAACCGATAAAGCTCTTGACAGAGGCCGGAATAGGAGTGGAGGTTATCAATGATGTCCCACCGGAGCCGGAGATAAAGCAGGTTGAAGAGCTGGTAAAAAGGGCAAGAGATTTTCGCTGTGACATGGTTATCAGTATTGGCGGTGGAAGTGCCATGGATACAGCAAAAATCATTGCAGCATTAATGGTCGGTAAGAAAAGCATCAAAGAAATAATGGAAGCGGCTGAGACAATAGAAAAGGGACTGCCTACACTGATGATAGCAACAACAGCAGGTACAGGCTCTGAGGCTACACCTAACGCTATAGTCACAATACCGGAGCAAGGATTGAAGGTTGGAATAGTAAGTAGAAATTTCATGGCAGACTATGTGATACTGGATCCCATGCTGACGGTTAAGCTTCCGCCTGCAATAACAGCTTCAACAGGCATAGATGCACTGGCCCATGCTATTGAGTGTTTTATATCAAAAAAAGCAAATCCTTTTAGTGACATGCTTGCACTGACAGCAATCCGATTAATATGCAGCAGTATTAAAACAGCGTACACAACAGGGGAAAACCTTCAAGCCCGTCATAATATGATTTTAGGTTCCTTCTACGGAGGGATGTGCATAGCATCTTCGGGTACGACAGCTGTACACGCATTATCATATCCCTTGGGCGGGAGATATAAGATACCCCATGGTGTATCTAATGCAATGCTTTTGGCCCACGTAATGGAATTTAATAAAGATTTAATAGTAGATAAATTAAGCCGGGTTGCATTTGAGATGGAAATAGAGGTTGGAGCTGCATCCAAGGATGAAGTCGCAGATAAGGTAATTGAAGGACTGCATTCCCTTGTGAGAGAATTAAACATCCCTTCAGATTTAAGGCAGTACGGTGTTGGTAAGAAGGACATAGATACGCTGGTAGAAGAAGCTTCCAAGGTAACAAGATTGTTGGATAATAATCCAAAGGTCTTAAGTAGAAATGATATGGAAAAAATATATAAGAAGCTCTTTTAGCTATATAGGTTGCACTGGAGAAATTTCAATGTAAAATGTTTATTGCAAAACATATAGTTTAACAAGTTTAATTAATACCATCCAGAATGGTGTTCAATTATAGGTAAACAAATAACAAAAATAATAAGGGGGATTAGTATGAAAATGTTCAAGACAAGAAAAGCAACCGCACTTGCCCTGGCAGTAATGATGCTGCTTTCCACGACAGCTTGCAGCAAAGCTGCAACTGAACCTGCTGCAGCACCTGCAGCAACTCCTGCTGCAGCAGAACAACCGGCAGGACAACCTGTAGATTTGTTGTTCTCCACTTTCCAGGTTGGCACTTCAAATTATACCATTTCAGCTGGCTTGGGAACAATGTGGCTGAACTATCTTCCTAAAGATTCCGCCATAGATGTTCAGCCTACATCACCGGGTGGCATGGGCGCACCTTATCTATTTGAACAGGGACTGGCAGACATTGCCTTCGTAAACGGCGCTCCTGCAAAATGGGCTTATGAGGATGGCACTTTAGGCAAACCTGCTACAAAGAAATTCAGAGCACTTGTAGGAAGTATGACCAGTGTATCTGCAATCTCTTTCTTTACAAAGTCGTTTATTAAAAAATACGGTGTTGAAACAATTGAAGAGGTTATAGAAAAGAAGATCCCCATAAGAATCGGCTGCAGCCCGAAAGGTTCTATGGATGAACGTGTTGTAGAAATGGTCCTTGAACATCTTGGAGTTACATATGATGATATCAAAGCTTGGGGCGGAGATATAGTTCACGGCGGTGGCGGTGATTTGTCCGCTATGGTAAGAGACGGCAAGCTTGACATGATGCTTGACCATACATCGGTACAGTCTTCTACAATGACTGAAATTGCTATGACCTGTGATGTACAGTTCTTACAATGGGGTGAAGATCTTCTCAAATATTTCGAAACACAAGGATTTGAACGTATAACAATGGCAGCAGGCTCATGGAAAGGGCAGGATAAAGATATCATTAATGCCGGTACACCGGACTGTATATTTGTCGCAGAAGATATGCCCGATGATGTAGCATATGCTCTCGCAAAGGGTATGTGTGAAAAGAGGGACTACCTGGTAGATCAGTATGCATCAATATCACCTTTTGATCCGGTAAACTGCTGGAGGCCGGAAAAGGTTGGCGGAGTTCCGCTTCATCCAGGTGCAGAGAAATATTTCAAGGATATGGGTTATATAAAATAATTGCCATAGTCACTAAACCCAATTATGTTTATTAGGAAATTTGCAGTATACTATAAGCGGTTTTTTATTATACAATTTGTTTTAGTAATAAAATACAAATGGAAACCTTTGATATGTCCGGTTTTCATTGGTTTCCATTTGTTTATTATGAATCGAGGTGGCTAAATGGATAAGTTTGCTAAAAGTATAGTAGACAAGGCTTTAGCAGTAGAAGAAGAAGGACAAAAAATAGAAAAACGCAAAATGCCAAAACAAAGATATGCTTTAATTGCAGTACTATCTGTAATATTCTTGATTTTTCAGATTTATATTGGTGCAGTACGACCAATTAATTCATTGATATCAAGTCCCGTGCATATATGTCTTGCGCTGGCCGTTACTATTCTTTATAAACCCTTGGCCGAAAAGCACAATAATAAATGGTTGTGGATTATTGATGGAGCTTTACTTGCTGGTTTGGCAGTAACGGTTATGTATTTTATTACAAATCTTGATCGTCTTATATATAGAATCATGATGGTTGATCCGATGCTCCCCATTGACTTGTTCTGCGCGTTCTTTATGTTGGTGGTTATTATGGAAGTAGTACGCAGAACAATGGGCATGAACTTGTTCATATTTATTATGATTTTTATTGCATATGCATTTTTAGGCCAGAAGTTGACCGGCCCATTGCGGTACAGTGGAATGAGCTGGAAACAATTCGCCGAGATGCTGCTGTTGTCTGTGGATGGCATAATGGGAACACCACTTCAGACCTCTGTAAACTCAATATTCTACTTTCTACTTTTTGGAGCATTCTTTTCCAAATGCGGTGGCGGACAGGTTCTGATAGACCTTGGTATGAAATTAAGTGACAAAACTGCCGGCGGTCCTGCAAAGGCTGCGGTGGTTTCCAGCGGTTTGATGGGAATGATCAGTGGCAGCGCGGTTGCCAATGTAACCTCTACAGGGGTTTTTACAATTCCACTGATGAAAAAAGCCGGTTATACTCCTGAACAAGCAGGTGCTGTTGAATCGATTGCTTCTACCGGTGGTCAGATTATGCCTCCTATTATGGGTATAGGTGCATTTATCATGGCAGAAATGATTGGCATGAGCTATGCAAAGATTTCGTTGTCAGCTTTGATTCCAGCTCTTGCATATTATTTCTCGATATTTCTGCTTGTGCATTTTCTGGCGAAGAAAAGCAAGCTTGAGAAGGCGGGATCACCAGAGCTGAAGTATACTTCACCACCCATTATTCCAAGGTTATATCAACTTATTCCTATATTTGTGGTTGTCACACTGATTTTTATGGGTTCATCATTGACGCGTTCTGCTTTGGTGGGCACAATTCTAGCTATTGCTGTCAGCATGTTCTCACCTGAACTGCGTATGAATGGAAGCCGTTTTATGAATGCATTGCTAGACGGAATCAAGCAGGCGGCAGGAATTGCAATTCCAACTGCAGCATGTGGTATCATGATCGGCATTGTGGTACGTTCCGGGGTTGCAAACAAATTGAATGGTATTATAGCTGCAGTCGGTAGCGGAAACCTTTTATTTGCATTGATGATTGCGATGGTTGGATGCTTACTTCTTGGAATGGCTTTACCTACTGTAGCAGCTTATCTTATTTCCAATATTCTGTTCTGTCCTACCATAATTGGGTTAGGTGTTCCGGCATTACCTGCAAATATGTTTATTTTCTACTTTGGCGTTATTGCACAAATTACACCACCAGTATGCCTTGCCTCTTTTACTGCAGCAGGTATTGCAGGAGGGAACTCATGGAAAACGGGTTGGACAGCGTTTTCATATGCTTTTGTTTCCTTCCTTGTTCCCTACGTATTTATATACCAGCCGGAGATTCTGCTCATAGGTACCATGACGCAGACCTTCTTGACTACAGCTGTAATGGCATTTGGTATTGTTTTTCTTGCAGGTGGTGTTTCAGGCTACTTATTTGTTCCCCTTAAGAAGGTTTGGGAAAGAGTTCTTTTGTTTGTAATAGCAGTGCTTATTATAACTCCGGAGACATTGAGTTCTGTAATTGGAATTGGAGCAGGTCTGGCATATGGAGCTATCCTTTTTATGAAAGCGCATAAAGAAAAGAAAGCGGCACTTGCAATTAAGATTTAGATATGAAAGATTAAACATAATATAGGAAAAAATGCTGGGGGTCATAACGAAAATGATAAAGCATGATGTAATTATTGTAGGCTCTGGTCTTGCTGCCCTTGCTACCGCAGCAAGACTGTATGAACTGGGGGAAACGAACATTGCATTGTATACGATGGCCTATGGGGGCACTCCTTATATTGCTGCAATAAACTTCGTACTTCCGGATAATATTTACGGGGATACACCACAGCAGTATTTTGAGGATATGATATATGCAGGTTATGAAATTAATAATAAGAAACTGGTAGAGAGTATGACGTCCAATACATATAGAGGATATGAGCTCTTAAAAAGATGGGATGTTGAATTTGCAAAGGAAAAAGATGGAGCAACAAAGCTTCGCCATGTTTCAGGGCACACCTATCCCCGATCTCTTTGCTGCACGACAAATTTAATTGGTGTGGAAATAATCGGGAAAATGGTAAAAAAGCTTGAGGGTAGCGGAGTGGAAATACATAGGGGTTGTCAGTGTGTAAAGGTCCTTACACAAGACGGAAAAGTCTATGGGATTACTGTAAAAGATGACCGGGGCGGGCTTTTTAATGCTTATGCACCGGTGGTGGTTGCGGCCTGGGGAGGAGTAGGAAATCTTTTTGGGAAATCCACCTACCCACAGGATATAAAGGGAGAGACCCTTGCTATTGCCAAAATTGCAGGAGCAAAGCTGGTAGACATCGAATTTCTGGAATATGAACCAATGGTCGTATTGAGCCCGGAGGGGGCAGTTGGTGAACCCTGTCCTACGGCTATGCTGGGCGAGGGAGCATACCTTCTTAATGCAGAGGGTGAAAGATTTATGCTGAAGGTTAGACCAGAGGGAGAGGCCGGCTCACCCAAGACATTGATTAATAAGGAAATATGGAAACAAGTTGATGCAGGAAAAGGTACACCTCACGGAGGCGCCTTTGTAGATTTAAGACATATTTCTCAGGAGGTTTTGAAGGGGTATCCATGGTTCTACAACAGGCTGATGGAAAATGGCGTTGATCCCAATAAGGAGACAGTTGAAGTCGGTCCCATGGCGCACAGCTTTTCCGGGGGTATATATGTTGATGAAAATTATGAGTCCTCTGTAGAGGGGTTTTATGCAGTGGGCGAAGCCTGTGGCGGGGTTCACGGTGCTTGTCGTTGTGCGGGAAATGCTGCAAGTCAGGCAACACTGTCCGGACTTTTATGTGCAGAGGGAATTATGAAAAATAAAAGTATCACAGATATAAGAGAATTCCCTGTAGAGTATGCGGAAAACAAGGAGATATTTAAAACTTATGTTCCACTAGCCAGAGATCTGGCAGTAAAGGTACTGGGTATTTATAGAAATGGCGAGGACCTGCAAAACGCTTTTAATGCTTTGGCAGAGCTTTTAAAAACAGATGATTTGAAAAAGGATTCGGAAACCTATCATATTGTTGTTTCAATAATGCTAATGATACAGGCTGCCTTGCTTAGGAGAGAAAGCCGCGGAACACATATGAGAATTGACTATCCTGATTCGCAGGCTGAGTATATGAAAGAGATGATTCTATAAGTAAAGAAGGGGTGAGTACATGAATATAGGTGGAATTATTCCTGCAATGGCCACACCGATGTTTGAGGATGGCACAATCAACGAAGTTGAATTAAGAAAGCAGATAAACAGGCAGATTAATGCAGGAGCAAGTGGGATTTTCTGTTTGGGAACCAACGGAGAAGCCTACATAATGAGTATAGAAGAGAAAGTAAGAATCATGAAGCTGTTTGTGGAGGAAGCGGGAGGCCGTGTACCGGTATATGCGGGAACAGGCTGCATAGGAACAAAAGACACTATTGAGCTTTCACAGAAGGCACAGGAAATAGGAATTGATGTTCTTTCTGTTATTTCTCCATACTTTGCCGCCATCAACCAGTTGGAGATATATGAGCACTACTCAGCACTGGCACAGTCAGTATACATACCCATTGTACTGTATAACATGCCTGCAAGAACAGGCAACAATCTGGAATATACAACAGTGGCCAGGCTGGCAGCGAACTTCAAAAATATTGCAGGAGTCAAGGATAGCGGGGGAAACTTTGATAATATATTAAGATATATTGAAAGCACAGATAAAGAAACCTTCTCGGTTTTATCCGGTAATGATTCCTTGATTCTATGGACATTGATGGCGGGCGGAAAGGGTGGTATTACAGCAGTAGCCAATATTCTGCCGGAGATAATGGTCAGTATTTACAAATACTGGGCTGAAGGGAATTTTGAGAAGGCTAGGGAAGCCCAAGACTCAATTCGTCCGATCAGAGATTGTTTTAAATATGGCAATCCCAACTCTATTGTAAAGAGAGCGGCTAACCTGATTGGACAGCCGGTAGGGCCATGTCGCAAGCCTTTTGGTATGATCTCCAGGGAAGCGGATGATGCGATAATGGATACAATTAAAAAGTATTACTCACAATATGCAAAATAATTAGCTAATAATAAAAAAGTGCCAGGAACCACAATTGGCCAGTATTATAAGGATAACTGGCAGACAGTGGCTTCTGGCATTTTTAATAGTCAGTATATACGGTGGTGTTGCCATATACTAAATGATAATGGCCGCTGTCCAAGGTGGTTATACTCTGGAAGAAATGCATATGTCCGCCTTCCACCTCAATGTCAGGGCTGGTTACTATCGAGTAATAGTGTACATGGTCGCTGTTCTCGGTGGTATAACCGGAAATATAGTGGACATGCCCGCCAAAATCAGGATTTTTGGTGGAAATCCCGGAAAAATCGTGGATATGTCCGGCGGCCTTGCTGGTCTTGCCCTCATAGTTGTGCGTGTGCAGTTCATCATACATGTTAGCACCCCCTCTTATCAATTTATGCAGCTGCTGATCATTTTGCTATTTTAAACTCAGACCTTTGCAGATATTTTGCGTATAGATTAATGAACAGGAAATAATTGTATTATTTTGGAGGTTTTAGAATGGACAAACGCAATATCTACTTGGGGACAGCGCTTATACTGGCAGGATGCCTGCTTTTTTCGAACCAGTTCTTCAATTTCAACTTTTTCAGTATGGGAAGCTTCTGGCCGATTTTTGTGCTTATACCCGGCTTGATTTTTGAGGCAAGCTTTTTTATGTCCGGCAGAAATGCAGGGCTATTAGTGCCCGGAGGGATACTGACTACCATAGGCACGTTGTTTTTCTTTGAGACCTTTACCAACTGGAGGTTCGCAGAGTATACCTGGCCGGTTTATATATTGGCTGTAGCTATTGGTTTGGCACAGCTGTACTTATTCGGCACAAGGCAAAAAGGGCTGCTGATACCTGTGTTCATACTTACAATGGTCGCGGTGGTGTCTTTCGTAATGGTAGTGTTCGGCGGCATATTGACGTGGTTGAATTACAATACGGTGATTCCGGTGGTGCTGATTCTCATAGGATTATATATACTGGCAGCAAAGGGCTCCAGCTCGAGGCAGTAGATTAAAACAGGTTTTCGGCCTGTTTTTTTTGTCGAGGTTGTCTATTAACTGCTGTTGATGTATCATAATACTTAATATACTCTGAAACGGTGGGGATTGATATGAAGGGAAGAGTACTGGTTGTTGACGATGACTGCAATATAGCGGATCTTATAAGGCTGTATCTGGAGAAGGAGATGTACGAGGTAAAGACGGTATACTCCGGCAGGGCAGCCCTTGATGAGTTCCGTTCCTGGACCCCGGATCTTGTCATACTGGATATAATGCTGCCTGAAATGGATGGATATGAGATCTGCAGGCAAATAAGGAAGGTGAGCAGTATCCCGATTATTATGCTTACTGCAAGAGGAGAGACCTTTGACAAAGTGCTGGGATTGGAGCTGGGAGCCGATGATTATCTGGTAAAGCCCTTTGAACCCAAGGAGCTTACAGCCAGAGTCAAGGCAGTACTCAGGAGGACCATGAGCTCCGATGGAACAAGTGAAGAAATCGTCTACCCTCAGCTTGTGATAAATAAAAGTGATTACAGTATTACATACCAGGGAAAAAAAGCGGATATACCGCCTAAAGAGCTGGAGCTGTTCTATTTTCTTGCAAGCCACCCAAATCAGGTTTTCACGAGAGAGCAGCTGCTGGAAAAGCTCTGGGGTTACGATTTCATGGGTGATTCCAGGACAGTGGATGTCCATGTGAAAAGACTAAGGGAAAAATTCACTGATGAAGCGGACAGATGGGAGATAAAAACCGTCTGGGGAGTAGGCTACAAATTTGAGGTGAGATGATGAGAACCAGCATACGGAAAAAGTTGTTTATCACTTACGGTATAGCAATAATAACCGGTTTTGCAATATTGGCCTTGACACTTCTCAGGTTATTGGACCAGTATTTTGTTGAAAACAGAAAAGAGCTTTTATATGAGCAGGGCAGAAAGGTAGCCCAGGAAGCTGCTGCGGTTCTATACGTGGGGAATCACAATTCCAGGAGCCTTATAAACGACCTGCAGGTACTGGACAAATTTCTTAATGCACATATATGGGTGGTCAACAGCGAGGGAACTATAGTTGCAGTGTCCGGATCCAACGAGGAAAAGCTTCTGGGTAAAAAGCTGGAGGAAGCGAAGCTGAATTACCTGGCAAAGGGAGAAAGCATAGAGTCAAGGGGCAGCTTTGGAGGGATGCTGAGTGAGCCTTCCCTGACAGTTGGCTATCCTGTTTTTGTCAATAACAGATTTTCAGGAGGGGTGTTGGTTCATGCCTCCCTTATGGAGATACAGGAAAGCTTCAGGGAGGCATATAAACTGGCTTTGTGGGCTATTCTTGTTTCTGTAGCTGTTGCTTATGGAATTCTATATATACAGATCAGAAGGATTTCAAATCCTTTAAGAGAAATCAGCGAGGCAGCCAAGGTTATTGCCGGAGGAGAGTTTCAGAAGCGCCTGGATATAAGCACGGGAGATGAGATTGAGGAATTGGGCAGGAGCTTCAACAACATGGCGGAGTCCTTGGAGAAGATTGAGGAGAACAGGAGGAACCTTATAGCCAACATATCCCATGACCTGCGCTCACCTATGACCTCCATAAGAGGCTTTATTGAGGGCATAGTTGACGGCACTATTCCGGAGGATAAGAGAGAACATTACCTGAATATAGTATTGGATGAGAGCAAAAGGTTAATCAAAATAACGAATGAACTTCTGGAGCTCAGCAATATGCAGCAGGGAAGGCTGAAAATCAGGATGGAAGCCTTTGAACTTAACGAAACAATAAGAAGAAAGCTGATTGCTTACGAAAAAGGAATAACTGAAAAGAAGCTTAATGTAACCTTCAGTATGTTTGAAGAGAAAAGCTTCGTATTGTCAGATCAGGGACTTATTGAAAGAGTGCTTTCCAATCTTATTGATAATGCTGTGAAATTTACACCGGAAAAGGGAAGCATAGAGATAAGGACCATAGAAAAAGGGAAGAGTATAAGCCTGGAGGTTACCAATACCGGAGCAGCTATAAGTTCTGAGGAGCTTAACAGAGTTTGGGAAAGGTTCCATAAGGGGGATGCCTCCAGAGGATTGTACAAAGGCGGTTATGGATTGGGTCTTGCCATTGTAAAGGAGATAATAAGCCAGTTGGATGAAAAGATTTGGGTTTCCAGCGGAGAAGGCTTCATTAAATTTACTTTTACGATTAAAAAAGCATAAAGTTTACAATTTGTTCATATTCTGTTCAAAACTTTGGGTTATATTTAGAATATAATTCAAATTCACCTGCAAGGAGGAAAAAGATATGAATGAATTTTTTGACGATAATAAAGAAAACAATGAAATGAACAATCCTTTTTATAGGGAAGTTATTGAAAGGAAGCCGGAAAAAAGCCCAAGGAAGTTTATTGCGATGGTGCTTGCTGCCGGACTTGGAATAGGTACTATTTTCGGCTATGGAATGGATAACTTCTTTCCGGATCTTGGGAATAATGCAAACAAGGTATATGCAGCAGGCGCAGAGAATACCAAGATAGTATATAGTGAAGCAGTATCACCGGTTGTACCAATTGCCAAGAAGGTATCACCTTCAATCGTCGCAATAAGCCTGAAAACAAGAGCAAAAGACTACTTTGGAAGGGTGTATGAGGGTACCGGAACAGGCTCCGGAATCATTATCGACAATCAGGGGCACATAGTTACCAACAATCATGTTGTAGAAGGTGTTAAGGATATAACGGTAATACTCCAGGATGGAAAAGAGCTGGAAGCAACTGTTGTAGGACGCGATCCCCAGACAGACCTTGCAGTAATAAAGGTAGACCCGGCAAACCTTGTTGCTGCGGAGCTTGGAGACTCATCAAAGCTTGAAGTGGGAGAGCTTGCAGTTGCCATAGGCAGTCCGATGGGTACGGAATATGCCGGCTCAGTCACTGCGGGAATAATAAGCGGGCTAAACAGAAAAGTCAGTGTTGGAGATAACTCCATAAAGCTTATTCAGACTGATGCAGCCATTAATCCCGGCAACAGCGGTGGAGCATTGGTAAACAGTGAAGGAAAGGTTATAGGCATCAATACAATAAAGTTTGCTCAAACCACAGTCGAAGGCATGGGCTTCGCCATACCGATAAATGAAGCAAATCCTATTATTCAGGAGATAATAACCAATAAGAAGGTAGCAAGACCATATCTTGGCATAAGCGGTCAAACAATAACCAAGGAGCTTGCGGAGCAGAACAATGTACCTCAGGGAGTTTATGTAATGGAAGTTATAGCCTTCAGTGGTGCTGAAAGGGCTGGTATCAAGAAGGGCGATATAATAACAAAGATGGACGGCAAGAAGATGACAACTATAGAAGAGCTGATTGAGGCTATAAAAAACCATAAGGTTGGAGATACGGTGCAGGTTGAAATATTCGATCAGTTGGATGACTATAAAACGGTTTCTGTAAAACTACGTGAAAGCAGTGAATAATAATGAAATATGAAGGAAGCATATACAGGCCGCCAAGTGAAGCGCAGAGCTTGATAATTCAGGCTACTATAGGATGTTCCCATAATAAATGCACATTCTGCAGTATGTATAAGGATAAAAAGTTCAGGATCAGAGATGTGGAGGAAGTACTTGCAGATATTGAAGACGGCAGGAGGCATTACAGAAGTGTGGACAGGGTTTTCCTGGCTGATGGGAATGCTCTGGCAATGAAAACCGAGGATCTGAAAAGGATACTTTTGAAAATCAGTGAGATTATGCCTGAATGTGAAAGGGTGGGAATATACAGCAGTCCCAAGGATATACTGCGTAAATCCGACGAGGAGCTAAAAGAATTAAAGAGGCTTGGTCTTGGGATAGCCTATATGGGCTTGGAATCAGGAAGTGACGAAATCCTGAGAAACATCAGAAAGGGTGTCACATCGCTGGAAATGATTGAAGCAGGTAAAAAGCTCATAAGCTCAGGTATAAAGCTTTCCATGACATTGATTTCCGGATTAGGCGGAAAAGCTCAATGGAAGGAGCATGCCCTGGAGTCTGTTAAGGTAATAAATGAAATAGACCCACATTATTTAGGACTGCTTACTCTTCTGATAGAACCGGGAACTGATATGGAACAGCAGCTTGAAAAGGGTGAGTTTGAGCTGTTGAATCCAAGAGAAGTAATTGAGGAAACAAGGCTTCTTATTGAGAAGCTGAATTTGAATAATTGTGTTTTCAGAAGCAATCATGCATCCAACTATCTTGCTCTTGCAGGAACCTTGCCTCAGGATAAGCAAAGGCTCCTGCAGGAGATAGAAAAGGCGATGAATTACGAATACGGCTATAAGGATGAATATTTCAGGAGGCTATAAGCTTTTCGCATCCGGAAGAGATACTTCCTGCTGTGGTTTGTAGCGGTTGGTACCCCAGACTCCAAGGATTATCAATATACCCCCGGCAAGCTGATACCAGTGGAAAGCTTCGTGCCTTACAAAGACACCGGCTGCTATTGAGATTACAGTGGTAAGATTGGAGAATACTACAGAGTTTGAAGCAGGCAGCTTGGAAAGCATATAATTGATCATGAAAAATGCGCACACTGATGAGAGAATGCCGAGATATAATATCGGAATCAGTGTGCTCATTGTATTTAAGGAAGTAAAATATCTTCCCAAATCATTATTTATTATGCCTGATACGGTTGAAAGCATATTGAATATTATTGCCCCTGTCCACATCATAACAAAGGTTATCTCTACAGGAGTAAAATTTTTGGAAAGCTTCCGGGACAGAATATTATACACTCCTCCGGCCAGTACTGCCCCGAAGAGAGAGAGTATACCTGCAAAATGGCCTGAGCTGCCGGTACTGCCGGACATCAGGCCTATAAATATGACGCCAAAGACAGAAGCAAGTATGAAAAACAGCTGTGCTTTGCCTGGCTTCTCATTAAGGAATATTGAAGCAAATATGGTTACCACCACAGGTATCAAGGCAATCATTATTCCTGCCTCAGAAGAAGATGTAAGCTGCACACCTATAGTTTCAAAAATAAAATATGCGATAGGCTGGAAAAAAGAAAGTAAAAGAAGCTTCTTAAGGGGCTTTTTTTTGTAGCTCAGCTTAATAGCACCGAGCAGCCAAAGTAAAGTCAAGAGTATCGCTGCCAAAGTAAACCGGTAGGAAAGAAGAAGCATTATCGGCAGGGTCTCCAATGCTTGCTTTGTAAACATGAAGGACAATCCGAAAATAAATGCCATGACAAGTCCTGCAATATAAGGTAAATAAGCTTCATATTTTTTCAAGGTAACACATCCCAATTATTTTATCATATAAACTGCACGATGCATCAGTGCTGTTTCTCCGCTGCAACTATACCGCATCAGTTCATACAGACAGTTTATCAGAAGTTTTCAAGGCTGTCCATGGGAGGCTTGGCAAGGATATCAACACTATTGTCGACATATATGTTGCAAAATTAGGTTTTTAAGGAAGGATTTTGAAAATAATGGTAGAATATATTATTTGTAGTGCTGAAGACTAAATAGTTGGAGGTGTGATGCTGTGGGACTTTGGGGAAAAGATATTGCAAGGACGAAATATGTAGGACAAGTTTATGTTGACCAGTTGAGTAGTGTTAAAAAGGAAAAGGAAACACTGCAGAGAATAGCTGTCAGGTGCGAAAACTGCGGCAATAATGATTATTACAGTATATACGAGACCTCGAGGCTTTTCAGAGTATTGAACATTTCTCTGGTGCAGTGTGATACGGTTTATTATTTCAGCTGCCCCGAATGCAATTTTGGGTTCAAACTTGAACTGGAGGAGTTCAAAGTTCTTGAACAAATTGCATTGATAAACTCAAAATATCTGGAAGGTCATATTTCAAAATCGGAATTTGAAAGCAGTCTGAGAAGCATGTAACCCTGAAGCAATCCTTCTGATGAATATTTAAATTATAGAAACAAATAATAAAAGGAAGTAATTTTATTTGTATTTCCGGAGGTGATACTATGGAAATAAATAGAGTGGATGCCTTTACAGAATGGACAAATTGGAAAAACACCTTGAGCAAGGCTGTAAATCTTGGGGAGACTGTCGGTATGTCAGACAATACAATAGAGAATATTGCCGTTAAGGTAGGCAATGTACTTTCAGCCAGAGTTGACCCGGAAAACGGGGAGCAGCGTTTGCTGCAGGAACTGTGGAAAGTAGGCGACGACAGCGATAGGAAGATTTTAGCCAAGCTAATTGTAAAAATGGTAGAAACAGATGTAAAGCAATGATATATACATTTCGCAAAAAGCATCTTACATTCTTTATTATAGATCGATCATTGCTTTAACCTTCTTGAAAGCTTTGCACCCAAGTGAAAGCCAATGACGGAAGAACCAAGTGCAGCTGCTGAATATAGGAGATTTATAGCTGCTGAGTTTACCTCTTTGAAAGAGTATATGAATGCGAGGAATAAGGCAGGAAGGCTGAGCCATATTCCTCCCGCCAGTCTTATATCACGGCTTGCAAGTCCGAATGCAGCTCCCAGCACCAGGTAAGCTACAACTACCACAAGTAAAGAGAGGATTCTTTCATAAAGTGATATAACATCAGAAAATATAAAATTAAAAACTAGAAAAAAGCCCGGCAATATTCCAGTAATGAATGCGGTAACAGGCCAAAAATATTTTTTCAAGCTGACAGCTCCTTTAAAATGAGATTATTAATATTGTAATAAATATCAGCAATATAATGCATGTTTAATATTATTATTGATGACATTAGGATAAAATTATGACAATAATGTAATAAAGCATTGGAAAAGGTATTCTTTAATGCATTGACATCAAATGCATTAAAGCTTATAATATAATAGCTGTGCAGAATGTGAAAACACTTTTCACCCTTCTGCGTACTTGGTGTAAATCATGGAAAACATAATCAATCCATATAATTTTTTTCCGTGAGTATTAATACATCAGATGTATTTCAGCCATGAGAAAAGTTAATAATCTTGGCCGTGCTAGACGGGGAGACTGCGGTGCCCTGTAACCTGCAATCCGCAATAGCAGGGTTGAATTCCTTTGCTGAGGCACTTGCTTGTGAGGACTGCCCCGGGCAAGTGGTGACGATGATTGGGTCCTGCGCAACGGAAATTCATGAACCCCGCCAGGTCCGGAAGGAAGCAACGGTAAGTGAACCCTTTCGTGTGCCGCAGGGTTGCCTGATTGGAGCTAACTATCCGGGTAACGCTTGTAGGTGCGTGTCGAAGGAAGGTGCACGGCCATATATTTAAAACTTGTGTAATGCAAGTTTTTTTGTTTTGCCTTTTTCCAGAGTTTTAGTAGGACTCTAGACTTAAATTATAGGTCTGAAGTCTTATTTGGTTTAAGCATCTTACAATACTCTTATACTTGCTGATATAATGGAATAGGAATAATGTCGAATTTTGGATAAAAGGGGGGATATTGTTCTGTGCATAAAATCAATTTTAAGTTAAGAATATTATTGTATTTTTTGACAGTATCTATAATCCCTTTTGTTATGTCATGGGCCCTTATATATAATACATATGATGGAAAAATTATCCTGTTTTTAGCATTGCTTTGTATTTTTACCGGATTGATTGCTTCACTTTTCCTGTCTAAATCACTGACAGCTCCGCTTACAGAGTTGAGAGAGGGTGTCAAATCAATTACAGCAGGCAATCTGGACAGCAGAATTGCGGTAAATAGCAATGATGAAATCAGAGAGGTCGCCGATGCCTTTAATGAAATGGCAGGAAATCTTAAAAATACATATACTGATCTTCATAAAAGGACTGAGGAGCTGCGTTTGAACAATGAGGAGCTTCAGAGTATAAATATAGAGCTGGAAGCCTCTTATGGGCAGCTGGAGGCTACAATGGCCCAGCTTAACGAGTCGGAAGAGAAATACAGGACTTTGATGGACAATATATCGGACATGGTATTGGTAGTTAACCCGGAGAACAAGCTGGTTTATATAAACAGCAGCATGGAAAAGATATTGGGTTATAACGAATCAGAGCTAATTGGGAAATCAATATTGAATATTGTCAAGCATGAATATCCCGGGTTTGAGGAGCTGGCTGCTCCCAGGAACGACTATAGGGAGTTCGAGGGGAAGTTCTTAAAGAAGGATGGAAGCTTGATAAGAGTAGAAGGCAGTACTAAACGGGTAATAGAGGATGAAAAGGTAGTAGGAATACAAGCTATAGTAAGAGATGTAACACAGAAGAAAACAATGGAGCTTCAGCTTAGAAAGAAATACAACGAGCTTCAGACCTTGAATAGAATCAGCAGTACTCTGACATCCACAATGGATTTGAATAATATGCTCATTGCAGTTGTCAACCAGGTGGCAGAAATAACTGAAGCCTTGATTTGTGCAATAAGGCTTGTAAGCGATAAGGATCCATATAAGCTGGAGCTTAAGGCTTTAAAAGGAATAAGGACAGAAAAGTATGACAGGGGTACCATTGATATAAGAGATGATATTGCAGGGCAAGCAGTGGTGAGAAAAAGTACAATTGTAATAGAGCTTGAGGGAGAAAATATTCCCCAAGGTTATTATGAAGTGCTTTGCAAAGAAAACGGCGCCAAATGCGTTGTATTTACTCCAATAATGGTAAAGTCCAAGGTAATCGGTGTAATGTGTACTACTTTGAAACAAAAGCCAAAAGAGGAGCTTATTGAGCTTATAAGCTCATTATCAAACAATATAGCTATAGCCATAGACAATGCCACAGCGTATGAGATATTAAAGCATTCATACCTGAAAACAGTGCAGAGCCTGGTATCGGTAGTTGAAGCCAAGGATGAATATACCGAGAGCCATTCCATAAGGGTTGCAAAGTATTCTTCCTTCATTGCATCAGAAATGAAATACCATAAGAGCTTTATAGAAGATATATGGGTTGCAGGAGTGCTTCACGACATTGGTAAAATAGGAATAAGCGATTCAATACTGAATAAAAGCAGTGCGCTGACAAAAGAGGAATATGATATTATAAAGCAGCATCCGGAAATTGCTTATAGGATTGTATCCAAGATAGGATTGGGAGAAGATATTTTGAAGGCAATCAGACATCACCATGAGAGATATGATGGCAAAGGCTACCCGGACATGATCAAAGAAAATGAAATACCTATAATGGCATCAATCATAAGTGTTGCAGATGCCTTTGATGCAATCACCTCCAACCGCCCCTACAGGAAATCAAGGAGTATAAGCCAAGGTATCAGTGAAATTGTGGTGAACAAAGGCACACAGTTCAATCCAACTGTGGTAGGGACCCTGGAGATGATGTTCCTGACGAAGCGGGCGATTTTTGAAAAAATATACAACGATGAAGATATTGAATTTTTCTAATGCTCAGAAATGAGCATTTTTTTTGCATTCCATATAAATCCTCAATTTACTATAACGCTGTATTATGCTAATATTTTAATATGATACTAAAGACAATAAACAGTAGAGCACACATTAATGAAGTACTTGGAGGATAGCCATGTATACAGCTTTATATAGAAAGTGGAGGCCGCAAAGGTTTGAAGATATATGCGGTCAGGAGCAGATAACAGTTACATTGAAGAATGAGCTTAAGAATAGCAGGATTTCCCATGCATACCTTTTCTGCGGAACAAGAGGCACGGGCAAGACCACTACTGCCAAGCTTCTGGCCAAGGCAGTAAACTGCAAAGCCCCGTTGGATTTCAATCCATGCAATGCATGTGAAAGCTGCATCAGTATAAATGAAGGAAACTCCATAGATGTGAATGAGATAGATGCAGCTTCAAACAGAGGAATAGATGACATAAGAAATTTAAGGGAAGCCATCAAATTCACACCAACTTTGGGCAAGTACAAGGTATATATAATAGATGAAGTCCACATGCTAACAAATGAAGCATTCAACGCACTTTTAAAGACCCTGGAGGAGCCGCCGGAGTATGTACTATTTATATTGGCTACTACAGAGCCCCACAAGCTGCCGGCGACTATACTGTCCCGATGTCAGAGATTTGATTTTAGAAGGATAAGTGTCGAAAACATAACTGAGAGGCTGAAAACCGTCTGCATTGAGGAGGGTATGGAAGCCGGAGATGATGCTGTAAAGCTTATAGCAAGAAACAGTGATGGAGCCATGAGGGATGCATTGAGTATACTTGACCAATGCTCGGTATATGGAGACAAGACAATAACCCAGGATAATGTGCTTGAAGTTCTGGGTATCGTAAACAATGAATATTTATTCAGGATATCTGAGACAGTACTTAAAGAGGATGTTGGCAGTGCTATAAGGGTAATAGATGAAATAGCAGCAGGAGGGAAGGATATCAGCCAGTTTATCAGAGATTTGATGGTGCACTACAGAAATCTTCTGATGACTAAGGCAGTATCAAAGTGCGAAGAAGTAATTGATATGTCCAGGGAAGGAATCGAGCAGCTTAAGAAGCTGTCTTTGGATTATGATAAAAATAATATTATAAGATGCATCAGCATACTGTCGGAGCTTGAAAGTGAATCCAAGTGGTCATCAAATCCAAGGATTTTACTGGAGGTCGCACTGGTCAAAATGTGCAGAGCAGGTGGGGACGGCAGCTTGGAGGGTATGCTCACAAGGATAGCCAAATTGGAGGACATGGTTTCAAAGGGAAGCTTCACTCCTGTATCCAGGGAGAAGACGCAGGCGGCAGGTTCAAATGTTAACCAGGAAGCATCAGTAAAGAAGGAAAAGGCAGCTCCTGCCAAATCAAGAGCAGAAGCAGCTTTGAAGGCGGACAGCTCAGATATAATACAGAAGTGGCCCGGTTTCATGCAGGAAATCAAAAGCCGTGGCAAGATCAAGCTGAGGACATATCTGGCAATGGCAAAGCCTGTGAAGGTGGAGTCGGGTACCATATTGCTGTCCTACGAAAGGGAAGATATTTTTTCCAAAGAAGCGCTTGAATCATCTTCAAACAGGACGGATGTGGAAGAAACCGCATCACAGTACTTCGGGACACCCCTTAAGATAAAGTGCATAATAGCAGGTGAGGTTGAACAGGAGGAGCCGGAGGATATGGTGAAAGCTGCTATCAAACTTGTAGGCATGGACAATGTTGAAGTAATAGAAGAAGAATAGTATAATATATTAGATACGAGATACGAGGCGTAGGGGCGGGTTTCCATGCCCGCCCGTTGCCCACATATGCCACATTTAGATCTAAATTGAGGGAGGAATTATAAATGGCTAAAGGCGGATTCCCAGGAATGGGAGGAAATATGAATAACATGATGAAACAGGTACAGAAGATGCAGAAGGATATGGCAAAGCTTCAGGAGGAAGTGGAGCAGAGGACTGTTGAAGCAAGTGCCGGAGGTGGTGCTGTAACAGTAGTAGCATCAGGAAAGAAAGAAATAATATCGATAGCTATAAAACCGGAAGTAATTGATCCGGATGACGCAGAAATGCTTCAGGATCTTATTACTGCTGCTGTAAATGAAGCCATTAGGCAGGCAGACGAAATGTTAAGCAAGGAAATGAGCAAGATAACTGGAGGACTTAATTTACCCGGAGGTTTATTCTAAATGAGCTTCTATGCAGCGCCTATAGCTAAACTTATTGATGAGCTTTCAAAGTTGCCCGGAGTGGGTAATAAGACAGCACAAAGGCTGGCCTTCTATATACTGAATATGTCTATGGAAGATGTAGAGCAGCTGTCAGGCTCCATAACAAACGCAAAGAAAAATATTAAGCAGTGCAAGGTCTGCTGCAATATTACAGATACAGATATCTGTAATATTTGTTCCAATGCCAAGAGAGACGGCGGTATGATTTGCGTAGTTCAAGACCCCAAGGATGTAGTGGCAATGGAGAAAACAAGGGAGTTCAAGGGATTATATCATGTACTGAACGGAGCTATATCTCCTATGGAAGGGATAGGTCCGGAGGAAATCAGAATAAAGGAGCTTCTTAGAAGAGTAGCTGATAATGAAATAAAGGAAATTATTCTTGCTACCAATCCAAATATAGAGGGAGAAGCCACTGCTATGTATATTTCGCGGCTTTTGAAGCCTGTTGGAATCAAGGTTACCAGAATAGCCCACGGTGTACCCGTAGGGGGAGATCTGGAATATGCTGATGAGGTTACACTTATGAAGGCTCTTGAGGGCAGAAGAGAAATCTAGTAAAAAGTAAATCTTTTCATAAAAATGAATTACACCTCAGTATATTATTGCTAATTAATGGATAAATTAGTAACAATAACGGAGGTGTTTTTATGTCCACAAATCTAGCTGAAAGAAAAGCTAAAAAGCAGAAACAGTTAAATGAAGTAATAGGCTATATGCTGGGTAATCTTCAGGGGACACCGGTAAAGGACGAAAATCAGGAGTTCATAAACACGATTTGCAAAGCAAAGCAGGAAATGTATGATGCCCAGTCTTATTTTGACAATGTCACAGCCCCTGAGCTTGTGGATCATGCAATATATAAAATGGAGGCTGCCAGATCTCAATACACCTATCTCTTGAAGCTTGCAAAGGATAAGGGACTGAGTGTAAAAATATAATAAGTATCAGCGGTATATGTGAATCCTGAAATTAGTATTTGTACAAAAGCTGTAATAAAAAGTGAAAACATTAATATAAATAAACATATAATACATTTCGCGAAAAACGTTTTACATTCTTAATTCCAATTTCGCGTAAATGTTTCATTAGTGTTATTGAATTCGCACTATACTCAATAGGAATGCTGACCTGCGTTCAATATATTACTTGTTAAAGGGGGATTTATAGTGCCGCAGATAGATGTATTTTCAATTCTGGCAATCTTTCTTGCCATAGGTGCTGTCTATATAGTAGGGGTATTGCTGGTGCTTCCAATCAAAATAATTGTTAAGCTTGTGATAAACGGTGTTGTAGGCGCTGTCGCACTTTTTGTAATCAATATTTTTGGTGGGCTCATAGGCCTTACTATAGGAATAAATCCAATTACTGCACTGATTGCCGGCTTTCTAGGCATTCCAGGAATAGTACTGCTCATATTCCTGCAATATATTTTGTAAATAGTGGGATAGAATAATTCTCTTTATGCATAATTTCAAATTTGATCTTATAATTATTAGATTGACTAGAAAATAACTAACTACTTCCATCCATTGGGAGACATGGATGGAAGTAGTTATTCTTTTTTAATAATAACGGGCTTTTAGTTTGACAATGCAATTAATGTTTACTATACTAAAGGTGGTAGTTTGTTAAAATATACCCATAATTTATTATTAATATAGGGGGTTTAGCTATGGCTAAAAAAATGAAAACGATGGATGGTAATGCAGCTGCCTCACATGTCGCATATGCGTTTACTGATGTTGCTGCTATTTATCCGATAACTCCATCATCCACAATGGCTGAAAATGTTGACGAATGGTCCGCGTACGGAATGAAGAACATTTTTGGTCAGCAGGTTAAGGTTGTTGAGTTGCAGTCAGAAGGCGGAGCAGCCGGTGCAGTTCACGGTTCGCTGGCAGCCGGTGCATTGACAACAACATTCACAGCATCACAGGGTTTACTTCTTATGATACCAAATATGTATAAAATCGCTGGGGAGTTATTACCGGGGGTATTCCATGTATCTGCCCGTGCATTGGCAAGCCATGCACTTTCAATATTTGGCGACCATCAGGATGTTATGGCTACAAGGCAGACAGGCTTTGCTATGTTGGCTACCGGTTCAGTACAGGAAGTAATGGACCTGGGCGGTATAGCTCACCTGGCAGCTATCAAATCAAGAATTCCATTTGTACATTTTTTTGATGGTTTCAGGACATCCAGTGAGGTTCAGAAGGTAGAAGTTATGGATTATGCAGATCTGGAAAGGTTACTTGACAAGGAAGCATTGAATGAGTTCCGGAACAAAGCCTTGAACCCTGAACACCCGGTAACCAGAGGTACTGCACAAAATCCTGACATATATTTCCAGGCAAGAGAAGCCTGCAACAAATACTATGATGCAGTACCGGACATAGTAGCAGGTTACATGGCAGAAATAAGCAAAATAACAGGTAGAGAGTACAAGCCCTTCGACTACTACGGTGCACCGGATGCTGAGAATATAATAGTTGCTATGGGTTCTGTAACAGATGTCACAGAGGAAACTGTAGACTATTTGATGGCAAGAGGCGAGAAGGTAGGGCTTGTAAAGGTACATCTCTATAGACCATTCTCAGAAAAGTATTTCTTTGATGTACTGCCAAAGACAGTGAAAAGAATTGCTGTACTTGACAGAACAAAAGAGCCTGGAGCACTGGGAGAGCCATTGTACCTCGATGTACGCTCAATGTTCTATAACAAGGAAAATGCTCCAATGATCGTAGGTGGAAGATTCGGACTTGGTTCAAAGGATACAACACCTGCACAGATCAAAGCTGTATATGATAATTTGAAATCAAGCAAACCAAGAGATGGATTCACAATGGGTATAATTGATGATGTTACCAATCTGTCCCTTGAAGTTAAAGAAAATATAAATGCAGCTCCTGAAGGAACAATAAGGTGTAAGTTCTGGGGCTTGGGATCTGACGGAACAGTTGGGGCCAACAAGAGCGCAATAAAGATTATAGGCGACAAGACCAGTCTTTATGCTCAGGGCTACTTTGCATATGACTCCAAGAAATCCGGAGGTGTAACAATTTCACATCTCAGGTTCGGCAAGAAGCCTATTAAATCACCATATCTCATTGACGAGGCTGACTTTATAGCTTGCCACAACCAGGCATATGTCAATCAGTATGACGTAATAAAAGGTCTCAAAGATGAAGGTACCTTCGTATTGAATTGCAAATGGAGCATAGAAGAACTTGAAGAAAAGCTTCCTGCAAATATGAAGAAGTATATAGCAGACCATAAGATCAAGTTCTACACAATAAATGCTACTGATATAGCTGTAGAAATCGGTCTCGGAAACAGAATCAACATGATAATGCAGTCTGCATTTTTCAAACTCGCAAATGTTATTCCTTTGGAGGAAGCTGTTAATTACCTGAAGGAAGCATTAGAGAAGTCCTATGGTAAAAAAGGTGAAGAAGTTGTTGAAATGAACTACAAAGCTGTTGATGCAGGAACAGATGCCCTTGTAAAGGTGGAGGTTCCGGCAAGCTGGAGCGGTGCCAAGGAAGAAGCGGCAGCAGTGATAGAAGCTCCGGACTTCATAAAGAATGTGCTTATACCGATGAACAGACAGGAAGGGGACTCACTCCCTGTAAGCATATTTGAAGATGCAGCGGACGGTAGTTTCCCCATGGGAACATCAGCTTATGAAAAGAGAGGTATAGCCGTATTTATTCCTGAGTGGCAGAAGGATAAATGCATACAGTGCAACCAGTGCGCTTTTGTATGTCCACATGCTGCAATCAGGCCTATACTTGTTAATGAAGAAGAGGCAAAGAAGGCTCCTGAAGGCTTTGAAACAACAAAGATGAATGGTAAAGGCTTTGAGGGTCTCTCCTACAAGATTCAGGTAAGTCCGCTGGATTGCACAGGCTGCGGTAATTGTGCAGACATATGTCTTGCAAAGGAAAAGGCTCTTGTTATGAAGCCTCTTGAAACTCAGACTGAAAAAGAGATTCCTAACTGGAATTATGCAATGACCGTACCGGTAAAGGATAATCTTGCATCAAAATCAACAGTAAAGGGAAGCCAGTTCGCACAGCCGTATATCCAGTTCTCAGGTGCATGTGCAGGCTGCGGCGAAACTCCATATATAAAGGTCATAACCCAGCTCTTTGGTGAAAGAATGATGATTGCAAACGCAACAGGCTGTTCATCAATCTGGGGAGCTTCGGCACCATCAATGCCATACTGCAAGGATGCAAATGGAAGAGGACCGGCTTGGGCAAACTCCCTATTCGAAGACAATGCAGAGTACGGCTTCGGTATGGCAATGGGTGTAAAACAAATAAGGGCAAAGCTCGCTGATTTAATGACAGAAGCATTAACCCTCGATATTTCTCAGGAATACAAGGAAGCATTCAAAGCATGGCTGGATGGCAAGGAAGATGCAGATGCAAGCAAGGCAGCAACAGAAAAGATACTTCCTCTTGTTAACAAAGCAAATGCCCTCAGCGGAAGAGCCAAGACAATAGCAGCCGAAGTAGCGGAGAAGAAGGACTATCTCGTAAAGAAATCAGTCTGGATACTCGGCGGAGACGGATGGGCGTATGATATAGGCTACGGCGGACTTGACCACGTACTGGCATCCGGAGAAAATGTAAATGTACTGGTATTCGATACAGAGGTTTACTCCAACACAGGCGGACAGTCCTCCAAGTCAACACCTGTCGGTGCTGTTGCGAAATTCGCAGCTTCAGGCAAGAAGACAAAGAAGAAAGACCTTGGCATGATAGCCGCCACATACGGATATGTATATGTTGCACAGGTAGGTATGGGAGCAGACAAGAACCAGTTCATGAAGGCTATACAGGAAGCTGAGAAGTATGACGGACCATCCCTCATAATTGCTTATGCTCCATGTATCAACCACGGACTTAAGGAAGGCATGGGAAGAACCCAGGCCAACACAGCCCAGGCTGTAGATGCCGGATATTGGCACCTGTGGAGATTCAACCCTGAGCTTAAGAAGGAAGGGAAGAACCCGTTTGTACTTGACTCCAAGGAGCCAAAGACAAGCTTCAAGGACTTCCTTATGGATCAGGTAAGATACTCATCCCTGGTAGGCTCCTTCCCGGAAGAAGCAGAACAGCTCTTCGCGAAAGCAGAGATGGAAGCCAAAGAAAAATACGAAAACTACAAGAAGATGGCACAAGCTTAATAAATGCACAAAAACCGGTTGAGAAATCAACCGGTTTTTGTATTTGTACCCATACCATTGACGGTGAAAGAAAAATGGAGTATTATTTAACTAACCAGTTAGTTATGGAGGAAAATATATGAAAAAGAGAGATTCGGCTGAAACCAGAGAAAAAATATTGAGGACTGCAGAACTTGTATTTGCAGAAAGAGGCTTCGACGGTGCCAGGGTTGACGACATTGCAAAAAGAGCCGGTGTCAATAAAGCACTTATTTACTATTATTTTGAGAGTAAGGATGAGATACTGAATGAACTATTCGAAACGCTGATGGAAGACGGTGGACAGGTACAGAGTGAATCTCTGACTTCCATTCCCGATTTGAGTCAGAAGGATATGTACAGACAGTTCTTTGAAAAAAGCCTTGAATTCGCTTTGAAACACCGGAGTCTAATAAAAATAGCTCTTATTGAATCTATGAAAGCCAATTCAAAGCATTCAAATCTGTTGAAAAGGTGTGCAGCGATCATAGACACTGAAGTGGAGTATATTGGGAAGGTATATGAAGACAAAGGCCTTGATTTTCCATATACAAAAAAAGATTTTGTGTCTATGGAGTTTTTTATGGGAGTCATGCCCATTTTCAACTATGCCGTATATTTTGACAAGCTCATGGAAATGTATGAAATGAGTGAAGAAGAATTAAAAGAGCAGTTCATTGAAGCATTTAGAACGACCCATGTATTGAACCACCAGAATAAGTATTGGGAAAAGCAGTGATCTGAATCATGTAATAAAAGCATTATAAATAGTACACAATACTCAAGAATAGACAAATAAAAAATTGAAGGGAGGAACAGTTTTGGGCAGGCTAGTAGAAATACGTTGGCACGGACGCGGTGGTCAAGGAGCAAAAACAGCTTCACTTCTTTTAGCTGATGCAGCCTTTAGTACCGGGAAGTATATTCAGGGTTTTCCTGAGTATGGCCCTGAGAGAATGGGTGCACCTATCACAGCTTACAACAGAATAAGTGATGAAAGGATAACCATCCATTCAAACATTTATGAGCCGGATTATGTGGTAGTAGTTGATGAAACGCTGATTTCCGCTATAGATGTGACCGCGGGACTTAAGGAGACGGGGGCAATTATAATCAACACTGAGAAGACACCTGATGAGGTTAGAAAGTATCTTAAAGACTATAAGGGAAAGGTTTGTACTATAAATGCCAGAAAAATCTCAGAAGAGACCATAGGCAAGAACTTCCCAAATACCCCCATGCTGGGTGCAGTTGTAAAAGTTGGTGGGATTATGGAGCCTCAAAAATTTCTTGAGGACATGAAGGATTCCTTTGCACATAAGTTCAAAACAAAGCCGGAGGTAATAGAGGGAAATATGAAGGCTATTGAGCGTGCGATGCAGGAGGTGCAGGGACTATGAGCAAAACAGCAAAAAAAATGACTCCTGAAACACCCTGGAAGGAAATAACTCCGGGAGGGGCCATATATGAAACAGGGAATGCAGAGGGCTACAAGACCGGTGACTGGAGATCCATGCGCCCTGTATGGATTGAGGAAAAGTGCACTCAGTGTATGTTATGTCCACCGACTTGCCCTGACACAGCTATTCCTGTAAAGGACAGCAAAAGGCTGGACTTTGATTATGATCACTGCAAAGGCTGTGGAGTATGTGTAAAAGCATGCCCTTTCAAGGCGATAGATTTTATTAAAGAAGAAGACAAGGAAGAATAGGAGGTATAAGCGCACATGTCAATAAGGGAAAGATTATCCGGAAATGAAGCGGTAGCAGTTGCAATGAGGCAGATAAACCCTGATGTAGTCGCTGCATTTCCTATTACTCCATCAACGGAGATACCACAATATTTCTCACAATTCGTATCTAATGGACAGGTACAGACAGAGTTTGTAGCAGTAGAGTCAGAGCACAGTGCAATGTCTGCGTGCGTTGGAGCACAGGCAGCAGGAGGAAGGACAATGACAGCAACCTCCGCTAACGGCTTGGCTTTGATGTGGGAGATTCTATATATAGCAGCAGCCATGAAATTGCCAATAACGATGTCCTGTGTAAACAGAGCGCTATCAGGACCCTTGAATATCCATAATGACCACAGTGATTCAATGGGAGCCAGAGATTCAGGTTGGATTCAGCTATATAGTGAATCAAATCAGGAGGCTTACGATAACCTGATACAGGCAGTAAGAATAGGAGAGCATCAGGATGTAATGCTTCCGGTAATGGTATGTCAGGATGGTTTTATCACAAGCCATGCTGTAGAAAACCTGGAGCTTCTGGAGGATGATAAAGTCAAGGCATTTATTGGAGAATACAAGCCGGAGCATTATCTGCTCAACTCAGCAGAGCAAATCGCTATGGGTCCTCTTGATCTACCGGCGCATTGCTTTGAGCATAAGCGTGAACAGGCCCAGGGAATGATAAATGCAAGGAAGGTTATACTTGAAGTAGCCAAAGAATTTGAAAAGCTTTCCGGAAGAAAATACAGTTTCTTTGAAGAATATAAGCTTGATGATGCAGAAGTAGCAGTAGTCATAATAAACTCAACAGCCGGAACAGCGAAAACAGTAGTGGATAGCCTGAGGGAAAAAGGAATTAAAGCAGGACTTCTAAAAATCAGGGTGTTCAGGCCATTTCCGGAAGAAGAAATTGCAGGGGCTTTGAAAAAAGTGAAGGCACTTGCAGTTATGGATAAAGCGGAAGGTTTTTCAGCAGTGGGTGGACCTCTGGGAGCCGAGATAAAATCTGCACTCTATGGTAGAGCAGAGGGAGTCAAGGTTGTAAATTATATATATGGCTTGGGAGGCAGGGATGTAAGAGCTGATGATATTGAGAAGGTTTACAATGACCTGCTGGAAATACAAAAAACCGGCCAGGTTAGAGAAACATACAGATATGTAGGAGTTAGAGAATAGGAGGTGAGCGAATCTAATGGCATATAATCTAAAGCAGGTAATGAACAAACCGGAGAGGCTGACCGGAGGACATAGAATGTGCGCAGGCTGCGGAGCACCCCCAGTGGTAAGAACAATATTAAGAGCACTGGAGCCAGGGCATCATGCGGTATGTGGTGCAGCTACAGGGTGTCTGGAGGTGTCAACCTTCCTATATCCATATACAGCCTGGAAGGATTCCTTTATACACAATGCCTTTGAGAATGTCGGGGCTACTATAAGCGGCGCGGAGGCTGCCTATAATGCTATGAAAAGGAAGGGCCGGTTGGACGATACATATAAATTCATAGCCTTCGGAGGAGACGGCGGAACTTATGATATAGGTCTGCAGTCACTTTCCGGGGCAATGGAGAGAGGCCATGACATGGTATACGTGTGTTATGACAATGAAGCTTATATGAACACGGGGATTCAAAGGTCCTCAGGAACACCTAAATATGCAGATACGACCACAAGCCCACAGGGAACTGTTATACCGGGGAAACAGCAGTTTAAGAAGGACTTGACGGCAGTAATCATTGCCCATAATATACCCTACGTCGCACAGTCCACATTGACCTCAAACTTTAAAGACCTTTATGAGAAAGCGGAAAAAGCCATATATACCAAAGGGCCGGCATTTATGAACGTACTTGCTCCCTGTCCAAGAGGTTGGAGGTACAATACTCCTGATCTTATGGAAATATTAAAGCTGGCTACAGACACATGCATATGGCCTTTGTATGAGGTTGAGAATGGAGTATGGAAGCTCAACTATAAACCGAAGAAGAAGCTTCCTGTCATTGAATATCTGAAACCGCAAGGTAGATTCAAACATTTATTTACCGATGAGAATAAACATCTTATTGATGATATTCAAGAAAATATCGACAAAAGATGGGAAGAATTATTGAAAAAATGCGGAGAAAGTTCTTAAAAACGTGCGAGAGCACGTTTTTTCATTGAGTAGACAGTTGCGCAATACATAGAGCTTTTCATATATAAATAGTCGAAATATTAGGGACAAAGTGTTATAATGTAAAATATAAGTTTTTATGTATATATTCATTCGACATAATAATCATGCAAAAACGGAAAGAATATGAGCAGGAAACAGGGAGGGATTATATGAGACTGCATTATAAAATCACATTACCCATAGTTGTTCTATTAATTGCTGTAATAACAGCATTATCCGGGATGTCGTTCTATTTCACAAGACAGCTGATTGAGAACAATATGTCACAGCTGGCACAAAGCAAGCTGGACGAAGTACATTATATCATTTTTGGCAAGCGGGCGGAGGTATCTGTCAGGACCCAGACGGTTAACAAGGAGTATCTGGAGAAAGCTAAAGTATTAGCTACTGTAATTGAGCAAAATCCTGAAATTATAACGAAAAACTCTGCTCTATTCGATTTGGCAGCATCTCTTCGAGTTGACGAAATACATATAAGCGATGAGAATGGAGTAATAAGATGGGGTACGGTTGCAAACGCTTACGGGACGGACTACAATACCAGTGAAAGCATGAAGCCATTTGTAGAAGCTCTAACTAATGAAAATTTTGAACTTATACAGGACCCTACAGAAAGAAGCTCGGATAATGCTCTTTTTCAGTATGCCGGTGTAGCTAGAAAGGACAAGCCGGGTATCATACAGATAGGAGTATCACCATGGAAGCTTCTAAAGGAAATCAGTGATGCAGATATAAGCAGTATTTCAAAAGACTCAACCTTTGGAGCCAGTGGCATTGTGATAATTGTAAACAAGGACTCGGATGAAATAATAAGTCACAAAAACTTTACGGTGCAGGGCAAAAAAGCAGCCGAGTTTGATTGGGGTAAAAGAATCAGGGAAAGCGGAGCCGGTGAGTTCAAATATTTTTTGGATGGAATAGAATACTACATGAAGTATCAGGCTTCAGGAGAGAATATAATATGTGCAACAGTCCAGGTCGAGGAGTTTACAGCAGGATTTGACGGATTGTTGAGAAATACAGTTATTATTTCTGCCGCAGCCCTCATTCTTTGCATTCTTATCATATACTTGATCCTTAAGTTCAATATAATCAACGAAATAACAAAATTATTGAGGATTATAAAGACTATAGGTGAAGGAGATCTTACGAAGTCAGTTAATATAAAGTCCAGCAAAGAGTTTTCCAAGCTTAGCGAAGGAATCAATTTGATGACTGGTAATCTAAAGGAAATTATTGAAAAGGGTTTTGAGATGACACACAGTCTCAGAGAGTCGGGAGAAAGACTGACCGGTTCGGCAGGACAGTCAAGCAAGGGCGCAACAGAGATAGCCACAACAATAAATGAGCTGGCAGAAGGAGCCAATGACCAGGCAGACGGAGCTACAAAAGGGGCGATGACAGCAAAGGATGTTCTGGAAAAAGCTGAAGCTATTTTTGTCAGCATTGAGGATACAGTTAATAGCACCGAGCTAACTAAGGTTACTGTTGAAGAAGGTGTAGAAATAATCAAGTATCAGAATGAAAAAATGCAGGAAAGTGTAGCAAGCTCAAAAAATCTTGGCAACTCCATAAACGATCTGTCCAAGCGGGCTGATGAAATTGGAGATATAATAAATGTAATTACCTCAATAGCTAACCAGACCAACATGCTTGCTTTAAATGCAGCAATTGAAGCAGCCAGGGCGGGAGAAGTCGGAAAAGGCTTTGCAGTGGTTGCTGATGAGGTTAGGAAGCTTGCTGAAGGTTCTACAACAGCAGCACAACAGATATCGGAGATTATAGTTCAGATACAATCAAGTGTAGAGCATGCAAAGGAACAGGCCGGCAATTCCATAAGTATGATTGAAGAGCAGCAGACAGCTGTTAAGCACACTCAGGAAGCCTTTAACAAAATAAACAACGTGACTCAGGAAGCTGTAGGCCAGGTTGGCAAAATTGCAGAAGCTACAGAGAATATTATAAGTGGTATACACATGATTGTTGAGATTGTAGAATCTCAAGCGGCAGCTTCCGAAGAGAGTGCCGCCAGCACTGAGGAAATTACAGCCTCTGTACAGGAACAAACAGCGGCTATTGAAGAGGTGGCTCATATAGCCAACGGGCTGATAGATGCTGTGGATGAGCTGAGTGCTTTGATAAACCGTTTCAAAATTTGAGTATATAATATAGAAGGAAAAAATCGGATGAAGGTTTCATCCGATTTTTTGTATTAAAATATGCAGAATGCAAAGAATAAAGCCAAACGCGGAATTTATAGGAGGCAATGTGATGGAAATTTTAAAAGAGGTAAGCCTATTAAATAAGGAAAGAATAATAATATCAAATCCTGAGAAGTACATGCGGGTTGATATAAGGAACCTGAACTATGATGATGGTGAAGGACTCGCAGGCTACAACGGAAATGTTGTCGTGGGCTATGGTGATGAAGCTCTGGATATATTTTTCCTGTCTATAAATAAAGTAAAGAATGAGGATATGGATACAATCTGTGAAAAGGTGATGGAGCAATTCGGACAGGGTGGCAAGCTTATTAATCTTATTATATATAATGGAGATGCAACGATTTATAATTTAAATGAAGAAGATTATCCTGAACATTCCAATTGACTATGAGCAGCAAACATGTTAAGATAAGATTCCTGCCGGAGAACAGATACGAGATACGAGATACGAGGATGAAAGCCTGACTCTGGAGCAGGGGACGGACAGAAAACGTAAGACAGCAAAAAGAGAAAAACTTCCAGTTGACTCTGGCAGTCGGACATGATAAGATATAATTCCTGCCTCAGAAACGGGG
>Ga0209643_1000806_pt1 | contig 39693 bp, 41 predicted proteins | sample AutmiccBRH37_all_FD_187383 | JGI IMG/M metagenome (GOLD analysis project Ga0209643, IMG submission 187383) | Deep subsurface microbial communities from Mt. Terri, Switzerland - Autotrophic microbial communities BRH/37_all (SPAdes) (version 2) | ecosystem: Environmental > Aquatic > Deep...
TTGCTTTGCCAATGTCGAAGCTGACAGGTTCCAGCTTAATCAGCTGAAACGACGATAACCCATTTGGAATATGGAGAGCCGTATGCGGTGACAAGTCGCTTGTACGGTTCGGGAAGGGGCGGGTTACTTTGCTAATCCGCCTATTTCATTAGGTAAAATCTTTGGCTTTTTATTTCCCTAGCAATAAACAAATATATTGTACAAACTGGTGTTATGATTCCAAAAATCAGCCTAAAATATCCATATTTAGAAATTGAATTAACATAATTTTGTAAGGGAACGCGATTCATCCCTGACTTAACACAACAGAGTCTTGAAGTCGGGTCTTCTTGCTGACGTTGATAAAATTATCTTCATAAAAAATCGTAAATTTCTCATGAAAAAAGGACCCTGATTGATGTTCAGGATCCCTTCATATGCAACACATCTAACTGTCCGGCATTGCTATTCTTACAGTTTTCTTATCGAATCCGTCGAGCACCTAAATATCGTTTTGCCCAATAACTATCCGACAAGCTCTGAATATCTACTCCTTTACTAGCAGCTCCAATAGTACGCCCTCCACCGATATATATCCTCACATCCGTAGCACCAGGGGCATAGGTTTGGAAAAAAACGAGATCTCCGGGTCTTAACTCATTACGGCTGACAGGCGTACCAAGTTTGTACTGATCTGCAGCGACTCGAGGTAGTGTAATCCCGGAAGCTTTGAACACATATTGCACAAATCCGGAACAATCAAATCCTTTTAGACTCGTTCCACCCCAAACATAAGGAATCCCTTGTAAACTTAGGGCACGGCTAATGAGCTTGTCCACATCTAAACTTCCCCTAGACACTTGGGATACTGGAACCTGTTTAGTCCCAGAGGCCACCTTCTGTGAAGGAGCGCTGGGCTTTTTAACGGTCTGAGGTTTTTGAGACGTCTTGTCCACCGCAGCTGGGGTTTTCTTTTCAACAGGAGTTGACGTTTGCTTTTCGTCAGAAACATTATTACTTTCAGGTATTTGTGACACATCCGTTTTGACCTCGATCTTAGGTGTCCAATTAAGTGCCTCCCGTATTCTTTGAGAATATACTTTTGATGTGGAAACTACCAAAGGAGGATTTTTGAGTAAGGTAGTTTGAACGGTATCAATTTGTACGGTATCAGACTTTGGGACATCCTGAGAATTGAGCATTGCAGCTTGAGATGGGGTTATCCCCGTCAAACTGCTTGTCAAAATAACACCAGCAAGGGTGACCCCACTAAACCACTTTTTCTTGGGTATTAACACTAAGTTGTCCACCTTTCTTTGCTTACGAGGTTAGTTGACGGATTCGGGCTAAAGGTGTAAGCCCTTCATGTTATGCACATGATTCACCCCACATGAAATCCCCCGCTCTGAGCATCGAAACTCAGATTCAGCATCTTACCTTTAAAGTATTATGTTAAAGTTACTTAAAGGGGCATTTATGAGTGAACTTCTGTGCAATTGGCATTACGAATGTATCCTCCCTTCCCTGCCTCTTACAAAGAACAATCTCAACCCTTTAGTAAACACCTATAATGATACTATATAACTATGAATTTCCTATGAACGCGGAACCCAGCTTCACGATCCCTTCACATGAACCTATTCTCAGACTCAAGCATATACTTTCCTAAAATGTCAAAGGACGTGAAAGGTATGGTGATTTCGCTAGATCTCCCGAGCTTACCTTTTATTTTGAGAAACGGAGTTAAATACTTTGAGTTAATTGCCCAACCTGTGCAACGGGAGATTCTAACTGGACTCTACATCAACGCTTGGGGATATAACGGAAGTACGCCAGGACCGACTATCCATGTTTATCCAGGGGACTTTGTCAATATTCGTGTTTTCAACAGGCTTCCCGAATCAACTAGCGTGCATTGGCACGGTTTAGATGTTCCAAACGTCATGGATGGTGCCCCTGGTATGACAACTAGCCCTGAGATTAGACCTGGATACTATTTTGATTATCAATTCCAAGTTAAAAATCCACCCGGTACTCACATGTATCACGCTCATATGGATGCGTTGCGTCAAGAAATGATGGGCCTACAAGGCGGACTGATTATTTCGGACCCAGACCAACCCAGCGTTCATCGTGATTACTTCCTCATGTTCCAAGAGTTTCATGTCGACAAACAGCCCATGCAAGGATACACACCCGGCGTCTATGATCTCGATCCCTACAATATGGACTACAACTTTTTTACAATTAATGGGCGATGTTTTCCAGACACCACGCCACTAAAAGTCTGTACTGGCGAAAATGTTCGCATTCGTTTAAGTAATACCATGGAAACCGCCCACCCAATTCATCTCCACGGCCATCAATTCTATGTGACCGCTTCTGATGGCAACACGATTCCTCCTGATCAACGACTTTTGAGAAGCAATATATTAGTCGCTTCTGGAGATACTTGGGATATTGAGTTTTCGGCCAATAATCCAGGTCAGTGGCCTTTTCACTGCCATATACCACACCATATGACCAATAATATGTCCAAATCGGGAGGTGGAATGATGACAACGGTTCTTTATAAACAATAGCAACCAACGGAATCTCCGATACTGAAGAGCAAATAGTGCCAGCTTAATAATGAAAAAGGCAGTGTCTCGCTGAGGAGCCCCTGCCCTTTTCTTGTTTCCGCTGATATTTTTTTACTTTACATCAATAGTATTTATTATCGGTCCCTGCCAGTTTTCAAACCAAACCTGACCCGTGTATCCATTAACATCAAGTTCCGCGTAATCCTTACCGTCTTTCTGAATCATGAACTCATAGTAACCAGGCGCTAGTTCTGGTTTTCCGATTGAATATCCTTGGCCCAATTTGGATATGAACTCTTGAGCACTCTTCGTGGCCTGTTCTTCACTGAATGTAACCGCCCCGTTATTTCCCCAATTCATATGTCCATATTTTGTATTCCACATAATATTCGGACGTATGTCAGTTATGATCTGTCCGCCATTCTTGTAAACCATAACTTCATAGGCTTTAGCCCCTGTCGCTCCCTCTTTGAGCTCTACTTCATATCCATTTGCAAATTCATAAAGTTCGGCCACAACAACGTCCTGGTTAAGTTTTTGTATAAACGCCTTAGCAATGGCTACTGCTTGATCAGCTGTGGTGACTTCGCCGTTTGTGAGGTCAACACCTAAGCTTTTAGCATCATAGCCACCTCCCATCATGCCGTAACCGCCACCGCCCATCATACCGTAACCGCCACTATATCCATTAGTACCGAAGCCTCCCATCATTCCATAGCCTCCACCATCTCCATTAGCACCGAAACCTCCCATCATCCCATAACCGCTACCATACCCATTAGCACCGAAGCCTCCCATCATGCCATAACCTCCACCATATCCATTGGATCCTGGAGTGGTAACCACATCATCAGAGTTATCACTTGATGAAGACAGTGCTAAAGTTATAGGTTGAGGTGTCCCAAGCTGACTACTCTGTGCTGTTGTTTCAACTGTCTGTGTGAATCCAAGAGTTTGTCTCACAGATTTTGCGGCACCTAAACCAGAGGTTAGTGCGAAAGCCGTACCCGAAAGCGCCATCACGCCTGCAATTGAGAGTCCTACAATCCATTTTGTCTTATTCATTCTTTTTCCTCCTTTAATTTCCACACAAGAATATGTTCATGCAACCCTGTCTTCATGTCTCAAGTATATCTACTCAATTCGATTATGCTGTGAATGAGTTATGAATTTCTCATGAATTTAATCTCGAATTAGATAAAACTCTTGAAATCTTGCTAAATAACCGGCACTACACTGTGGCAGGGGAGAACTCATGTTTGTCAGCCTCCTTTCCTCGTTTAGTAAAAAACAAAATGACCCCTACTTTACTGTAGGAGCCATTAACGCTAGCAGATTCAATTACATTTAATGAAAGAAAACGATAAGGCTTAGTTAATTAGGCAGGAGAAAATGAGGCTTGTTTTTTAAACATCCTCAGCATACAAGTCATCACAACATGATCACCCTCTACCAGGACTAGCTCCTGATCAACTTGATTCTGCGCAAGATATCTTTGAGCGTCGGAAAAGATCTTTCGAGCATCGATTATACTTTTATATTCGCCTACAATGCCGTTTGATTTCTTTCCCTTCAAGATAAGCATAAATAATCGTCCTTTCGTAGGCTACCTTTCGAATTACTTCTTTTGTTCAGAGGATATTGGTTGTTTAGTCAGAACAGCGGCAGAAACAAGGGCTATAACAATCATCCCCACACTACTCCACTGTGCTGAAGTCCAATTGAATAGATAACGTGCGCCATCCCCTCGTAAAAATTCTAATCCGAACCGTCCTAGTGAATAGAGCACAATATAGCTTAAAAAGAGGATACCCCTCGGCAATATACGCCAACGCGAAAGGATTATGATCAGAGCAAAAACAACCATATCCCATTGCCCTTCCCATACTTCTGCCGGCCATAGGGGTTGGCTTCCATAGGCTGCATAAGCCGGAGTTCCATGGGGATAAACCAGGCCAAATCCTTGGTTAGTCGGGCTACCATAGGCATCCCCATTGAGAAAGCAAGCAATTCTTCCGATCCCCTGCCCTAAGATAATCCCAGGGGCGGCAATATCAGCCATTCTCCAAAAATCAAGCTGATGCTTACGAGTATAGATCCACCCCACAATAAAAGCCCCAACTAAACCTCCTTGAATAGCCATACCACCATGCCATATCATAAAGATTTCGGCAAGATGGAGGGAATAATAGTCCCACTCGTAGAAAAAAACTTGCCAAACACGTGCTCCGATAATGGCTCCAATCACGGCAAAGACCACCAAGTCTACAAGATGCTGGCGGTATTCCTTTTCAGAAGAGGCTAAATGATAAGCTACCCCTAAACCAATTAATATCGATAGGGCAACCAGTACACCATAAGATCTTAGTGAAAATTCCCCGATACTAAATAAAATTTGTGACAAAATTTCGTTCCCCCTCAGAGAATAATATCCAACTTTCAAATTATACTTAAATCTTACTATTATTGATTAGATTTTTTTAATGAAATAATTATGTGAATATTTTATGAGTGTTCCACTTGAATTTATTTTTCTCCCCGGAGAAGTTAGCCTTTTATCCGGGGAGAAACTGAACTTATCCCATAATCTTTTTCTTCACTGCCGGAATAACGATCGGCATAAAGACAATCATACTCAGGATGAAAACCCAAACCATGCCACCGATCCGAGCCACAGCAGTATAGGTATTACCGTCCACCCAAGTTATGATCAGAAAAATAAGAGTTATCGCCAGCGAGAGTGCAGTATAAACCACTGAAGCCTGCCTGGCGGCTTTTGCTTCTAAATCGTTCATAGTAAGACCTCCTCCTTAACGTGCTGTTTGTGGTTGAGGTACCGGGTGCCTACTGGATTTCACCTGTTCCCTCCGAAACGATGGTTGGTAGCGTTTTAAGAGCAGCGTGTTCATCGTTACAGAAACAGAACTCATGGCCATAAAGAAGGAAGCTAGTTCCGGGCTAACCAGAAGTCCTGTGAAAGGATACAGAATACCAGCCGCCAAGGGAATCCCTGTGATATTGTAAACGAATGCCCATACCAAGTTCTGTTTGATCTTGCGCATGGTAGCCCGCCCGATTTCAATAGCTCCTACCACATCGCGGATATCGTCCTTGATCAGGATAATGTCACCTGTTTCTTTGGCAACGTCTGTACCTGAACCTATGGCAATTCCCACGTTGGCCTGAGCTAAGGCTGGGGCATCGTTGATCCCATCCCCGACCATGGCAACCTTCAGACCCTTCTCCTGCAGCTTGATCACTTCGGCGGCCTTATCTTGGGGCAGCACTTCTGCCAACACTGTCTTGATCCCCACTTGCCGGGCTATGGCTTCAGCCGTCCGCTGGTTGTCCCCGGTAATCATCGCCACTTGCACACCCATCTGCTGCAAGCGCTCCACAGCCACTTTGGCATTTTCCTTCAGGGTGTCAGCCACTGCGATGATCCCAGCTGCCTTACTGTCAACAGCTATCAACATGGCAGTCTTGCCTTCTCCCTCAAGCTGCTCCATTTTTCCACTCAAGTTTTTGATATCGATCTTTAGTTGCTGCATCAAGCGGCGGTTCCCTAACAGGATTGTCTGGCCTTGATAGGTCGCCCGCACACCATGTCCAGGTATAGCCTCAAATTCGTCCGTATCTCCAACAGACAATCCTTCCTCCTTGGCCCCTCGTACGATCGCTTCACCCAAGGGATGCTCAGACGGCTTTTCAGTGATCGCTGCCAGTCTGAAAACATCATCTCGGGCAAAGCCTTCTGTAGCATACACGTCAGTCACTGAGGGTTCCCCTTTGGTCAGGGTCCCGGTCTTATCGAAAATAACCGCGTTTAGCTTGCTGCTCGCTTCTACAGCATCAGCTCCTTTGAACAGGATGCCGTTCTCCGCACCTTTACCCGTACCGGCCATAATAGCGCTGGGGGTAGCCAAGCCGAGAGCACATGGGCAAGAAATGATCAAGGTCGTCACTGACAAGAGAAGGGCAAAACCAAAGACACCGACTTCGGCTAAGCTATAAGGTGAGAGAATAAACTGGCTTGCCGGCGAAAAGAAAGCACCGTAACCGACAAAGAACCAGAAGAAGAAGACAATCAACGCAAGGACATGCACCCCAGCGATGAAATGGCCAGCCACAAAATCAGCCAGTTTTTGGATAGGTGCCTTCGACGCCTGGGCATCTTCCACCATTTTAATGATTTGAGCCAGAGCGGTTTCGCTACCAACCCTTGTTGCCTTGAATTTAAAAGAACCTGTCTTATTGATAGTGGCACCCGTGACCTGGAAACCGGCGCGTTTTTCCACCGGCATGCTTTCCCCGGTGATCATCGCTTCAACGACTGCAGAATAACCTTCGGTAACTTCGCCATCTACGGGTATGCTTTCCCCAGGCCGCACAACCACGATATCCCCGATCTCCACCTCATCGGTGGCAATCTCCATTTCTTCACCATTGCGGATCACCCGCGCTGTTTTGGCCTGCAAGCTCATCAGATTGCGGATCGCCTCCGAAGTCCGGCCCCGGGTAAGCGCTTCCAGAAAGCGACCTAAGACGATGAACGCCGTAAGCAAAGCGGCTGACTCGAAAAAGGTGGCTCCCCGCCCGCCAAAACCGGCATCGGGCCAAAAGGTGTTGATGGTGGCAATGATATAGGCGGCACCAATCCCGGTCGCGTAGAGTAGATTCATATCGGTCGCGCCCCGTTTTAGTCCGTTCCAACTGTGTTTAAAAAACTGCCAGCCGGGAATAAAGGCGATCGGCGTGGTCAAGGCCCAAAGAACATAGACATTCCCTAAGAATTCCGGAACAAAATAGGGAAAGATCCACATATCTCGGAACATGCCAATCATCACCAAACTGGCTAAGGGCCAGGCAATCCACATATTGCGGGTTTGGAACCGGAGTTCCTTTTGACGCGCCTCTTTCTCCCTGTCTAAAGCTTCCTGACCTGTCACCTTTTCGCTAGCCTCATAACCCAAAGCTCGGATCTCTTTTTTGATCCGGGTTTTATCCACGGCTCCGGGGTAAAACGTTACCTTGGCCGACTCCGCCGGTAAATTAACGACAACAGAAGTGACTCCCGGCATTCCCTTCACGGTCTTCTCGACTTTAGCGACACAAGCCGCACAACTCATGCCGCGCACAGTGAGCAAGACTTCCTCCTCCGGCACCTCGTAGCCGATGTCTTGAATTAGTTTCACCATCTGGGGTACTCCGACCTGATCACTCGCATAAGCCACAGCTGCCTTGCCCGAAAGTAAATTGACATGAACTTCCTGCACACCGGCCATGTTTTTTAGGGTCTTTTCCACTTTTGCCACACAAGCGGCACAAGTCATACCCTCTACCGGCAAACTTACCTGTGCATAATGTTCGCTTCTTGATGTTTCACTCATAACGTTTAACCTCCAATCGGTAATCTGACTCAGATTCCCTTTCGCTGTTTATTCTTTACAGAAGATTATCTCATCATGCGGAATATCGTTTTTAAGACTTCGTCCACTACCTCTGTGTCACCGGCTTCTAACCGTTCCCTCACACACGATTTCATGTGTTTTTCCAGAAGCAACTTAGATACTCCGTCGAGGGCAGACTGGGCGGAGGAGATCTGATTTAAGACGTCATCACAATACACTTGACGCTCGATCATTCCTTTAATGCCTCGGATTTGACCCTCGATCCGATTCATCCGGGCGATAAGCTGTTGGATCGTCTTTTCATCATGATGACTCCTGAGGTTGCCGTCTTCTTTCGTCATATCCTGATTACAACAAATTACTTTAATCGGTTCGTTCATTGACTCACCACCCTTCCTATATAGTATAGGGGGCTACCCTATATTCCTCGTTAAAAAAAGAAACCATAATAGGCATACTCATGAATTGGTTCCATGTCCTTAGTGTAACTCTCGATTACGATAAACTCATGAATTAGTTGTGAATTTCTTATGAAGAAGAGAACACTATGCCCGTGGAGAGAGGAATAATATCATCTTATGTTTGTCACACTAAACTAGAGTTAGAATTTTTCGTAAAGAGCTTAAGAGAAAGGATTTTTATGGACAAAGAGACTTTGTTAACTCGCAAAAGATATAATCGCACTTCAAAGTTCTATGATATTATGGATCGGATGATTAAATCTGACCTAAGAAAAAAGATACTTAAACAAGCAAAGAGCAAGGTTCTTGAAGTTGGAGTGGGAACGGGAAAAAATCTTGAATATTATCCACCCAATTGTGATATTACGGGGATTGATCTAAGTCCAGGTATGCTTGAGAGGGCGAAAGTGAGGGCTCAGAAATTAAAGATTACTGTTTCTTTACTGGAGATGGATGCGCAAAACCTTCAATTCCCGGAAGGAAGCTTTGATACTGTAGTCGCGACCTGTGTTTTCTGCTCTGTGCCGGATCCGATCAAGGGCTTAGAAGAAATTAAACGTGTTTGTAAACCGGGAGGAAAGGTCATACTTCTAGAACATGTCCGAAGTGATAATCCCATATTAGGAAAGATTATGGATCTTTTGGATCCTCTAACCGTGCGAATGATAGGTCCACATATTAACCGTAGGACAGTCGAGAATATTACTAAAGCTGGCTTAAGGATCCTAAGTATAGAGGATCAGAATACCAAAATTTTAAAACATATTGTTGCAGAACCGTAAGATGTATGGATAACTATTCACATAAAACCCGACTCTCAGTACTTATTGGAGAGTCGGGTTATCTTCTCTACATTGCAAACGCTCGACATTCCATGGCACAATGCAAACAGATGTGGGCACATTTTTGAGATTCCTTGTCGGTAAATCGTGCACATTCATTTCCACATGCTTCACATATACTCGCGCAAAGGCCTGCTATTGGCTTACTATAAGGGCTATGCCGAGCAAGGTATTTGGCAGTCACTGTACAGATATCTGCACAATCTCGTAGTAGTTGTAATTGTCTATGCCTTAGATGAAGATCTTGGGAATGCATAAGGAGATGGGTAATCATGTGTTCACACGTTACTTCACAATCTTGAACAGTATTTATGATATTAGTAGGGTGCATTTGATGTGTATTCATAGGAACCATCCTTTCATACTATCTCTAATTAGATTATGATTTGCACCATAAGTTGTGTATGTACAATTCTGTAGTTATAGAAAACAAGAGGTTCACTAGATATTCACATTTAATTCATAAGTTCTTCAGATAAATGATATATAGTTTTACATAAATAAGTTCTTTACCTCTCCTCTTTTATATAAGGCTTTCTTTGGAAAGCCTTTTCAATTCTCCAAAATAATTAGAAAATTTTAAGGAGGAAGACCATTTGAAAATAAAAGTAATTATGGGAGTTATAATCCTGCTGTTAGTAGGAGGTGGCTATTGGGGTCTGAAAGCAGCAGAACATTTTTTTACCATTTAACACTTTGATTCTATGAGACAATTATTAATGGAGTGAAAGATTATGAATAAAACAAAAAAACAAGCAAAATCTTTTATTTATTATTCTGTAGTCGCAATGCTGATTTTGATGCTGCTCAATGCATTTGTATTTCCAACATTATTGGAACAACAGGTCACGCAGGTTGACTATAGCACCTTTCTAAACCAAGTAGAACGTGGAGCTGTGATTGAGGCGGAAATACAGGATACTCGGATTATTTTTACTGCCAAAGATGAAGCTGAGCAGAACAGCACATATTCCACGGGAACTATCAATGATCCGGATCTGGTTAATCGGCTGTACAGTGCGGGTGTAAAATTCTCTCAGGTCATTCCGAAAGAGAATTCTCCTCTGTATAATTTCCTCTTGACATGGATTCTGCCCCTAATTATCTTTATCGGGATCGGACAACTGTTAGCAATTCAGATGCAAAAACGTATGGGCGGCATGAAATCCATGACTTTCGGTAAAAGCAATGCTAAAGTCTATGTTCAGGCACAGACAGGCAAAACCTTTGCTGATGTAGCCGGACAGGATGAATCGAAAGAGGCACTCGCTGAGATTGTCGATTTTCTTCACAATCCCAAAAAGTATTCTGAAATTGGTGCAAGTTTACCTAAGGGCGCGTTGCTTGTAGGCCCTCCCGGAACAGGTAAAACTTTACTGGCAAAGGCTATAGCAGGAGAAGCAAAGGTTCCCTTCTTCTCGATTTCAGGCTCTGAATTTGTAGAAATGTTTGTGGGTATGGGCGCCGCCAAAGTGCGAGATCTATTTAAGCAAGCCAACGAAAAAGCTCCCTGTATCGTATTTATTGACGAGATTGACACGATCGGCAAAAAACGGGGTAACGGCGGGATCGGAGGAAATGACGAACGTGAACAGACCCTTAATCAGTTGCTCACCGAAATGGACGGTTTCGATGGTAAAAAAGGTGTGGTCATCCTCGCTGCTACCAATCGTCCCGAATCTTTAGACAAAAGCATTGCTACGTCCGGGTAGATTTGACCGCCGAATCCCAGTTGAACTTCCTGATCTTGCAGGACGTGAGGCAATTTTAAAGGTTCATGCTCAGACGATTAAAATGGAAGAGAATATTGATTTTAAGGCTATTGCACGAGCAACCTCAGGTGCTTCGGGTGCGGATCTGGCTAATATCATCAATGAAGGGGCACTGCGCGCAGTTAAATATGGCAGAATACGTGTCAATCAGGATGACTTAGAGGAATCTGTTGAGGTTGTGCTTGCAGGTTATCAACGTAAGAGTGCGGTAATTTCGCACAAGGAAAAAGAGATTATTGCCTATCACGAAATCGGTCATGCTCTGGTTGCTGCGAAGCAAACTGATTCAGCTCCAGTGCATAAGATTACCATCATTCCAAGAACATCGGGTGCACTTGGCTACACCATGCAGGTGGAGGAAGGCGAGCGTGTGTTGATGAACAAGGAAGATGCATTCAACAAGATTGCCACCTTTGCCGGAGGTCGCGCCGCTGAGGAGTTGGTTTTTGGTACTTTTACATCAGGAGCGTCTAATGACATCGAACAGGCAACTAAGATTGCTCGTTCGATGGTCACCCGGTTGGGTATGAGCAAAAACTTTGATATGATGGCACTAGAGACTGTGAATAACCCATACCTTGGAGGTGATACTTCCCTTACCTGTTCTGCTGAAACAGCGGCAAAAATTGATGATGAAGTACTAACCATTATTAAGAGTGCTCATAAAAAGGCAATCAGTATTCTGAAAGAAAATACAGATAAGTTGCACGAGCTGGCGCGTTACTTGTTGAATAAGGAAACCATTACGGGAGAAGAATTCGTGGAGATTCTTTCACGTTAAATTTATCGACACAGCTGAATCCTATTGAGAAAAAATATCATCGGACACGAAAATATAAATTATATGTATGATGCAAAAAGGAATGCGAATTTTGACTACCACATAGTACAGTACTCACTAAAAAGTTTCGAATTTAAAATAAAAAGAGAACAGGTAGCATTGCAAGCTGCCTGTTCTCTTCTTGCATTGGGCATGCATTAGGATACTTACTTATTTTGCAGAATCTCACGACGGCGGTTAAATTCTTCTGTATCAATTTCTCCGCAAGCATACCGTTTACGTAAAATGTTCAAGGCATCTCCCCGGTCACCTGTCTCAATAGGGGTGTGTTTGCCTATACGCCGAAATAGGTAAACCCCAAGAACGAACAACCCTATCCAAAAGATCATTTGGACTACCATACCGATTAAGCCCATCCACCAATAACCTCCACCATAAGCACCATAGCCACCCCATCCATTCATCATCAGTCTGAATTCCCTCCTTACAATCTTAATTGACCTACATTAAGTGGTATTTTGTCTCCCAACAAGCTAGATAATTCAAAATCCGCTTCAAATTCAAAATCAATACAACACCATAGATTAATTATGCTTGTACTGCTCCATTGAACTGCCGTCCAGTATTCACAAGAAATTCATAGGTTTTTCATAGCAAGTTCATAAAGAAATGATACCCTGGGCTAGGAAACGGTCAGTTCATCAACTCTTCCAGTTCCAAAGGGGTTACCATTTATAATCTTGTTCCCTATTGGAAATATGTATACGTTGGCGCTGAACGAGCATTCTAATCGTTTTAAGCAAGATCGACTGGGTTTTTAAGCTCAGTGAGGTCTAAAGGCTCAGACCCTTAATAATGGTCTGAGCCATTCTTTTATCTAGTCAGACCCCCATGTCGTTAGGCGGCACCACTAATAATTATCGAGGGGTAGGTTGAGAAATTTTCTTGACAGGACTTTTTCCCCGGGTACCCCCTTAAATTTCTGATACATATACGAAAATAATCTAATAAGTGGAGGGGTTGAAGTGCCAGAATTAACGATTCAGCAAACTTTACTACTAGCCAAAGAAGGAAACGAACTTATTAGAGAAGAGTTCATACAAAATCACAAGCCTTTTATCATAAAAATCAGCTCCAACATCTGCAAACGCTATCTCACCTGGGGACATGATGACGAGCTAAGCATCGCTCTAGTCGCTTTTAATGAAGCAATAGACAGTTTTAAACCTAATGACGGAGCGTCTTTCTACGGTTTTGCCAAAACAGTTATTACCAGACGGTTGATAGACTACTTTCGCAAAGAGTCTAAACATCAAGTACTCTCTCTTACCCCATTGGAGGCTGACAAAAATGATCTATATGATTATGATTCAGCATCATCGTTTGAACTATATAAAGAAGAAGAACAAAAAAATGATTTTGCAGAGACAATAAAAAACTATACCATTTTACTAGTCGAGTACGGAATAACATTGGAAGACTTAGTCGAAGTTTCCCCGAAGCATAGTGACAGTAAGGCAACTCTATGGAGAGTTGCCCAAGAGCTTTGTGCACACCCTAATTTATTAAAACACCTAACTAAAACAAAGCTTTTACCGCTCAAAGAGTTAGAACTCCTTACAGGCGTGAAGCGAAAGGTTCTAGAAAGAGGTAGAAAATATTTGATTGCAACAGCTCTAATTCTATCGGATCCAGAACTCGAATCTTTGAAAAGTTTCACTCAGATAGACCAATAACTTAAAGAGAGGGGTTAGCTTAATGAAAAAGACGAGAGGCATTGTCATGAAGACATCAAAAAAAGCCACCATCCTTTACACTGAAAGCGGTGACTATTTGGAAATCAAAACGCCGAAGACCATTCCTGCCCTCGGACAGGTTATTGAAACCGAGCTACCTATGCATAACCCGCTAAGTCATAGACTCCTCAAATTTGGTTCTATCGCTGCAATCCTGCTACTCGCCTTGACTCTAAGTGTCTTCAACATAGTCTCAGGGCCTAATACTGCTGTGGCAGCTGTTGTGATGGATATGGACACAAGTTTGGAACTATTAGTTGACCGTGAAGCTAAAGTTCTTGATGTAATCGGTGTAACTCAAGGGTCCGGAAATACACCATCGAACCTTCAACTTCAAGGGATGGACATCTATGCTGCTGTAGACCTGATTATCGATAAAGCGAATAATCAAGGAGTATTTAATCAAGGTAACAGCCTAATCCTGACGAGCATTATCCCCATGGATAACCAATCGGTGGACGTTATCGATCAAGCGAAACTGCGAGACTCTATCGAACGCCATATGCTTGAGAAAAACATCTCTGCTAACATGATGGTTAGTAAGACAGATGAAAAAACTCAGAAAACAGCTCAAAGCCTTGGTATGAGTGTGAATCATTATCAGATTTACAAGCGGATTCTGGAACAAGGATTAATTGTAAATACTAATGGTTCTAATTCGAAAGATGCCCTTCATATGTTGGCCGAGGCAAATACCACCTTAGTTTCACTTTTCCCGAAAGAGAGCATGGCCATATCTTCTCAAAGCGAGATGCATGAGGAAATGACTAACTCAATGGGAAATCCGATGACTGGTGAGAGTACACCAGCAAAGAATTCCTCCGCGTCAGGATCAAGTCAAAGCTCACCCGACAAAGCTGAAGAGTCAACATCATCCGGATACTCTATGCCTGAAAGCCAACATATGAGCGGTGGCCCGTCAGAATCTATGTCAATACCCATGAAAGGTGACTCAGGCAGTTCAGATGGCTCTGGAGAACATCAAATGAAACGTTAAGGCCCTATTCAGTCTCAATTACTTCAAACTTATATCCCCTGCCCCACACTGTGCTAACAAATGAAGGTGCACCGGGAACTCGTAATTTATCCCTAAGCGATTAATGTTAGTATCTACTATTCTAACATCACCGTAATAATCGATACCCCATACACTTAACAATTGCTCTCTGCTATATATTCGCTTAGGAGACCTAGCTAAAATAGATAAGAGGTCAAATTCCTTGGGCGTTAAATAAATTGGTTCGTCCAAAACAAAGACATCCCGATTAATCAAATCTATTCTCATTCCAGTGAACGTCAAAATATGCTGATCAGGCGCAGATCCGCTTGAAGCTCTACGCGAGGCGGCTTTGATCCTGGCAACCAGTTCCCTGGGGCTGAAGGGTTTACCCATATAATCATCAGCCCCTGTTTCTAAGCCGTGGATTCTGTCAACTTCTTCATTCTTTGCCGTTAACATGATGATAGGAACTGTAGATGACTTCCTAATCTCCTCACAAACTTTAACACCGTCAATTCTTGGCATCATTACATCGAGGATAATGATATCCCAAGGTTCAGAGCGGAACTTTTTCAGTGCTTCTTCGCCATCTACCGCTTCACCGACTATAAAACCTTCTTTTCTTAGATATATACCAATTGCTTGGCGGATTTTTTCCTCATCATCGGCAACTAGGATTCGTAGATGGTTCATGTTGACATTCCTCCATGCATCTTCTTTTCCGTTAGAGAAGATAATCGTAAATAACGTTCCTTCAACTGTTTACTCCAGACACTGATGTGCCCTGTGCCCCCATGGGTTTCAATAATTTTCTTGACAATTGGCTAATCCCAGTCACTTATAATATTCTTTTCGACTTATTATCTACCCTCTGGGACAATTCTAATCAGTATACGTCTGCGAACTAGAGTATTATAAAGTTTTGAATAATACCCCTCCTTCACCTCAACCACCGCCACCACTGAATCCACCGCCTCCTCTGCCCCAGAGTAACATTCCCAAAATCAAATCGAAGAAGAAAACGTTAAACAAGCGCTGGTCGACATAAAACAACAGGATGATCAGGATAAGAAAAATTCACTGCTCGGTTGAGGGACGGAAAGGTTTGCTGCCTTTAGGGGGAATGCTATGGTAAGTATTAATAAAACTAACACCGCAAGAAGGGGTATCCTCTTCATGGGGCTTTACCGAATATTGGCAGAAAATTAATTGTTAAAATTGTCAGTAAAATGTGGTGTCAAGATTGGTTTTGTTTAAATTGTAAAATCACTTTGCCGAGCTTAAGATGAACATATCAAACAAAGGAGGTATGGATATGTCGGCAAATGTAAATTCTCTAGTTACCGGCGGCAGTAAAACAAAAGCTAAGATCCAGAAATTTGGCGGTTTCCTTGCCGGGATGGTCATCCCAAATATTGGCGCCTTCATTGCATGGGGCTTGATCACTGCTTTTGTTATTCCCACGGGATGGACACCCAACGACTATTTGGCTAAATTGGTCGGACCGATGATTTCTTATTTACTTCCCCTCTTGATTGGTTATACGGGTGGAAAACTGGTCTACAATCATCGGGGGGGAGTCGTAGGCGCCATTGCCACTGCGGGTATTATTGTGGGAGCTTCGATTCCTATGTTTCTCGGCGCTATGATCATGGGGCCTTTAGGTGGCTGGGTTATCAAAAAACATGACCAGCTAATCGAAGGTAAAGTTCCCACTGGCTTCGAAATGTTAATCGATACTTTCTCTGCGGGAATATTAGGAGCCTTGCTCTCGATCCTCGCCTATACCGTTATCGAACCAGTGGTCCAAGGTTTTTCGACTGTGTTGGGTAATCTAGCGGTAGCTGTCACCGAGGCAAAATTACTTCCACTCATAGCTATTTTTATTGAACCCGGTAAGATATTATTTTTAAATAACGCCATTAATCACGGTATTCTCGCGCCTTTAGGAATCCAACAGGCTGCAGAAGCCGGTAAGTCGATTTTCTTCCTACTGGAAACAAATCCTGGACCTGGCTTGGGAATTTTGCTTGCTTATTGGTTGTATGGTAAAGGGTTAATAAAACAATCAGCTCCTGGTGCTATCATCATCCAGTTCTTTGGCGGAATTCACGAAATCTATTTTCCCTATGTTCTAATGAAACCGTTCTTATTGCTTGCTGTGATTGGTGGAGGGATTGCTGCCAATTTAACCTTCGTATTAACAAATGCCGGTTTAGTAGCCACTCCTTCGCCTGGTAGTATTTTTGCTGAAATGGCGCTGACCCCTAGAGGCGGCTTCTTGCCTGTTATGCTTGGAATAGCCGTTGGTGCAGTAGTTTCCTTCCTGATCGCCTCTGTCATTTTGAAGCGGGATAAAACAGAAGTGAGTGGTGAGGACCTTGCAGTAGCTCAACAAACTATTGCAAATATGAAAGCAGTGAGCAAGGGCCAAAAGTCCACTCGCATGCCGAAATTGATTATTTTCGCCTGTGAAGCGGGTATGGGTTCATCGGCAATGGGAGAGTCTATTCTTAAGAAAAAAATCAAAGAAGCGGGTTTGAACATTGAAGTGCGACATGCGGCAGTGAACCAGATTCCTGCGGAGGTCGATGTCGTCTTTACCCAGGAAGGGTTGGCGGATCGCGCTGCCCAGGTTGTGCCTAAGGCGGAAATTGTCACCATCAAGAACTTCTTAGATAAATCAGCTTATGAAGATTACGTCAATAGTTTAATCAAATAGGTTGTGAGAATGTGGAACAACTAACTGTTCGGCAAAAGTTCATCATGAATAATCTCATGGAGAAAGGTCCTCTAACAATTAGGGGCCTTTCTCAACAAATTGATGTCAGTGAGAGGACGATATTACGGGAGACATCTGCTCTGAACGATTGGCTTAAGCAACACAAGGTGCGTATCTCGGAACGCGGTGGGACGCTCCATATCGACGGAGCAGAGCGAGAATTGACCAAAGTGAGGGAGACCCTCAAAGAAATTCCTCATCTCTGGATGCTTAACCAAGAGCAACGTCAAGTTCTGATCACTGCTCAACTCCTTCTGGCGGATGAACCGATCAAATCCGCTTACTTTAGCCATCAATTTAATGTCGTTGAGGGAACCATTGGTTTCTATCTGGACAAAATTCAAAGTTGGTTGCAAGAAAAAAACCTGACCTTAGTTCGTAAAAGAGGGTACGGTCTAGAAATCAAGGGTTCGGATTGGCATAAGCGCAACGCTTTTGTCGATCTCATCTATAACTACAAACCCCTTAGTGAATTGTTGACATTTCTTTATGAAGATAGCAAAGATTATCTGTTATTAGCTTTTTTTAAAGTTACTTTTGGGGAAAAGTTAACCTCCTTGACCAAAGAGCTGATAGAAGAAATTTATGAAAACGTGCCTCTGACAAATGATATCAAGTTTTTTAGTGCATATATTCACTTACTGCTAGTTATTAAACGCACCGAGAGTCAGACCCCCATCGAACTGCCGACACAGCTGGTCCAGGATATCCTATCCTCAGAAGAATTTGGCTTTATGACTCAGGTTCAGGAAATTCTCCACGCCTACGGCATTGATCTGCCAGAGAACGAACGAGCCTATCTGGCGATGCACTTACATGGTGAAAGGAACCTGTTTCAGGATGAAAATGACGCTAAGGGACTGGGTTTCGAACTTGAAGGTCTGATCAGGGAAGTGATCTATCTCACCGGGAAAAAACTCAATGAGAAAATCATTTGTGATGAGAATTTGCTGAGGGGTCTGATCCAGCACATTAATCCGGCATTGTACCGCCTGACAATGGGGCTGGAAGTAAGAAATCCGATCATCAATGAGATCCGGCACTACTATAAGCGACTCTATAATGCGGTCTCTTATGCGTGTCGGCATGTTTTTTCAAAATATAACTTAACGATACCCATCAATGAAGTTGGGTATATAACAATGCATATCGGTGCTGCCCTCGAACGTCAGCAAAAAAATGAGAAAAAAATCAGTATGCTCATCATTTGCCCCAATGGTATGAGTACGGCCAAAATGCTGTATCACAAAATTAGGAATGAGTTTGCCAATCTTGAAACCATCGAGATATGTTCCTTACGGGATATGCATGATAAGATCAAAAACGACTATACCATGGTAGTTTCAACTGTCAACATCGAGCATAAAATCGCGCCAGAGCTAGTGGTGATATCTCCTTTTCTGCCGAAAGAAGATATCGAGAAAATCAAGACGATAATTAATAAGATGGTGAAAGAGGGTGTCCTGCAAAAGGATGTATCTTTACCGATGAGCGAACCCGACGAAACTGAAAGAGATTTTGAGGTGGCCAATACCATGCTCAAGAATTTTCAGCTTAAAGATTTGATGGCCGAGACATACCATGATACAATTCGGGAAATTGTCGTGGAAATACACGCATCTCACTTGATTGCAGACAAAGAACGCATTCATCATTTGATTGCAAAACGAGAAGAAAAAGGGAATGTTATTATCCCTGGACGTCATGTAGCTCTCCTCCACTTTCGTGCGGAAGAAATTTCGGCACCGTTTGTAGGTGCCTATCGGCTCAAAAACTTTATCAAAACCAAAGGAATTGGGTACTCTTCTGAAGAAGTCGATACCTTCCTCGTTATGCTTGCTCGCAAAGATGAAAGCAATTACATTCTTGAACTGCTCGGAAAAATCAGTGTTGCGATGGTAGAAAATGATCTCTTTGCCGAGGTTTTGCGTTTCGGAGATTTGAAAGATATACGTAGTGAACTAGTCGAGATACTAAATAAGGAGGAAGAGTAGTGGATCTTGCAATATTTAATGAAAACAATATAGAACTTAACCTGGCTCGTGAATCGAAAAGTGCTGCCATTTTAAGAGCGGGCGAACTTCTCAGAATGAATGGGTATATCCGAAGTGAATACTTGGAAGGGATGGAAAAACGCGAGCAGAGTTTGACGACTTATGTCGGTAATGGTGTAGCCATTCCGCATGGCTTGCCGGAATATATTCCCTATATCCTGAAGTCTGGGCTCGTTATGCTCCAATATCCAGAGGGCGTTGATTTCGGTGAGGGGAATACAGCCTATGTTTTGATTGGAATCGCGGGCAAAGACGATGAACATCTTGAGCTTCTTTCGACCATTGCACTGGTTTGTCAGGATGAAGAGAATGTAACTCGGCTTAAACTAGCCTCAAGCAAGCAAGAAGTTATGCAGATTCTGGCTGGCGGTGATGCATAAGATGATCAAAACTGTCACCTTGAATGCCGCTATCGACAAAACCGTTGAAGTTCAAGATTTTCGCTTGGGGGCTGTTAGCCGAATCTCAAAACTTCAGTTGGATGCCGGAGGGAAAGGAATTAATGTCTCCAAGGTCATCCAGGCGTTGAACGGGAAAAGTATTGCAGTGGGTGTCCTGGCAGGGCGTAATGGAGAATTTATTCAAGCCGAAATCGAGCGCAGGGGGATAGCTCATGATTTTCTCTATGTTGAAGGGGAGACTCGCACTAACTTAAAAGTTGTGGATCCTGTGAACTCATCCTTTACAGATATCAACGAACCTGGAACCATGATTTCTGAGGATGATCTTAAACAACTTGAAGAAAAGATTTTTAAAGATCTTGGTTCCGAGACGAGCTTAGTTCTCTCGGGCAGTGTCCCCAGCTCTGTCCCCTCCTCCTTATACCGACAATGGTTGGAACGAGCTAAAGCACTTGGTGGAAAAACGTTTTTGGACGCGGAAGGCGAGTTGCTCCGCGAAGGACTTAAAGCAAAACCTTTTCTTGTTAAGCCTAATCTTTATGAGCTAGAACACCTTGTTGGGCACAAACTCTCTCGCCTTGAGGATGTGGCGGCGGCTGCCCGTAACTTGCTGAGACAAGGGGTGGAAGTGTTGGTGGTTTCACTGGGCTCCGAGGGTGCACTATTTGCCTATCAGGAGCAGGTCATTCATGCCGAAGGTCTGCCGATAGAGGTTAAAAGTACAGTGGGAGCGGGAGATGCTATGGTGGCTGCCCTGACCCTTGTCCCGGCAGGTGAGGATTATTTGGCTCGAGCTGTTCGCTGGTCAATAGCAACCAGCGCGGCACAAGTTACTACCCCAGGAACTCAACCGCCGGAGCTGAGTAAAGTGCTTTCCTATCTGGACCAAGTGCGCTATCACCTTCTTGCTTAAAACACCACCGCGATAAATGATAAGAGCTTATTATCAGGATAAGAAACAAACCTGGCTAGTATAGCCTGAAGCTTTGCTATTTTAAATGACATCTGGAGGGTAAACTAATGAAAACTAAAGCTGTGCGCTTATATAATGAAAAAGACCTTCGTCTAGAAGAGTTTGAACTGCCGGAGATTACGGATGAAGAAATCTTGGTTGAAGTCATCTCGGACAGTGTCTGCATGTCGACCTATAAAGCAGCGATTTTGGGCAAAAGACACAAAAGAGTACCTCAAGATGTGGATGTTCATCCGATCATTGTTGGACATGAGTTTGCCGGCAATATTGTGAAAGTTGGAGAAAAATTGAAGGGGCAGTTTAAGGAAGGAAATAAGTTTGCCCTGCAACCTGCTTTAAATTACAAGGGCAGCATGTGGTCTCCCGGCTATTCTTACCGCTATTTTGGTGGGGACGCCACCCATAATGTGATTCCCCGCGAGGTTATGGAGATCGGCTGCTTCCTTAACTATCAAGGAGAAACCTATTATGAAGCTTCTTTAGCGGAACCGATGTCTTGTATAATCGGTGCTTTCCACGCCAGCTATCACACGAGTATGGGAAGTTATGAACATCGCATGGGGATCGTAGAAGGCGGCAAAATGGCGCTGTTGGGAGCTGCCGGACCAATGGGTTTAGGGGCCATTGATTATGCTCTGCATGCTGAGCGACGCCCCTCCCTGTTAGTGGTCTCGGATATCGATGAAGAGAAAATTGCCCGGGCTCGCACAATTTTCACGGCAGAAGAAGCCAAGGAATGCGGGGTGGAGTTGGTATTTGTCAATACGCAAGGGGTGGACGATGTTCCAGCTCACTTGCGTGCCTTGACAGGCGATGCTGGTTTTGATGATGTCTTTGTCTTTACACCGGTTAAACCATTGGTTGAACAAGGGGACAAGATTTTGGGGCGTGACGGCTGTCTCAACTTTTTCGCCGGCCCGACAGATCCCCAATTCGGCGCGGAACTGAACTTGTATAACGTTCATTATGGATCGACCCATATCATGGGAACAACTGGTGGAAATACGGCGGATCTGCTTGAATCTCTGAAGATGACGGAAGAGAAGAAAATCAATCCTGCTGTGATGGTTACGCACATTGGCGGCTTGGATGCTGTGGCGGAGACTGTCTTAAACTTACCCAATATTCCCGGGGGGAAAAAACTGATTTACACGCATATTACTATGAAATTAACAGCCATTGAAGATTTTGCGGTGCTGGGCGTCACTGAGCCACACTTTGCACGTCTGGCGGAGATCGTTAGCAAGAATAAGGGGTTATGGTGTGCGGAAGCAGAACGTTATCTTCTCGAGAGATGGGAGGACTAGTCATGCTTACTCGTGAATTGACCATTAACAACAAATCGGGACTTCATGCTCGCCCGGCAACTTTGTGGGTTCAAACAGCAAGCCGTTTTCGCAGTAAAATCAAAATTAAACGCGGGGGCTCCGTCGTCGAGGGCAAAAGTATTTTAGGGATTCTTTCTCTGGGACTGTCGGCGGGTAGCGTTTTTGAGCTCTTGGTTGAGGGCGAGGATGAAACGGAAGCCGTTGCTACTTTAGAACAATTAATGATTGATCTTGAAAACCAAGACAGGTAGGTAGATTCTATGAATGAGAAGATTTGGCGTGGACTTGGAGTTTCGGCGGGACGAGCAGCAGGCCCAATTTGGTACTTGAAAGAATTTCAAGCGGACGCAGCGCGCGAAACTCCCACAGATAGATCTGTGGAAGAGGAACTGGCACGTTTACAACAAGCTATTACTCGTACGGAACGGAATTTAACCAGCCTGGAAGAGCAAGTCAAAGCTGAACAAGGTGAGGAAGTAGCACAAATTTTTGCCGCGCACAAACTCTTACTCAGTGACCCCTCGTTTATTGGTGAAGCCCAACAGCGCTTACAGAAGGGGCAGTTAAGCGCTGAACAGGCTCTCCGAGAAGTGGCGGAGGAAGCGATGCAAATGTTGCGTAGCCTAGAAGACCCGTACTTTCAAGAGCGTGCCGTGGATGTACAGGATGTTTTGGTACAATTACTGCGGAACCTTCAGGATACTCAAGAAAAGGTTTCTGACTTATTTCCGAAAACAGGGAATTATGTTGTTCTGGCCGATGAGTTAACTCCTGCCCAAACCATTGCCTTGCCAAAGGAGCGAGTGCTTGGCTTCATTGTACGCCAAGGAGGAAAAACCTCTCATACGGCAATTTTGGCACGTACCTACGGGATTCCAGCTCTCGTGGGTGTCGCTGAAGGCTGGGAAGATCTAAGGGTTCAAAAATGGATTGAGCTGGACGGAGAGGAAGGTTGGGTTCGCCTTTCAGCCGAAGGTCACATAACCTCTGCTGACAACGGGTTATGGGAAGAGGATATTTCTTCGCAAAGTGGCTCTCTTCAAGGAATGATTTTAGCTGCCAATATAGGTAGCCCGGGTGATTTGCCACTTGTGCAGAAGTTTAAGGCCCAGGGTATCGGGTTATATCGAACTGAGTTCTTATTTATGGGAGAGAATCTTCCTAGTGAAGAAGAACAAGTTGAAGCTTATCGCCAGGTGATTGCATCCTGTGCGCCCCAACTGACCGTAATCAGGACATTAGATATCGGGGGAGATAAAAAAGCCCCCGCCCTGCAACTTCCGCAGGAGAAAAATCCCTTTCTTGGAGTACGGGCGCTTCGACTCACTTTGCGGCGTCCCGAACTTTTCCGTCAACAGCTGCGGGCCATATGGCGAGCAGCAGCTTCCGGCCCCACGGCTATTATGTTTCCTATGATAGCGACACTGGAGGAACTCGCTCAGGCCAAGGAAAACCTATGGGCCGCTCGAGACGAAGTTTTGCAGGACGGTCATCCGGTTGGAGAACTTCAGATCGGGATGATGATTGAAATTCCCTCAGCCGCCTGGCTAGCAGATAAGTTTGCTGCTAAAGTTGACTTCTTCTCGATTGGCACGAATGATTTAACCCAATATATGCTGGCAGTAGATCGGGAAAACACGGAACTAGCGGAACTCTACCAGCCTTATCATCCGGCTGTTTTGGGTATGATTGCCCGCGTCAGTCAAGCTGCGCTCCGGAGCGGGATCTGGACGGGCGTCTGTGGAGAGGCAGGAGGAGAAGCACTTTTAGCCCCCTTTTTTAGCGCAGTCGGCATCAAAGAACTGAGCATGGCACCGGGTTCTTTAGCTAAAGTCCGTACTACGTTGGCGAAACTGGAATTATCGCTTGCAGAAAGAGAAAAATTAGTGGAATCCGTTCTAGCCTGTGCTAGTACTGCTGAAGTTCAAGAAGTGCTCCAGTCATTTTACCCTCTGTCCTAGTGAACGGAGGGAGGAGGGTTAGAGTGTTAACAATTAGCCAGTTAGTGGAGGAATTTGCTTTTAGAGTCATCGCCGGGCAAGTGGGCTTGAATAAGGAAATCACAGATTACAGCCTCAAGCGCCCTAGCGCTGAATTAGTAGGCTACCTGACCTACCTTACCCCGCAGAGAATCCAGATTTATGGCCGTTCTGAGCTTGGTCTTTTCCAACAACTTTCGCCAGATCTTCGTTATGAGAATCTGGCGAAGGTTATGCTCCAAGAAGTCCCCTGTATTATCGTAACCCGGGGGTTGCCGATTCCTCCTGAATTTATCCAACTGGCACAAGAGCGGGGTATCCCTCTGCTGACCAGCGAACGTTCCACCACTCAGCTCTATTATTTGCTCATTCATTTTCTAGCCAATCGGCTGGCACCCTCCACGTTGGTTCACGGTGTTCTGGTCGATGTCTACGGGGTGGGCGTGCTGATCACTGGGGAAAGCGGCATTGGAAAGAGTGAAACAGCCTTAGAACTGATTCGGAGCGGACATTTATTGGTAGCTGACGATGCCGTTGAGGTACAGCGGGTAGACGAGGAAAATTTGCGTGGCAGAGCACCTCAAACCATCCGCCATCTCCTTGAAGTGAGAGGTCTCGGTATCTTGGATGTCACGAAGTTGTTTGGCGCAGGTGCTGTTCGTGAAGAAAAAGAACTCCATCTGCTCGTGGAATTAGAGGAATGGGAAGAAGGTAAGCATTACGACCGCTTGGGCCTTGATCCTCCTCAAACCTCAACTATTCTTGGTATCCCCGTCCCCAAAGTGACGGTTCCAGTACGACCAGGACGTCAGCTCGCTTCCATCATCGAGGTCGCTGTCATGCAAAACCGTTTGCGTAGCAGGCGAGCGTGAGAGAGTTCGCTAGCTAGGCTCGCAATCTCACGCTTACTCACTCTTCTTCCCCTTATTTTGTTATTAAGATATCTACGTTGAGTAGAGACTTCCCCATGGGAAGTCGTAGAGGCTCAATTAATGATAACTGGGCGCTCTATCGGGAAGGTAACTAATGTTAATGCTATTCAATCTTACGATTGGGATTTTTCAGGTGGCATTTGCAACACCTATTTCTTCAAAATTCAAGGTGTTACGGTTCGAAGCAAATACTATGGTTCGAGTTTATCCAGTGACATTGACATTCTCCTTGTTATCTTCTTTTATATCACTGACTACACTGTCCTTAGCCGTTTTGAATTCCCGCAGAGCTTTCCCCACCGAACGACCCACGTCAGGCAACTTACCTGGTCCAAAAATGATCAGAGCCATCACCAAGATAATCACTAATTCCGGAAAACCAAGACTGGGCATGATCTATACCTCCTTATTTTCATCTACCGAACCCCGTAACACCGGGATGGGTGGCAATAAACTCCTTATCAATTCCTTTCTCCGGACTAATCACATGTACGGCACAACCAGTGCACGGATCAAAGGAGTGGATAATCCGCAACAATTCGATCGGTCGCGCCGGATCCGCTACTTGGGTGCCGATCAAAGCCTGTTCTAAGGCCCCGGGGACTCCCTTATCATCCCTGGGGGATGCATTCCAGCAGGTAGGGGTAATTACCTGGTAGGAACTTATTTTTTGGTTACTAATGTTTAGCCAATGACCCAGTCCTCCCCGAGGAGCATCCGTTAACCCAATGCCGGTACCGGAATTAGGTGGGGTAGTAATTTTTTTATAAGCACTAGGTCCAGGAACAAGCTAATTCATCCATCCCGTAAGGGCTTCCGCAATCTTTTGGGTTTCCAGAGCCCGAGCTTTAATGCGGTCCATAACAGACACCTTGCCATTGTAATAACCGTTTATATTCATCCGGGCTAAGGGACCAAGTTCATACACCTGTTCTTCATAACGGGGCGCCTTTAACCAGGTGTAAGCTCCGCTTTTACCGTAAGCAGGAGTTGTTTGGCCCTTCGCCGGGTTTAAGCCACTGGGGCTGGAATAGTACGAATACTGAACATATTCACTAATTTTCTCGGGATCCACACTTTCACTTACACCTTGGGCGAGTCGTCCACTCTTAAACAGCATACCGTCTGCCTGATCAAAAACACCATAACTGAGGAAATTGCCCGGGCCTTGACCTATAGTAAAGTAATCGCTGTATGCGCTCGTTAAGATCTCTACATCCGGCAAATATTTATTGTTTATAAAGTCTTTGACGGTTGCCAGGTAGCTCTTCATTTGAGTTATTAGCCCGGCCTCGAGGGGCATCGTTACGCCACCGGGAGCTATACTCATTACGTGAGGTACCCTACCGGCTAGGATAGCTACCATTTCCTGTGCCTGACGACGGACTTTTAGGCCTTCCAAGTAATTATTGATTAGGCGTTGAGTGTTCGAACTATTGATCCGCATGTCCACATCATACCCGGGTGACCAAGGATTCAGTTGGGGACCAATAATATAATCCATTAAACTCAAATGATAAAAATGCAGGATATGGTCTTGTAAATAGTTTCCTGCCTGAATGACAGTACGCTGCAAAGTGGCTTGTGAACTTGGTGTAAAACCCATGGCTTGTTCATTGGCTTTAACCGAAGCAATGGCATGGGAGACAGGGCAAACCCCGCAAATCCGTTGCGTAATGTGGATCGCATCCCAAGGATGTCGATCCTTCAAGATGTTTTCCATATCCCTAAACAAGTTACCTGTCATATAGGCCGTAGTGACTTTATTGCTGCTGTCCAGCTCTACCTTTACTTTTAAGTGACCTTCTACCCTGGTTACCGGGTCTATAGTAATAGTATTTGGCATAATTCTGATTCCTTTCTTAAGTTAAGTTACTAATCAGCTAGTTTTATACTAATACGACTTTGATTTAGACTTGATTGAATTCACGATGCTGGAACTCTGGTTAGAACTCGTGCCACCGGAGTCCATTCCACCAGAGCCCATTCCTCCAGAACCCATGTCGCCTGAGCCCATGCCACCGTAATAAAAAGGCCCTTCTGGAAAACTCGGGGAAGCGCAACTTATGCACTGCATGTCAGCCTTATCAATGCACCAGTTCACACCGTTATTCCATTTAAGGAGGGGACAGCTGAAAGTAGTTTCAGGTCCTTTACAACCAATCCCTCTATAGCAGCCAAAAGCACCGTATTGATCCACCATTTCTGTATGACGGCGAGGACAATTATTGTGGACTGTAGTTGGGTAATATTGAGTTGGCCTACCATAACTATCTAATTTAGGAAGGCCTTTGGTTAACAAAGTTACTACCGTTCCAACCATGGTTTCCGGATGAGCCGGGCAAGCCGGCAAATTTATGATTGGGTTCCGTGTTCTCCCATTCAAAACTTCTTTTACTGTCTTAATACCTGTGTAAGTAGACGGTTTGACTACTCCGCCAAAAGAAGCACACGTGCCTATAGCCAAAATATATTTCGCTTTTGGTCCTAATTCATTAACCGCATCGAGCATAGTCCAATTTTTTCCTTTTTGTCTGCGATGACACAGTAATTACCATTTGTGCTTGTCGGAATACCACCTTCGATACAGAGAATAAATTCCCCATTATAATTAGTGGATGTGTCAATAATTGAAGTAACCGCCAGATCACCGACTGCGGTGGCCAGATTAGGATGATACTTAACGCTGATTTGGTTCAACAGCACATCATCGATTGTGGTCGGCTGGGTGGCGTTAAGTAGAGAAATAGAACAACCCGTACACATTGAACCTTGTAGCCATATAACCGGTGGGCTGGTGCTTGCAGCCAAAACCTCCTCTACTTTGATTAAATCTAAAGAAGTAAGTCCTAAGGCCACAGCAGATCCGGCAGCCCACTTCATAAAATCTCGTCGACTAATTTGCATACAATAACCTCCATTTTATAAGCAGTTTATTAGATTAATATGTTTTTTATCGAATCTGTAAAGTTTAGGGTCACCTCCTATCCATATTCAAATAATAGACTATTAGTTTGAATATCCTTTGAACAAAAGTTAACGTTTTTGTAATATTTGAGTGATTGTTACGATTAACCATTATGTATGCCGTAAGATGGAAAGAAAGTTATACGAAAAAGCAGGTAAAATCTGCTTTTTTATACAATTTTCAATAAATTATAGGTGGCTGAGTTGCTCTGTTGCGCATAAAAAAATCAGACAGCATTTAATGCTGCCTGTTCTCTTTGGCGGACCGTAAAATCAAGCCGCCCAATCAAATCGATACTTACTTATTTTGCAGTATATCACGACGGCGGTTAAATTCTTCTGTATCAATTTCACCGCGAGCATACCGTTCACGTAAAATGTCCATAGCATTTCCTTCACCCGTCTCAATTGGGGCGTGTTTGCCGATTCGCCGAAATAGATAAACCCCAAGGACGAACAAGCCTACCCAAAAGATCATTTGGATTGCCATACCGATTAAGCCCATCCACCAATAACCCCCACCGTAAGTACCATAGCCGCCCCATCCATGCATCATTGTTTGTATTCCTCCTTAAATTTATAAAGATAATTGAATCATGAATTAGGCCTACACATTATAGCTTATTTTTTACAAAGTTAAATAAGAAAATGCAACCTATCATAATTAATTAGGCATTTTCTAGATGTAAAACCTTCCAGAATAAGTATGAGATCCCCCAGCTAAAGATGAACAGAACAACCAGTACATAACCCATATTGCCAAAGTTCAAATTCATAACCCACTGCCATTGGCCGTGGTTTAACCCTAGTTTAGCGATAAGAATTTGCCCCAATTCAACAATTCCAATTAACAAGGCAGCAACAACGGACAGTCCTGTGACTGTAAGGTTGTAATAGATTTTGCGCAAAGGGGTGGAAAAGGCCCAGTTATAGGATGTGGTCATAAATACTCCATCAGCGGTGTCCATTAAACTCATACCCGCCGCAAACAGCATTGGCAGAGCCAAAACTGCACCCACTGGGATCGATTGAGTAGCCGCGTTAGCTGAGATAGCAAGCAAGGCCACCTCTGATGCCGTGTCAAAGCCCAATCCAAATAGAAAACCAAGCGGGTACACATGCCAGCTCTTAGTGATAAGGCGGTAAAGTGGTCCACAGAAACGGGATATTAGCCCTCTGTTTAAAAGAAGTTGGTCTAAGTTATCTTCATTATAGTTACCTTCACGCATTTGTCTAAACAGCCGATGAAGATCGGCCCAAATATACAGGTTTAAAATTCCGATGAGAATCAAAAAGCCTCCTGAGACAGCAGTACCAATCAGACTACCTACTTCTTTCAGCTCTGGTATGTTTTGTTGTGCCCAATTCATCGATACCACTGTAACTATGGTCATAACCAAGACGACTGACGAATGGCCCAGCGAGAAATAGAAGCCTATTCCTGTAGGGTCTGATTTTTCCTGTACCATTTTACGTACTGTATTATCTATGGCCGCAATATGATCTGCATCAAACGCATGCCTTAACCCAAGGGTATAAGCTAAGAAGCCAAGTCCCAACAATTGTGGATAATTGCCAGCGTTAAAAAACAGTAAACTCAGTCCTAGTATGTGTATTCCTAATACGGCACTGCCGTAGCGGAGCCACTTGGCTTTGCTTATTCTGTCATATTTACGATCAGTCATGATATTAACCCTCTTTCCCGATAGTTTAAATACTTCTGTTATTTCTTAGTGAATAAAAAGGCCATGAAGGAATCACCAGGCTTTGGCCTGTTTTCTCAACCTTCATGGTCTTAGCTTCTTGGTATATAGTTTATCCCGCGACCTGTTATTATGCTGGGAACGGTGTTCAGGAAAGCAATCTTGCACTTCAGGCTACTGCCTCTTTTTCAACTAAGTCTATCAGCCGAGGTAGCATCGTTACCACTTCTGGTGACAGTCCTAGTGATTCCTTAATCTCCTTTGGTTCAATGCCGATGATGATAACCTCGGGATTTTTCTCCATCAATCCAGCGAGTCTAACCAAATCAAGGATTTGTGTATCATGCAGGGAGATCTCTGAACCGGTATAATTACCTAACTGTTCGGGCTTAAGGCGATATACTGTACCTGGGGGATGCCCCCCGGACAGACTGTCCACCACAATAACCCTCTCATTAGTCAGAAACAACTCCAGCATATCCAAGGTGGAGGTACCCCCATCGACTAAATCTACATGAGGTAAGGATCCTTTCACCTGCAGTTCCTGAACCACCCGCACACCTATCCCGTCATCTCTTAAGAGAATATTTCCTATGCCAAGGACTGCCGTCTTTTTCATCTGCCAACCTCCATCTTGATCTATACACTACTTGATTTTATATATTTAAAATCATACCTCTTGTACAAATGACTGTTTTTTTCTTGCGGAAACTCTTTTATAGCTAGAAATCAGCAAAATGCTCAATTCGTATAAACCAAGTACCGGAAGACTGGCTGCAACTAAAGTGAAGACATCCGGTGTCGGAGTAAGTAGAGCGGTAACTATGACAACCGCAAGGAATGCCACTTTCCGTTTTTCTTTCAGTGTTTTGGAACTAATGATTCCCACTAAAGCCAGAACGCCCATGATTAACGGTAATTCAAAGACTGCCCCCATCGCTATAATCAGCATGATTACAAAGGAAAAGTAGAGGCTAGCTGATAAGGTCGCCACCATATACTGTTGACCTGTGTTTAATAAAAACTTTAGTGTCATGGGAATGATGACCATATAACCAAACAAGACACCCGCTGCAAAGAGAATTGTGGCGACAGGGATTACCCAATAAACGATTCTCCTTTGAGCATCGGTGAGTAAAGGAGCTGCAAGACGGATGGACTGCCAAAGGATTAAAGGGAAGCACACGATGAAGGCACTGAAAAACACCACCTTTATTTTGGCCATGAACCCTTCCACAGGGCTGAGAAAAACCAGTTCCCGTTGGCCCAGAGGTTCGGTTAATAACTCCACTAAAACATCAGCCTTAAGATAGAATACCAAAGTGACCACCATCAGCGCCAAAATAGACAAGGCTAAGACTTTGCGCGCTCGCTCCAACCGATCAATGATTTTGACGTAATTAATAATCATGCTTTCTCACCCCGCTTTTGCTACCATAATTCTACTGTTTTCAATTCTCCCCATCTGCTACATCTTGATGTTTGTGATTATGAGACATAAATTTCATCATTACTAAATGCCCTAATGGACAAGCCAATATTAACAACACCGATAATCCATTTTATACACCTGAACTTTGCAGGTTTGACGATGACAGTACTCCTAGCAGAATAATCGGCACCAAACAGCATAATAACATTAGGATACCATGTGATAAATGTCCACCTTTATTTTTCATTTTACGCCCTCTCTTTCATAGCCTCACGTTTCTTGCGAATATCTCTGATAGGATAATCTTTTTTTATACTTCCTATTTCCTTGGTCAGCGTTTATCCATTATGCTCATGATTACCTGTGAATTCTTTTGTCTCATGCATAGTTAACATTTTCTTTCTTCATCTTAATTTTTTCCATAAAGTAAATAACCCAAATGCTCGATTCGTAGAGAAGAAGTACTGGGGCACAAATGGCCACTAGAGTTAAAACGTCTGGGGTAGGTACGATCAGTCCTATGAGGAGAAGGACTCCAATGTAGCCATATATTCTCGTATTTCTAAGCTTTCTGGATTTTACTAAGCCCAGCCGGCTGAGGGCTATCATTACGATGGGAATTTCAAAAAACACACCCATAGCAAGTGATAATAATAATAGGAAAGAAAAATATTTAACACCAAGAAGCATAGGGTTAAGGTAGCCCTCCCCAACCCCCATAAAAAATCGTAGTACCAAAGGGAAAATCACTTGATTACCGAAGCCTGCTCCCAAAGCAAAAAGGATCAAACCCGGCGGAATGGCAAAGAAAATTGTCTTCCGTTCTTGTCGAGTACAGCCTGGCATAATAAACGCTATGGCCTGGTAAATAAGCACCGGCAGGCTAACCATAATCCCCCCTACGACTGCTATTTGAATAGTTGTAAAAAAGCCATCAGCAGGACCGGTAAAGTACAGTTGCTTTCCACTTAATGGAGCCGTAAGCCACATGATAACTTTATTCATATTTAGATAAATCACGGTGGTGCCGGCGAGCAGCGCCACAAATGAAATAATGAGTCGGTATCTAAGCTCCCCCAAATGATCTGTCACTGTCATTTGCTTATCCATATGCCCCTCCTTTTCGAGGAAATTTTTATAATATATTTACCAAATCTCATACCTCAGGATTTTCTCGATACTTGAATTATAAATGACCAATTTGAAGAACCCTTGAATAAAATTTAACGTTTTTGTAACATTATCATTGATAACTTTTAAGTCCGTTTCCTTTTCTACTTACTTGGATTAGTTTCAAAGACAAATAACCTTATATCCTTGTTTTATCAGGATATAAGGTTACTAGGTTATTAGGTTATTAGGTTTCTAACAGATACGCGGCAGTTGATCAACTACAAGGACATCAACAATCCTCTTTCCACCAATGCCTGTCTTAAGGTACACTTTACCGACAGGGCCATCCACCACTTCACCGATTACCGCAGCATCCTGCCCCAGCGGGTGTTTTCGAATGACATTCAGAGCTGCCTCAACCTGCGGTTGCGGCACCACGGTCAGAAACTTACCTTCGTTTGCCAGATATAGAGGGTCTAATCCTAAGATATCACAGGCTGACTTCACACTTCCCTGAACGGGCAGGGAATCCTCATCTAAAGCAATACCCACACCGCTCTGCACGGCAATTTCATTGAGAGTCGTCGCTACTCCACCCCGTGTAGGGTCCCTTAGCACCCTAATACCTGGCACGTCCAACAATAACTCTTGGATTAACCCGTTGAGCGGAGCACAGTCACTGCGGAGAAGATTATTGAAATTAAGTTCCGACCGCCTGGCCATAATGGTCATGCCATGGTCGCCTATCGTACCATTAATGATGATCTTATTCCCTGGTCTAGCGTAACTTCCTGACACATCAGCCCCAGGAAGTATGACCCCTATACCTGCCGTATTGATAAAAAGCTGGTCAGCACAACCTTTAGGCACGACCTTCGTATCACCGGTAACAATTAGCACACCGGCTACTTTAGCCGTATCTGCCATAGACTGAACAATTTGCCTAAGGCTTGCCATCGGAAACCCTTCTTCGATAATAAAGCCTGCACTTAAATACAAGGGTCGGGCACCGCTCACAGCTAGATCATTGACTGTTCCACAAACGGCCAGTTTCCCGATGTCTCCGCCAGGGAAACTCAGGGGAGAGATTACATAACTATCTGTGGTAAACGCAAGTCTCTCCCCGGGTGTCGAAAATCCGGCTGCATCGTTCATCTCATCAAGTAAGTCATTACGAAAATAGTGATGGAAAAGCTCTTTCACAAGTCTCTGGGTGTATTTGCCGCCGTTACCATGACCGAGCAATACTTTTTCTTCCATACGTTCCTCCTTAAATAGCTAGGACACCAGAACAAGAACACTCATCTGTGTACTTATCCAAGCGCCAAGTAACTTCTACACGAGTCTCTGGGAGTCTTCCCTGGCCCACAGGGTCCGCGATCACACGGCGCGACGCCTTTGCGTAAGTCGTAGCCAAACTCGGCTTTAATCCGCTTTCATAAAGCAGGGCGGGAAACAGGGACGTTTCCCGCCGACCATGCGACAAGGTCCCCTCCCGCCATCCTTGGCTCCGGTGACACTAGACCATCCATGGTCGTCGGATGTCGCTTTGGTCGGAACACTCACCCGTGTTCCGCCCTGCCCGCTTGCATAACGGATTGAAGCCCAAGTTTGGCACGACGAGCGCACGGCTGAGCAAGTGTCTCGCGACCTACCTTTACTGATGGTACTTATAATAAGCACCACAGGTGCCCTCTGAGGAAACCATGCACGGCCCTACAGGTTTTTCTGGATTGCATACGGTTTTAAATAAAGAGCAATCGGGAGGGGTTTTTTTTCCTTTGAGAATCTCGCCGCATAGGCAACCTGCTGGACCGGCGTTTTGGCTTTCCTCTAGGCCAAAAACTAAGCGCGCGTCGTAGTTCGAGTATTCCGGCTTGAGTACTAGGCCGGACCCTGGTATCGTTCCTATACCCCGCCAGGTGACGTCTGCTAACGTAAATACCTTTTCAACCAAAGCCTGGGCCCGGATGTTTCCTTCTTCAGTTACCAATCCCCCGTACACATTAACTAACGAAGGTTGTTTATTCGCCGCCAAGGTACTAAGTTTTATTAAAGCTGCTAACATCTCGACGGGTTCGAAACCTGCTACGACAGCCGGAATTCGGTATTCCTCCCGGAGGAAGCTAAATAGGCCAAATCCTGTAACAGTAGAAACATGGCCTGGTAAAAGAAACCCATCCAAGGATATTTCCGGGTCATTCAACAGGGCTCTTAAGGCATTCGGCACTACTTTATGCGCAGTCAGAAATGTTAAATTCGCGAGACCTTGCGCGGCTGCCCGCTCGATCGTAGCCGCTACAGTAGGAACCGTCGTTTCGAAACCAACTGCTAGAAATATTATCTTTTTGGCAGGGTTTAATCTGGCTATCTCAAGCACATCGAGGGGCGAATACACAATTCTGATATCTGCTCCATTCGCTTGGGACTCAAGTAACGATCCTTTACTCCCCGGCACCCGCATCATATCTCCAAAGGTCGTAATGATTACATCATCGTAGCCGGCTATTTCCTGAGCCAAGTCGACATAACCCGGCGGAGTTACACAAACAGGGCAGCCCGGTCCGGAGATGAGTTTTATTTCAGGCGGTAACAGAGACCGGATACCACTGCGAAATAAGGCATGGGTATGGGTTCCACATACTTCCATCAGCGCTACAGGCCTCGTCAATTTAAGCTGACGGAACGTTTCCCCAAGTTGTGCTCCTACTTCCCCAGCCTGTTGTTTGTTAATTATGCTCATTTGTTGCCAACTCCTTAATAAGCTCCCAAGTTAACGAGGCCTCATGTGCATCAATGACTTGAACAGCGAAACCGGCATGTACCAACACGTAGTCCCCTACTCTTACCGGAGAAACCAAATCTAATCCCACTTTAATTTGCGTATCGCCAATTTTCACGGTTCCAATAGCTTCTTTAATTTCAATGATCTCTCCCGGTACTCCTAGACACATTAAAACGACACTCCTTTCCTTATCTGCCCGGCGATGACTGCTTGTCCTAGAGAAATCCCCCCATCATTAGCCGGTACCTTACTGTGCGTATAAACTTGGAATCCGTCCTTTTCTAAACATTTCACAGATTTATCTAAGAGCAGTAAGTTTTGAAAAACCCCACCGCTTAAGACGACATTGTCGATTCCTGTATCCTCCCGGATAAGCTTACAGGTTGCTAAGATTACATCAGCTAGAGTTTGATGAAAACGCGCAGCCATAACCTCTATAGCTTCGTTAGCCAAAATTTCACGGATGAGTTCTTCAAACATGGGCTTAAATTGGATAGTCCAAGGTCTTGTGGCTCTATTGAGTATGAACCTGTACCCTTCACAATGAAGTTCAGGTAACGCCAGTTGCTCCAATTCAATTGCCGCCTGGCCCTCATAGCTGATTTCCTGGCGCACTCCCACTAGGGCAGCTACCGCATCAAAAAGTCTGCCGGCACTAGACGTCAAGAGGTTAGTCCTGCCATTTAAAATTAAATCTTTAACAATACCCAGCTTGTACGAATCAAGATCCTGAAAAGGCGGCAGTGGCATTTGCGTGATGTTTTGGTCAAACATAGTTAACAGATAACTAAGAGCCATGCGCCAGGGTTGTTTTATAGCAGCACTTCCTCCTGGTAATGGTACACACTCAAAGTTCGCCCAACGAACAAAACCATGATAGTTTCCGGTGAAAAACTCCCCTCCCCAAATTGTGCCGTCCGTGCCATAGCCACTGCCATCAAAAGCAACCCCGATGACATCACTCACCACCCCGTTTTCGGCCATACAAGAAGCGATGTGGGCATGGTGATGTTGGATAGGAAACTTGACCAATCCCTTGATTTCCTCAGCGTATTTAGTGCTCAGATAGTCAGGGTGTAAATCATAAGCCACAGCTTGAGGGATAAGGTTAAATATTGTTTGCAGGTGATCAACGGCTTGTTCGAAAGCAAGCATATTACTCAGATTCTCTAAATCTCCGATATGCTGGCTTAGAAATGCTGAATTTCCTTTAGTTAAACATACTGTATTCTTCAACTCAGCCCCTAGAGCCAAGATATTATCGATCTCAAATGGCAGTTTCACAGGCAGAGGGGCGTACCCCCGGGAACGCCTAAGCATCCTTTGGCGCCCTCTGAAAAAACGGACGACCGAATCATCCGTGCGGATACGAATCTCCCTGTTATGGGTTAAAAAGTAATCAGCGATGGAACCGAGATTTTCGAGTGCTTCATTGTCTCTGTATTCAATGACTTCCCCGCTGCTATTCCCGCTAGTCATGACTAAAACTTCCGGACCGTTTTGGAACAATAAATGGTGCAACGGCGCATAGGGTAACATCACTCCCAAGTAACGGTTCTTAGGCGCTACATCAAAGGCTACCGCCGAATCATCCTTTTTTCTCAACAAAACAATGGGGCAACGTTCGCTTATTAGAGCGATTTCTTCCTCGTTGGTTACATCGCAGTACTTCTTAACAACTTCAATATCAGGCATCATTACAGCAAACGGTTTTGCTTCCCGATTTTTTAGGTTTCTCAGCCTTGCACGGAAGTCTGGCTTAAAGCATCACAGACCAGGTGGTAACCCCCCAACCCTTTGACAGCTAAAATATGCCCTTGCTTAAGCAATTCCACTGCTTTCTCTGGCGCATCCTGTGCTGCGACCTGCTTGCCTTGGCGGTCCAACAAGACAACTTGCGGGCCGCACACTGGGCAGGCATTCGGCTGGGCGTGAAAACGGCGATTTTCTGGATCATCATATTCTTTGCGGCAGTCAGGGCACATAAGAAAGTTGGCCATGGTAGTGTACGGACGATCATAAGGTATATCTTGAATGATAGTAAAACGAGGGCCACAGTTCGTACAATTGATCAACGGATAGCGGTAACGCCGGTTCTCCGGATCATTTAGTTCAGCCAAACACTCTGGGCATATAGCCACATCCGGAGAAACAAGCGTAAATTTTAGTTCTCCCGTCGCACTGTCCTTAATCACAAAATCCTTATAATTGACCGGTGGTAACTTCGTTAACGTGATTTCTTCGATAACGGCTAAAGGTGGGGCCTCAGAACTGATTCGTTCAGCAAAGCTTTCCAGCAATCCTTCGTTTCCTTCTGCTTCGATTTCCAAACCCTGAGCAGAGTTATTGACCCACCCTGTTAGCTCTAATGTTCTTGCTAAGTTATACACAAAGGGACGAAAGCCCACTCCTTGGACTACCCCTTTGACCAGCATATGAATTCTAGTTCTATCATGCATCATTGACATTTTCTTTCTTTTTGATCTGTTCTAAGAGATATTGAGCTAATTCCGGAACACCCTGGCCGGTACGACAAGAGAGAGTAAATGCTTCGAGGCCGGGATTAATAGTCTTGATGTCCCCCAGGGCTTGTTCGATGGAAAAGTTAGTCTGCTCAATAAGATCTATTTTATTAATAACTACTACTTTGGCCCTCTGGAACATGGCCGGGTACTTAATAGGTTTATCATCCCCTTCAGTTACACTCAGAGCTACCATTCTAATTTCTTCACCCAGATCATAGCTTGCCGGGCATACTAAGTTGCCAACGTTCTCAATGATCAGCAGTTCAAGTCCCTCCAAAGGAAAGTTATCGAGGAGTTGTTTAATCATGGTACTATCCAAGTGACAACCACCACAGGTGTTAATCTGGATTACCGGTATTCCCTGCTTTTCAATGCGTTCTGCATCCTTAGAGGTATAGAGATCCCCTTCAATGACTGCCATTTTAACGTTATCTTTGAGTTCTTTAATGAGGCTTTCTAAAATGGATGTTTTCCCTGCTCCAGGTGATCCCATAAAGTTAATAACATAAACTTTTTTACTCTTAAATTCCCTCCTTAATTCTGCAGATAGCAGGTCATTAGCTTTCAGGATATTTGATACTACTTGAACTTCTTTGCTTAATTCACTCAATTCTATTCCTCCCTTTCTCCGGTCACTGTATTTACATATAATTCATTACCGGTCAGCATCTCGTACTCCGGTCCTTCTTTACATTGACAGTTTAAATTCACGATACCTTTCAATAACTCTCCACAACGGATACATCTCCCTGTCACCGGTACCTGGGTAACAGTGAACTCCGCTCCTTCCGCTAAAGAACCCTGGGCAAAATAATCAAAGGCAAAGTCTAGGGCCGCAGGTTCTACGCCAGAAATCTCCCCTGCAACAATATTGATCTTGGTAATAGTTCTTAAACGGTGTTTGGCAGCATTATCGATAACGATATCGAAAATACTCTGCATAATAGAAAGTTCATGCACTGGTGACATTCTCCTTGTTATCTTCTTTTATTTCATGGACTACACTATCCTTAGCCGTTTTGAATTCCCGCAGAGCTTTCCCCACCGAACGACCCACGTCAGGCAATTTGCCTGGTCCAAAAATAATCAGAGCGATCACCAAGATAACCACTAATTCCGCAATACCTAAACTAGGCATAATCTATTCCTCCTTGTAAAACTGTTTGTTTGTTTCACTCCAGTAGGTAGGACCTCCATTTATAAGCTGTTTGTCTTACTAATTTGATTTTATCGATCTGTAAAGCTTAGGATCACCCCCCATTCATATTTAAATAATAGGCTATTAGTTTGAATATCCTTTGAACAAAAGTTAACGTTTTTGTAATACTTAGGTGATAAGGGCAATGAAAAGCAAAAAATAACTGGGCTGCCTCAATTGGTTTCAGCCCAGTTAAACTGATTCATTCATTAATTACTACTCTGACCTCCCATCATTACCATATCCGTTACTTCCCTGGCCTCCCATCATTCCGTATCCACCACCATATCCGTTACTCCCCTGGCCTCCCATCATTCCGTATCCACCACCATATCCGTTACTCCCCTGCCCTCCCATCATTCCGTATCCGCCACCAAATCCGTTACTCCCCTGGCCTCCCATTATTCCGTATCCACCACCATATCCGTTACTCCCCTGCCCTCCCATCATTCCGTATCCGTCATTGTATCCATTGGAACCCGGAGTAGGAATAGCCGCATTAGAGTCGGTATTTTGGGAAGATGGCGTTGAAGTTTCAGTCGGTTGACTTGTCACAAGTTGATTTTGGGGTGTATTGACGGCAGGAGTCCCCGTGGTAAGGGCATAAGCCGTACCCGTAAGTGCCATTATCCCTGCAATTGAGAGTCCTACAATCCATTTAGTCTTTTTCATTATTTTGCCTCCTTTAATTTTACACAATCCTATTCTTACAACCTTCTTGAGTAAACACAGGCGTTACCGCCCATGCTCCTCGACGGAACCGGACGTGCGTAGAGTAGGCACCCAGCGAGTTGCTATCCTAAAATAGTACTTTTCCAGATGCCCCTCTCAGAACGGAGCGTGCAAGTTTCCTGTGCACTCCGCTCGCCAGTGATTAACTGTCAGCCGACATTAGCG
>Ga0209643_1000807_pt1 | contig 39628 bp, 45 predicted proteins | sample AutmiccBRH37_all_FD_187383 | JGI IMG/M metagenome (GOLD analysis project Ga0209643, IMG submission 187383) | Deep subsurface microbial communities from Mt. Terri, Switzerland - Autotrophic microbial communities BRH/37_all (SPAdes) (version 2) | ecosystem: Environmental > Aquatic > Deep...
TCCGGCTGCGTCCTGCAGCCGGCTCGGCATTCCGTAGGCTCGGTCGTTAAGAGACAGTAGCAGCCTCCGGTACATTCCGCACGGACTTAAATCACTCCCCCTCACTGCATGTCGCTTGAGGGTCGCTTTTAAGGCATGCTGTCACTATTCTGGCTCCTGGCTCCTGGCTTCTGAATTCCGCCGTCTGCAAGACGGCAACGCCCGTCAGGGCGTTTTTTTATTCCACACGCAGCTTCTGGGCAGAAATGTTTTCCACCACAACCCTGATATCATGAACCTCAATACCGGTAACTTCCAGCACTCTGTCCCTGACATGATTTTGAAGCGTATCGGATAAATGGGGGATGTTTACATCAGGCGCCACCACCGTTTTGATGCGGATGCCTATGCCGTTGGGGGCTTTTTTCACCGAAGCCCCGGCTTCTTTAACGCCTCTTTGATCCAGGACCACCTTTTCCACCAGGGATTCTATGGCGGACAGCGCTATTCTGACCTGCCCCAGTGACCCCTCGCTTACCACAGCCTGCTTTTTGCCGGGAACTATCCCCAGCCAGGCCAGCCTTATCCCGGCCAGTATGTAAAGAGCCAGCAACCCGTACGCTATTTCAGTGAAGCCGAGCATTCCGGCTGTCTGCCGGAAAAACGCCACGGGCCACTCAAGGCCGGCCAGGACGGCGGCAGACGCCAGGGCGAATATAATGCCCGCCATTGCAAAAATAACCAAAATTACCCTGTTAAAAGCGTTCATATGCGCACCTCCGTAAAGGCCATACTGGGAAAGTAAATGATAAAGTCTGAAAGCGGGAACTCAGGACTCAAAACGCTAAAGCCTTATCGGCCCTGGTTCCTCCGGGGTCGCTTCAGGGCCGCTCTGTGGCCGGTGGAGGGGTTTGAGTCCGATCTATTTATCCTCCCGGCTGGACTAAAACCCCTCCCCCTAACTGCATGTCGCTTGAGGGTCGCTTTTAAGGCAGGCTGTCACCATTCTGATTCTGGCTCCTGGCTTCCCAAGCGCCCGTCAGGGCGCTTTATTTCACCCTGTGATCCTCTTCCTTTGCTTCATGGCTGAAGGCCACGCCCTGAACATTTACGTTAACTTCCACCACGGTCAGACCGGTCATGTTTTCAATGGCCTTTTTTACATTTTCCTGTATCTTGGCGGCCACATCCGGTATACGCGTGCCGTATTCCACCACCACGAACATGTCTACCGCAGCTTCCTTTTCACCCACTTCAACCTTAACTCCCTTGGACATGTTTTTCCGGCCCAGCATTTCGGCGATGCCGCCCACCACGCCGCTGCTCATGCCCACTACTCCCTGCACCTCGGTGGCCGCAAGGCCGGCAATTATTCTTACCACTTCGTCGGCTATCCTTATGGAGCCCAAGCCTGTCTGTTCATCACGGATTAAAATATCCTCATTCTGAATTTCCATTATAACCCCCCCGGCCCCTGGTTCTGCTATAATTAACCTGTGAAACACAGGTTAATTATAGCAGAAGGGCAGATCCAAAGCAAATAAAAGCGCCCCGGGAGACCGGAGCATTATGTGTCCCTCTATATTAATATGAAAAATACTTCAATCCCTGGGGATTATAATTATGCTCTGCTCTCCAAAACCGGTTTCCCTGGAAACAATGTCGGCTAATTTGCCTTCCTCCGAGGCATTAAGCCCCCGGCTGTCCACCACAACGGTAACCCCCTTCTGATCCACACACGCCACGGCCTCCTTGCAGCCCTTGGCTTTAAGCAGGTTTTCCACCCTGGATTCCCTGGACACGCTTCTACTGATATTCAGAAGCTGCTCCTGGGCCGCCTTCACCGAGTCCGGGGTTGATGAGGGGCTGTTGGCTATGTCTTTGAGAATTTCCACCTGCTGGCTCCTGGCTTTCTCCCGCTGCAGCCGGTACTCAACATAAAAGCTTTCTTTGGCCCCGGAGGACTGTACAGTTGGCTGCTCCGGCTGAGACAGCATTTTCCCGCCATTGATATCTGTCCCGGTGTCCGGCTTTAAGGGGCCGTCTACAGACCGTCCCCCCACTGCTGCCGGCTTTTCCGACAAAAGCATCCCGGTCATTCCGTTATAGCCCAGTAAAAGGGTCAGGGCGCCTGCCAGAAACATCAGAGTAATGAATACATGCCTGAAATTGACAAAGATCATTATTTTTTGATACCTCCTTCGCCTGGAAGCACCAGTATTTTATGAGGTTCAACGTTAAGCGCCACCCTTACCGCCTCAAACAGCCGTTCCTTTACCAGGGGGTTGGAAGCCCCTCCGGCCACCACCAGGACACCGGCTACCCTGGAGGCCGTTTCCATTTGCACCACCGGAGTATCGCCATTCCCGCTTTTGGCAATGACCAGCTGGGTGGTGTCGCTGTTTTCGTTTATGGTCCTGGCGCCGCCCCCCTGATCCTTTTCCAGGGTATTTTTACTGCCCACCGTGGTGTTGGTGGCGTAAGATTCTTTGATCGATGCGGCCAGCCTTACTGTAACCTTTACCTCGCCTGATCCCTCAATTCTTTGCAGCATTGACTGCAGCCTGGCGGACAGGGCATCTTCTTCAGCCGCCATAATGGATTTAGGAGGCGGTCCGCCGGAAGCAGCCTCCCCGGTTTCCTTCTTTTCGACTGCCCCGGAGGGATTTTGCTGTCCCCCGCCCCCCAGTACAATAAGGCTGATTCCCATAATTACCGCCGCCCCCAGCCACAGCATTCTCTTCATCGAGAGTTTTACAGGGCCTTTTCCGCCGCTGCCCATCCCGTTGAACCAGTCGCTGATTCCGGACATGTGTGATCCTCCTCCCATCATTTAAACCTAACCCGGATGTGATCCGGGGAAAGGTTATAAAAATTGGCTACTTTGTCTGCCGTCCTTTTGGCGTATTCGGAATACTCCGGAGGAGGGATGTCACCCTCGGTAAAATCAGTCTTTTCCCGGTTCACTTTTACCGTTACGGGCTCCACCGGCTTTACTCCCCCGTCCATCTCACCCCCGCCCTTGCCGATTAACAGGTTTACATCCATAATTCTGCCGAAATCCTTTTTTGAGGGGTCATCCTGTAATTTCACATCCACCGCAATTGTTTTAAGCCTTCCGTCCACAGAGGCCAGAGAGGATACCTGCCTTTCTATCCCTTTCCGGTACTGTTCCAGAGCTTTTTTACGGTTTTCGCCTTCAATGCCCCGCCCCTGTTCCAATATATTCATCTTCCCAACTTCTTCGGCTGGAATGCGAAAGGCATATTCTTCAATCTCCTTGAAAAAACCGCCCCCTGAAATTACGTTTAGCGCCTGTATTACAACCACTATTACCATTAGCCCCATGACCATCCTGACGTATTTTCTCATGTCGCCCATGGGCAGCAGCATTTCCAGGAAAACTGCCAGAACGACAATAATAATGAGATTCTGCACCAGAAGACGTAACGTTTCCACCGCAACCACTCTCCCGATTGAGCTATAAGCTGTAAGCTTTAAACTATTATCGCAGCATTACCGTAATATTTCCCACCGCCACCAGTATGGTAAGGGTGAAGAAGAAAAGCAGTCCGGTCGTGCCAACCACAGCAAACACTGCCAGAAGGCTGTTGCCCAGATCGTTGAGACAGCCCACCATCTGCCCGTCCTCCACAGGCTCTATAATGGCCCCGGCCAGTTTGTATATAATGGCCAGACATAATATTTTCAGAAGGGGCATCAGCATTATGGCCAGGACCGCCGCTGCCCCGGCGATTCCCACGGCGTTTTTGATCAGAAGGGAAGAGCTTACAATGGCCTCCAGGGCGTCTGAAAACATTCCCCCCACCACCGGGACGAAGGCGTCGGTGGCAAATTTGGCGGTGCGCAGCACCACGCTGTCCCCCACTGCCCCGGCCACTCCCTGAATGGAAAGGACACCCAAAAAGATTGTGCTTATGGCCCCTAAAAGCCCCATGGAAATATTACTGATGAGCCCCGCCAGCTTGGAAACCTTGAATTTTGGCGACAGGTTGCTTACCAGTGTCAGTATTGCCGAAAACAGAATGAGTGGAAGTATTACGTTGCGAATAACAGTGGCTATCAGAGCAATGCTGACAAACACCACCGGCTGGAAGATGGCGGCTGCGGTGAAGCCTCCCACGGCCACCAGCAGGGTCAGCAGCACCGGCAAAATGGCCTGCATGAAGGTCACCATCCTGTCTACCACGTCCCGGCCCGCATCGACGGCCACGGTAAAGGACCCGATGGCCAGCGTGACCATCACCAGGTAGGTAGCCATATAGGTTAACTGCCCGGTGGAGCTCCTGTCAAAGGCCGACGTAAGATTTTGCAGAACGGCGCAAATAACCGCCAGTATAACCAGCTTTCCCAGAAGGGAGGAGTTGGCCACCACTTCTTTGAATGCATATGAGGCAACACCGGCTGCAATGTCCCGGGGTTTGAGGCTGACTTCATTTCTGGCGATTTTATATACCAGTTGCTTGAAATCAATGTCCGGTGCAACCTTCTTTATTTCCGTGTCCAACTGGCCAACATAACTGCTTATTTGGTCAATATCCAATTCCGGGGACTTCTTTTCATGGCTTGTCTCGCCCGGCGGACCGCCTGATTCGGCAGCCGCCCCTGCCACCGGGAATACAAGCATGTACAACAAAATAAATAAACAAAATATCTTCCGCATGATACACCTCACGGCACTATCTTCAGAAGGGAGTTGAGCACTGCCACAATGATGGGCACGGCCAGCACCAGAACCAGTATTTTTGAGGCGAACTCTATTTTGGAGGCCACCGCCCCTTCTCCTGCGTCCCTGCAGATTTGCGCCCCGAAATCGGCTATGTACGCAATACCCACTATTTTAAGGATGGCTCCCAGGTAAACCATGCTAAGATTGGCCCTGGCGGAAAGATCCTTTAAAACCTCCAGTATTGAACCTATTTTGCCGAGCATAGCCAAAAAAATAATGACACCCACCGATATGCTCAGAAACATGGCCATCTCCGGCTTGTTATGCCTTAAAACAACCGCCAGTACAACTGCCACCAGGCCCAATCCAACGATCTGCATGATATCCACCGCCCTACCCCTTCCGTCAGAAAAGCTTGAATACTGATTTGACCTGATCAAACAAATTTCCTAACTGGTAGATTACCCAGACCAGTACCACCGCCACCCCTCCCAGGGTGGTGATAAAGGCGTAATCCTCCTTGCCTGCGCTTTTAAGCACCCAGTGGGCAGCCGCCACCAGTATTCCCACTCCGGCAATCTTAAAAATGAGATTTACATCTGATCCCACATTTTTCACGCTCCCGTTAGTAAAGTATTATGACTGCCGCCAGAGCCCCGCAAAATCCGAGGTAATTCCACATTTTCGTATTTTTTGAGGCATCCTCTTCTGATTTTATAATTTCCATCTTAATCTGCTCGCAAGCCAGCCTCAGGTGCTTGGCCTGATCTTCCCTGTCCGACCTTCCCAGCGCTCCGCCCAGATTGCCCAGAATGGACATGTCCCCCCCGGACAGGGAACAGCGGGGATAAAACCGGTCCATTGCCGCTTGCCATGCCTCTCCGGCAGTTCTTCCGGCCATCGACTTGAGATCCAGGGCGGCATCCCGAAAAAAGCCGGCCACTCTGCGGTCGGCCCCGGCAGCCACTCTTTCCATGGCTTCCGCCATGGGGGTGGCGGTATACATTATCTCTGTCTCCAGCATCTGAATGGCCGAAAGCAGCGCTTTCAGTTCACCCGGCCTTTTAGCGTATTCGCGGGCCACCATCATTCCGGCCACTCCTCCCGCAGTCACCAGCATCAGTGAGCCGATGATCTTTAACATGACACCACTCCCTTTTCAAAGATGCTCTTCCGGTCAAAAACCCCTTTAACCAGACCGGCTTTCAGATCCCTGCCCAGAAGCACATAGCGGTCTATCATGTTCAGCCTGAACAGATAATTAAGAGCCGGCCTTACGGCCAACTCCTCCAGAGATGATCCGTGCACCGTGAAAATAACTCTGACCCCGGCGTTCAGCACCTCTTCCAGTGCCCGGACATCTTCGGGCCTGCCTATTTCATCGGTGGCAATAACCGACGGCCCCATGGACCTTAAAAGCATTACCATGCCTTCGGCCTTGGGACAGCCGTCCAGCACATCGGTGCGAATCCCAATGTTCCTCCTGGGAATGCCCCGATAACAGCCGGCTATTTCAGACCTCTCATCCACCAATCCCACAACCTGTCCAGGCAGCCCGCACTCCGGGGCCCCATCGCTGATCATTCTGACGGCGTCCCTTAAAACGGTGGTCTTTCCACAGCGGGGGGGCGAGAAAATCATGGTGTGGTGAATGGTCCCCCCTTCCCGGTCAATTATCCTGGGCATCAGTGATCCGGCCGATCCGGTTATTTCTCTGGAAATCCTTATGTTTATACCGGAGAAGTATTTCAGTGTCTTGACCTTTCCCTGATCCAGCACCGTCTTTCCGGTTAAACCGACCCTGTGCCCGCCCAATATTGTAATAAAACCGTTCCTGATCTCTTCCTCCAGGGCGTAAATTGAGGATCCGCTGATAAGCTGCAGGCATCTTCCGACCTCTTCTTCGCCCACCCTGTATGCCTTATGGAGGTTGTCAGTGAGGGCGCCGCCATCAGTCAGCATGGCGTCACCGCTGTCCAGTCCCAGCATCAGGGGCCTTAGCGCTCTGATCCTTACTTCCTCCACCCGGCATAGAATTTCAGGCCTTACCCCTGCAATGATTTTTCTCAGATTCAGGGGCAGAACTGACAACACCTCGGGCCAGGCATCGCCGCCCCGGGAAGCGCCGCTGAAAATGTCCTTGGTTGTAGTAGCCATGCCTCTCCCCTCCTAGTTATCTATATTTTTAGCCCTGGTAAATTATGATAAAAAAAGCAGCCCTGACGGGCTGCGGGAATCCAAGGACGCAATAATTTTTCATTCGTCTGTGGCGCCGCATCAGCGGCATGTGTCTGAATTCTGAATTCTGGAGAATTCTTATTAGGAATACCGTCCATATTCAGGCTCCTGGCTTCTGACGGGAGAGCATTACAGTTTTTTCAGATAGCTGACAGCTATTAATATTCTAGTCAAGGTCGTAGGGCCAGGCCTGGAGCCCGCCCTCCATGTACTTGATGTCCTTAAAGCCGGCCCCGTGCAGTATCCGCAGGGCCTCATAACTGCGCACACCCATGGCGCACAGGAGAACTATTTCCTTATCGCGGGGTATTTCGTTTATCCGATCCCTTATGTCACCCAGGGTAACCAGCATCACCCGGTCGTCTTCTATATGTTTGGGGGCAAACTGCTGGGCCGTCCTGACGTCAACAATGATAAAATCGTCACTGCCGTCCAGCTTTTCTTTCAACTCCCCGGCCGTAACCGACGGGGCCAGTCCCTCCAGCTTATTTCGGACGATATTGGCGGTGTGGTGTGTGAGATCTATGGGGGTGGAGAAAGGAGGGGCATAGCCCAGATCAATTCCGGCAAAGTCCTCCACGGTGGACCCGAAATGGATGGCCGCGGCCACCACATCGATCCTCTTGGACACATCTCCCGGCCCTATGGCCTGGGCGCCCAGTATTTTTTGGCTTTCCCTGTCTACAATCATTTTCATGATCACAAGTCCGTGGGAGGGGTGGTAGTGGGTGCGGTCATGAGCCGAGTTAACCACCGTGATAACATTGTAGCCCAGTTCCTCGGCCTGCTGCTGACCCAGGCCGGTTTTACCAGAGTTCCAGTTCAGCACTTTTAGAACGGAGGTGCCCAAAACCCCGGGGAAAACACTTTTTCTGCCGGTCACGTTGTCTCCTGCCACCCTGCCCTGGCGGTTTGCTGTGGAAGCCAGGGGAATATAGACCTTTCTTTTGGAAACCAGGTGTATGTTTTCCACGCAGTCGCCCACTGCGTAAATGTCGGGATCGTTGGTCTGCAGGTACTGGTTCACCTCTATGGCTCCGGTCTGGCCTATTTTGAGCCCGCACTTCCGGGCCAGATCCACATTGGGCCTCACGCCCACCGCCACTATCACCATTTGGGCATCCAGGATTTCCTTTTCGGTAACCACCCCGGTTACGTTACCCTGGTCGTTTCCCTTAATTCCCAGCACCTTTTGTCCCAGGCGGAACTCCATGCCCTGCTCCTCCAGCCTCAGGGCCAGCACGTCGGCCATGTCTTTATCCAGCAGCCCCGGCAGTATCTGGTCTTTGAGCTCCACCACCGTTACAAATATCTTCTTCTCACGGAAGGCGTCGGCGGCCTCCATGCCAATCAGCCCGGCCCCGATTACCACGGCCTCGCTTGCATCATTTATATTTTCCCTTATCTTTTTGGCGTCTTCCGGGTGATTCAGGCGGAAGACGCCCTTCAGATTTATTCCTTCCAGCGGCGGAACAAACGGAGTGGACCCGGTGGCAATAACCAGTTTGTCATAGGGTATTCTGGATGTTTCACCGGTGGCTAGGTTCCTGGACAGGACTTCCTTTTCATCCCGGTCAATCTCTATGGCTTCATTGCCTGTTAAAACCAGTACTCCCTTTTCCCTCATAAAATACTGCTCGTCCCTGGTAACTCCGTAGGATGTGGTGAACAGGTGCCCGAACTCCCTTACTGATCCCGCCAGGTAAAAGGGCATTCCACAGCCGGCATAGGATATATAGCTATCCTTTTCGATGATGGTAATATCCGCGTTGGGAGCCAGCCGGCGCGCCCTGGCCGCAACCTTGGGACCGGCTGCCACCCCGCCGATAATCACTATTCTGGGTTCGCTCATTTTTAGTACCCCCTTTTTTCAAAAAAATAAACAGTACCCCATAAAGAGGTACTGTTATTTTATAACACTTTCTTACAGGTCGTCTTCGGTAACACGCTTGCCTTCAATGGGCTCGGGTTCGTCGGCGGCCTGGAAGGTGTCATCATTTACAAATACCACCTCGTCACAGTTGGGGCAGGTTACCTCTATGGTGTCTTCGTCCTCCAGCACATCTGACTCAAAGCAAACAACCTCACCGCAGCGGGGGCAGTCTACTTCCAGGTATTCACCTTCCTCGGAAGCCTCGGCTTCATCATTGTATACATCTTCCTCAAGGTGAAAGAGGTCTTCATCTATTGATTCCAGGTAGTTCTCCAGTTGATCGTGGGCTTCCTCCATCTCCTTGATGGTGGTGGCAAAATCATCCAATACCTCGATAACATTGGTTAGAATGCGGCCCTCTTTAGACTCTGTCTCGATATTCATTCCGGCTGACAATCCCTGGAGATATGCCACCCTTGCTTTAAGATCCCTCACCCTTGCAACCCCCTTTTAAAAGTAGCTTTCAATTTGGCATACTTTATTATTTCTCCGGATGGGGGTTTTTAAACATATATTTCCTTATGTTCACAAGGGTGGGGGAAGGTTTCAGGCGCGTTTTATATACTGGCCCGACCTGGTGTCTATCTGCAGCACATCGCCAATATTGATAAAGAATGGAACATGTACCACATAGCCTGTTTCCAGGGTTGCCGGCTTTGATCCACCGCTGGCCGTGTCACCTTTAATTCCGGGGGAAGTCTCCACTACCTCCAGTTCAACGTAGTTGGGCAGCTCAACACCGATGGGCTTTTCCTGAAACATAAGAACACTTATAACCATGTTTTCCTTGAGGTATTTTATTGCGTCCGAGAGTTGTTCGGAGGTTAGGCTGGTTTGATCGTAACTCTCCATGTCCATGAAATTATAAACATTGCCGTCATTGTAAAGATACTGGAACTCACGGCGATCTATTCTGGCCCGGGGAAGTTTTTCGCCGGCGTTGAATGTTCTCTCCACCACTGCCCCGGTACGGACATTCCGTATCTTAACCCTGACAAAGGCAGCCCCCTTACCCGGCTTTACATGCTGAAAATCCACCACCTGAAATACGTCTCCGTCAATCTCCACTGTCAGCCCGGTCTTGAAATCATTGGTTGAGATCATCCTTTAGTCCTCCTCTTTTCCAACTTTAAAAAATCTGCAGTATTAAAAATAATAAATTATACCCTTAATCTGCTGTCAGCATTACGAACCACAGGTAATCAAGCGGTCCTTGGCCGATGAGGTCAGTATGCGGCAGCCTGTTTCCTCCACCACCACTGTGTCCTCAATTCTTATTCCTCCCCATCCGGGCAGGTAAATTCCCGGTTCCACCGTTACCACCATCCCGGGTTTTAAAACAGTCCGGTCCCTGGACGACAGACGGGGATGCTCATGTATTTGCAGACCCAGTCCGTGTCCGGTGCTATGTCCGAAATACTGGCCGTAGCCGTAGCCCTCTATAACACCTCTGGCCGACCTGTCCACTTCCGAAGCCTGTATTCCTGCCTTTATGGCCTTAATCCCGGCCATCTGGGCTTCCAGCACTATGCTGTATATCTCTTCCTGCTTATTATCCCCCTGGCCGATAACCACCGTTCTGGTTATATCTGAATTATAGCCGCCCAGCATGGCGCCAAAATCCAGGGTAACCAGATCCCCCCGGGCAATTATTTTTTCCGAGGCGGTGCCATGAGGCATGGAGGATCTTTGTCCGGAGGCCACAATAAAGGGAAAGGAAATGCTTTCCGCCCCGTTTTTTTTCATAAAAAATTCTATTTCCAGCGCCACCGCCCTCTCGGTGACGCCTTCCCCCAGCATAGGCAGAATGTATTCAAAGGCCTGATCTGAAAGCTTTACTGAATTGCCAATGCTTTCCACTTCCAGAGAATCCTTCACAGTGCGCAGTTCTTCCACCAATTCTTGCAGAGGTTTCAGTTCTATCCCCTGAAGATTTTCCTTCAGTGCGGTATATTGGTGATAAGTTAAAAAATTACCCTCGCAGCCTATATGCTCTATATTCATTTCCCGGGCCATTTCACAGAGGGTGTCAGGTATGTTTTCCTTTATTATAACGATTTTGCAGTGGGGTGACTGCAAAGAGGCCTGCTGGTCATACCTGAAATCTGTAATCAGGCGTATGTCCTTTCCGGTGACCACCACAGAACCGTGGGATCCGGTAAAACCGGTGAGATAGAATATATTTTCCGGTTTTGTGATTATTACGGCCTCAAGCCCCCTCCCCGAAAGCATAACTCTCAGGGCATTGATCCGGTCCAGCAATACATCCGGCAATTCTGCTTCCCCCTGTATCCGGCGGGTTCATCTTTTATCTTTATGAGATCTTCCGATATCGCATGCCGCTCTGAATCCCAGCAGGTAACTTTGCATTCCCAGACCTGAGATCTGACCGGCAGACACCGGAGCAATCACCGATACCCGGCGAAACTCCTCCCTGGCGTGAATATTTGAAAGGTGAACCTCTATAACCGGCACCGGCACTGAGGCCACAGCGTCCCTGAGGGCCAGGCTATAGTGTGTAAAGGCCCCCGGATTGAAAACCACGGCGTCGAAATTAACGGCTTCATGTATTTTGTCTATCAATTGGCCTTCGTGGTTTGACTGGTAAAATTCCATTGCGGCGCCCAGCAGGTCTGCCAGTTCACCAAGCTTTTCCTTTATCTGTTCAAGGGTTGTGGTTCCGTAAACACCCGGTTCCCTTTTGCCCAGCAGATTAAGATTAGGACCGTTTAACACAAGAATTTTCAACATAATTCACCCCCGGCACATGGGGATATTTTACCACTATTTTCATCTGATTGCAAAAGGATGGGCGAAAATACCTTATACTGAAATACTTATCCGGTCAGGAGACAGGAGACAGGAGTTGGCATAGGCATTTCTTATTTGCTTTTCTTAATTGGGCCAGTTAATGGGGGTTTAGATTTCAATACCAATTTCTCTGTGTCCTCTGTGGCTAAAAAACAATTATTACATGCATTTTTTCATCCTCCGTGGTACCGTATTTTACGGCATGGGGTCTGCATTCTGTCTCCTGACAGGAAAGCATTACAATATTTATTGGATCAGTGTCCGCTGAGGGCCATTTCCCCCACCAGCAGGGTGGGAGATCCCATGCCCCCGAAAAAGGTCAGGTCGCTGCCTACCTTTTCTATTCTCTGCATCAGGTCGATTATATTTCCGGCCAGCGCCACTCCCCTTACCGGATATGTAAGGCGTCCGCCCTCAATCATCAAACCGGAAACACCCAGGGAAAAATCTCCTGATATGGGGTTGGCGGTATGCATGCCCAGCACCTCGGTGATATAAAAACCTTTCCCAATGCCTGCCAGTATGTCATCCGGGCTTTGGCCGCCCTTTTCTATGAAAAAGTTGGTGGATCCCACCTCAGGGGTGGACTTGTAAGATCCCCTTACCCCGTTTCCGGTGGATTTCACCCCTTCCTTTGCGGCGGTGTAAGTGTTGTGCAGGAATCCCTCCAGGATCCCGCCGGTTATCAGCCTTGTTTTTGAAGTGGGCACGCCTTCGCCGTCAAAGGGAGTTGAGGCAATGCCTCCGGGCAAGGACCCGTCATCTACAATGCTTACCCTGTCAGAGGCCACCTTCTGGCCCACTTTTCCGGCGAAAAGAGACCTTCCCTTTTGCGCGGCCTCGGCGGTGAGGGCAGGGGCCAGCAGGCCCAGAAAGCCTGTGGCCACATAGGGTTCGAATACCACCGGCAAAGTCTGGGTAGGGGCCGTTTTTGCCCCCAGCATCCTGACCGCCCTCATGGCCGCCTCCCGTCCGGTGGCTTCGGCATCCAGGCTCTGGTATCTGAGGCCGTAATTAAGGGCGAAGCCGGTCTGGCTTTCCTCCCCCTGTACCGCCACCAGGGCGATGTAAATACCGCAGTAGGCTACCCTGAAGTTTAAGTCAACCCCCAGGCTGTTCAGCAGCATTACTTCGGTTTCAGCGTCGGTGTACGAAGAACCCTCGATTATACTTACCCTGGAATCATATTTCCGGGCCGCTTCCTCCATTGCTCTGGACAGGTTTATTTTATCCTCCACCGATGTTTCAATGATGGTGCGGTCGTAAAGTTCCAGTTCCGGGTATGCAGGGGCCGGACCAGGCATAACTCTATAACCGTCTTCGGCAGTTCGGGAGGCGTTTGCCAGGGCCTGTCCCAGCATTTCTTCCACATTTTTGGGGCTAAGGTCCGAGGTAAAGGCGAATCCCACCTTGTTGTCCTTCATCACCCTTAGGCCCATACCGCTTTCTTCGGCCAGCTTGATAGTCTCAACCTGCTCATCCCGCACCTCAACCAGCAGCTCACGGTTGTGGTTGAGGTAAACCTCAACCATGTCGGCCCCCATGCGCCTTCCCGAATCAATGGCGCGGATGCCCAAAGACTTAAGTTCGTTTTCCCTAATTATGAAAATCACCCCCGGTGACGATAAATGTATATACCGTCAGGCTTCTACCTGAGTAATATCATAAGTAATATTCCATATTTGCATACCTATTCCTTCGGCATAATAGAAAAAACTGCTTTTATGCAGTCTTTTCTTAGCGGTTTATTAATGAACGTGAACGCTGGTGGTGGTAGTCAGAGCAAAAAGGTGTCTGGCTGATACCGGCGCCAGTTCTTGAACGGCCGCTTCCATAATCAGGCTTGGATCCAGGAGCGCCAGTATGGCAACCCTCTCCCCGGTCTCCTGGTTGGTGTAGAATCCCAAGATACAAAATTGCATGTCTTCACCATATACTTTGCGGGTGACTATGTCACCAATTTTCATTTAAATACCCCCCAAGTTAGCAAGCTGCTGTCCGGGGGATCCGCGCGGGCGGGTCCCTCCTTACAAAAAAATATAACTCCCTTTGTTGACGGGCTTTGGACGGCACTGGTCTTTCATATTTAACATATTCCTTTTACAGTACAGTTGTGTATACTACATTAATTTGTTTGCTATAAGATGATGGAATCATCGCCATATTTTATGCCGCTTATATTCGTGCTGTATATTTTAGAAATTTATGTAAATAATAATGAGAGCACATAGAAATTTAAATAATTATAACAGGACAGGAGGAATGAGAATGGATATGATGAAAATGGATTTGTTGAGCAATGTCAATGCCGACTGGGATAACTGGAAGAAATTTTTATCTCAGGCCGTAGAGTTTGCAGAGGAACTGGGCATATCCAGGGACAGGATTTCCGCCCTGGCCCGTCAGGCCGGAGAGGTGCTGGCAGAAAATGTCATGCCCTCAAACCCCGAGCAAAAGGTTTTAAAAGAACTGTGGAGTGTTTCTGACCTGCAGGAAAAACAAATGCTGGCCAACCTGATGACAAAACTCTGCTCGGGACAAAAATGATGGCGGAGTCAGGAGAGTTTTCTTTCTCTGCTGAGAGTGGCTATTATAGCAGGCTCACACTATTCTGGCTTCTGGATTCCGCCGTCTGCAAGCCGGCAACGCCCGTCAGGGCGTTTTTTAAATCCAGAATACAGAACTCAGAACACAGGACTCAGAATAAAAAAGAAAAAGACGATAACCGATGCCCGCCGTAATAATCTTCTATCCCGGCCCGGAAGATTCTGAGTTCTGAGTCCTGTATTCCAGCCGCCCGCAGGGCGGTTTTTTCATGCTGCTGAATACTGGCTGCGCCTTCTGAGCAACCTATCCTCAAGCTGAAGGCGATGGGAAGTGTTTTGTGACGTGGCGTATATAATCTATGCGGCTACAGTCTGGACCGCTGTCTTTTTGTTTGTTGGCAGAAGGCTGGCCTATATGTGGAAGCCGGGCATCATAGGGGTCGGGCTGATGATGCTGGTGGATTATTTCGGTACAGAATATAATTTTTACAAGTATCTTGAGGGAATATTTTACCTGGGCAAACTGCCGGTATTTCATATCATCGGCACCTACGCTGTTTCCATTTTGTATTTTAATTGGCTGCCTCCCCGGTGGAGCGGCAGAGCGCTTTACATTATCTATGTATCCACCCTTTTACTGGGGCTTGAAGCATATATGCATTTTACGGGAGCCCTTGTCTACCCGCAGTGGAAGCTATGGTACAGCTATTTTCTTGTTGCGTCCGGGCTTGTCCTGATTACCTATCTGTCAGATAAACTGGGTCTGCTGAATAAGATAACCGCCTTGCCGGCGGTGCCGTCTTGCAGACGGCGGAATCCAGAAGCCAGAATAAGCAAGCGTGGCCCTTAGGCGACATGCATGAGAAGGGAGGGGTAGTTCAGCTGAATGCAAGTGGGGGCGGTTCTTGACTTGCTACTTACTGCCTAATATCCTGCTTACTCTTGATTCACTAAAAAAGAGAGTTTCGATAAATCGACACTCTCTTTTTTGGTGCGGCAGAAGGGACTTGAACCCCCACACCCGTACGGGCATAAGAACCTGAATCTTACGCGTCTGCCAATTCCGCCACTGCCGCTTATTATTTTTCCGCACCCTTGCCTGTGCGCAAATATTATATTAGCACAGGGTCATATCCATGTCAACAGCTTGTTTAGTATTAAATAGAACGGTCATCAGGCGCCCTCTATTCTGACCCAGGCCTTTCTCTTTCTGAGGCTGTCAAACTCACAGAAGAATATATCCTGCCTATATTTGTCAAACATTCTGAGCCGCTTTGAAACCAAGGTTAAAGGTCAGAATTTCCAGCTTTACTGACAGATCGACATTCCTGACTTCGACGTAATCGGGCAGTGTCAGTGGCATTGGAGCAAAGTTCAATACCGCCTGCAGCCCGCACTTTATCATAAGGTCAGCCACTTCCTGGGCCGCTCTGGTGGGTGTGGCGATTATCCCAATCCGGACATTATGTTCTTTAATAACATCCATCATGGCTTCCATGGGTAGAACTTCCAGATCGTTTATCCTCTTGCCTATCTTTGTCAGATCGTTGTCAAATACTCCCGCTATGCTGAATCCTCTGTCGTTAAAGCCTTTGTAGGTACAAAGGGCGTACCCGAGATTACCGGCCCCCACCAGTATAAGGTTCCAGTGGCGGTCCAGTCCCAGTATTTTTAAGGTGTATCTCATCAGGTCCTTGACATTGTAGCCCACTCCCCTGGTGCCGAACTCACCGAAATAGGCCAGGTCTTTCCTGACCTGGGCCGGTGATACACCCACTCCGTCGGCTATTTCCCCAGAGGAAACCGAGGAGACTCCGTTCCGATCCAATCTTTCCAGGTATCTTGAATATATTGACAGTCTGGTAACCGTAGCCTCAGGGACTCTCAGTGTTTTCACAAAGCCCCGCCTCCTTACCTCACAAGTTTAAAAGTCATTACTATAATGGTTAACTAAAGTTCATAAATTCACATGTATATATTTCTTATATCATTTGTTATATTCCATGTCAAATTGCAAATAGATTCAAATATCTCCTTCTTTCTTCGTTAACCGGTGTCTGCTGATGGTTTTCTGTATTGCCGGAAGATTCTGTTGCATTGTATATTTGCCTTTTTCAAAAACACCCGGGCTGGTGCTCCATCCATTCCTAAAAGCAGCAACGGCAGGCAATACAGGTGATATTGCCCGGCCGGGATGTGTTCCAGCCGCATGTTCTCAATAATCACAATGCCGGCCTTTAGCAATATACTGTGGCTCTCCGGGAAATCAGGGCGGTCCGGTGACGGGGTGTCCAGGCCTAAAAGTCCAATCCCCATTTCGACCAGATAGCCGGCGGCCTCCGGGGTGATCAACGGGTGCTCCGGCCTATCCTGCAGGTAACCTGTTTTTATAATAATCCTGGGACTCATCTTAAGCCCCGCCAGGTGTGATTTCTCTATCTTTTCAATACCCTCCAGGCAATGCAGCCGGGAACTCCCCATTAGTATTCCCGGCTCGATTCCCTCAACCGTTTGTCCACCCTTTATAAAGTGGGCCGGGGCGTCAATATGGGTTCCGGTGTGGGTGCCCATGGTTATACCGTGAACATCAGCGCCGTGGCTTTCTATTTTCATTATCCGGCTGAAAGAAACTTCCGGATCTCCCGGGTAGACCGTCATTCCGGGGTAAACAGGCAAAGTGGCATCGTATATCAATATTGAACTCCCCAAAAAACCGGCAATTTCCTTTATTTCATCCCGCAATACCATTATAGGTATACATCTTTATTCTAAGCCAGTCAATATTATTTCTTTAAAATGGCCAAAATTAGATCCGAACAGCCGTCACCGCTTCTTAAACACCCCCGCCAGTTTTTTGTAGTGCGCCGCCGCCGCTGTGCCGATGCGTATTACATCAATGTTGGTGTTGTATATAAACTGCTTCAGGCCGGGTATGGATATGGATCTCAACATAAGATCCAGGTGGTCGTTTTTTACTTCGTTAAACAAATCCCTCAGCACCAGGGAGTGCAGCATGTCCTGTTTCAGCTGGAAAAGAAGATCCTCGTAGCTCTTTCCGGAGGCAATGGCCCTCCCGGCCAGAACTCCGGTTTTCATTGAGGATATCATCCCGAATCCCAGAAAGGGCTCCTGAAAGCCTCCGGCAACGCCTACGAACAGCATGTTTCCCACCTGGTGTGGATAAACAAAACCAACGTTGTGCTCCACCACTATTTCATTGACCAGGTCATAGGGCAGCTTTTCCATTTCCCAGAATTTTTCCCAGTGGTTCCTGGCCTCTTCCGTAGTCCTTTCAGGCACTACCAGGCCGAGGAAGGCCCTTTTGGGCTCAATGGGGCATAGGTACGCATAGGCAGTTTTGCTGTAGCTGGTATCCACCCACATATTCATTGTTGACAGGTCAAATTTGCCTATCACCGTTCCCCCTACCAACTTCGTAGGGTACACCAGGGACCAGATTCCTTCGGTGCGGCTGGAGTTGTAGCCTCCGTCCGCCACCACCACATAGTCAAAGTGCCGGGACAGCTCCAGATAGTCGGCCTGGGTGTTGGTCATAAGCTTTGATTTCATCTTTTTGTATAACTGGCTTTCCACCGAGGCGGGATCATGTCCCCGCAAGACAAAATACCCCAGACTGCCGTTCACCGTAACCTGCTTTTGGGGAGACTTCATGGTTATGTGTTTTACATTGCTGATGGGACGAATATCCACCCCGAATTTTTCCCTGAGGTGCCTCAGGGGGTCATGGGGCCTTGTAAAAAGTTGGAGCACCGCTGCACAGTGGTCAAAAAGCTCCCCGGGCCGGTGCCTTTTTTCAAAAACCACCGGGGATATGCCGTGCATTTCCAGCTCGTGGGCGCAAGCCATTCCTGATGGTCCTGCCCCTATGATCGCCACTTGCATTTTTAAAACCTCCGGTCTAAGTCTGGCATTTATTTCCCCTTCCAGGTATACCTGTGCGCTTCGGAGACAGAATAAGGGTAACAGTAAAAAAAGGAGGCTAATCGTGTCGATACTGAATGACCGGGATTTGATGGAATATGGCTTAAGGGAAGCGGTATCCAGAGAAAGCCACATGAATGTGAAGCTAAAAACCATTTGCAAATCTACCCGGGACCAGAAATTGAGAAATCTCTGCCTCTCCCTGCTGGCAAACAGTGACAGCAGGCTTTTAATGCTGCAAAAGGAAATGAAAAATCTCTATGTAAAGTAGGAGTTAATTTTATATGAAAACCATGGACCTTCTTTACGATCTGCTGATGGATAAAATAAATTCCCAGGTGTTTTACAATGACATTATGGTCCGCATGGTTAATCCGGCGGCCAGGGAGTTATTTAAAACCTTGCGGGATGACGAAGAAAAGCGCCTGCAGGAAATTCGCCGTCAATTCCTGGCCCTGGAATCAGCGCCAATGAGAGTAAAACATTATACCCGGGGATTGCGCCCGTGATTTTACTTCCTGCCCTCCAACCGATCCACCAGTGTCAGCCACAAACCAAATGCCACGGCCACCAGACCGTTAAGAGCGGCAAAAAGCCAAAGGCTTATTTTCATACCGAATAACTCCTTTTTCATCGTCTGCTTATTCTGGATTCTGGATTCTGTACTTCAACCCCCGTTTTCCCAAGGACAATGTACTCCCCTATGTAGCTAAAGGCTGTAAATGTTACCAGATCGACTCCCAGGCTGGCCAGATAGTGCCAGTGCTGGTAGCTGGCTCCTCCGGAATTTACCAGCAGTGTTTCCACAGCCAGATAGGTCAGGCTAAAGGCTATGATATTGGCGGCTTGCAGCAGGCGGTTCGGGCTGATGTACTGAAAAAAAAGCACTCCGGCCGTGAAAAGGGGGCCGGCGGCATAAAGAATGGAAACCAGATACCAGGACATATGATCGAACCGGTAGAGATCCATACTGTGGCCGGCCCAGTCCACCAGGGATCCCAGCAACACTGCTATAACCCCCCCGTATATTGTTTTTTTAAGCCTGCTCCTATCCACAAATATCAAAAATATTGCCCAGCTATATATAAATACAATGAACCAGAGAATGGTTATCGCCTCCCTTGGTCTCGGTTCTTATCAGGATTGCAATTATCAGTCTTATTATTACCCCCGCACCGTCTTTTTACCACCCGCAAACCTGAATTGCATATTTAAATAAGCCACGGTAAGACTAAGAAAGGAAGCAGGCGGAGGGAATAACTTGAAAGAAATACTGAAAAATATAATCCAGTTAATTTCATACAGGGAAAGCGCCGGTCCGGAGGATTTCATACTGGAGGAGAATCTGTTTGACAAAAAGGCCGTCGAATCCAATCAGGGAGGAAGCGGGGAACCGCCAATCTTTGCTGAAAAGGAAGGCGCCGACAGCGTAAACGAAGGTCGGGATGAAGGCTCTTCCCAAAGCAAAGGCAGGGTCCGCTCCCGTCGCAGAAAAAAGGGGGAAAGTTCCGGAGAAGAGCCGGAACAGCAAAGTAATGGCGGTGACCAGGTACATGGTTCCCTGGAACAGAACCGTAATAGGATAGATCAGATATACGGACTGCCGGTAAATAAAGATCTCATTGTCCGCAGTTTCACCATGGGAACCAGCCCTCCCACCGGAGGCTTTGCCATTTTCATTGACGGGCTGGCCGATCGCACCACCGTGAACCTGCTTTTGCAGAACCTGATGGTGCACACCAGGATGTATTGCAACAATGAGGGCTCACCCGCTTCATACATTATGAAGAACCTCCTTCCGGGCAGCCAGATCAGGACTCTGGACTCCTTCAAAAAGATCGCCGACTCGGTGAATTACGGTGACACAGCATTTTTTTTCCAAGGATCGGCCCAGGCCATAGTGGTGGAGACCAAAGGCTGGGAGCGCCGCGCAGTCAGCCGGCCAAACGTGGAGCAGACCATCTCCGGCCCCCAGGAGTCCTTCGTGGAAAACCTGCGGGTCAATACCGGGCTTGTCCGGAAGATAATAAGGTCTGAAAAACTTTTTACCGAATTATTTCAAATAGGCGCCCGCTTTCCGTCGGATGTGGCCGTGATGTACCTGAAGGACCTGGCCAACCCCCAACTGGTGGAGGAGGTCAAACGACGCATTTCTTCCATAACCGTTGATTACGTTAATGATATCGGTATTCTGGAGCAGTTCATAGAGGACGACCCCTACAGCATGAATTCCCAGACCCTTTCCACCGAGCGCCCGGACAGGGTGGCAGCTTTACTGGCCGAAGGAAAGGTGGCTATCCTGCTGGGCGGAAGCCCCTTTGCCCTGGTGGTGCCGGTCACCATGTATTCCCAAATGCACACCGGGGAAGAGGTTTACCTCCGCTGGCAGTACGGTACTTTTTTAAGGTATATCAGAACCATTTCCTTCTACCTAGCCCTGCTTCTGCCCGGATCATACCTGGCCGTAGTTCTGTATCACCAGGAGATGGTGCCCACCGAACTGCTTTTATTCATAGCCGGCAACCGGGAAAAGGTTCCTTTCCCCACGTTGGTGGAGATGCTTCTCATGGAATTTTCCTTTGAGCTGGTACGGGAGGCCGGACTGCGCATCCCTGGCATCATCGGCTCCACCATAGGCATTGTGGGAGCGCTGATACTGGGCCAGACGGCGGTGCAGGCCAATATAGTCAGCCCCATACTGGTGATACTGGTGGCGGTAACCGGACTGGCTTCCTTTTCCATACCCAGTTACTCACTGGCCTTTGCAGTGCGGATATACCGTTTTTTTTACATAATTATGGGTTCGGTGCTGGGTTTTTTTGGTATATCCATCGTGCTGTATGTGCAGATCCTGTTAACCACCAACCTGAAATCCTTCGGGGTTCCCTACCTCTCCCCCACCGGCCCCCGGACACACTCCGGACCGGACATAGTATTCAGGTTGCCCATATTTATGCACCGGCGCAGGCCGGATTATCTAAATCCCCAGGATGACATAAGGATGTCCCAAAATCCCAGGGGATGGGTAGAGGAGGGAAACGGCGGTGAGAAGCAGGGTTAGTTTCGGCATGGCGGAGGCCGTGGTGCTGCTCACCATGTCCAGCATGGCCAGGATATTTCTCCCTTTCCCCAGATACCTGGTGGAGCTTTCCGGGCCGGCTGCCTGGCTTTCCTCGGTGGCCGGGCTTTTCCTGGCCCTTCTCCAGGTATATCTTTTTTACATTATTTTGAAGCCTTACCCCGGAGAAAATATTATGGACATCACCGAACGCACCCTGGGAAAGGTGGCCGGCGCCGCTTTGAATATTTACTACGGATTTTTTTTTATTACCATAGCCGCTGGATTCACCAGGATCTTCAGCGAAGCCCTGCTGGTATCGGCCCTCCCCCGGACACCCATCAGCGTTGTGGCAACAAGCTTCATGTTAATTGCCGTTATGGGGGCCTATCTGGGTCTGGAGACAATGGCCCGGTCCACGCGGCTGACCTACCCCTTCGTGCTGGGCGGCATTGTCGTCCTTCTTTTCGGTCTCCTCCCCCGCTGGGAAATCTCCAATCTTTTCCCGATACTGGGCAGCGGCCCGGTTAACGTATTCATAAAAGGAGGCTTCAACGCAGCCATTGTGACCGAAATATTCCTGGCGGCTGTTATCGTGCAATCGTTCAAAGGCCAGGAGGTGTTCGGGAAAATTACCTCCAGAGCCATGTTAATGAGCTTCGGCTACCTGATCATTCTGGAGATGGTTTTTATTATGACCATAAACTGGAATTCAGCCCAGGAATCAACCCTGCCATTCTACCAGCTGAGCCGGCTTATTTATTTTGGCCGCTTTTTCCAGAGGGTGGAATCAATTTTTATAATTATATGGAGTTTCATCGGTATGATCAAAATATCATTGACACTGTATGCCTCGGCCTTTGTTCTGGCTCATGCATTCAGGCTTCCGGACCACAGGCCGCTGGTGCTGCCCCTGGCGGTTATCATCTATTCCCTCAGCTTTCTTCCCCCGGATCTGCCTTCCAGTCTTGAACTTGAAAGGATCATCAGGATGCATGGAGTGTTGCCCAGCATAATACTGCCGGTGTTGGTGCTGGTGTTGGACAGGTTCAGGAGGAGGGGAAGTAAAAATGAGGCTTCTTAAAATTATCGCCCCTTTAATATTGGTGTTGTTGATGGCCGGCTGCTGGGGCAAGAGGGAGACCGACGAAATAGCCTACGTTTTGGTGATGGGATTTGATAAAGGCCCAGGTCATTTTTCCGTCATATCCTTCCAGATAGCCAACCCCAAAGCCATAGCCGGGCTGTCAGGCGGCGGTGGAGGAAAAGGCGTCGGCGGTGGTGACGAGCCGCTGTTTATCGAAAACATCGTAGCCAAATTGCCCATAGGCGCCTTCAATCTTTTAAATGTGGAGCGCAGCCGGGAAATATCACTTTTGCACACCACCGCCTTTATTTTCTCCGAGGAGGTGGCCAGGCAGGGAGTTGCGCATTATCTGAACCCCTTGGGGCGATACCGGGAAACCAGGGGCACCGCCTTTGTTTTTGTTTGCCGGGGGAAGGCCAGTGAGTTTATGAAAAAAAACCAGCCTGTTCTGGAGGTAACCCCCTCCAAGCAGTATGCGATGCTTGCCCTGACCAATAAGATACACGGACTCACCCAGGTGACCCAGTTTACAGATTTTTACCAGGGTAGCAAATCGGTGGACGTAAATCCCACAGCTCCCCTGGTGGGCATAAGCAAAAAAGAAGAACTGAGCAAAAGTGAAATTCCTCCGCACAATAAATTGGGGGATTATCTGGCCGGAGATATGCCCTCCGTCGAGAAAGACCCCCAGTTTATCGGAACGGCTGTCTTCAGGAAGGACAGGATGGTGGGGGAACTTACCGGGGATGAAACCAGATATTTCAACATGATCATCGGTAAGCTCAATCAGAGTTTTCTTATAATAGACGACCCCAAAAAGAAAGGCCAGTCGGTGGGAATGACACTCCGACAGGCCCGTAAGCCGGAGGTCAAGGTTAACCTGGCCGGGGAGCGCCCGGAAATAGAGCTGCGCATATACCAGGAGCCGGAAATTGCGGGTGTCACCAGCGGGATAAATTATGAAAGTCCAGAGATGAAGAAGGTGTTGGAAAAGGCCCTTGCAAATATTATCCGGAAAAGGTGCGAAAGCCTGATCACCCGCACCCAGGAGGAGTTTCGTTCCGACATATTCGGCTTCGGAAGAAAAGCCAAGAGAAAATTCATAACCCTGGAAAAATGGAAAAAATACAATTGGGATGAAGCCTTTCCTCAGGCCAGGGTGGATATTATAGTTCACGTAAAAATAAGGAGGACCGGGCTGATGCTGAATACCCGTCCCACCCAGTAAAATTAACCGGGAGATCTGACTATGAATTGGATTCTGGCCCTGATAACCCTTGCTGTATCCTATTATACCTGTACCTACGGAATGTGGGCATGGCGCAAGGGAAACCGCGCCGGGGGCGTTGGCCTTTTCGCGCTGGCCGCCGTGACCTTTATAGTTTCCATATATGCCATTTTCGTGCGAACTGGTTTTTAATACTATATTGCCAATTGAAAACCGGCTGACATGATCAGGGATAACAGCGCCCCTGCCGCTATTCCCGCCCTGGCTAGGGTGGGTTGCATCCGCAAGGACTCCGGTATAAGCTCCATCATAATTATATAAAGCAGCGTGCCGGCCCCGAGGGCCAGAATGAAGGACAATGTGCCTGGGATAGCTTCCATCCACAGCCCGGCCAGCATTGTTCCCAGGGGAAGCATTAACCCCGCCCCCGCCGGAATGGCCATGGCCTGTATAGGTCTGACCCCTCCCATTGCCAATATTCCGCAAAGTGCCATGCCCTCGGGGATATTGTGGAATCCTATGGCTGCAGCCAGCAGAAGTCCAATATCTTTTCCGGTCTCCAGGCCTGCCCCGATGGACAGGCCTTCGGGCAGGTTGTGCATGGCCACCCCCAGGGCGAAAAGATAGCCCGTCCTCAGTACATTACAGCCTCTTCTCCCTGAAATGAACACCCCCGGCCCTCCGGGCCCGGATACGCTTAAATGTGGAAATGCCATTCGGGCAGCCTTTCCGAAGGCCAGCCCGGCCAGCATCCCGCCCAGAGCGGTCTGCCAGGATCCCGATTTAAAGGATTGGGGCAGCAAGTCAAAAAACACCACGGTAAAGCCTATGCCGGAAGATAAGCCCAGCAGCGCCGGTATAACCCTCACCCCCGCTTTCCCCGCCACTGCCGCCAATACCCCCCCCATCCCGGTGGCCAGGCCTGATATAAGCGATATCATCAATTTTTCTTCAGCCAACAAATTATTCCACCCCGGAATGCCAATATCTCCTTAGAAAGAATACTGCAGGCAGTCTCCCGATATAACCTATATTATCACAGAGGGCGCTGAGAAGTAACTGTAGCGGCCTGACTCCTGAATTCCGGGCGGATAGGATTTCAGAATGAGGTATTGGCAACGGCCTCAAAGGCCCTGGAGGCGGCCTCCAGGGTTTTGTCAATGATTTCATTGGTATGGGCCAGTGATATGAAGGCGGCCTCGAACTGCGAGGGGGCCAGATATACTCCCTGTTCCAGCATTGATCTGAAGAATACCGAATACTTTCGGGTATCGGAATCGCAGGCGGTTTTAAAATCGGTCACCCGGCCTTTGGTGAAGAAGCCGCACAGCATTGATCCAACCCGGTTGAAGCAAACCTCCACCCCGGCCTTCCTGGCGGCCCCGGACAATCCGATGGCCATCCTTGACGCTTTTCCGTCCAGTTCCTCGTAAAATCCAGGCCTGCCCAGTATTTTCAGGGCGGCTATGCCGGCGCTGACGGCCAGGGGGTTGCCTGAAAGGGTTCCGGCCTGGTAAACAGGCCCGGAAGGGGACAGCATTGACATGATTTCTTTTCTGCCCCCGTAAGCTCCCACAGGCAGCCCTCCCCCAATAATTTTGCCCATACAGGTGATGTCGGGCATAACCCCGTAAAGGGATTGGGCGCCGCCGTAGGACAGGCGGAAGCCGGTGATTACCTCGTCAAATATCAGAAGCGATCCGTATCTTGAGGCCAGATCCCGCAAACCCTGCAGAAAACCGGGCTGAGGAGGGACCACTCCCATGTTTCCCGGCACCGGCTCGACAATTACAGCGGCTATTTCTTCGCCACTGCTTTTAAACAGCTGCTCAAGCCCCTCAAGGTCATTGAATGTGGCATTTATAGTATGGGCCGCTGTTTCTTCAATAACCCCCGGGCTGGTTGGCACACCGTGGGTGAGGGCGCCGGATCCGGCCTTAATGAGAAAGGTGTCGGCATGGCCGTGATAGCACCCCTCAAACTTAATAATCTTTTTTCTTTTGGTGTAGGCCCTGGCCAGCCTGGCTGCGCTCATGGCGGCCTCGGTTCCGGAGTTGACCAGCCGGACCATTTCCACTGAAGGCATAGCCTCCACTATCATGCGGGCCAGGGTGGTTTCCCTCTCCGTGGGCGCGCCAAAACTGGTTCCCACCGCCAGGCATTCACTGATGGCCCCGATTACTTCAGGGTGAAGGTGTCCCAGTATAAGAGGCCCCCAGGATCCCACGTAGTCTATGTATCCATTTCCATCGGAATCATATATGTAAGCTCCCCGGCCCTTTTCAATATATAGCGGACTAAGACCCACCGACTTAAAGGCTCTGACAGGGCTGTTGACACCGCCCGGAATGTATTTCTGCGCTTCCTCAAAGAGCTTTATAGAATTAATGTTATTCAAATTTATACACCACCTTTTATAAGAGTGATCTAAACTGAAAAAATATCCCGTCAGAATACAGGAGACAGGAGACAGAAGTTGGCCAAGGCATTCCTTGTTTGCTTTTCTTAATTGGGCCAGTTAATGGGGGTTTAGATTTCAAATACCAATTTCTCTGTTTTCTCTATGGCTCATTCTGAATTTTGAATTCCAGCCAGCCCGCAGGGCTTCTTTTTTATCGTTTAGGAAAGTATATGACACATTAAAGCATTAAAGCGCTGAAGTACTGAAGCACCAAAGCATTTTTATGCAAGCCCAGAGTTTTTCCGGGGTCGCTTCGGGGTCGCTAACGGGTAGGGAAAGTGATTTGAACCTGGGCTGCATAAACCTCCTGCTGCAACAGTCTCTAAACTCGGTCGCCAACGGAATGCCGACCGCCTCCAACGCCGCATCCTTGCGTCGATTCCGGCTACCGGCTGCGTCCTGCAGCCGGTTCGGCAGTCCGTAGGCTCGGTCGTTAAGAGACAGTAGCAGCCTCCGGTAAATTCCGCCCAGAACCAAAAATCACTCCCCCCCACTGCATGTCGCTGTGGGGTCGCTTGAGGGTCGCTTTTAAGGCAGCCTGTCACAATTCTGGATTCTGGCTTCTGGATTCTGGATTCCCAAGCGCCCTTCAGGGCGTTTATTTACTCCTCAGTAAAATACTTCATACTGTTCTTTTTAAGCTCTTCGGTGCTGAACAGAACAAGGTATTCCGTCAGGCCCGAGGCTTTTGACATGGTCCTGGCAATCTGGTGACACTCTTCACCGGTTTTTCCGTGAACCATGGTAAAAAGGCTGTGCTGCCAGCCGCCTGAATTCTCCCTTAGATAGCAGTGGCTGACCTCGGCAAATGCTGAAAATATCTCACCGGCCCTGATGGCGTCTTCCCCTTCCACCTTCCACACCACCATGGCATTGGCTGTATAGCCCAGAGCCTGATGCTTCACTGCGGCTCCGAATCTCCGTATCAGCCCCCGGGACTGCATGTCCCTGATGGCGTCAATCAGGGTATCCTCTGTTATGCCAAGCCTTTCGGCCATTGCCAGAAAGGGGCGGCTTACCAGGGGCAGCCCCTCCTGTAAAATGCGGACTATATCTTTCTCCAGCCCGGTAATCATTCTATCCCTCCGTTAGATCAAAATTAACCTTGATTTTAAATAGTTTTACCGCCGGAAGGCTGATCAGCTGGTGAAGCCCGGTTCTTATTCTAATCTCAGCGAGAACTTTCTCTATATCTTTTTTTTCAGGGACAAGAAGTGTAAACCACATATTGTACTCATGATTTCTTATATAATTATGGGTAACCCCCGGGTATGCGTTAACCACATCAGCCACCTGCCCTATCCTCTCGGCGGGCACCTTCATGGCGCACAGGGTGCCGGTATAGCCCAGCTTGCGGGAGTCGAATATTCCCCCCAGCCTCCTGATGGTATGGTTTTCGGTCATTCTTTCAAGTCTGGCCAGAATATCCTCCTCGGTGGTGCCCAGGGAATCGGCCAGATGCTTGTATGGTTCTTTGGTAACCGGAAAATCAGACTGAATTATATTCAGCAGATCCCTGTCCAGGCTGTCCAGTTCCATCTATCTACCCCCGAAAATAAATTCAATCCGCCTATTCCGACGACAGACCACCGACCACCGACGTCCGATAAAGGCACCAGGGCTCCTCAGCCATATAGTCATCATGGTAAAAAAACGCCCGGGCCCTGCACCCCCCGCATATTTTACTGTATTGGCAGATACCGCAGCCTCCGGTGTACTCCATGGTGCGCAGTCTGTTGAACATGGGGTTGTCTTTCCAGATCTCGGAAAAAGGCTTCTCTCTTACATTTCCTGCGCTTATGTTGAGATATGCGCAGGGCTGTACATTGCCCACAGGGCTGATTATACAGTAGGCTGTTCCGGCCAGACAGCCGCGGCTGAAGCGGGTTCTGACTCCCATCTCCCTGGCTATTCTCATGAACTGTGGTGCGCAGGTGGGCTTGAGCTCAATATTTACCTGCCCCTGTTTCTTCATGATCCTCTCCAGCAGCTTTTCATACCTTTCGGTGCGCAGTGATTCGCTCTCAATGTCTGCGCCCCTTCCGGCGGGCACCAGGAAAAACAGGTGATGGGCCATGGCCCCCACCTTTACCGAAAAATCAGTAATGGCCTCTATCTCATCATAATTCCAGTCCACCACGGTGGTGTGCACCTGGAAGGGTATACCGGCCCGGCGGCAGGCCTCCATTCCGTCCACAGCCCCCTGCCAGGCTCCTTCAAATCCCCTGAAGCGGTCGTGCCTGGCCGGATCGGCGCTGTCCAGGCTGATACCCATGGCAGCGGCCCCGGACTTTTTAAGCTTTTCAGCCACCGTTTGGTCAATCAGCATGCCGTTGGTTCCAAAAACCGGCCTTAATCCTCTTTTAACGGCGTGCTCAACCAGATGGAATATATCTTCTCTCAGCAGTGGCTCGCCGCCGCTGAAGATCATTATTTTAAAGCCTGCCCGGGCTATTTCGTCAATCAGGGCCAGGCCCTCTTTGGTGTTTAGCTCGTCTGTGGCCTTTACCCCGGCGTCCCTGTAGCAGTGCTGACAGAAAAGGTTGCAGGCGTTGGTGGTGTTCCAGGATATTATCATCAAAAGCCCTCCTTTAACCAACGGGCAGCGTCAGGCGCATGGTAGGTTATTATGATATCTGCCCCGGCCCTTTTCATGCCTGTCAGGGTCTCCATTACCACCCTGGGCTCATCTATCCAGCCCTTTTGAGCTGCCGCCTTGACCATGGCGTACTCCCCGCTGACGTTATACACCGCCAGGGGGTAATCGAAGCTGTCCCTGATCAGCCGGACAATATCAAGATAGGCCAGGGCAGGCTTCACCATAATGATGTCGGCTCCCTCGTCGATATCCATGGCGGTCTCCCTCAACGCCTCGGTGGCGTTGGGAGGATCCATCTGGTATGCCCGGCGGTCTCCGAACTGAGGGGCGGAGCCCGCAGCCTCGCGGAAAGGGCCGTAATAGGCCGAGGCATATTTCACCGAATAGGACATTATGGGCAGGTTGGTATATCCTTCTGCATCCAGCCTCTTTCTTATGGCGGCCACGCGACCGTCCATCATGTCGCTGGGGGCCACCATGTCGGCCCCGGATCTGGCATGGGACAGCGCTGTTTCGGCCAGAAGATCGAAGGTGGGATCGTTCAGCACGCCCCCACCTTCAACTAGACCACAGTGGCCGTGATCGGTGTATTCACACAGACACACATCGGTTATTACCAGTATCTCCGGAAATTCAGCCTTTATGGCCCTCACAGCCTGCTGCACAATGCCGTTTTCGTCATAGGCCCCGGTGCCGGCGCTGTCCTTTTTATCGGGCACACCAAAAAGCAGCACAGCCGGAATACGGAGGCCGGCGGCTTTCTCAACTTCCCGGACCAGCATGTCCGCAGACAGGTTATATATTCCCGGCATTGAATCCACCGGCTTTTTGATTCCCTTTCCGGTCACCGCAAAAATGGGATAAACCAGGTCGTTCACCGAAAGGCTGGTCTCCCTCACCATCCGCCGAAAATTTTCATTTTGCCTGATCCTGCGGGGGCGATATAGAGGAAATCTCATTGCAATGCCTCCCCGGTAAAATATCATGGTTTATCTCTTCATCAGTAAGATAGCAGGCCGGGTCCTGGGCCCAAAAATCACCGTAAACGGCTTCGGCCCTGGCCCTGAAATTACCATTGCACAGCTTTAACCAACGGCAGGATGAGCACCTGCCGCCCAACAGGCCGGATCTGTTTTTCAGCCCCGCCATAAATGGATTGGAGATATCATTCCATATTTCCCCGAACTTCCTTGTCCTTACATTGCCCAGGGAATGGTTCTGGGTAAACTGGTCGGGGTGCACCTCCCCCCTCCAGTCCACTTCCCCTATGGCGATACCTGACCTGTTGCCGCCGTTTCTTTCCAGCAGTTCGTATACCTCCTGAGCCCTGGGTGATTTTTCCCGCAGCAGCTTCATATATATATAGATGGCGTCACAGTGGTTGTCAACGGTCAGAACCTCCACCTGTCTGCCCTTTTTGAAAAACTGGCCGGTGCGATCCATAATGGTCTCCAGCGCCTCCCGGGTCTCGGAGTGGGAAATATCTTCGTCCACCATTTTGCTGCCCCGCCCGGAGTATACCAGATGGTAGAAGCACACCCTGGGTATATCCTCTTCCTCAATAAGCCGGAATATCTGGTCAAGCTCTCCGAAATTGTGGCGGTTTATGGTGAATCTAAGCCCCATTTTCTGGTCTGCCTGCCGGCAGTTCCTGATACCCCGCAGGGCATCCTCAAAGGCCCCCCTGCGGCCCCTGAAACGGTCGTTGTTTTCCCCTATGCCGTCCAGGCTGATGCCCACATAACCCACGCCCAGTTTCTTTATTCTTCGGGCCGCATCCCGGTCAATCAGTGTTCCGTTGGTGGATATGGTTACCCTTATTCCACGTTTCACAGCGTAACCGGCCAGATCAAAAAAGTCACCCCTAACCAGCGGCTCTCCGCCGGAAAAGAGTATCACAGGCACCCGGAATTCAGCCAGATCATCGATAAATTTCAGGGCCTCGGCGGTAGACATCTCGTCCGGGGCCACATTCCCGTCGGAGTTTGAGTAACAGTGTCTGCACCGGAGGTTGCAGGCCTTTGTCACATTCCAGACCACCACAGGACCAAGCCCGCTGGCCGCTCCCCCGGTCTGACCCCGCACACCATGGCTGTACCTCAGCGAATCACCGAAATTCTCCATTCCATAAAGCAGCCTGCTTACGCTTATCATCAGTTAACTCCCGTCTATATCTTACAACCGCCAGTATTATAACACATCGGCGGACAATTTCTCCAGTATAGCCTCCAAAAGTCCCTCTATTGTATAACGGGTGGCCTCTATATCTACGGTCAGCCCGATACTCCTGGCGGTTTCTGCCGTTACCGGCCCTATGCAGGCTATCTTCACGCCTTTGGTCAGGGCGGGCAGATCATTATAGCCTATGCCTTCAGCAAAGTTTTTAACTGTGGATGAGCTGGTAAATGTTATTATGCTGATCTGGCCCTGGCTGAGCATGCTCGCTATTTCTTCCCGCCGGCCTTCCCCGGCCACCGTCCGGTAGGCTGCAACCTCATCCACCAGAGCGCCTTCCCGGATCAGCAAATCCGCCAGCGCCTTTCGGGCTATATCCGCCCTGGGCAGCAGTACCCTGTGGCCCGGCAGAATACTGCCCTTCAGCCCGGCCACTATTTCCTCGGCCCGATATTCCGAGGGAACGTACTCCACCCTAATGCCATAGCCCTCCAGGCGGTCCCTGGTTTTGGGCCCGATGGCGCATATTTTTACTCCCTTTAAGTCCCTTATATCCATGTTTAATTTGAAAAGGCGGCTAAAAAAGGACCTGACTCCGTTTACGCTGGTAAAAATTATCCAATTGTAGTCTGCCGCCTTTGACACCGCATTGTCCAGGAGAACAAAATCCTCGGGGTCTTCTATAAGTATGGCGGGAAATTCCACGGCCCGGCCCCCCAATTCCTCTATGGCCCGGCTCAGTTCACTGGCCTGTTCCCTGGATCTGGTCACCAGCACACTGCGGCCGAACAAGGGTTTCTTTTCGAACCAGTTGAGCCTTTCCCTGAGATTGACCACCTCTCCCACCACAATTACAGAAGGATTGGCAAAGCCCTCTTGCAAAGACCTTTGGGCAATATTTTCCAGCGTTCCCAGCAGTGTGGCCTGATTCGGCCTGGTTCCCCACCGTATCACGGCCACCGGGGTCTCTTTGGGTCTGCCGTGTTTAATCAGACTGCCTGCTATGGAGGTAATATTCCCCATGCCCATAAGGAATACCAGTGTGCCGGCGCTGTTTGCAATGCCTTGCCAGTCAATGTCCGAACCTTCCTTATCGGGGTCTTCATTTCCGGTAATGACAGCAAAGCTGGAAGCTATACCCCTGTGAGTCACCGGTATTCCGGAGTATGCCGGTACAGCCACAGCCGAGGTTACCCCGGGCACCACCTCAAAGGGAATTCCCGCCTCATACAGCGCCTCGGCCTCTTCACCGCCCCGGCCAAAAACAAAGGGGTCTCCCCCTTTCAGCCTGGTAACCAGCTTGTCCTCGGACGCTTTTCTGACCAGCAGCCTGTTTATATCTTCCTGTTTCATTGTATGCTTGTCAGGGCCTTTGCCCACATAGATCATTTCGGCTCCACTGCCGGCCTGGGATAGTATTCCCGCCCCGGCCAGCCGGTCATAAACCAGCACCTGGGCTCTGCGCACGCATTCCAGCCCCTTAACCGTAATCAGCCCGGGGTCCCCTGGCCCGGCGCCAACCAGGTAAACCATACCCTTACCTGACATCGACATCAAACTCCTGTCTGACCTTTTTAAGTATTTCACCGGCCCCTTCGGCAAGCATAGCCTCCGCCAGCCTTATCCCCAATCCCTCGGGGTCGGCGGAGGGCCCGGACATGGAGGATCTGATCATCATTTTACCGTCAAGGTCGGCTACCATGGCCTCCAGCATAATTTCGTCACCGTCATATATGGCCAGGGCTCCCACCGGTATCTGACAGCCTCCTTCAAGCCTTCTCATCAGTGATCTCTCGGTGGTTACGGCAATTCTGGAAGGGCCGTGATCAAGTGTTTTTAACATTTGCAGCAGTTCCTGGTCGTCCTCTCTGGCCTCCACTCCAACAGACCCCTGCCCCACGGCCGGGAGGGACACCTCGAAGGGCACCAGCTCAGTGATTCTCTCCTTAAAGCCCAGCCGCACAATACCGGCATAGGCCAATATCAAGGCGTCCATACTTTCGGTGTCAAGCTTTCGCAGCCTGGTAATGAGATTTCCCCTTACATTGACCATTTGCAGATCCGGCCGGAACCGCTTTATCTGAGCTATTCTGCGCAGGCTGCTGGTCCCTATCACAGATCCCCGGGGCAGTTCTGAAATGCCGCCCCTCTTGGAGACCAGGACGTCCCCGGGATACTCTCTCCGGCATATGGCCGCCAGCGCAATTCCGCAGGGAAGCACCGTGGGAAGGTCCTTCATGCTGTGGACGGCCATGTCCACCTCTTTGTTAATTAAAGCCGTCTCCAGTTCCCTGGTGAACAGTCCCTTGTCCCCTATCTTGGCCAAGGCCGAGTCCAGTATGTTATCGCCCTTGGTTTTTATTCCCACCAGGCTTACACTGATACCCGGGCAGATTTCCCTCAGCCGCCCGGCCACCCACTGGGCCTGCCACATGGCCAGCCTGCTTTCCCTTGTGCCAATCCTGAATTCGCGCATCTACCGATCCTCCCGGATCACAATATAATTCAATTTAACCGTAAATATCAAATAATTGGATCAGCGCCCCTTTACCAGCTTTATACCGGTTTTGATTTTTTTGGACTTTATCTGCTGGCCTGGAACGTCAAGGTCGAAAAGATTCTGCAGCACCTCGGTGTAAAGATGGCCCTCCGGTGAAAGGGCGTATTCCTTTATCCGGGTGACCGGTATGTGCAGCAGTTGGTTGACGATGGAATTGGCCAGGGAGCCGACCACTTTTCTGTCATGGGGGGATATTTCGCCCAGCCTGTTTAATGCCCGCGCCAGTTCCCTTTGTTTTATCTGGTCACCCAGTTTTTTGAGGGAAGCGATGGTGGGCACCACAAACTGTGTTCCCAGCCATTTCATAAATTCATCCAGGTCTTCCTCTATGATGCTTTCGGCCTCCACAGCCGCTTTTTTTCTTTCAGAAAGATTCTGATCAACCACATTTTTCAGGTCGTCCACGTCAAAAAGGGTAACCCCCTCAATGTCCCCCGCAGAGGGTTCTATATCCCTGGGAACGGCTATATCAATGATCATTATTTTGTTTCCGCCCCGGTTTTTCATCAGATCCAATACTTCATTGCGCCTGACCACATAGTGGGATGCCGAGGTGCAGCTTATTATAATATCGGCCCCGGCCATACAGCTTGAAAGCTGGTCAAACCTAACGGCCTTGCCGCCAAACTTTCGGGCCATCCTCTCGGCCTTTTCATGGGACCGGTTGGATACTATTATTCCGGAAACCCCGTTGGATACCAGGTGAAGGGCGGTCAGCTCACTCATTTTGCCTGCTCCGATAACCAGCACCGACCGGCCCCGCAGGTCGCCAAAGGTTTGGCGGGCCAGTTCCACCGCGGCGTAACTTATGGAAACCGAATTCTTATCAATGCCGGTTTCGGTTCGGACCCTTTTGCCAACAGTAATGGCCTGTTGAAAAAGGGTATTCAGCACCTTGTTGGTGGACCCGTAATTACAGGCTGCCTGGTAGGCGCTCCTGACCTGCCCCAGAATCTGGGTTTCTCCTAAAACCATGGAGTCCAGTCCTGAAGTCACCCTGAACAGATGCCTTATGGCGTCATAGAGGCTGTGGACATAGGTGCAGTTCTTTATTTCAGATATATCAACCCCGGACTTTCCCGAAAGAAAATCCCATATTGCCCCCAGACCGTCATCGAACTCTCTGCTGGCGGCATAGATTTCGGTCCGGTTGCAGGTGGATATGATCACACAGCCCTCTATGGCCGGGTATGAACTTAACTTTTTCAGCCATTCTTCCAGAGAGAGTTCCGAGAAAGACAGCTTTTCCCTTACTTCAACGGGTGCTGTCCTGTGATTCACTCCCACCGCAAATACAAGCATTCCTAATGCGCTCCTTTGCCAGTTCAAACTTCCCTTCCCAGAGAAGTTCCATAATTGTTTGTTCCAGCAGGGCTGTCAGTATTCTTTCCTTTTCCGCCGGGTCGCAGGTCTCTTTTATGACCTTCTCCCTTAATTCCCCTATCAGTTCCACCACTTCATCATATTCAGCAGGGAAAATACCTTCCAGCCTCTCCCTGATTTTTCTGGCCAGCATAGGGCTTTTTCCATCGGTGGAAACGGCTATCTGCAGGGATCCCCTTTGGACCACCGCCGGCACATAAAAATTACCTCTGGGAGGGTCGTCCACCACATTTACCAGTATTCCCCTGTTCATGCAGTGGGCCGAAACCCTGGCGTTAACCTCTTCCTCGTCGGTGGCGCCGATCACCAGGAAGGCGCCATCGAGATGGCTTTCCTGGTAGTTCTCCCTGATGTGTTCAACCTTTCCCTCTTGAACCAGACTTATTATCCCTGCGGTTATCTCCGGGCTCACCAGCCGCACCAGGGCGCCCCGGTCCAGAAGGGAGTGAACCTTTCTTTCGGCCACCTTCCCTCCGCCCACCACCAGGCAAATCCGGTTTTCAACATTAAGGGAGACTAAATAACATTTCGGCAAAGTCTATCATTCTCTCTATAAATCTTTTTTTGGACTAAAACTTTCTTATGCTTATGAATTCAGCCACCATATAAAGTATTTCCCTGGCCGGTATGTCAGGAAGCCTCTTCAGTTGCTTCCTGGCGTTTCCGATGTATCTTTGCACTATTTTATTGGAATAATCCACTCCCCCGCAAGAGACAATCATTTCGCAGGCTTCATTTATTTCTTCATGACTTTTTTCTTCCCCGGACAGGATCTCTGCCAGCCTGTCCCTCCGTTCACTGTGCCCCAGGGCATATATGAGGGGGAGCGTTACTATTCCCTGCTTCAGGTCGCTTCCTATGGGTTTGCCCAGTTGCGCCTCATCGGCCACCAGGTCCAGTATGTCGTCGGTGATCTGGAAGGCCATGCCTATACTATGCCCGTACCTTCTGAGGGGCAGGTGCACTGACTGGGGCGCACCGCAGGCCACCGCCCCCAACTGGCAGCTGGCGGCTATCAAAAGGGCCGTTTTACTCTTTATACGGTAAAAATAGTCCCTTACCGTCTGGTCGGCCCTTTTTGAGGTGGAAAGCTGCTGTATTTCTCCCTCGCTCATTTTTACGCTGGTGTCTGCCAGAACCCTCGGAATTATTAAATTATCGTATCCGGCTATTAGTTTTAACGACTTTCCAAAAAGATAATCACCCAGATGCATGGATATTTTATTTCCCCACATGGCCTTGACTGTGGGAATGTTCCTCCTGGTAACCGAGGAGTCCACCACATCGTCATGCACCAGTGAGGCCATATGAATCAGTTCCAGGGCCACGGCCAGCGGCAGTATCTTTTTATAATCGTAATTGTAGAATTTTCCTCCCAAAAAACAGAAGGCCGGTCTCAACCTTTTTCCACCGGCGCTTATAAGGTGAACCGAGGTGTCCTTGATGAGGGGGTCAGACTCCCGGACAATATTCCGCAATTCCTTCTCCACACAGGCTATTTCTTCTTTTATTTCATTGAAAATATCCAGCAAAACTTTTCACCCGCTCACCGTATTGTGGAGTTATGCAAATAACCCGTCACATGAAAAGCCTCTTCCCGATAGGTTTAACTGCGATCCAGCCGTTCGTAAGAAGAAGTTTCTATATATATGCCCTTTTAAAACCTTATAATAGATTATTATATTTTTTGCCATAAATCAATGGCAGAGGATGGTTTATGGCCTTATTTTATTCTAAATAGATTAAACCAATGTAACCCAAACCTGTTTTAACCAAACCACAGTCCCTTGTTTCCCAATATTCGATCTGTTATAATGTTTTTCATAGTTATATGGGGGTGGATGGTGCCTGGTGGTGCTCCTGGTCTTCAAAACCAGTGTCGGGCGGACAACCCGTCCTGGGTGGGTTCGATTCCCACACACCCCCGCCAAAAGATAAAAAAACCTCCTCATCGGGAGGTTTTTTTATAATGAGGTGATGCTTTGGAAATTGCCAAATCGATTTTTTATTTTGTGGTGGCCGGTTTATTTGAGATCGGGGGCGGCTATCTGGTCTGGCTGTGGCTGCGGGAAGGAAAGAGCTTCTGGTTTGCCGTGCTGGGGGCCGTCATTCTATTCCTTTACGCAATTGTGCCCACTTTTCAGCCCGCAAATTTTGGACGTGTTTATGCGGCCTACGGCGGTGTGTTCATCGTGCTGTCAATATTATGGGGCTGGAAGATCGACCAGATCGTTCCGGATAGATTTGACCTCCTGGGGGGCCTGATTGCCCTGGCCGGCGTTCTGGTGATAATGTATTGGCCCAGGGGCTGACATTTTACATTAATATAGCGTGCCAATTGCAAAATGCAAATAAATAATTGGTATAATTTTCACCATGTTTTCCATGAAGGCGCTGAACCCTTCATGGCGATCTTCGCTGGCAAAGGTCGATATAAAGTTCTTTATCTCGAAGTCCGGGGCATCGTAAATGGTATGAGATTGATTTTTTACCATTTACGGCTGTAAGAAAATCAGACACTGTATGATGTTTGTACAAATGGCCCATCATGCAGCCTGCCGGCGTAAAGGTCATGCTAAAACAGCATAAATTCAAGCCATCGGCTTCGTTAGCGGCAACCCCCTTAAGGTCCGAGCGATCAAGGTTTTGTTTTTTAGGCCGGTATCACACGGCAAAGCACCGTTTTAAAGTCGGGGTAAGCTGTGATGGGGTCAATGATATCCATATCAACCAATAAGTTAACGTTTGCATTGGCCCATCCGTGCGGGACGCTTACCACACCAAGCGCTATTTTATCAGTGGTACGCACGCGCATTTGTATCTTTCCATTTTTAGTCTCGATCTGTGCCAAACTGCCGTCCGTCAGCCCGTACTGCGCAGCTGTAGCCGGGTGTATTTCCGCCAGGGGTTCAGGATTGCTGTTGCGTAACGCAGACACCTGGTGTAATTGGGTGTGGGTAAATTCCTGCACCCGTTCGCCGCTAATTAAAATGAGTGGAAACCGCCGGTAAAGTTCAGGGGTGCTGAACGGGCTCTGGCCTGGCTCAAGATATACCGGCAGAGGATCATATCCGTGATCTTTTAAGGTTTGCGAGTATATCTCCACCTTCTCGCTGGGTGTGCCTAATTTTTTGTATTGATAAACAAGGTATTCCTTTTCCCCGTAATAAGCGCCTAATGGATTGGCATTCAGCTCGTCTTTCAGTTTGCCGGGTTTTAAAAAAGCGTCAACCACCTCTTCCTCGCTCTGCCATGGGAAATACTCGCCCAGGCCTAGGCGGCGGCCCAGTTCACTCCAAATTTTCCAGTCGGGCCAGCTTTCGCCCACGGGTTCGATCACCTTGTGGTGGATCATTGCGTACGGCTCACCGTGGACAACACCGTAAACGTACGCCAGGCCGCCTTTCTCCAGGAAAGTAGTGGCCGGCAAAACCACATCCGCCAGTTCAGCCGTCTCGGTAAGAAAAGGATCCATCACCGCCAGAAAATCAAGGCTGGCAAAGGCATCTTTAAACCGCTGCGCCGCGGGGAAGGATACAACCGGATTGGCTGCGGCAACGATACTGGCCCTGATGGGGTAGGGTTTTCCTTCCAGGGCCGCCTGGGGAAAAAGAGTCGCTATCCCGAACGGCGCCTGGCGGCCCCACAGGGAGCTGAAAATGGGGTATTCCCCGGCCCCGATCGACTCCTCCCGATCTTTCAGGCTTAAATTCGCCAGAGGGACCCGGGGTACGGTCACCCAACTCCCCGGAACTGCAAAATTACCCGTTACCGCCTGCAGGATTGACAAAAGGCGGGAGTTTTGCAAGCCGTTCCGGTGCTGGTCAAGGCTGTTTATCCCCTGGATAATGCAGCTTGGTTTAGCCTGGGCAAAAATCCTGGCCACGTTTTTAATGTCGGCAGCAGGCAGCCAGGTAATGTCCTGAGCCCATTCGGGGGTATATTTCTGGACGTGATCCACCAGCTCTGCAAAGCCGACTGTATATTTTCCAACAAACTCTTTGTCGTAAAGGTCTTCGTTGATTATCACGTTCAGCATCGCCAGGCCAAGGGCTGCGTCAGTGCCCGGGCGGATCGGCAAATAGTAGGCTTTCTCGGCCAGCGGTATGCGTTTGGGGTTGACAACAATCAGCTGGAGGTTGTCCTCACTTAACTTTTTACGGATCTGTTCGCCCAGCATTCCCTTAGCCCCGTCAGGGTTGTGCCCCCACAGTATAATGCACCGTGAGGGACCGGGGTCGTCCAGCGGATAACGGCCAAAGGTCAGCTGACGGGCCAGAATGCGCGCCCGGTAGCAGATGTTTTCCACCGACAGGAGGTTGGGAGTGCCGAAAGCGCCCTTAAAACGGCGGGCAAAGGTGGCCACCTCGATGTTCTCCACGCCCACGGAGCCGCAAAAAACGGCCAGCGACCGGGCGCCATGCTTTTTCTTAACTTCATTCAATTTTTCCGCACAGTAGTCTAAGGCTTTGTTCCAGCCCACCTTTTGCCAGCGGCCTTTTTCCCGCAGCATTGGGGTCGTCAGACGGCTGGCCGAGTATACATAACTGGGCAGGGCCTCCCCCCGGGGGCAGATATAGCCCCGGCTCACCGGGTGCTCCGGCAGGCCTTCCACCTTTATTAAACGCCCGTCCTTAACATGTGCTTTGATCCCGCAGTCCCAGACGCACAGCATGCAATCGCTGATTTTTGTTTCAATAGTCATAGGAATCCCCCCTTTGAGTTTTCTATATATCTAGCAATTTCTATGCTAGGAGGCTGTTGAAAAAGTCCATCTGCGGCGTTGCGGCGGCGGCTTCAATGCTCAACGCACAAGGAGTACGCCTCCGCTTGAAGCCTTGCCGCGCCTTGCATCTGGAGCTTTTTGAACAGCCTCCGGTTGTAGTCGAATAAGTACTTTGTTGACCTCTTAATATAGTTTTGCAACACTCTCCTAGA
>Ga0209643_1000809_pt1 | contig 39565 bp, 35 predicted proteins | sample AutmiccBRH37_all_FD_187383 | JGI IMG/M metagenome (GOLD analysis project Ga0209643, IMG submission 187383) | Deep subsurface microbial communities from Mt. Terri, Switzerland - Autotrophic microbial communities BRH/37_all (SPAdes) (version 2) | ecosystem: Environmental > Aquatic > Deep...
GCCCGCCTCTCGGCGGCCGGCCTTCGGCCGTGCTTCGCCGTCCCGTGCGAGGCGACCTGGGACCTGGAGCCGGCGGCCGTGGCGGCGGCGCTGACCCGCCTGACCCGCGCCTACAATCCCGCGGCAGACTACCCCCCGTTCCCCGACGACGCTTTCTACGGCCCGCGCCTGCGCCAGCTCGTGGTGCTGCGGCTGCGGATCCTGCGCGCGCAGGTGAAGTTCAAGGTCGGCCCGCCCGGCGCCGACGAAGGACCGGGCCGCAGGAACCTCGCGGCCGAACTGCGCCGGCGCGGCGGGGACGGCGACGCGCGGGCGGCGGACTGGATCGAGCATTACGATCGGCTGCGGGAGGCCGCCGCTACGACCTAGGCCAATGGCTGTGGCCAATGGCTGTGAACGTCGTCGATGACGAAGCTGTGGGCATGCCGGAAGCCGGGGCCGTGCGCGTACGGGTCGCGCAGATGCGGATGATGGGGCGGCAGGTCGTCATGCGCGTGTTCGAGGATCTCGGGATCGTCCGCAGGCCACAAGCCGGGGGCGAGCGCCAGGCCGAGCGCGGTCAGGACGCCCAGCGCCAGGAACGCCGCATCCATGCCGAACGCCGCACCCAGCCACCCGGCGAGCGGATAGGTCAGCAGCCAGCAGGCGTGCGACAGCGCGAACTGGGCGGCGAACAGGGTCGGCCGGTCCGTCTGATGCGACGACCGGCGCAACAGGCGCCCCGACGGGGTCTGCACGGCCGAATAGCCGAAACCCAGGCTGAACCAGGCGGCCAGCAGCACGCCCCACGGGACCGCTCCGTTCAGGGACGCCGCACCCATGCCCAGCATCCCGGCCGCCAGCACGCCGGCACCCGCCAGCATGACCCCGCGATCCGGCAGACGGTCCAGAACGCGCGGCAGAGCGAGGGCCGCCAGCATCGACCCGCCGCCGAAGGCCGCGAGCGCCACCGCCACGTGCGACGCGGACAGGCCGAGCGTCGCCTGGACGTAGACGACGGTATTGACGATGACCATCGCCCCGGCGGCGGCGACCGACAGGTTGAGCGCCAGCAGCCCGCGCAGGCGCGGCGTCGCGAGATAGATGCGGATGCCGCGCGTGGTGCGGTCATAGATGCCGCGCCGCTCCGCCGCCGGTGGCTGCGGGATCGCGGTCGACAGCACCAGCACGGCCGAAGCGGCGAAGCCGACGGCCGTGCCGCCGAACAGCCAGTGGAAGCTGACGATGCCGAGCAGGCCCGCCGCCAGAACCGGGCTGAGCAGGCTCTCCAGGTCGTAGGCGAGGCGGGAGAGCGACAGCGCCTTGGTGTACTCCTTCTCATCCGGGAGCACGTCCGGAATGGTCGCCTGGAACGTCGGCGTGAAGGCGGCGGAGGCCGATTGCAGAACGAAGATCAGCACATAGACCTGCCAGACCTGATCGACGAACGGCAGCGCCAGCGCGATGCACAGCCGCACCGCGTCCATCGTCACCAGGAAGGCGCGCCGCGGCAGCCGGTCGGAGAAGGCGTTGGCGATGGGGGCCACCCCGACATAGGCGATCATCTTGATCGCCAGGGCGGTCCCCAGCACGGCACCCGCATCGGCTCCGGCCAGCTCATAGGCCAGCAGGCCGAGGGCCACGGTCGCAAGCCCGGTCCCGACGAGGGCGATCACCTGGGCGGCGAAGAGGTGGCGATAGGTGCGGTTCCGAAGCGGTGAGAGCATGCGCCATGCTATCACGAAGGCGGAGAGGCGGATGAGGATCCGCCTGGAACGCTGCGCGCCGGCCCGGGCGTGACGTTCCCGGTGTCGATCCGGCGGCGGATTGTCCCGACGCCGACGAGGGACCGGCCGCAGGGACGTCGCAGCGGAACTGGGCCGGGGCGGCGGAGACGGCGACGCGGGGGCGGCGGACGGGATCGAGCATTACGATCGGATGCGGGGTGACGGCGGATTGCAACCGGAACCGGTTGCATCGGGCATCGCGGCAGACGAAGATCGGGCATGACCTCGATGCTCGAATACAACGGCTATAGCGGCTCGGTGGCGTACAGCGGCCCGGACGAGGGTTTCACGGCCGGCTGGAATTCGTCCGCGATCTGGTGACCTACGAGGGCACCGATGTCGGGAGCCTGACGCAGGCGTTCCACGCGGCGGTGGACGATTATCTGGCGCTCTGCGCGGAGGAGGGGCGCCAGCCGGACGTGCCGTCGAAGGCAGCTACAACGTGCGGCGGGGCCGCGACTTCCACCGGCGGGCCATGATCTTCGCCCGCCGCAAGGGGCGAACTTGAACACCGTCGTGAGCGACGCGCTCAGGCTCTTGCGAAGTGGGGCGAGGATGAGCGCGAAGACCAGGGATAAGGGCTGTCGCAGCGAGATCGCGGCGGCGATCCACGAGATGATGAGCGACGCGCACGATGCGGGCGTGGTGTCCGGTGCGACGCTGCGCACCTGCGACGCAGCCTGACTCGCGCCGGCGCCTATGTTGAAGGGCGACGATTTTCCGCGCGGTTCGTGATCGCGATCGGGTCTCAGAATGGGTGTTCGCCGCCTATCTCAACGTCTCGCGCATTCTCGTGCCGGGCTGGGAGCGGGGCGTGATGCATTAGGACGGCTAAGTTCTGCTTCCTTTCGATCATTCAACTCGATGCGTTCTTCCAATTCCAGAATGTTCTCATTATGTTCGATCATGATCCTGCGAACACCCTTGAGGGCACGGTATCAGGCGGAGGGGCTGCATGAGGCGGGCAGAGAAGTTTTTCGACGAAAGGCTCGACCAATCCGAAGTGAAAGCCAGAATCGTTTCGAAATATTTCGCCGCCTGGGCGAACGTCATTCTTCCGAGCGTGATCAGAAGCCGCAGTCGCTTGGCCTACGTCGATCTCTATGCGGGCCCCGGACGATACAAGGACGGCTCCGCCTCCACGCCGCTTATGGTGCTTGAAAAGGCGATATCGGATCCACGTCTTTCACAGTACCTTGAGACGCTTTTCAACGACGTTGACTCTCAAAATACATCAACGCTGCAATCTGAAATCGACAAACTTCCGGGTGTCGGAAATCTGACTTACAAGCCGAAAGTTTCCTGCAACGCGGTTAACGATGATGCTGAGAAGTATTTCAGCCAAACACGTATGGTCCCCTCATTTACGTTCATCGACCCATGGGGTTATAAGGGGTTGTCGCTCAAAATCGTCAATGGTGTGATCAAGGATTGGGGCTGCGACTGCGTATTTTTCTTCAACTACAACCGCATTAATGCAGGTATCTCCAACGATGCAGTTGAAGAGCACATGGCCGCCCTCTTCGGGTCCGACCGCGCGCACAAGCTGCGGGAACGGGTCGCTGGTGCGAGCCCGACGATGCGGGAGTCGATGATCCTTGAGGAGATGACGCAAGCCATCAAGGAGATGGGCGGGGAGTTTGTGCTGCCGTTCCGCTTTAAGAGCCCGGCCGGCCGGCCGACACACCACCTAATCTTCGTGTCCAAGAATTTTCGCGGCTATGCGATCATGAAAGAGATCATGACAAAAGAAAGTTCGACGGAGGACGAGGGTGTTCCGTCATTCACCTATTCGCCCGCCGACGCGAGCATGCCACTGCTGTTCTCGCTGCTCCAACCACTCAAGGCGCTCCGCGCTTCGCTCTTAGATGAGTTTGCCGGACAGGAATTGTCGACCTCGGAGATTTATGAGAAGCACAGCGTCGATCGGCCTTACATACTCAAGAACTATAAAGAAGTGCTCCTCAAAATGGAGGAGGAGGGTGTTATTAGGGTACGATCGCTGAAGCCCGGCACGCGCCGCAGAGGCAGCTTTGCCGACCATCTGCTGGTCCGCTTTCAGAGAGGCGTCGGCAATGGGTGATAAGTCCTCTATCGAATGGACCGAAGCGACATGGAACCCGGTTGTAGGATGCACGATCATCTCTCCTGGCTGCACTAACTGTTATGCCATGCGCTTGGCGCGACGGCTCGAAGCCATGGGTCAGCCAAAATATGTTGGAACTACACGCATTTCCGGTGGCCGTGCCAAGTGGAACGGCGTAGTGAGGCTGGATGAAGCGTCGCTCTCCGTTCCGAACGGGTGGAGGGTCGGGCGGATGATCTTCGTGAACTCGATGTCAGACCTCTTCCATGAAAACGTGCCCCTGGCATTTATCCAAAAAGTGTTTTTGACGATGCGCGCCACTCCCCAGCATACTTATCAGATCCTTACCAAGCGGGCGGAGCGCCTGGAGGAACTCTCAGGTGAACTCGATTGGCCAAGAAACGTCTGGATGGGTGTGAGTGTAGAGAGCGCTGACTATCTTTATCGCATCAGCCATCTCCGCCGGACGAGCGCCGCGATCAAGTTTATCAGTCTCGAACCTCTTCTCGGACCACTAGAAGGGATGAACCTGACGAACATCGACTGGGTCATAGCGGGGGGCGAGAGCGGCCCTGGTGCAAGGCCGATGAAGGCAGACTGGGTGCGTTGTATTCGAGATCAGTGTGCCAGTGCCAATGTCGCGTTCCACTTTAAGCAGTGGGGCGGCGTGAACAAGAAGAAGGCCGGTCGGCAGCTCGATGGACGGACATGGGACGAGTTGCCATTGGTGCGGAAAGCGGACCTAGACTTTACCGAAGGGCGCAGGTCTGTGGCGGTTGACGCCTAACACTGCCGTTATTGGGAAGTGTCTGTGCGACAGCGGCTCAGTCGGGGATGGTGCCCACTCGGCCAGCGTAAGTGCGCGCAGAACTCTCAGCCCATCACCAGTATCTACATGCCATTCCTCCCCGCCCAGACATACGCCACCTCCCGCACCAGAGTCGTCGTAGGCCGCAGAGCGAAGAAGATGGAGCCGATCAGGAAGAGCCAGGTGCCGGCATAGGTGGTGCGCTGGTCGAAGAAGAGGATGCTGCCGGCGATGAACAGGACCGCCGCGAGGAAGTCGACCGCCGTGTAGGCGGTCTTGTGCCAGACGCGGGCCGACAGTCCGCCGCCCTACGGCGCGAACGCCGCCGTCACCGCCTCCCCATGCGCCGCCACCTCCGCATCTTCCCCGTCCCATGTCCCCAGCCATTCCCGATAGCTCCCGGCCTGGAAAACAACCTCGTCCCCGGCGACGGCCTCCGCAAACCGCGTGATCTCGATGCGGTGGCGAGCGTGCTCGGTGGGTGGGATGGGGTGGCCGGTGCGGGCGGTGGGTTCGGCGTAGAGGTAGTAGAGGACCGGCGCTCGGTCGCGGCGGCGGCCTTCGGTCACGAGGCCGAAGGCGTGCTTGACGAGCTGCGCGGCGTCGAGATGGCGGAAGACCTCGGCCCGCGCGCGCAGGCGGTCGCGCATGCGCTCGAACCCCGCCATGCGGTCGCCCCAGACGGGCCGGTCGTAGGCGGGGGAGAGGCCGACCGACTTCGCGTCGCGGAAAGGCTCGAACCGCTTGCTCTCGATGCCGATGAGGCTGGTGGGTGTCTGCACCACCGCGTCGAGCCAAGGATGGCGCCCACCGGACCAGGGGAAGCGGGCGCAGAACTCCACGTCCACCAGGTCCGGAACGCCCGCGCCCGCCATGCCCGGCAGCGGCGGCAGGCGCGCCGGCCGTTCGACGAACCAGCCGAAACAGTTGACGGCGAGTGCGGCGGAACTCTCCGGGCTCGCCAGCTTGCCGGACTCGACCTCCTTGCCGCCGGCCTTGGCGAGGCGGGCCAGCACATGAGCGACGGGAACGCCGGGTAGAAGCAGCGGGTCGGTCATCGGCCGCCTCCTCGCCGTCCCTCGCGCCCCTACTCCGCCGGTTCGGACACCGACGCCCGCCGCGCCGGCGTGCGGGTGCGCTTCAGCTGGCCGACGTCCCGCACGGCGCCGCGCGCCGCGCTGGTGGTGAGGGCGCCGTAGGCCTGGAGGGCGGGGGTGACGCGGCGGTTGCGCGGGGCGGGCTGCCAGGCGGCGTCGCCGCGGGCCTCCATCGCGTCGCGGCGGCGGTCGAGCTCGGCATCGGAGACGGCGAGGTGGATGGTGCGCGACGGGATGTCGATCTCGATCACGTCGCCGGTCTCGACCAGGCCGACCGGGCCGCCCTCGGCCGCCTCGGGCGACAGGTGGCCGATCGACAGGCCCGAGGAGCCGCCGGAGAAGCGGCCGTCGGTGACCAGGGCGCAGACCTTGCCCAGGCCCTTCGACTTCAGATAGCTGGTCGGATAGAGCATCTCCTGCATGCCGGGGCCGCCCTTCGGGCCCTCGTAGCGCACGAGGACGACGTCGCCGGCCTTCACCTCGCCGCCGAGGATGCCGGCGACCGCGGCGTCCTGGCTCTCATAGACGCGGGCCGGGCCGGAGAAGGTGAGGATGCTGGCGTCGACGCCGGCCGTCTTCACGATGCAGCCGTCGGCGGCGATGTTGCCGTAGAGCACGGCGAGGCCGCCGTCCTTGCTGTAGGCGTGGGCGAGGTCGCGCACGACGCCCGTCTCGCGGTCGACGTCGAGGCTGACGTAGCGGCGGCTCTGGCTGAACGCGGTCTGGGTCGGCACGCCGCCGGGGGCCGCGCGGTAGAAGGTCTGCACCTCCTCGGACGGGTTGCGGGCGATGTCCCATTTGTCCAGGGCGGCGCCGATCGTCGGGCTGTGGATCGTCGGCAGGTCGGTGTGGATCAGGCCGGCACGGTCGAGCTCGCCCAGGATCGCCATGATGCCGCCGGCGCGGTGCACGTCCTCCATGTGCACGTTCGGCACGGTGGGGGCGACCTTGCACAGGCAGGGCACGCGGCGCGACAGGCGGTCGATGTCGGCCATGGTGAAGCCCACCTGCGCCTCGTGCGCGGCGGCGAGCAGGTGCAGCACGGTGTTGGTCGACCCGCCCATGGCGATGTCGACGGTCATCGCGTTCTCGAACGCCTCGAAGCTGGCGATCGAGCGGGGCAGGACCGAGGCGTCGTCTCCCTCGTACCAGCGCTTGGCGATGTCGACGACGGTGCGGCCGGCCTCCAGGAACAGGCGCTCGCGGTCGGCGTGGGTGGCGAGCACCGAGCCGTTGCCGGGCAGCGACAGGCCGAGCGCCTCGGTCAGGCAGTTCATCGAGTTGGCGGTGAACATGCCGGAGCAGGAGCCGCAGGTCGGGCAGGCCGAGCGCTCGATGGTCTTCAGGTCGGCCTCGTCGACGTTGCTGTCGGCGGCGGCGATCATCGCGTCGATCAGGTCGACCTTGCGCTCGCCGGTCTTCAGCAGGACCTTGCCGGCCTCCATCGGGCCGCCGGAGACGAACACGGTCGGGATGTTGAGGCGCAAGGCGGCCATCAGCATGCCGGGGGTGATCTTGTCGCAGTTGGAGATGCACACCAGCGCGTCGGCGCAGTGGGCGTTCACCATGTATTCGATGCAGTCGGCGATGAGCTCGCGCGACGGCAGGCTGTAGAGCATGCCGTCATGGCCCATGGCGATGCCGTCGTCGACGGCGATGGTGTTGAACTCCTTCGCCACGCCGCCATGCGCCTCGATCTCGCGCGCGACCAGCTGGCCCAGGTCCTTCAGGTGGACGTGGCCGGGCACGAACTGGGTGAAGGAGTTGGCGATGGCGATGATCGGCTTGCCGAAATCCTCGTCGCGCATGCCGGTGGCGCGCCAGAGGCCGCGGGCGCCGGCCATGTTGCGGCCATGGGTCGTGGTGCGGGAGCGATAGCGGGGCATCGGACCATCCTGAGCTTTGCGTGAGGATGACATAGCAAAGTTGGGGCGGGAGGGGGAAGGCGGGGCGGTGCTCCTAGTCGCCGCGGTCCTGGGTTTCTACGACGGCGACGGCGGTCATGTTGAGGATGCCGCGGGCGGTGACCGAGGGGGTGAGGATGTGTGCCGGGGCGGCGGTGCCCATCAGGATCGGGCCGACATGCAGGCCCTCGCCCAGCACCTTGACCAGGTTGAAGGCGATGTTGGCGGCGTCGAGGGTCGGCATGACCAGCAGGTTGGCCGCACCCGTCAGCCGCGCGTTCGGGAAGATGCGGGCGCGGATGGCGGCGTCGAGGGCGGCGTCGCCGTGCATCTCGCCCTCGACCTCGATGTCGGGCGCCTCCTCGTGCAGGCGGGCGAGCGCGGCGCGCATCTTGACGGCGGAGGGGGCGTCGGTGCTGCCGAAGCTGGAGTGGGAGAGCAGCGCCACCTTGGGCTCAATGCCGAAGCGGCGCACCTCGGCGGCGGCCATCTTCGTCATCTCGACCACGTCGTCGGCGGACGGGTCGTCGTTCACGTAGGGGTCGCAGAGGAAGTAGCTGCCGGACTGCAGGATCAGCAGGCTGATGGTCGACAGGCGGCGGACGCCCGGCGCCCGGCCGATGACCGCCTCGACGACGGACAGGTGCTGGCGGTAGCTGCCGGTGGCGCCGCAGATCATCGCGTCGGCGTCGCCGCGGCGAACGGCGATGGCGGCGATGGCCGTGGCGTTGGTGCGGATGATCGTGCGGGCGAGGTCGGGCGAGACGCCGCGCCGCTCGGTCAGGCGGTGATACTCCTGCCAGTAGTCGCGGTAGCGCTGGTCGCTCTCCGGGTTGATCAGCTCGAAGTCGGCATCCGGCCGGATGCGCAGGCCGAGCCGCTTCAGCCGCGTGTCGACGACGCCGGGGCGGCCGATGACGATGGGCAGGGCGACGCCCTCGTCGAGCGCGGCCTGGACGGCGCGCAGCACGCGCTCGTCCTCGCCCTCGGCGTAGATGACGCGCTTCGGCTCGGCGCGGGCGCGCTCGAACACCGGCTTCATCACCAGGCCGGAGCGGAAGACGAAGGCGCCGAGCTGCTGTTCGTAGGCGCGGAAGTCGGCGATCGGGCGCGCGGCGACGCCCGAGTCCATCGCCGCCTGGGCGACCGCGGGCGCGATCTTCAGGATCAGGCGCGGGTCGAACGGGCGCGGGATGATGCGCTCCGGGCCGAAGCCCTCGTCGTCGCCGCCATAGGCCTGGGCCACCACCTCGGACGGCTCGGCCATGGCGAGGTCGGCGATGGCCTTCACGGCGGCGAGCTTCATCTCCTCGTTGATCGTCGTCGCACCGACGTCGAGGGCGCCGCGGAAGATGAAGGGAAAGCAGAGGACGTTGTTGACCTGGTTCGGATAGTCCGAGCGGCCCGTGGCGATGATCGCGTCGGGGCGGACGGCCTTGGCGTCCTCCGGCATGATCTCCGGCGTCGGGTTGGCGAGCGCCAGGACGAGCGGGCTCGGCCCCATGGCGCGCACCATCTCCGGCTTCAGCACGCCGGGCGCGGACAGGCCGAGGAAGACGTCGGCGCCCTCGATCACCTCGGCCAGGGTGCGGGCGTCGGTCGCCTGGGCGTAGGCCGACTTCCATCGGTCCATCAGCTCGTTGCGGCCCTCGTGGACGACGCCGGCGATGTCGGTCATCCAGACGTTCTCGCGCCGCACGCCGAGGGCCACCAGCAGGTCGACGCAGGCGATGGCCGCGGCACCGGCGCCGGAGGTCACCACCTTGACCGCGTCCATCTCCTTGCCCACCAGGCGCAGGCCGTTGTAGACGGCGGCCGCCACGATGATCGCCGTGCCGTGCTGGTCGTCGTGGAAGACCGGGATGTTCATGCGCTCGCGCAGCGCGGCCTCGACCTCGAAGCACTCGGGGGCCTTGATGTCCTCCAGGTTGATCGCGCCGAAGGTCGGCTCCAGCGAGGCGATGATGTCGATCAGCTTGGCCGGGTCGTTTTCGGCGATCTCGATGTCGAAGACGTCGATGCCGGCGAACTTCTTGAAGAGCACGCCCTTGCCCTCCATCACCGGCTTGGACGCCAGCGGTCCGATGGCGCCGAGGCCGAGGACGGCGGTGCCGTTGGTCACGACGGCGACGAGGTTGCCGCGCGCGGTCAGCTCGGCCGCCTGGTGCGGGTCGGCGACGATCGCCTCGCAGGCCGACGCCACGCCGGGCGAATAGGCCAGCGACAGGTCGCGCTGGTTGCCGAGCGGCTTGGTCGGCACGACCTCGATCTTCCCCGGCCGCGGACTGCGGTGATAGGTCAGCGCCGCATCGCGCAGATCGTTCGCCATCAAGAAGGTCCTCGTCGTTCCGCCTGGGCCGAAGTCTTCATTAGGATCATGCGCGGCGCGACTGGAGCAAGCGCGCTATCCGCCGAGCAGGTGCGCGGGGGCGGCGGCGAGGGCGTCCCAGACGTGCACGCCGAAGCCGGTGGTCGCGAGGGCGCGGGCCGCGTCGGCTTCACCGGGGCCGTAGCCGGTGGCGACCAGGGCGCCGGCGGGGAGGCCGGCGGCGCGGCCCGCTTCGAGATCACCGGCCTTGTCGCCGACGATCCGGGAGCGGGCGAGGTCGATCGGCAGGGCCTCGGCGGCGGCCAGGATCATGCCGGGCGCGGGCTTGCGCCAGGGGTTAGGTTCGTGGAACGGGCAGGCGGCGACGAGGTCGAGCCCGGCGCCGGCCAGCTGCCGGAGCATCTCGTCCTGGACGGCGGCGAACGCGTCCCAGCCGAAGTGACCGCGGCCGATGCCGGACTGGTTCGTCACCATCACCACGCGCCAGCCGGCGGCGCGCATCGCCGCGAGCGCCGCGGCGGCGCCGGGGATGAGGCGCACCCGGCCGGGATCGTCGAGGAAATGGACCTGCTCGATCACCGTGCCGTCGCGGTCGACGAACAGCGTCGGCCGGGGCGCCGGGCCGGGCAGCGGGTCGACGGGCTGGAACCAGTTGCCGTCCGGGCGTAGGTGCAGGGCCATCGTCTTAGGCCGCCTCGGTCGCAGGCGGGACGAGGCGGAAGAAGGGGACCGGCTCGGCGAAACCCTTCAGCGTCCGCCGCTCCTCGCGCAGGGAGTCGCGCGGCAGCATCGCCGACACGCCGGAGTCCCCCACGATCGCCTCGGACAGGACGATGTCGCCGCCCTCGCTGGCGTGCTGCATGCGGGCCGCCATGTTCACCGCCGAGCCGAAATAGTCGAGGCGGTCGTTCATCGTGACCGCGATGCAGGGGCCGGCGTGCAGGCCGAGCTTGATCACGACGGGCGCGCCGCCGCTGCGGGCGTTAAACGCGGCGACGCCCGCCTGCACCGCCTGGGCGGCGCGCAGGCCATCGGCGGGGTTGGGAAAGGCGGCCATGATCGCGTCGCCGATGGTCTTCACGATGGCGCCGTCGTTGCGCCGCACGGTCGCAGCCAGGAAGGCGAAATGCTCGCGCACGAGGCGATAGGCAGCGGCGTCGCCGATGCGCTGGTAGAGGGCGGTCGAGCCGCGCAGGTCGGTGAACATCAGGGTGACGTGGGCGATGCCCACTTCGTCGCCGGGGCGCAGCACCTGGTCCGAGAAGAGGTCGCGGAAGGCCTGGAAGGTGGTGGCGCGGTGGGCGGTCAGCGCCTCGCGGACCCATTCGCGGGACTCGATCGCGACGATGCGGCGGCGCCGGTCGCGGTTGACGATGCGGAGCGTGCCAGGAGGCGCCGGCGCGCCTGCGGCGACCGCGTCCGCGTCGATGACGATCTCGGGGAAGCCGTCGTCGCTGCCGACGTCCACATCGGTCTCGCCACCCGGCTCGACGGTGCGCAGGCGGTAGGTGCCGGTGGGCAGATCCGCGTCCAGGGTGCGCGTCTCGCCGGGCTCCACGGCGGCCTGGACGACCACGTGCGGCGTCGACATCGGGCCGAACAGGCAGAACTCGCCTTCCGGAACCGTTCGGATGGCGGCGGAGGGGTGGAAGGTGAGTTCGACGTTGCGGCTGAAGTCCCGGTCGTAGCCGATGTTGCAGGTGTCGCAATGGGCGCCGGACGGCAGCCGGTCGAGTTCGGCGGTGCTGCCCTTGGCGCCGCGGCAGCGCGGGCAGAGCAGGTCCCAGCGCAGCGCCAGCGTGCCCTCGCGCACCGCCTGGAGGCACAGTTCCACGACATGGCGCGGCGGCGCTTCCCAGAGGCGCGCCAGGATCAGCGGCCGGATGCGCAGCAGGTCGACCTCCGCGCCGGTGGCGATCCAGTCGGCCAAGCGCCGGGCGAGGCCATGGCCGTTGCCGCTGGCCTCGATGCGCCCGACCATCTCGGTCAGGCGTCCCCGGGTGGCCGCCGGCAGCGGCGGCGCCTTGGTGTCGAAAGGCTGCTCCCGCTGGCCTGCGACCCATTCGTCGACGGTGGAGACCGCCGCGGTGAAGGTCCGCTCGGCGCTCGGGAAGAAGCGCGTCCGCAGCAGGATCTCGCCCAGGGGATTGGCCGCTTCGGCTTCGAGGCTGTAGCGCACGTCCGTGCCGCCCCGTCCGTCGGGCCGCAGCCGGAGCGACGCGCAGAGCCTGCGCAGCGGCCCCCGCGAGAAGACGCGCATGTGGCGCAGCCAGCGTCCGGTCACCCACTCCACCGGGATGTCTTCCCAGGCGAGCCTCAGGGGACCGACGCGCGCCTCGGCGAAGAAGCGCACCGATCCGTCCGGCTGCGTCTCCTCGCGGATGACGTGCTTCGGCAGGCCGGTGGCCTCGTTGAAGCGTCCGGTATCGGCGAGCGCCGGCCACACCGCCTCCGGCGGGTGGGCGAAATGCCAGTCGAAACCGTGGGTGTGCAGCTTTGCCATGCGCGCCGATCCGGATCGAACGTCAGGGTCCTGGTACGTCCCGGTCGGCCTCTGCGATCATCGTCGCAGCGAGCCGCATCGGCAGGACCAGTCGGGGCGAGTCCGGCAGTCGGACGAACCCGTGCGCCGCGTAGAATGCCGCCGCCGCCTCGTCCAGCGCATCCACCACGACCATGCACGACCCCACCGTATCGGCGCTGGCGACGGCCCGCCGCAGCGCATCGGCCAGCAAAACGCCGCCGAGGCCGGCGCCCTGATGCGACCGCGATACCGCGAGGCGGCGGATCAGCGTCGCGCTGACCAGCGGATAGCGGGGCACGTGCCTGCGTGCGGCGTCGGGAACCTCGCCCTGTCCGAGGGCGGTCGCGCACAGCGTGTAGTATCCGAGTATCTGCGCCGGGTTCGCCGATTCCGCCAGCACGAAGACCGCGTTGGCCTTGCGCCGCACGTCCTGGCCGGCCTGCGTCTTCAAATACCGGTCGAGGCTGTCGACGCCGCAGGCGAAAGCGGCGCGGTCATGCACGGTCGATAGCGGTGCGACCCCGAGAGCGGCGGCCGCACCCGGGTCGTTCACGGATCGACCCGGCGCCGATGCGATGCGAAGGCACGGCGCAAGCGGTCGCTGGCCCGAGGCGGATTGACCAGTGCCTCGAAGAACGCCGTGCGATCCCGTTCGGAGAGGGCAAGGGCTTCGTGCTCGGCGATCGTCCGGCGCGCAGCCTCGGTGAGCGCGCTCATACAGAAGTCCGTCACCTTCCGGCGCTGCAGATGGGCGGCGCGCTCGATCAGCGCCTTCGTCTGCTCATCGATACGAAAGCCAAGGCGCTCGGCTTTCGTGCGTCCGCGTGCGTCTGCGACCATGCTGGCCTCCTCGAAGCAATGTACGTCCGTTGGACGAACAATTCAACGGCCGCCGCCGATCGAAGAGGTCAGCCGAACAACCAGACGCAGATCAGCACCGCGGCGACGACGCCGGCGAGGTCGGCGGTCAGGCCGGCGGCCAGGGCGTGGCGGATGCGCCGGATCTGGACCGCGCCGAAATAGACGGCGAGCACGTAGAAGGTCGTCTCGGTCGAGCCCTGCAGCGTGCTGACCAGCAGGCCGGTGTAGCTGTCCGGCCCGACCGCGGGGTCGTCGATGATCGAGACCATGATGCCGTAGGCGCCGGACCCCGACAGCGGGCGGAGCAGGGCCATCGGCAGGGCCTCGGGCGGCAGCCCGACGAGGCGGGTGACGGCGCCGAGCGGCTGAATCAGCAGGTCCATGGCGCCGCTGGCGCGGAACATCGCGACGGCGACCAGGATGGCGACGAGATAGGGAATGATGCGGACGGCGACCTCGAATCCGTCCTTGGCGCCCTCGACGAAGACCTCGTAGACGTTGACCCGCTTCAGCGCACCGAACGTCAGCAGGCCGACCATCAGGCCCGGGATGATCCACGGCGCGATCGCCTGGCCCCAGAAGATCGTCAGCGGGACCATGCCGACGACGCAGGCCAGCGCGAGGGCTGAGACCCAGGCGGGGTAGCCGGGCGGCGTATCCGGCGCCGGCTCGGCGGGCGGCTCCTCGGCGGATGCCGCGTCCGACGGTGCGTCCGATGCTGCTGCCGAGGGGGCGGCGGGCACGGCGGTGAACCGGCTGTAGAACCGCGCCGCCAGGATGGCGATCGTCGTCGAGCAGATCGTGGCGAACAGGGTCGTCGGCACGATGGCGGCGGGGTCGGTCGAGCCGGCCGCGGCACGGATGGCGATGACGCCGGTCGGCAGCAGGGTCACGCTCGACGTGTTGATCGCCAGGAACAGCACCATGGCGTTGGTCGCCGTGCCCTTGTGCGGGTTCAGCCTGTCGAGTTCCTGCATGGCGCGGATGCCGAAGGGCGTGGCGGCGTTGCCGAGCCCCATGACGTTCGCCGACAGGTTCATGATCATGGCGCCCATCGCCGGATGGTCGGCGGGCACCTCCGGGAACAGGCGCACCATCAGCGGGCGCAGCAGCCGCGCGATGATCACGAGGAGGCCGCCCGCCTCGGCCACCTTCATCAGCCCGAGGAACAGCGCCATGACGCCGATCAGGCCGAGGGCGAGTGTCACCGACGACTTGGCGGCGTCGAGCATCGCCGTGCCGAGGGCGTCCATCGGCATGGGTGCCACGGCCGGACCGAACAGCTGCTTCACCGCGGCGGTCGCGAAGGCGATGCCGACGATGGCGAGGAAGACCGCGTTCATGCGTCGGCGTCGGACCCTGGGCGGCGGCGGGCGTGGCTGATGGAGATTGGGTGGATAGAAATCGGGCGGACGGCGGTCAGATCAGGCGGAAGCGCGTGCCGCAGAGCGTGATCTGATCGCCCTCGATCGGGCAGCCGAGCCCCATCGCGGCGTCCAGGACGGCCGCCTTGTCGGTCACGGCGAGGTCGAGCCCGCCGAGTCCTTCGCCCCGGCCGTCCTTCGCCGGCACGAAGCGCAGGACCGCGTCGTCGAGCGCGATGCTGGGACGGCCGAGCGCATCCTTGGCGAGCGGACGGTCGAGGATCTCCGACCAGCGCTCGGCGAGCTTGGCGGGGTCATCGCTCTGCAGTTCCGCCGCGGTCATGGCACGGACGCGCTCGGTACGCCGGGCGCGCTGCCAGTCGGGCCCGGCGGGTCCCCACGGACCATCGAGCCCGCTCTGGTCGCCGTCGTTCCAGTCGATGCTGAGGATGGCACCGCCCGTGTCGCGCGGATGCAGCTGCATGCCGACATAGTCGCCGTGGTTCGGCTCCGACACGATGCGGATGCCGAACCCGTCGATCCGTGCGCGGGCGGCGGCGAGGTCGTCGGTCTGCAGGATGACCATGTAACCGCCGTCGCCGCCGCGGCGGTCGAGATAGCGGCCGGCGGCGGTGCCCGCCTGCGTCGGCGCCACGACCTCGAGCAGCTGGTTGCCGACCGGCATCAGGGCGTTCTCGAGCCCGTAGCGGGCGACCGCCGGGTCGCGGTGGCAGACCTCGATGCCGAGGACGCCGCAGAGTTCCTCGATGGCCGGCTCGAGACTCGCGGCGACGAGGCAGATCTGGCGCATGCGGAGCATCGGTATTCCTTCCGGCTGGTCGGGCGTCTCCCCCCGATGCTGCTGTGCCGGGGACCGGCGCGCAAGGGGAAGCTCCCGGGGCCGCATGCGAGCGGGCGCCGGCTTCTGAGCCGCGTGCCGCAGCCGCGCGCTACTGCCGTACGTCGATGTTCACCTCGACCATCATGCCCGGCGACAGCTGCACGGGCGGATCGTCGATGGTGACGCGGACGGGGATGCGCTGGGTGATCTTGGTGAAGTTGCCGCTGGGGTTCGGCGTCGGCAACAGCGCGAAATTTGCGGTGGTGCTGTGGCCGATACGCTCGACCGTGCCCTTGAACGTGTGGTCGGGATAGGCGTCGACGGTGATCGCCACCGGCTGGCCCGGCTTCAGCTGGCGGATGGACGTCTCCTTGATGTTCGCCTCGATCCACAGGCGGTTCGGATCGTGGATCAGAGCGATGCGCTGTCCCTCGCTGACATACTCGCCGGCCTCGACGAACAGGCGGTTGACCACGACGTCGATCGGGCTGCGGATGGATCGGTCCTCCAGATCGATGCGCTGCTGCGCCATCTCGCTTTCCAGGGCGGTCGCCTGGGCGTCGAGCATGGCGATCTCGCCGTCGATCACGCCGAGCTGGGCGTTCTCGACGCGGGCCTCCTTCAGGCTGCCGCGCGCCTCGCCGATCTGTGCCTCGGCGCGCTTGAGTTCGCCCTCCAGGCGCTCCAGGTTGCTGCGCGCCCGGTCGACGGCGCTGTTGGAGACGACGCGCCGCTCGTACAGGGCTGTCGCCCGCTCCAACTCGCGCCGGGCCAACCCGACCTCGGCGCGGAGCGATGCGCGGTTGGCGGCTGTCGCGTCGAGGGTCGAGCCGCGGGTCTGCGAGCGCGCGGCGACCATCTCCTCGGTCATCCGCCGTTGCGCCATCAGCCGCTCCCGGTCGGCGGCGAGCCGGGCGCGCTCGGCCTCGAGCGCCTCCAGCCGCAGGCTCGACAGGCGCGTGTCGATCTGGGCGATGATGCCGCCCTCGGGCACCGACTGTCCCTCGGTGACCGGCAGCTCGGTGATCCAGCCGGCGACGCGGCTGCTGACCGTGATCATGTCGGAGGTCACGCGCGCGTCGTACTCGTAGACGTGGGTCAGGCGCTGGTGGACCTCCATCGCGCCGAAGACGATCGCGATCAGGGCGACGGCGGCCACGATCAGGTTGCGCGGCCGGAGCAGGCCGCTGCGCCGGCGCGTGCTCGGCGGCGCCGGCGGCGGGCCGGTGGGCCTGTCCTCCGCCCCGTCGCTTCTGTCCACCACACGCGGCGCGGTCGCCTGATTGGCCATCTTGGACGCTTCCTCGGTCAGCCGGTCTGACGCCGGCGCTGCTCGGCGGCCGTGCCCGCCGTCAGACGCTGCTTCGCACGGTCGAATACGGTCAGGCAGGTCTGGATCTCCGCCGGTTCGACGTCGGCCAGGACCTCCCGGCGGAGCTGGCGCGCCACGGCCTCGACCTGCGCCAGCACCGGCCGGGCCCGCTCGGTGAGATGCACCGTCTTCACCCGCCGGTCGGTGGGGCAGTCGCGGCGCTCGATCAGCCCGTCCGCCTCGAGCAGGTCGAGCTGGCGGGCCAGCGTCGAGCCCCGGATGCGGGCCCGCTCGGCCAGCACGTTCTGGGTGAGCGGCGGCCCCGGCTTGGCGAGATGGAGCAGGGCGATGCCGCGCGCCTGGCTGAGCCCGAGCGGCCGCAGACGCTGGTCGAGCTCCGTGCGCCAGAGGCGCGCAAGCTCGCCCAGCCGATAGCCGAAGTTGTAGGCCGAATCGTTCATCGCCCCCCGCAACGCTCCGCACCCTATGTTAGGCCCCTAACGATTAGGTCGCCAACAGGTCGATGACACGCGTATTGCAGGGCCGTCATGCGGCCGTCGTTCCCCTGTATTCGTTGACAGCAGCCGCGGAGCCGCGGATATTTCCGCTTTTCCGCCTATTCCGTGGCGGAAAGGAAGCTACGGCGAATGAACTGAGAGGAATACCGTCGTGATCCCCGCTCTGATGCCCACCTACGGCGAACGGACAATTGCTTTCGAGCGGGGCGAGGGGCTGTACCTCTTCGACACGGAAGGGCGACGTTATCTCGATTTCGGCGCCGGCATCGCCGTGGTGGCCCTGGGGCACGCCCACCCGCATCTGGTGAAGGCCCTGCAGGAGCAGGCCGCCAAGCTCTGGCACTGCTCCAACCTGTACCGGATCCCCGGGCAGGAGAAGGCCGGCGAGCGGCTGGTCGCCAATACGTTCGCGGACACCGTCTTCTTCTGCAACTCGGGCGCCGAGGCGATCGAGTGCGGCATCAAGATGGTGCGCAAGCACTACGACCATGTCGGCCAGCCCGAGCGCTACCGCGTCATGACCATCGAGGGCGCGTTCCACGGCCGGACGCTCGCCACCCTCTCCGCCGGCAAGCAGGAGAAAGTGATCAAGGGCTTCGAGCCGCTGGTCGAGGGCTTCGACCAGGTGCCGTTCGGCAACCTGAACGCGCTGAAGGGCGCGATCACCGCCGAGACCGGCGCCATCCTGCTCGAGCCGGTGCAGGGCGAGAGCGGCGTGAAGCCGATGGACCTGGACTATATCCGGGCCGTCCGCGACGTCTGCGACGAGTTCGGCCTGCTGATGTTCCTGGACGAGATCCAGTGCGGCATGGGGCGTACGGGGAAGCTGTTCGCGCACGAATGGGCGGGCGTGAAGCCGGACATCGTCGCGTCGGCCAAGGGCCTCGGCGGCGGCTTCCCGGTCGGCGCCTGCCTCGCCACGGAGAAGGCGGCGGCCGGCATGATCGCCGGCAGCCACGGCTCGACCTTCGGCGGCAATCCGCTGGCGGTGGCGGCGATCAACGCCGTCCTCGACGTCATGCTGCAGGACGGCTTTCTGCCGCAGGTCGAGAAGATGGGCAAGCTGCTGCGCGACAAGCTGGAGACGGTGGCGGCGCGCCACCCGAAGGTGCTGGCCGGCGTGCGCGGTGCCGGCCTCATGTTGGGACTGCGCTGCGTGGTGCCGAACGGCGACGTGGTCGCCGCGCTCCAGAGGAACGGCATGCTGACGGTGCCGGCCGGCGACAACATCGTGCGCCTGCTGCCGCCGCTCGTGCTCGAGCCCCAGCATGTGGAGGAGGCCATCGGCATCCTCGACCGGACATGCATGGAACTGGCGGCGGCATGAGCGGCGTCCGGCACTTCCTCGATCTCGACCAACTCGACAGCGCTACGCTCCGCGGCATCCTCGAACTCGGCACCGCCTACAAGGCGGGCGGTGCCGATCCGGCGAAGCCGCTGGCGGGCAAGACGCTGGCGATGATCTTCGAGCGTCCGTCGACGCGCACGCGCGTCTCCTTCGAGGTCGGCATGCGCCAGCTCGGCGGCGACGTCGTGGTGCTGTCCGACACGGAGATGCAGTCGAAGCGCGGCGAGACGATGGCCGACACGGCCCGCGTTCTGTCGCGCTACGTCGACGCGATCATGATCCGCTCGACCAGCCACGAGCGGCTGCGCGAACTGGCGGAGCATGCGACCGTGCCGGTCATCAACGGCCTGACCGACCGCTCGCATCCGTGCCAGCTGATGGCCGACGTGATGACCTTCGAGGAGCATCGCGGGTCGATCGCGGGCAAGGTCGTGGCGTGGAGCGGCGACGGCAACAACGTCGCCACCTCCTGGATCCACGCGGCCGCCCGATTCGACTTCGAACTGCGCATCGGCTGCCCGGACCAGCTCCAGCCGCCCGCGGCGGCGCTGGAATGGGCGGCGCGCAACGGCGCGCGGGTGCGCGTGACGGGCGACGCCCGCGAGGCCGTGGCGGGGGCGGACTGCGTCGTCACCGACGTCTGGGTCTCGATGAACAGCAACGGCGCCGAGAAGCGCCACAACCTGCTGGCGCCCTATCGCGTCGACCAGGAGCTGATGACGCTGGCGCGGTCGGACGCGATCTTCATGCACTGCCTGCCGGTGCATCGCGGCGAGGAGGTCACCGGCGAGGTGATCGACGGGCCGCAGTCGGTCGTCTGGGACGAGGCCGAGAACCGGTTGCACGCCCAGAAGGGCATCCTGACCTGGTGCCTGAGCTGAGGACGGCGGCCCGATAGGCGGACCGACGGTGGATCGATCGCGACGGGAGCTGCTTCAGCTCCCGTTTCGCTTCGTGCTGTACATGGCGCGGTCGGCGGCGGCGAGCGTCTCGGCCAGGCCTTCCAGCCCGTGGAACGTGTAGCAGCCGGCCGCGACGGAGACCGGGATCTCCGTGCCCTGCCAGCGGGCGGCGGTCGAGCCGATGGCCGCCGACAGCGTCTGCATCTTCACATGGGCGACGGCCATGTCGGCGCGCGTCAGCACGATGCCGAACTCGTCGCCGCCGAGCCGCCCGACCACGTCCGACTTGCGCACGTTCCGGGTCAGCACGTCGGCGACCACGGCGAGGACGGCATCGCCGGCGGCATGGCCGTGCGAGTCGTTGATGTGCTTGAGATTGTTGACGTCGAGATAGAGGACGCTGCCCGGCTGGCGGTAGCGGGCGGCGGCGGCCATCGCGCGGGCGAGCTCACGCACGAAGGCGCGGCGATTGACCACCGGCAGCAGCGGATCCTCGTCGGATAGGCGCCGCAGCTCGGCGGCCTGGGCCTGTACCTCGTCGAGTTCGTGGCGCAGCCGATGCACTTCCTCGACCAGGGCACCGATGGCGGCGCGCACGCGCGGCGTCAGTTCGTTCTGCGGGATGCCGAGGAAGGGCGTGACGTTGGTGAGGTCGGGCGATCGTTCGGGGGGCGGTTCCGGGGAGAGGCGGTGGACGGCCGTTCCGCTTGGCGCATCGACGAGACTAGCAGCAATCTTCATGGCCGGATCCCCACCCTGCAGAGCCTGAGACAGCGCTCTTCCGTTCCTGCGTAAAGCGATAGCGGCCCCAGGGTTAACGCTGCGTAAACGGCCGCGCCGGCCGGGCGGGCGCGGTTGCGCTTGTGCACGGGGCCGGGGCTCATATATTCCCCGGCTTCCGGACCGATAAACCAGGGGTGGGCCAAAGGTGGCCGTCGTCGGGATCATCATGGGCAGCCAGTCGGATTGGGGCACGATGCGCCGGGCCGCCGAGACGCTGGACGACCTCGGGGTCGCCTACGAAACGCGGATCGTATCCGCCCACCGCACGCCCGATCGGCTCGTCGCCTACGCCAAGAGCGCCCGCGAGCGGGGCCTGAAGGTGATCGTCGCCGGCGCTGGCGGCGCGGCGCACCTGCCGGGCATGGTGGCCGCCATGACGGCGCTGCCGGTCTTCGGCGTTCCCGTGCAGAGCCGGGCCCTGAGCGGCCTCGACAGCCTGCTCTCGATCGTCCAGATGCCGGCGGGCGTCCCCGTGGGGACCCTGGCCATCGGCGAGGCGGGGGCGGTGAACGCCGGGCTGCTGGCGGCGTCGGTCGTGGCGCTGGGCGATCCCGTCGTCGCTGCGGCACTCGACCGCTGGCGCGCCGAGCGGACGGCCGCCGTCGCCGAAGTACCGGTGGACCAGCCTTGAGCGGCGGCGACCCGCGCGTGATCGCGCCGGGATCGACGATCGGGATCCTGGGCGCCGGTCAGCTCGGCCGGATGACGGCGACGGCAGCGGCGGCGCTGGGCTATCGCTGTCACGTCTACGCACCCGACGAGGACATGCCGGCGGCGCACGTCAGCGCGACGGCGACTCGCGCCCGCTACGACGATCTCGCCGCGCTGGAGCGCTTCGCGCGCGCCGTCGACGTGGTCACGTTCGAATTCGAGAACGTGCCGTTCGAATCGGTGCGGCTCCTCGCCGAGCATGTCCCGGTGCGGCCGGGCTGGGAGGCGCTGCGCGTCAGCCAGGATCGCGTGGTCGAGAAGGATTTCGTGCGCGGGCTGGGCATCGGCACGGCCGACTACAGGGCGGTCGCGGGGCCGGCGGAACTGGCCCGGGCGCTGGACGAATTCGGCGGCGGCGGCGTGCTGAAGAGCACGCGGCTCGGCTATGACGGCAAGGGCCAGGTGCGCGTCGGCCCTGGCATGGACGCCGACGAGGCGTGGCGGCGGATGGGCGCCGAGGCGGGAATCCTCGAGGCCTTCGTCGATTTCGACTGCGAGGTCTCGGTGATCGTGGCCCGCGGCCCGACGGGCGAGACGGCCGCCTATGTCCCGGTGCTGAACCGCCACCGCAACCACATCCTGGACGAGACCGTGGCGCCGGCGCCGCTGCCGGAGGCGACGGCCGTGGACGCGGAGACGATCGCCCGGCGGATCGCCGAGGCGCTCGGCCTGATCGGGCTGCTGGCGGTCGAGATGTTCGTCACCCGCGACGGGCGGGTGCTGGTCAACGAGATCGCGCCGCGGCCGCACAATTCCGGCCACTGGACCATCGACGCCTGCGTCACCAGCCAGTTCGAGCAGTTCGTGCGCGCGGTATGCGGGCTGCCGCTGGGCTCGCCGGCGCGGCTGTGCGATGCGGTGATGACCAACCTGATCGGCGACGACGTGGCGGGTTGGCACGACCTGCTGCGGGACCCCGCGGCGAAGCTGCATCTCTACGGCAAGGCCGAGGTGCGGGCGGGCCGGAAGATGGGGCACGTGACGCGGCTGCGGCTCCCGCGGCCGCAATAGCATCGGCCCGATGCGGCGAAACCGAAGCGTGCGGCATTAGCGGGAAGTAAACCAATTCCGGTGGATAAGGGCGGCCCGCACTGAGCGGCATCCCTTATCCGGCTGCAAAGATCCGCCATGCTCGCGATCGTCGGTTTCATTCTGCTCCCGGTCTGCGTGTTCGGGATCTTCATCCTCCACGGCGGCAGCATGGAGCCCATCATCCATGCCGCACCGTTCGAACTGGGGATGATCGGCGGAGCAGCGGTCGCGGCGTTCCTCATCTCGAACGACGGCCACACGATCAAGCACGCCCTGAAGGACCTCAAGAAGGTCGTCTCCGGCTCGAAGTTCAAGAAGCAGGACTATCAGGACCTGCTCTGCCTGCTGTTCTCGCTGGTCAAGCTGGCGCGCGCCAAGGGGCCGAGCGCGGTCGAAGGGCATATCGAGCGGCCGGCCGAGAGCGCGGCCTTCCAGGCCTATCCCCGCATCCTGGCCGACAAGTTGGCCGTGTCGCTGATCTGCGACTACATGCGGATGATGACGATGAACCAGAACGACCCGCATCAGGTCGAGGCGATCCTGGAGGCGGAACTCGAGAAGGTTCACGAGGAGAACATGCACGTCGCCCACGCCTTCCAGGGCATGGCCGACGCCCTGCCGGCGCTGGGCATCGTCGCGGCGGTGCTGGGCATCATCAAGACGATGGGCTCGATCAACGAGCCGCCGTCGGTGCTGGGGGCGATGATCGGCGGCGCCCTCGTCGGCACCTTCCTGGGCGTGTTCCTCGCCTACGGCATCGTCGGCCCGATCGCCGCGCGACTGAACGGGGTCTACCAGGAAGAGGCGATGTTCTACCAGACGATCAAGTCGGTCCTCGTCGCCCACCTGCACAACCAGGCGCCGCAGATCAGCGTCGAGACCGGCCGGAAGGCCCTTCCGAGCGGCGTGATGCCGAGCTTCGCCGACATCGAGACGGCGATGGGACAGGTCAAGGTGCTCTAAGCGGAGCCCTTCCGCCGCGCTGCGCCCGGGGGCCCGCCGAGGCGCCGCTCCTACCCGGTTGAAACCAAATATCCGCACCGCGCGTTAATCCTGTCCTGATGACCCGACAGGGTAATTCGCGCAGTGCGGAGGTCATGTCGAAATGAATAGCCCAGAGCCGGCAAGGACCGGTATCGACGGGCTGGATGAGGTCTTGCGCGGCGGGCTTCCCCAGAAGCGTCTATACATGGTGCAAGGCAGTCCTGGTGCCGGAAAAACAACCATAGGTCTCCAGTTTCTCCTGGCGGGCCGAGCGGCCGGCGAGCCTGTGCTCTTCGTCAGCCTGTCTGAAACCGAAGAGGAACTGAGATCGGGGGCCTCGTCCCACGGCTGGTCCCTCGACGGCATCGACATCCAGGTGCACGCCGTGGCGAACGCGCGGCGCGAGGAGCAGACGGTCTTTCAGGCCGCCGAGGTCGATCTTCCGGAAATGATGTCGGAGATCTTCGAGGGCGTCGACCGCATCCAGCCCGAGCGGGTGGTGATCGACTCCCTGTCGGAATTTCGCCTGCTCGCGGGGTCGGCGCATCGCTATCGCCGCGAGATGATCCGGCTGAAGCAATTCTTCGCCGAGCGCGGCAGTTCCGTCCTCCTGCTCGACGATCGCTCGACGGCGCGGGATGCCGACGGCGGCTTCGAACTCCAGAGCCTGGCGCACGGCGTCATCGAACTGGACGAGGTCGCGCCCGATTTCGGGCCGAGCCGGCGCCGTCTGCGGGTACGCAAGATCCGCGGCGTATCGATGCGCACCGGTTGGCACGACTACACGATCGCGCTGGGCGGGCTGTCGGTCTTTCCGCGACTCGTGGCGGCGGAGTATCGGCGACCGTTCTCGGTCGGCACGATGCATACCGGCTCCGAAGCGCTCGATCAGATGCTGGGCGGCGGCCTCGACCGGGGCAGCAGCACCCTCCTGATCGGGCCTGCCGGAACCGGAAAATCTTCCATCGCCACCCTTTGCGCCCATACGGCGGCGATGCGGGGCGAGCGGGCGGCGCTCTATCTGTTCGACGAGCGTCTGCCCAGCTACTTCGCCAGGGCGGCTGGGCTCGGACTGGACCTGGAACCGCTGGTCGACGCCGGCCTGATCGCCATCCGACAGATCGACCCGACCGAACGGACCCCGGGCCAGTTCGCCTCGGACGTCCGCGACGAGATCGAGAAGCGCGGCGCCGAAGTGGTGGTGATCGACAGCCTGACCGGTTACCTGAACTCGATGGCGCAGGAGCGGAACCTGGTTCTGCAACTGCACGAGCTGCTGAGCTACACGGGACAGCGCGGCGTGGCGTCGCTGCTGGTCTTCAGCCAGCACGGGCTCTTCTCGTCGATGCACGCGTCGGTGGACGTCAGCTACCTCTCCGACAACATCCTACTGCTGCGCCACTACGAGTATCGCGGCGAGGTCCGGCAGACGGTTTCCGTGTTCAAGCGCCGCAGCGGGCCGCACGACCGCAGCCTGCGCGAACTCGCGATGAGTTCCGGGGGCATCGAGATCGGGGCGCCGCTGAGGGATCTTCGGGGCGTCCTCGGCGGCATTCCGGAACTCACCGGTGTCGGAGGCGGCGATCTGATCACGCGCGACTCGGCATGAGCGGCCTCGATGTCATCGTCCTCGGCGGACGTCCGCGCGACGGCATGCTCTTGTGCCGAGTCCTGGGCGAGGCCGGAATCGACACCCGCTCCGCCGAGAGCGTTTCCGACGCCTGCGCGGCCGTAGCCGACGCCGGGGCGCTGCTGATCGCCGAGGAGCGTTTGGACGAGGGGAGCATTCCGCGCCTGCGCTCCGCGCTGGGCCAGCAGCCGCCCTGGTCGGACCTGCCGCTGCTGGTCATGCTGCGCGCCGGCGCCGAGACGGCGGCGCAGCTGCAGCGGACCGAGGCACTCCTGCCCATGGGGAAGCCGGTCCTGCTGGAGCGGCCGCTCCGCATCCCGACCCTGCTGAGTGCCGTGCGATCCGCCCTGGCGGCCCGCGACCGCCAATACGAGATTCGCATGTTCCTCGCCGAGCGCGAGGAACGCGAACGCGAACTCGCGGCGGGCCAGGAGCGCTATCGGCTGGCGGCGCTGGCGACGCGGGAGGCGATTTGGGAGTGGGACATCGCCTCGGGGCGGCTGATCCACGGCCCGGCGATCGGGCATATCTGCGGGACCGAGCCCGATGGGTTCGCGCGGATGGAGCAGTGGCAAGCCTGCATCCACCCCGACGACCGCGATCGGGTCCGGGCGTCCCGCGCCGACGCGATCGCCGAAGCCGGCGATCAATGGCAGGACGAATACCGCGTCGCACGCACGACCGGCGGCTATGCCGACGTGCTCGACCGCGCCTATCTGGTGCGCAGCGACGAGGGGCGGGCGCTCCGCATGATCGGCGCGGTGGCCGATGTGACCGAGCGCAAGCGCGCCGAGGCACACCAGGCACTGCTGTTGGCCGAATTGAACCACCGCGTGCGCAACATCCTGGCCGTGATCACCTCGCTGGCGACGCAATCCATACGACGCAGCAGCGACCTGACGGAGTTCAACCAGGCGTTCGTCGGCCGGCTGCAGGCGCTTTCGCGCGTTCACGGCCTGCTGACCAAGGCGAACTGGACGACGACGACCCTCGATGCCGTGGCGCGCGAAGCCCTGGCGCCGCACGATCCGGCGGACGGCTCCGGCCATGTCCGCATCGGAGGGCCGGCCGCCGCGCTCTCGCCGCGAACGGCCCAGGCGTTCAGCCTGCTGTTTCACGAACTGGGTACGAACGCCGTGAAGTACGGGGCACTGTCGCAGGACGAGGGGCGGGTCGACCTCGCGTGGCAGATCGCGACGTCCGACGACGGGACGGGCGAGATCACGATCGTCTGGAGCGAACACGGCGGCCCGCCGGTGACGCAGCCCGGGCGTCGCGGGTTCGGCAGCCTGCTGATTGAGCAGACGGTCCGGTTCGAGCTCAAGGGCAGGTGCACGGTCCGATACGACCCCGACGGTTTGCGCTGCCGTATCGAACTGCCGTGGCCGCAGGCGGACTGAGCGGCCGCAGCCGGTCAGGCCGCCGATGACCCTGCGATCCACCGTTCGGCCGGCCGCCGACGGCCGGCCGGACAGACGGCGCGTCAGTCGCGGATGACGGCCATGGGCGAGAGCAGTGCCGCCACGCTCGGCGCGCCCTCCAGGCCCTGGACGGCGGCCACGGTCGCCTGGGCGGCGGTCGATCCGACGAGCGGGTCGGTCAGCGCCCGGAACTTCGTGACCAGCCGGTCCCACTGACCGTCCAGGTCGCGCTTGGCGATGCCGACATCCTCGCGCTCGCGCAGCACCAGGCCGCCGGCCAGATGGACGATGACCTCGGCCTCGTTGGCGCCGAGACCGTCGACGCCGTCGACCCGCACCTTGTCGCGCATCGCGACGACCGGGGCGACCTGCGTCGCTTCGTCCTCGTAGGAGCCGAGTGCGCCCGTCGCACGGCCGGCGAGCGCCAACCCCACATTGTAGCGGAGGCTGAACTTGCCCTCGAGGCCGGTGGTGGGGGCGGGGATGTTGCACATCTTCAGGCAGCGATGGTCGACGCGGACCTCGACCTTCTCGACCTTGGAGGCGTCGAAGGACGGGTTGGCCGCGACCTTGCGGGACGCCTCGATCGGCGCGTGGGTGCCGTAGCAGGCCGGGTGGTACTTGAAGAGCACGTCCGGCAGGTGCCAGGTCGCGCCGAGACCTTCGAGGCCGGCGGCGGCGTCGAGCCCGTCCGACTGGGTGTCGGCGATGCCCTGGACACACTCCAGCACGTCGGCGCGGCTGGTGAAGCCGCGCGCCGCGAGGCTGGCGGCGAGCAGGCCGTTCTGGGCCGCCTTGCCGGCGTGCAGCGGCTTGCACATGGTGCCGAACATCGACTTGAGGCCGGCAGACTGCGTGGCAGCGATGCCCATGGCGGTCGCCATGCGGTCGGCATCGAAGCCGAGCAGGCGGCCGCAGGCCACTGCGGCGCCGATGGTGCCGAGCGTCGCGGTGGAATGGAAGCCGCGCGCATAGTGGCTCTCGGTCATCATGCGGCCGATGCGCGCTTCGGTCTCGACGCCGGCGGCGAAGGCCTGGATGACGTCGCGGCCGGTGGCGCCGCGGCGTTCGGCCAGCGCCAGCAGCGCCGGCAGCACGGGGGCCGTCGGATGGCCCATGAAGGCGCGCAGCACGTCATCGAAATCGAGGGCATGGCCGGCCGCACCGTTGACGAGGGCGGCTTGGCTCATGCTGGCGCGACGGTCCCAGCCGATGATGCCGGCCTGGGCGTTGCCGCCCTGGTCCTCGACCTCCTCGACCAGCATGCCGACCAGCGGATCGTGCGATCCGGCGAGCGTGACGCCCAGCCAGTCGAGGATGCAATGCTTCGCCACCGCGAGGGCGGGCGCGGGCAGGTCCTCGTAGCGCAGCGATGCGGCGAACGCGGCGAGGGCACGGGTCGGCGCCTCGACGGCCGACTGCTGTTCCTGTCTGGCTTCCATGGCTTCCTCCGATCCTGCGGCTTATTGTACGGACTTTGCCACGGGGCGCGCGCGCGGTCGAGGACCGTGCCGCGCGGGCGCACGCCCGACAGGAAGCGTCAGAAGCGCGTGGACAGCCAGATGGCGAGGCGCGAGCCGGCCTTGATGCCGGCGGAGAGCAGTTCGTAGCCGGGAGCCTGGTCGGCCTCGTGCGCGAGGCCGATGTCGCGATGCTCCAGCTCCTCGCGGCGGAAATCTTCCAACTCGGCGCGGAGGTCCGCCTCGTCTTCGCCGAGGCGGGCGATCTGATCGGCATAATGCTCGTCGATCGCCTCCTCGACCGCGACGGTGCAGGCCATCGCCGCGCGCTCGCCCATCAGCGCCGTGGCGGCGCCGAGCGCGAAGCCGGCGACGTGCCAGATCGGCTGGAGCACCGTTGGGCGGACCCGGCGCGTGACGATGTGGCGCTCGAAGGCCGCGCGGTGGCGGCGTTCCTGCTCCGCCATGTGTCGGAGGACGGTGCCGTGCCGCCCCTCGCCGAGCACGGCGATCTGCCCCTCGTAGATACGCACCGCGCCGTATTCGCCGGCATGGTCGACGCGCAGGATCCGCTCGATCGTCTGGCGCGGCGTCGGGTCGCCGGGCAGTCTGTCCTCGCCGGTTACCGCCGGCCGGCGCGGACCCTTCGGTTCGTCCTCCGGTATGGTGCCTGTCGGCATGTCGCTGCTCATCTTCCGCCCGTTGGCTTCGAAAGCGCCGAGGCGAACGATAGGGCGGCGAGGCCGAGGGACAACAGGAAATTCCAGCCGGCCATCGAGATGCCGAAGAGCGACCAGGCGATCTCGTCGCAGCGCACGACGGGCTGCTGCAGGAGGGCGGCGCGCAGCTCCTCGACCGTGCGGGCCTGGGGCAGGTTGCCGCCGCAGGATTGCAGCCCCTGCCACCAGTGCTGCTCCACCCCGACATGGAAGGCGGCCACGGCCGCACCCGCCAGGAAGACGAGGCCGGCCAGCGCGAGCAGGGCGCGGCGGGCCGCTCGCCTCACCGCGGCGGCGGCCAGGCCCAGCACGATGGTCGCGACATAGGGCCAGCGCTGCCAGATGCAGAGCTCGCAGGGGCTGAGGCCGCCGACATACTGGGAGGCGAGGGCGGATCCGAGGATGACCGCGCTGGCGAGGGCCAGGACGAGCGGGGCGAGGCGACCGTTCAGCATGGATGGCATCCCGCTAGAGGACGAGGCGCAGGACCACGAAACCGCCGACCAGCAGAACGAAGAAGGCCGTGGTGAGCAGCGCCAGATTGCCCTCGATGAACCGGCGCAGCGGCGGGCCGAACTGCCACAGCAGCGCCGCCACCAGGAAGAAGCGGGCGCCGCGGGAGACGAGCGACGCGATCCCGAACTCGGTCAGGTCGAGGCCGGTCACGCCGCTGGCGATCGTGATGACCTTGTAGGGGAAGGGCGTGAAGCCGGCGCCGCCGACGATCCAGATGCCCCACTCGTTGTAGAGGGCGGCGAACTCCCGGAACTTCTCGGTGTAGCCGTAGAAGTCGAGGATCGGCCGACCCAGCCCTTCGAAGAAGACCGAGCCGATGGCGTAGCCGGCGAAGCCGCCGAGGACCGACGCCGCCGTCGCCACCCCGGCGATGATCCAGGCCCGGTCGCGCGCCGCGAGCACCATCGGAATGAGCAGGACGTCCGGCGGGATCGGGAAGACCGAACTTTCGATGAAGGAAACGAGCGCCAGCGCGAGCAGAGCGTGGCGATGTGCCGACAACGCGATGGTGCGGTCGTAGAGCTTCTGCAGCACGCGGGACGAGCCTCCGGAGGGAAGGCCCATGTAACAACCGGCACTGCCGGCGGCAAGCGAGCCGGCCATGCGCATCGGGAGGAAGCTAGAAGGTGAACGAGACCGAAAGCGAACCGAAGGTGTCGGTTTTCTCCTGATCGTCATACTCCTTCGTGCGGAGCACGTGGGTGTAGGCGATGCGGATGCCGTCGATCACAATCGCGACGCCGGCCTGAAGGTCGGCGACGAAGGTCTTGCGGTCGACGCTGGGCCCGTCCTCGAAGCTGTTGCCGTCGAGGAAGATGTTGCGGGCGACGGCACGGCCCTCGGCGCCGAGAAAGACGTACCACGCGGTCCCGGACCGGGCATCGACGAAGCCGCTCCCGGCGACGCCGGGGCGCACCCGCGGCGGGCCGTAGTCGACGTCGAGGCCCTGTCCGATGCGGATCGTGCCGCCGGCGGCACCGTAGGTGAGGACGTTGCCGAGTGCCACGCCAGCGTGCGGCGCCAGGTCGAGGTCGAGGCCGCCGATGGCATCAGGCAGGATGTTCCGCCAGACCCGGTCGTAGGACAGGATCAGTCCAGGCTCGTCGTTGAGCTGATGGTCCCAGCCCTCGGGAACGCGCGCGCCGGTGAGCTCGTGCACCGCCTTCTGCGTCTGTTCGGCGAGGGAGGACGGCCCGACAATGCCTGCCGTCACCTCCAGCCGGTCGAGCGCGTCGCCATGGTCGGCGAGCACGCCGGCCGAGGCGTAGAGCCAGCCGGCATAGGGCCGGTCGGTCGGCAGCGGATCCGAGCGGAAGCGGTTCAGCGGCGTGAAGATGCTCTGGCCGAGTGCGAGTTCGCCCCGCACCTCCGGCGCAGCGCCGGGCAGCGCCTTGCCGATCCGGTCCGCCCAGTCGGGTACGCCGCCGGCCGGAGTCGTCCAGGAGAAGCGCACGCCGTTGGTGTAGTGGCGGTCGGTGCCGGCGATCTCGTCGTTCTCGATCAGGGCGCCGAAGGTGCCGACCTCGCCACCGACCTTGCCACCGGGCGCGTGGCCACAGGCCGTCAATAGCACGGCGCAGGCAACGGCCGCCGTGCCGCGCCGCCGGCAGCTGCGCTGATGATCCCCCCTCCACATGCGGTCACTCTAGCAGGCGCCGGGCGTCCGGCAAGCGGGATGCCGCAAGCCGGGGCCGCGGCATATCCTCGCGCAGATCGGCCGGGCGGGGGTGCGTATCGGGGCGCCGCCGGCCTGGGCTATGCTGGCCCGAGCGAGAGGTTCAGGAGGGGTCCCCCCATGCGTGGAGTCGTGTTCAAGGGTGATCGGCAGGTCGAGGTCATGGACTTTCCGGACCCGACGCCGGGCCCGCGCGAGGTCGTGCTGGCGATCAAGGCGTCGGGCATGTGCGGGACGGACCTGAAATACTACCGCCCGCCGCTGGGGGGATATGCCGGGGCCACGGCGAAGCGCGCCGACGGCCCGATCATCGCCGGGCACGAGCCCTGCGGCGTGGTGGTGGCGGTCGGCAGCGGCGTCACCGAGCGCGAGGCGCGCATCGGCGACCGCGTCATGGACCACCATTACGAAGGCTGCGGCGGCTGCAAGCACTGCCGCGCCGGCTGGGCGCAGATGTGCCTGGACGGGACGATCGTCTACGGCTCGGGCGGGCACGGCGCGCACGCCGACTATATGAAGGTCGCGGTGTCGACGCTGGTGCCGCTGCCCGAGGAACTGTCGTTCGAGGTGGGGGCCGCGATCTCCTGCGGCACCGGCACGGCCTTTGGCGCGCTGCAGCGGCTCGACCTGCGCGGCGACCAGACGATCGCAATCTTCGGCCAGGGGCCGGTCGGCCTGTCGGCGACGCAGCTCGCGGTTGCCATGGGCGCGCGCGTGATCGCGCTCGACATCTCGGCCGAGCGGCTGGCGATGGCGAAGACGTTCGGCGCCGACGTGACGATCGATCCGGGCAAGGACGACGCCGTGGCGGCGATCCGCGAGCTGACGCACGGCGAGGGTGCGCACAAGACGCTCGACTGTTCCTCTTCGGCCGAAGCGCGCGCGGCGGCGGTGCGCGCCACGCGCTCCTGGGGGACGGCCTGCTATGTCGGCGAGGGTGGGCAGGTGACGCTCGACGTCAGCCCCGACCTGCTGCGCCGGCAGATCACGCTGATCGGGTCCTGGACCTTCTCCAACGTCGGCCAGGCCGAATGCGCGCGCTTCGTCGCCGACCGCAAGATACCGGTCGAGAAGCTGTTCACCGATCGCTGGAACCTGGACCAGGCCGACGAGGCCTATCGGCGCTTCGACACGCAGACGACGGGCAAGGGCGTCTTCCTGTTCTGAGCGGTCCGGTGACGACCCCTACGACGCCCCCTGCAGGCGAACCGAGCGGCCGCAGCATCCTGCCGGCGGCCCTGGCGGGCCTGTCGGCGACGCTGATCGGCAACGGCATCGCGCGCTTCGCCTACACGCCGCTGATCCCGGCGCTGATCGCCGCGGGGTGGTTTGCGCCGGCCGAGGCGGTCTATCTGGCGGCGGCGAACCTCGCGGGCTACCTGCTGGGCGCACTCGGCGCGCGGCGGGCCGCGATGGCGGTGGGCGGCACGCGCGCCATGCAGTGGGCGATGCTGGCGACGGTGGCCAGCCTCGCCGCCTGCGCCTGGCCGCTGGGGTTCGGCTGGTACCTGTTCTGGCGGCTGCTGGCCGGCGTCACCGGCGGCGTCCTCATGGTGCTGGCGGCGCCGACCGTGCTGGCCGGGGTGCCGCCGGCGCTGCGCGGCCGGACGACCGGCATCGTCTTCACCGGCGTCGGCACCGGCATCGCCGCGGCGGGCACCATCGTGCCGATGCTCGCGCGCCAGGGGCTGACGGTCGTGTGGCTGGCGCTGGCGCTGGTCGCCGCACTGCTGACGCTCTATGCGTGGCGCGCGCTGCCGCGCGACGTGCCGCCGCCGGCCGGACAGGCACCGGCCGGGGCGCGGGTCGGCCTGCCGCTGGCGCTGCTGCTCGCCTCCTACGGCCTCGATGCCGCGGGCTTCGTGCCGCACACCGTGTTCTGGGTGGACTATATCGCGCGCGGTCTCGGCCAGGGGTTGGAGGTGGGCGGCGGCTACTGGATCCTGTTCGGCTTCGGCGCAGCCGTCGGGCCGTTCCTGATGGGGCTGCTCGCCGAGCGCATCGGCTTCGGGCGGAGCTACATCCTGGCCATGGCGGTGAAGGGCGGCGGCGTGGCGTTACCGCTGGTGTCGACGTCGGCGGTGGCGCTTTCGGCGTCGTCGCTGATCGTCGGCGCGCTGATCTCCGGAACGACGACGCTGTGCTCGGGGTGGGTGCTGGAGCGGGTCGGCGTCGCGCATCACCGGCAGGTCTGGGGCTGGATGACGAGCGCCTTCGCCGTCACCCAGGCGGGCGGTGCCTATGGCTGCTCGCTGCTGTTCGCCGCGACGCACTCCTATACGCTTCTGTTCGTGCTGGGCACGGCGGCGCTGGCGGCCGGTGCGCTCCTGGCGGCCTTCTCGTCGCCGGGGCGATACGCCGCCAGCGACGACCCGGCATAGGAGCCCGGCCATATCGAAAGCCCTGATCGTCGCCCTGACGGCGATGTTCCTCCAGCAGGCCTGCGCCACGATGGGCCGGGCGACGGTGCCGATCATCGCGCCCGCCATCGTCGGCGACCTGGGCGTCGACCCGGCCTTCGTCGGCCTGTTCGTCGGCACGGCGGCGGTCGCCGGGCTGCTGACGACGCTGGGCTGCAGCGGCTTCATCCTGCGCTACGGCGCGATCCGGATGACGCAGGTCGGCATGACGGCGCTGGCCCTGGGGCTGGCGGCGGCGGCCAGCGGGCTGCTGCCGCTGTTCGCCGTCGGGGCGCTGGCCGTGGGACTGGGCTCCGCGGTCTCGACCCCGTCCAGTTCGCACCTGCTCGTCCGCTACGCGACGCCGCGCCAGGGGCCGCTCGTCTTCTCGATCAAGCAGACCGGCGTGCCGCTGGGCCTGATGCTGTCGGGGGTGCTGGCGCCGTTCCTGGTGGTCGTCGTCGGCTGGCAGGGCAGCCTGCTGGCGATGGCGGCGATCTGCCTCGCGGTCGGCGTCCCGATGCAGGCGCTGCGCGCCCGCTACGACGACGACCGCAACCCGGCGCAGCCGCTGTCGCTGCTCGACGTCAGGACGACGGTGCGCGACGTGCTGGCCCGGCCGGACCTGCGGATGCTGGGCATGGCGGCGTTCAGCTTCGTCGGATTGCAGTCGGTGTTCTCGGCCTTCCTGGTGCTCTACCTCGTCGAGGGCCTGGGCTACGGGCTGGCCGAGGCGGGGACCGTCTTCTCGGTGGCGATGGCGGGTGCGGTGCCCGCCCGCATCATGTGGGGCTGGATCGCCGGGCGGTTCGTCGAGGCGCGCCGCCTGCTGGCGATCCTGGGCGTGCTGATGTGCGGTGCCGCCCTCCTGACGGCGTTCCTGTCGGCGGCGTGGCCGATCGGCGCGGTGATGGCGGTCGCCGTCATGCTGAGCGGCACCGCGGTGAGCTGGCACGGGGTGCTGATCGCCGAGGTCGCGCGCCTCGCGCCGCCGGGCCGCGTCGGCGGCATGACGGGCGGCGTACTGGCGTTCGGCGACGCGGCGGCGCTGGTCCTGCCGTTGGTGTTCAGCGGCCTCCTGGTCGCGACGGGCAGCTATGCGGCCGGCTTCGCGATGGCCGCACTGCCGCCGCTCGCCACGGCGGTGTACCTGACGGTTCGGGGAAAGGCGGCGGCTGACCTGCCGTCGCGCGGTTGCTAGGTTGAGGCGATGAGAGAGATGGATATGGAAGCCGCGGCGGCGATCCGGGCGGAACTGGCGGCGCGGCTCGCGGGGTTCGAGCGCGCGGCCCCACCCCTGCATGCGCTGAAGCCGGCGGCGGTCGCGATCACGGTGACCGTCGAGCCGGAGGGCCTGTCGTTCCTCCTGACGCGCCGGTCGCGCGGGCTGCGCAACCATTCCGGCCAGTGGGCCCTGCCGGGCGGGCGGCAGGACGAGGGCGAGACGGAGATCGAGGCGGCGCTGCGCGAACTCGACGAGGAACTCGGCCTGCGTCTGGATTCGGCCGAGGTGCTCGCGACGCTCGACGACTATCAGACGCGGTCGGGCTATGCGGTCACCCCCATCGTCGTCTGGGGCGGGATATCGCCGGCGCTGACGCCGAACCCGGCGGAGGTCGCGTCGGTCCACCGCATCACGCTGGCGGAACTCGACCAGCCCGGCTCACCCGAGTTCGTCACGATCGCCGAGAGCGACCGCCCGGTGGTGCGCATGCTGATCGGCGGCGACAAGGTGCACGCGCCGACCGCCGCCATGCTCTACCAGTTCCGCGAGGCGGCGATGCGCGGGCGGACGGTGCGCGTCGCGGAACTGGAGCAGCCGGTGTGGGCCTGGCGGTGAACGCCGCCCGTAACGCGGTCGGGGCCGCCGGGGTCAATGCCCGGCGGGAAGCTCGGCCAGCTCGATCAGGATGTTGCCGGTCGATTCGGGGTTGAGGAAAGCGATTCGGCTGCCGCCGTGGCCGTTGCGCGGCGTCTCGTCGATCAGCTTGACGCCCTTCTCCTTCAGCTCGGCGATGGCGCCGTCGATGTCCTCGACCTCAAAGCAGAGGTGATAGAGGCTCTGGCCCTTCTCGCTCATCCACTTCGCGACACCGGATTCCGGGCCGGCCGCCTGCAGCAGTTCGATATAGGTCTCGCCGACCGGGAACATGGCGAGCTTCGTCGCGCCGATCTGCTCCTCGTATTCCATCTCCAGCCCGAGCGTGTGCTGGAGCATGCGCATGGACTCCTGCATGTCGTCGACGGCGATGGCGATGTGTTCGACGCGCTTGATCTTCATCTGGCTGCACTCCGGCTGCATGGGCGGGGATCACGTTACCGTTACGGAACGGCGGCGACAATCTGGCCCCCGGAGTGATCCACGTTACACGTGCCGCGTGAAGTATCCCGGTACATGAAAAAGTAATGGCGCGGGCGACGATTTGGGGATTAACCTTGATCTAGTAGCCGGCGCGCACGGCGGGAGACGCACATGACGTGCGGAGGACCCGGTACCCCACTCGCGGGGAGCGAGCGTATCGTGACGAAGGGGCAGCGGTCCGGGCGTGGACCGCTCCGCTCCCTGCAATCGAAGGTCTGGCATCGGCCGGCCTCGCGCCGAATCCCGACCCTTGGAAAGAGCTCCTCGCGCTCCGCGGCGGGGCACCAAGGCGGCTTTTTTCAGATCGGTCCTTTTCCTGCGGCGGGTTTTCTCTTCGAGGAGACTGAGTCCATGCCTGTCAAGCCGACCTACCCCGGTGTTTACATCGAGGAAATCCCGAGCGGCGTGCGCACGATTACCGGCGTCGCAACGTCCATCGCCGCCTTCGTCGGCAACTTCCCGAAGGGATTGCAGAACGAGGCCGTGCACATCTTCAGTATGGCGGATTTCGAGCGCGCCTATGGCGGGATCGACCGCGACAGTCCCGCCAGCTACGCCATCCAGCAGTTCTTCCTGAACGGCGGCGGCGAAGCGCACGTGATCCGCGTCGCGCACGACGGATCGGGCGGCGGCACCGCGGCGGCGGCGGCCAGCGTCGTGCTGACATCGCAGCCCGCGGGTGCCGGCGATCAGATCGTCCGGGTGCGCGCCGGCCGCCGGATCCGCGGCGCCAGTGCCGCCGATCCGGGCGCATGGGGCAACTTCCTGCGCGTCGAGGTCGACTACGACACGACCAATCCGGCCGCACTCTTCAACCTGACGGTCTCGGAGGTGCGCGTCGAGGGTGACCGGACGTCGGTCCTCCAGACGGAAACCTTCCGCAACCTGACGATGGCACCGAACACGCCGAACAACGCCGTCGAGGTGGTGAACCAGGGGTCCGGGCTGGTGCAGCTCGACCGGGCGGGCCTCACCGCGCTGCCGGCGCCGTTCGTCGACACGTTCCGGCCGGCGGCGACGGGTACGCTGGGCGGCGCGCTGCCGACGCCCGTGGCCATTCCGGCCGATCTGGCCGCGTTCAACGTCACCGTCACCGGCGTGCCCACCGTCAACGGCGCGCTGCAGTATGGCGGCGCGGCGCCGACGACCTATGCGGGCCTGCGCGCTTTCGTCGAGCAGGCGATCCGCCGGGCGGCGGCCGACGCCTCGGTGCCCGACGCACAGAAGCCGCTGCTCGCCGGTGCGACGGTCCAGCTCCTGGGTGCGGGCACGGCGGCCAACCCCCACCGCTTCGTCGTACGGACGGGCAGGGCGGCACGGCCTTTCGCCCCCGCCACGACCATCACCTTCGCCGGTGCGGGCGCCACGGGCGTGCGGCTGGCCGGCGCCACCGCGGTGCCGAACGTGCAGCAGTATCCGGCCGTCGGCGGCGCCGACGGGACGCTGCCGCTGCCCGCCGGTGTCATCCAGGGCACGCGCGCCGCCAAGACCGGGATCTTCGCGCTGGAGGATGTCGATCTGTTCAACATCCTCTGCATTCCGGAAGCGGCCGACATGACGAACGCCGGCGACATGCGGGCGATCTACAGCCAAGCTGAGGCCTATTGCGAGGAACGGCGGGCGATGGTGATCGTCGACATACCCGCGACGGTGGCGACGCTCGACCAGATGCAGACCTGGCTCAGCGACAACGAATCGCTCCGGCATCCGAACGCGGCGGTGTATTTCCCGCGCACGCTCATTCCCGACGCGGCCAACCAGAACAGGCCGCGCAGCCTCGCCGCGTGCGGCACGATCGCCGGCCTGTGGGCCCGCACCGACGCGCAGCGCGGGGTGTGGAAGGCGCCCGCCGGCACCGATGCGCGGCTGCGCAACGTGCAGAGCCTGGCATACCTGTTGACCGACATGGAGAACGGCGTCCTCAACCAGGTCGGCGTGAACTGCCTGCGCACCTTCCCGGTCTACAGCAGCATCTGCTGGGGCGCGCGCACCCTGGAGGGGGCCGACCTGATCGCGTCGGACTGGAAATACATCCCGGTGCGGCGCACGACCCTGTTCATCGAGGAGTCGCTCTATCGCGGCACGAAATGGGCGGTGTTCGAGCCGAACGACGAACCGCTCTGGGCACAGATCAGGCTGAACCTGGGCGCCTTCATGCAGGATCTCTTCCGCAAGGGCGCCTTCCAGGGGTCCAGCCCGCGCGACGCCTATTTCGTGAAGTGCGACGGCGAGACGACGACGCAGAACGACATCAACAACGGCATTGTCAACATCGAGGTGGGCTTCGCGCCGCTCAAGCCGGCCGAGTTCGTGATCATCAAGATCCGGCAGATCGCCGGCCAGATCGAGACGTGAGGAGGTCGGGATCATGGCCCAGTTCACCGTCAACACGCGCCGCTTCGACCCTTACAAGAACTTCAAGTTCCGCCTGAAATGGGACGGCCGCTACATCGCGGGCATCAGCAAGGTTTCCTCGCTGAAGCGCTCGACCGAGGTGGTCGAGCACCGCGAGGGCGGCGACCCGTCCACCGGCCGCAAGTCGCCGGGACGGACGAAGTACGAGCCGATCACCCTGGAGCGCGGCGTCACCCACGACATCGATTTCGAGCAGTGGGCGAATAAGGTGTGGAACTTCGGCGCCGGCGGCGGTTCCGAGGTCTCGCTCGCCGACTTCCGCAAGGACCTGATCCTCGACGTGTTCAACGAGGCCGGCCAGAAGGTGCTGGCGTACCAGATCTACCGCTGCTGGGTATCGGAGTATCAGGCCCTGCCCGACATGGACGCCAATGCCAACGCCGTCGCGATCCAGACGCTGAAGCTGGAGAACGAGGGCTGGGAGCGCGACCTGTCGGTGACCGAGCCGAGCGAGCCGAGCTTCAACAACCCCGAATAGGCGCGCCATGACCGTCTGGTCGAGCGTTCCTCTCCCGCACGGGCTGTGGCGGGACGGCGTGCGGCACGGCGACGCCGCACTCCGTCCGGTCACCGGCGCCGACGAACTCTTCCTCCTGGAGGAGGCGGCGGTCCTGTCGAAGGCGGCGCGCGTCACCGGGCTGCTGGCGCGCTGCGTCGGCCGGATCGGCGACATCGCCGACCCGTCCCCGGCGGATGTCCGCGCCCTCAGCGTCGGCGACCGCGAGGCGCTGCTGCTGCACCTGCGGCGGGTATCGTTCGGGTCGCGGATCGACTGCGTCGCGAACTGCCCGGCCGACGGGTGCGGCGAGCCGATGGACCTGAGCTTCGAGGTGGCCGACCTGCTGGTGCCCTCGGTGCAGGAGCAGGCGGTGCAGGAGCAGGCGGGCGGGCAGGTCGGGGAAACGGCGGTGGCGGAGGTGGCGCAGGCCGGGGCCGACTGGCGCGTCGCCTACCGTGCGCCGGCGGGTGCCGACCAGGAGGCGGTCGCGGCACTCGCCCGCACCGACCCCGCGGCGGCGGCCCGCACGCTGCTCGACCGCTGCGTGGTGTCGGTCGCAGATGCGCAGGGCGTGCCGGTACCGCGCGACACGGCGCTGCCGGCGCTGGAGCGGCTGCTGCCGGAGCTGATGAGCCGCCGCGACCCGCAGGCCGAGATTCGCCTGTCGCTCGACTGCCCCGCCTGCGGCCACTGGTTCGAGATCCTGTTCGACACGGCGGACTTTCTCGTCGCGGAACTGGCCGCGCGCGGCCGGTCGATCTTCGACGAGGTGCACCTGATCGCGCGGCACTATCACTGGGCCGAGGCGGAGATCCTGTCGCTGTCGGCCGGGCGGCGGCGGCGCTACCTGTCGCTGATCTTCGGCGATCTCTCGGCGGAGGGCAGGGCATGAGCGACTTCCTGCTGAACGTCGCCCGCCGCGCCGCCGGCGTTGCGCCCGTCGCGGCTTCGATCAAGCCGGCGGCGGCGCCTGCGCTCGACGCGTGGGCGGGGCCGGATGCGTTGGAGGAGGGCGTCGAGGAGACGCCGGCTCCCTTGCCTCCTGCCGAGCCGGCCGGCGAGACGGTGCCGCCGAGCCCGCCGCAGCGGGTCGCGGAGACGCCGGTGCGAGGGTCGGCGGAGGCGGTGCCGGTCGTGCCGCGCCCGAACACGGCGGCCGAGCCTGCGGGTCTGGAGCGATCCGTTCGCGTCGAACACGTGCATGTGGAGACACCGCGTGCCGTCGAGGGCGCGGCGACGGGCGCGGTGGCCGGGGGCGCGGGCGTCTCGCCCGCAGTGCGTCCGGCGGTGCGGGCGGGC
>Ga0209643_1000810_pt1 | contig 39564 bp, 33 predicted proteins | sample AutmiccBRH37_all_FD_187383 | JGI IMG/M metagenome (GOLD analysis project Ga0209643, IMG submission 187383) | Deep subsurface microbial communities from Mt. Terri, Switzerland - Autotrophic microbial communities BRH/37_all (SPAdes) (version 2) | ecosystem: Environmental > Aquatic > Deep...
CTATTCTAGCATATTCTTCTTTGTCCTTACCCGCTTTTTTTAGTTCGGCACATCCGTCCGCCCTGTCTTTCAAGCTTCTGAATCCATCCGTTCTTCTCTCGTCAGATTGTACAAATATTTCTTTCCCCATATCTTGCAGGCGGTTACGAATTTTTCTTTTGATGCAGACATCGGATATTTCACCAAATCCCTCATAATTTTCTCTCGGTCTGTTTCCGTTTAAAGGATCACCATTGGGGTTGGCATTTTTGACTGAAACGATCAAAGCAAAATCTACCTTATTCATTAAGCTACTCATGTCCATTCTCCTTTTCAGTAATTAAATCTAATTTCTTTTTAGCATTTTCTTGTATTCTCTGGTTTCTCTGATCAATAAAAACTTGTCTCTGACAATAATATCCCAATATATAGCTATCGTTTAACTGTTTTGGACTGGTAAACTCTTCGTAAGGCAACATCGCATTAACTTTTGTCATTAGCTCTGTTAAGCTTGTCCCCTTCGAACCCAGCCTGCTTTGATAAGGTCTAAGCTTATCCGTAATAATTCCCCAGGTTTTATACGGATGCAGTTTAAATTGATGCATTAATCTTTCGGCATTAGTATCCCTTTTTTCACCTGTAGTAAATAAGGCGTATTCCTCAATCTGCTGTGCAATCGCCAATAGCCTGCCAAAGAGATAGCTTCGATCCATTTCAGTTTCATCTAGTGCCATTTTCCATACCTCCTTAAACTTATCAAAACGATATTTTCTTACCAATGCGCACGCTATTGATAAGGCCTTCTGCCACTCCCATTTTTCCATGGAGACTGGATTAGAAACGCGGTTTACTACCGAATTAACTAAGTCATAGGGCAGTTTGGCACCATCAATAATGCAAGGCAATAATCTTTCGACTGTAGACTTTTTTAATTTGTCGCTTATGTTATTGCCATAAGCAGTATAAGCGATATCCTTAGGTGAAGGGGCCCCAACAAATGTAATGTATTTCGATATCGGTTTTCCTTTTTCGTCAAGTCCGGCAGAGACTTTTTTAAAGGTGTGCCGCCAGACACAGGTTTGATGCCAATGCTTAATCCTATTTAGAAAATCCGCTCCGTTGAGCTCTCGGTAATAGGTTATGGATAAGCGTCCAGTAGTTGCCGCATCCAATCCCATGATGGCGATTTCAGCCTTGGTATCCAAGTCGTTGCCGTATCCGGCAATTGCTTTATTCAGCCTTTCCGCAAATTCCTTTTCTGTGGAAACAATCGTATGTTCTTCTTGGCCGAAGATACTGTCCTGCGTATCTTCCAAAATTTCCGGTAACGCTTCATTATTGGTTCCCCAAGCAATGATCGCCTGCTCGCCATTTTTATACCCTTGTTTTTGAATAAGCCAGCGTAAAGCGTTATGCGCCTTCTGGGAAGTTTCATAGCCGACGCTGACCACCTGGGCTTTATCCGTCAAGCGTCCCCGATAAGTAAACCCAGTATCGTCATTGGCCGAAATCAACTTGGCCTTATCACCTGTATGCCTGATCTTAGCAGGATGTTTTTCCGAGCAGGCTACGACCTGTCCTTGGACATAACACAATTCGACCTCGACTTGAAGACCTAAGTAATAGTTAATGTAGCTATCATAAATTTGCGGATCGAGCCACACTGCAGATTCATTCTCACCTGAAATTTCCACCCTGAAACGGATAAAAGCATCACTTTGGTCAATACCGTTAATCTTTACCCCTTTGGCCAGTGTCTGGGCACCAGCCTCATATACCAAGATATTATTGTTAATAAGATCTCGCATCAGTCTTTTCTTTTTTAGATAACTTAAAACCGCTTCAACTTTTTTATGGGTATATGAGGAGGCGCACCAGCCTTCCAGTTGGGTGATATACTCATCGTAAAATTTCTCTGCTTTAATCTTTGCCACATAATTCGCATAATCACCGGCAACATACTGTAATTTATCACAAAGAGGATGAGGTGGAGGTTTTGTTCCACTTCTAGTAGCTGAATCTTCAGTTACAGGAATAATAGTAACACCTTCATTTTTTTCTAAAACTCTTGCCCTTCTAAAATCCCCTTTATCATTAAGAGTGACCTCGATCTGAGCATTTTGGGTAGAATGGGCTATAGGAAGAAGTGGAGTGACGCTCTCGTCTGTTCCTGGAAGCCCTATCTCGCTTCGGCAATTTTCGTAAGTATCATAAAGCTTCTGAATCCAACTCAATGATCTCCCCCTCCTTCTCAAATTCCTTCAAGCCGCTAAAGTTGCCGGGGGCAAAGACCTTCGCCTTCATTTCAGAAAGCTCGCGTCGGATCGAGCATTCCTGTGGTCTTAAAAATTTAATATAGCCGTTGTTCATTTCCGGCCTCCAGAACCTGGCTCTAAGTACATCTTCGCCGGTTTCATCCGGATAATCAAAGCCATGAAACATCAGGCCAAAGGATAGCGATCCATAATTGTCATAAGTGCCCTTGCCCTCGCCGAATTGACAAGGCTCCACATAGGCCTGACATTCCCGAGTTCCCAGAAAGACATCCCGCCGTCCGCCACATTTGATCATTCTATTGGCAATGATATAATGCTTATTTTCATTGCGATCCTTAGCCAAATCAGGCCGATGTGTATTCCACTCAAAATGAGCTCTCACCTGATATTCAACATCTGTCAGATAAGTATAGATAGAGAGCGTATTCCCTCCATTATAATTAATGGGGCGGATACCCTGGGATTGCGTCTTAATCGGATTCATCACTCTTACTTCGTCAATGATCCAAATCAATGTGGGCTTCCAATAGACACTTTCGAGTATTCCCTTCAAAGCCTGATACGTCGGTATTTGATAGGAAAACTTTTCTCCGCCGATCCGATTGATGGGATCGCTGAATAGGGCATAGCGCCCGCTGACTTTAAATTCAATAATGTTTTCTTTCTTCAAATTCCCGCCCTCCTTTAGTAATTATAAAATTCCATGGTACCGTTTTCCAACGTTACCCCAACCTCCTCGTAGTAAAATCCTTCTTTAAGTGCCAGGAAAGCCCCGTCTTTTAAGGAAACTATCCCGCCCTTTTCTTCAAGCTTTTTTCTATCTGTTTCAAATAAGTTCACCGAAAACTGCTGAGCCTTCTTTAAGTAATGTTTTAATTCTCTTAAACTTCTTTCACCATTGATAAGGGTTATCAGGTCCTTTCCCTCCTCATAAGGAACTATCACTCCTGTTGTCTTCTGGTCAATAACCTCAAAAGTATTACCGGCTGTTTTAAAAGCTTGCTTTAACAGGAGCTCGGATCTAAAACCATTTCTTTCTGTAAAAGTATTCGCTGACTCCTCGTTCCCGGATAATAAACCGTACATAGTTTTATCGTTATTCGGCTTTGGTAAGGTGTAGTTCATCTCATTCCTTCTATTATAGAAATAGTATTGATAATACCTTTCCATAACCTTTGGGGAAAGCAAGTCATGATCAAACAGGCCGGGATTTTCTGCAAATTCATCCAGTACTCTTTCGGTACATTTTTGACCTTCTTTAATGTCCGCTAGTTTGCCGACATTTTCTCCCTCTACGTTAACGATATAAACGTCGCTACAGAAAGTTTCACCATGACGATTACAGCGTCCGGCGGCTTGGGCAATACTGTCAAGCCCTGCCAGCGCGCGGATGACACAGCCGAAAGAAATATTCACACCAGCTTCGATCAACTGGGTGCTGATGCATATTACTCTCGTTTGTCCTAATTTTTCTTTTATCTTTTGAAGAATCTTCAGACGATGCGCCGGACACATATTCGTACTTAAATGAAAAACCAAGTACTGTTTCTCAGGAGGTAAATCGGTATTGGCTCGCCTTAACTCCTTAAAAATTTCTCTGGCAGAATTCTTCGTATTTAAAATTACCAGGACACTGGCTACTAGTTCCATAGTTTTCAAGACAAGTTCTTTTAGGAAAGCTGGGCTATATCCCCCGCTAATTCTTTTATCAAGCAAATTTACCCTTTTGAACTGACTAAATTGGTCATCTCTATTGGAAATGATGTTCGGATAATCGCTTAGTTTTAAAGACCTTTCCGTTTTTTCTAAAAGTGGTTGGGTTGCAGTGCAAAGTATAACTGTAGCCTTGCCAACAGTTGATAAGAAATTGATAGCACTGTTGAACATGTTGATACACTTGATGGGAATAGCCTGAATTTCATCAAAGATAAGAATCGAATTGGCTAGGTTATGCATGCGCCTGACACTCCGGGTACCTCCCCTGAATAAAGTATCAAGAAACTGCACCATGGTTGTCAGAATAATGGGGCTATCCCATCTCTCTGTTAAAAGCTTATAAGCTTCATACTCATCATCATTCTCATTTTTGTCTATGTTTTTGTTATCAATAATAAGATTGGAATGATGTTCAAAAATGACATCATCTCGTCCTAAAATCTCTGTGATCTCTTTGGCGTTCTGGTCGATGATGGTGGTGAACGGGATAATATAAATAATTCGGTCTTTATTAAATAACCTTGCATGTTCTAAGGCGTACCGTAAACTGGAGAGGGTTTTTCCACCCCCTGTCGGCACTGAAAGTTGATAGATTCCTGGCTCGTTTCTTGCAAATTCTTTACAGATTTGGGAAATCTCTGCCCTCAGCAAATCAATTTTGCTTCGCTTCGGAAAGCCTTCTAATTTATTTTCCAAGGTTGAGGCAAGTTCGTTCCATAAAGCAATCTTGTCTATACCAGACTGCCGTTCACATCCTTCCATAAAGGCATATGTATCGTAACGATCGGCATCAATTACACAGCTGAAAATGTATTTCTCTAATGTTCCCACCGCAAACTGTCCAAATATTTTAGATCCATCTATTGTGTTAATTTGGGCAAGAATTGCTTTGATCTCTTCTTTTGCCCTAAAAAACAACTCATGAATATAATCCATGTCCTGATATTCTGCCTTGAAATTAGACAGAGCTTCATCATAGAAGATTTCTTTATCAGTGTGCATTTTGTCCGTGAAGATATCAAAGCCTTTCAAGTCCAAACAATCTATTAGTCCGCCATGATGGGAACAAATCGCCAGAGAAATGAGTTGTGCCGTAAGCCTTTGATAAGGGTCCTTTGTTTTGTAAAAATTATCATAGATAAACTTGGCACCGGCAGTAGAATGATTGATGGACCCCCTAAGTGATTTGTCATTGGGGTGTGCCGCACAGTAATGGATATAGGCGTTAAATTTGTTTGTTTCTTTTCCCATATCATGAAGCATACCAATTAATTCCGCAGTTGACTCCAGAGAAACCTTAGCGCCAAATTCTTTAGATAGAATAGCCACATGATATAAATGGTCTTTAACACTTTGTTCCTTTAAACTTGTCGGGTTAATATGAGCGCAAAACATATACTCACTCCAGTTATTTTTCATGAAGGTAGTATCATCGGGTTCTTTATGTAACGCTGGTGATTAGGTTATTTTTTCACCATGAATTTGCAGAGGCAAATCAGTTTATCGCGATGCCTCAGATGAGATAGCTTATTTGTTGATTTCGGGTACTTCGTGCAGACATACAGTTATTGCTTCTTCATTTTTGCTATTTCCTGGTAATTTCGCTGTGAATCGATAATAATCCTTTTGCTTTTTCTTTTTATTTCCCTCAACATAAGATAATTTTAAACTTTAACGATCCTCGCTGGCTTAACAACCCTGCTGCGCAAGGCACAAATCAGCTTACGATATTTTTTTGACAGTGATTTATTTACCAATTTGGAGCAGAAAATTAAATAATACATGACAAAACCCAGCAAGAAATTTTATATTTTCCCTGTTGGGTTTTGTCATGCTATACTTGTGAAAAATGCTGTGGCATTGTCTGCCGTTTAAAGGAGTTTTTTTAATGGATTTGATAACATTAAGGCGGTCTTTGGAAGCTGAAAATTATATTTTTGATGAAGAATTTCTGATTACTGTGCATATTGCCTTAAAACTTGGCAAACCATTATTGATTGAAGGAGCAGCCGGAGTGGGTAAAACAGAGGTTGCCAAAGTGCTGGCATCCGCCCTTGGAGTTGAGTTGATCAGGCTTCAGTGTTACGAAGGTCTCGATGAATCCAAAGCTCTGTATGAATGGAATTATCAGAAGCAACTGCTGTCCATCCAGGCAGGACTTGCCGCTAAAGCGAACTTAAGCGATCTTTATTCAAAAGAATATCTGCTCGAAAGACCTTTGCTCAAGGCAATTAACAGTGAAACCAGCAATGTCCTGCTAATTGATGAGATAGACAAGTCGGATGAAGAATTTGAAGCATTTTTATTAGAAGTGCTCTCGGATTTTCAAGTATCCATACCTGAGCTTGGCACTATTAAAGCAAAGAGCAGACCGGTCATTATCCTTACCAGTAATAATACAAGGCAATTATCAGATGCCCTGAGAAGAAGATGTATCTATCTTTTCCTTAACTATCCAGATGTGGAAAAGGAAATAAGAATAATCAACGCCAAATTGCCCGGTGTTCCGGAGAGGCTTGCCAAGGATGCCGCCAGTGCAGTTTCGTACCTGAGACAGAACAGCAGGGTTTACAAAAAGCCTTCTGTTGCGGAAACTCTGGATTGGGTATCTTCCCTGCTGGCTATGGACAAAAACAGGCTTGATGAAGATGGTATATCAAAGACGCTTGGACTCCTCATAAAGAATAGGGAAGATATGCTGGAGATACGGAAGGATGAGGGTTTCAGTGAATTACTTGACAAAAAACCTCGTTGAGTTTTTTAAAATATTAAGAATGGCGGGTATGAGTTTTAGTGTTTCAGATTGCATCACTGCAGTTGAATCTCTTGAATATGTTGAAATTTTTAATAAAGTTCAGGTCAAGGCTGCTCTGCAAGCATGTCTTGTTAAAGACGAAACGGGAAGGGAAATTTTTTCCAAGGTATTCGACTTATACTTTGTTCCTCTGGCAGTCAGGAATGAATATGTCGCCAATAGAGCAGAGACGATTGAGACATTGAAAATGGAAATTGAAGAATCTGTTAAAAGCCTGAACTTTCAAGATACACAGGTTGAATTAACCGATGAGTATAAAGAAATCTTTGCCGGACTCCCGGAATCCGAGAAAATAAATTTGGAGAGTTTCCTCAATACAACTTCTGCAGGGAAAAATGTTAGAGCTGAATTTAAGCAGCTTGCTGAAGGTACTGTAAAAGGCAAACTGACAAGTCTGAAGCAGAAGTATGCACAACAACTGATCCAGACCAGGGGAATTCTTACACAGGATACTTCAGAGGCCGGTATAATCGCCGCTGAGGTTTCAGATGAGATTCTGAAAGCAAACGATCTGCTTCACAGAAACATAGGCGAAATCAACAGCGAGGATGTGCCTGCTGCTGTAAGATTGATTTCCGAGCTTATAGAGAATTTAAAAAGAGAACTTTCCAGAAAATACCGCAAGACCGGCAAAAAGAAGAGACTAGATTTTAAAAAGACGATTCAAAGTAATTTGAGTACCGGAACGGTACTGTTTAAATTAAAATACAAAAACCGCTTGCATTCCAAAAGTAAACTCTTCCTGTTTTGTGATGTGTCAGCATCCATGCTCCAGTTTTCAAGCTTTGTGCTTCAGTTTATCTCAGGTATTGGAAAGGAATTCACAACTACTGAGAGTTATCTATTTTCAGATGATGCGATACGAATGAACAATAGATTATACTATGACCTTTCGGATTTTGAAACACAGGTCAAATCGAGCCCTATTTGGGGCAAAGGTACAAATATAGGCGTATCACTGAACGGAATCCTGGACAACAATTCGGTAATTATCAACTCATCTACAGTATTTTTAATTGTAAGTGATGCCAAGACACTGGATTATAATCTTGCTGTAAATAGTCTGAAAGAACTCTCAAAAAGGGTAAAACGTGTTCTGTGGCTAAATCCTGTACCGGAAAAGAATTGGACAGGAATTAAAGGTCTGGAGGATTTTGCTAAGTATTGTACAATGCTGGACTGTAGTACTTTGGAGCGTTTAATGGTAGCCTGCAGAAGATTGTGACAATCTGCCAAATTCCATTAAGTTAATTATATAGCTAATAAGGGTTATTATATGCTGCATTGAACAATTCCACATAGCCATCCTTGGTTATTTTTCTTGGATTACTTTCGTTAGAACCATTTTTTACAGACATTCCTGCTAAAAGTTCAAAATCATCAGGATTAACATTCAATGACTTTATTCCAGGGAGCCCGATTTCCTTGGATAATTTTTTAATATGTTCTATACCTTTTACTGCAGCTTTAAAATCATTTTCTTCTTCGATACCCATGGCTCTTGCTATTCTGGCATATTTGTATTCTGCTGAAGGCAGGTTATACTCCATCACGTAGGGAAGCAATATCGCATTGCATATACCATGCGGTGCATCATAAATACTACCCAGTGCTTCCGCCATGCAGTGTACTGAAGCGACATCGGCGTGGCTGAAAGATAGTCCTGCCAAAAGACTTCCCATCATCATTTTATCTCTTGCTACTATGTTTTCCCCATTCTTAACTGCTACCACTATATTTTGGGCTATATATTCAACTGCATATAAACCCACTGCTTCTGCTATTGGTTCAGTACAATTTGCTGTATACCCTTCTATAGCATGAGTTAGAGCATCTATCCCCGTAGCTGCCGTAATACCGGGCGGAACAGTCAAGGTAAGTTCAGGGTCAATTATCGCTGTTTTAGCTGCTATTGCAGTGCTTTTAATTGTAAATTTAAATTTCTCATTTGTATCCGTTATAACCGAAGAAAAGGTTACCTCACTGCCAGTACCGGCTGTTGTAGGTATAGTTATCATCGGCAGACAATTATCCTTGATTTTTCCCTTGCCCTGATAGTCTTTTACCTTACCGCCCTGCCTGGATAAAACAGCTACAGCTTTAGCCGCATCTATCGGGCTTCCGCCTCCAAAGGCAACGATGGTATCTATTAATTCCTCTTTAGCTTTTTCAGCACAAGCTTCCACATTATAATCTTTTGGATTGGCCTCGATCTCATCATATACGATATAGCTTATGCCTGCTCTTTCAATTTCTTCGGTAATCTTCTTTACTAGGCCTGCGTTTACAAGGCCTTTATCCGTTATTATCATTACTTTTTGGGCTGCTAATAACCTTAACTCTTCGCCCAGAGTTTTAACTATACCCACTCCGTATTTAATATTTGTGGGTAATGCAAAATCAAAAGGTTTAATCATCCTTATTTCCCCCTCAAAGTAGAATATACAAATTATAACATATTATTAAATATTATATTTTCCAGCTCCAGCATGGTTTTAATTAACTGAACAAGATGATTTCACTTAACTGAACATAACGAAGAAAAAGACAGTATACGATGATACTGTCTTCCCATTTGTATTGATTCATTTATTTTCCTGCAATATATTTCCTTCCGGATCATAGTAAGTCCCTTTTCCAGCCGGCATACCGTCCTTCAGTTCACCATCATAGAATACATCGCCGGTGGGATACAGGATCTTACCTCTATCGGCAAACTCCACCCTGCTACCTTTAACTGTAAGCTCTCCCTGGTAGGCGGGCTCTTCCTCGTCGTTATAAAGGGTGCCTGTTCCTTTATAGCTCTCGCCGTCGTTCTCTGTAATAGTCCCCTCAAACATTTTCTTGCCGGCCTTACTGTAAAGGATGCCTTTTCCCAAGGCCTGGGCATCCTTGAATTGTCCTTCGTATTTAAGTAAACCGTCTTGATATATTTTCCCCTGGCCATTAATTATTCCGTTTTTAAACTCTCCTTCATAAATCAGAACATCTTCTTCATATAAGGTTCCTAATCCGTGGGCAAGGTTACCCTTTAGTTCCCCATCATAATCAAATTGTTCAGAGACTGCCGGCTTGCTTGAACAACCCATTAGTCCCAAAGCCAGTATAAGAATCATAACAAAAACAGCCTTATTCTTTACTTTATTCATTCTTTTCATCATCCCCTCACCCCGCATGTTGCTGTCGGTGTTTGCACTTGAAAAGAGTCTCCGTGCAGGAACTTTTTGGTTTTAGACCATAAAGTATCCAATACTATACCCGCAACTTCTTTATTATCCTCGCCCACGAAGACCCTGCTTTTAGTTTTAAACTTACCGTCACGTGTCTGCGCCGTGATTTCCGAAAAGCCCGCCTTTAGTCCCCGCACCGAAGCATTGTCATATAAGCCTACTATTTTTCTATCGTAGGATTCGACGACGACATCACCGGCATCGGCCCCGGGCGGCTTGATCTTCACATTTAGCTGTCTGGTTGCTCCTATTTTGAGGAAAATTATTTTGGGTTCGATGGTAATTGATTCTACGACAATCTCTTCTTCCTCAACCGGTTCCTCAACGTCTGCCGGTACTTCTTCCTCGGGCTCGGCAGCCACTGCCGGCGCAGAAGTTGCTCCGGCACTGGTATAAGTACAAGATATAACAGAGCCGTTTTTCTGGTTATCACTCCACATTTCCTGCTTTGTACTAATGGTTAGCTCGATACCTTTTGCTGACTTACTCACCGTACCATTCAGCGTCGACTCAATATTGTAATTAAACATAAATTCCCCGGAATACGTGCCGCTCAGCTTACCGCCGCTCAGTGTCACAGGCATTGATGTTGCGCCAAAGCTTAGCATTAGTTTGCTATCCTTCATAGAAAAATAAAGCGTTTGAGGAACCTTCTCCTGTTTATACAACTCATCCCTCTGGTTCTCCATTATTCCAAAAAGTTCGAGTTTGTTGATCTTCAGCCGGGCTTCCCATGTTCCTATAAGGTCGTCCTCGGTAACGTCCGCAGCTTCAATCTTTTGCACACTGAACACAGTTAAGAACAGCAGAGCTAACAGTGCTACCGAGACTAGTTTTTTCAGTTTTCTACTCATTTGCATTCCACTCCTCCTTCTTTGGGACCATTATGCCATCTATCTGATATCTCTCCCTCTAAACAATTCTAACACCCTTACATTCCTTAAAATAATATCTCTAAGAGATTTGGCATTGCCAAATTCATGACACGATTTGTGCCAAAGTCATTGCTCTGTTATTTAACTAGGTGTTAAAATTGTCCTTAAGGAGGTGTTCTGTGTGAAGTTTGGAGAAAAGCTTGATCTGCTGATGAAGATTACCAGTACATCAAACAGTACACTGGCTCGAAGTGTTTCCCTTGATGCCTCCTTTGTAAGCCGTTTGCGCAGAGGGGTACGCACCCCCGCCAAAAATGAAAATTACATAATGGCTATGGCCGCATATTTTGCTCGAAATTGCAGCGCAGAATTTCAAAAGGCTGCCCTGAGTGAAGCACTTAAAGTGTCATTAAAAAATCCGGCTGCAAATTTTGAGGAAGTAACCAGGCTTATTAATAAATGGTTTCTGGTGGAAAAAGCAGATGACACAAAAACTATTGAGAGTTTTGTTGACAATATTGCACAGTTTAGTTTTAAGAAGCCCCCGCAGATTCCCGACGTTGACGAATTAAAAATCAATGGAAGCATAACGTCTGATGTTTTTTATGGTATAGAGGGTAAACAAAATGCGGTTATTGCATTTTTTTCTCTTATTTTAAAAAACAAAAGCCCTCAAACACTGCTTTTATACAGCGATGAGAGCATGGATTGGTTGACTGAAAACCCTGAGTTTAGGGCTAAATGGGCAGCTCTATTTTCCCAAGTGATTATGAGTGGTAATAAAATAAAAGTTATTCACTCTGTTACCCGCAGCCTTGAGGAACTGCTTTCGGCTGTTAGAGAGTGGTTGCCAATTTATATGACAGGAGCCATAGAGCCCTACTACTATCCAAAAATGCGCGACAGGGTGTTTAAGCGTACATTATTTATCGCTCCTAATACCGTTGCTGTAACTTCAAATTCCATAGGGGATGATACAAGAAATGCAGCTAACTTTCTATTTACAGATAAAGATACAATTATAGCTCTCAGTCAAGAATTTAATAATTTTCTTTCCCTCTGCCGACCGCTTATGCGTATTTTTACTCCTGAAAGTAAGGAAGGGTTTTTGTCCATTCTTGAGGAATTTGATAATGCGGAAGCAGACAGTATTCTAAAAACAGGTGTACTTTCAAACATAACCATGCCTACTGATGTTGCAGAAAGTATTCTCTCACGCCTGGAAAGTAATAATAAGGACCGGGTATTAGCTTATCAGGAGATGCGAATAAAAAAGTTTGAAGAGAGTTTGCAAAAACAAAAATTTACCGAAATTATTACCCTTCCTGATTTAGAAAAAATACAAAGTGGACAAGTTATGCTCAACTTTTCAGATATATTTGGTGACACAGCACTATTCTTAACGCCAGGAGAATTTAGTAGGCACCTTAAGAATATTATCAGGCTGCTTAAGACCTTTGATAATTATAATGTCTATCTTATGACTGATCCGGAAAAGGCAGTACCCATGATCTATGCCAAAGAGGATGTGGGGGTAATCTTTGGAAAAACTTCACCACCATCTGTTGTTTTTGCTACCAATGAAAATAACATGTCTGCCGCTTTCTGGGAGTACGTGAGCTTTTTCTTGCACAAGGAAGCCAGAGTTAAGTCTCAGAAAAAAGGTTCAATAGAGAAACTTGAGAAAATTGTTGAAGTCTTAGAAACATAGAGGGAATGCTTTTAAGCTAAAGTATTAATTTAATATGATGGAAATGCGTTGTATGCGCAAACATATACGATGTAAACTAGACATTAAGAGATTATTCCAATATATACACAATTCCCTGTCCACCATCAACCAGAACTCTATCCCCTGTCTTAAGTCTTGTCGTGGCGTTACCACATCCTACGACAGCCGGAATACCCAACTCTCTGGCTACAATAGCGGCATGGGATAAGGGTGCACCCACGTCGGTAACTATCGCTGCAGCTCTGGGAAAAAGAGGTGTCCAGCCTACATTGGTGGTTGCTGCGACCAAAATCTCCCCTGGCTGAAACTTTGCACCTTCTTCGGGGGTTGCCAGAATACGTACGATTCCTTCTACCCTGCCCGCCGCTCCGGCAAAACCCTTTAGTGTTTCAGAATCAGATGAGATCGCTATTGACTTTGTTGAATCATAAAAGTCCATCCTTCTATTGGGATCTTTTACCCATTCGCTAGGATTGAATCGTCCCCGGATAACGGATGGGAATGGCGGCAATGCTTTATATTTTTCATAGTTTTCTTTTCTGGCCGGGATGTTCTTGATTGCGGATTCCACCCTGGACATTTTTTCAGACTCTTGAGGCGACAGTAGATCCTCTACTTCGTTCATGTAGAGGAAAAAGACATCATCCCCTATGCCAGTAATTTCACCAGTTTTAAGGGCAAAGGCGCGGATCACTCTAAATACCCTTACGAACTCTGAACGGGCCGCTTCTCTGATACGGGCACTTGCCGATGCTTTAGCTGTTTGTTTTTCCAGCCATTTTACTTTATTCGGATAACGCTGTCCAAATCTCTTCCTTGCAGCTTCGTATTGAGTATGCTGCTTCTGCAGAAGTTCATCTGCATCCGTATCCGACTTTTTAAATTCTTCAATCTGTCGTTCCAACCAATTCACATCCTCCGTAGGATCCGTGATTGATAACTCAAACTCATGAGGTCCTCGATGACCATTCTGCCTAAGGTACTCCTCACGGCTCATTTCCCCTTTAAGGACCTTGGATATGCCCACGACTGGTCCAAGACTGGCCAGCTCTGAATCTCCCCTTAGGTTAGATAAAAGGGTGTTCCCATCTTCAGTTCCCACCAGCTTAGCAAGCTTCTTACTCAAGGTTAACGCGATCACAGCATTGGTCCCGCCAGTTAACAGACCCCACCAGGCTTTCGTATTATAGGGTTCAAGCTCACTTTTCCATAAGGCCAGCAGTTCTTCCTTATTATTGATTGTTTTTATCTCTTCCGTCGTCCTTCTGCACCAATCCGGAGTGTCCTGGATATATTGGGTCATGCTTTTAGAAGTTTCTCGGTACTTTTTGAAGTAGTGTTTGATTCTGGGTAACATTAATTTTAAGACGCCCATCCTTGTATATGGACTGACAGGGATGGTTAATCCGTCTGGCATTTGGCCAAATATTTCGCTAAGAATTTTCAGCCCGAATTTCACACTCCCATACATGGCGATTATGGCGGATAAACGCTGGCCGATATTGGAGTAAATCCTTCCACAGATATTACCGGACCACAGGTAATATCCGGGAATAACAGTAGAATCAACGTCCAGAGCCCTTACAATACTCCAGGAAAGAGGAGAAATAACATCAGGGATTGCCTCTCCCACATTGGTATTGACCCAAAGGTCATCGCGGGCTAAACTTTCGTTGATGTCATAGGTGTCGAGATTTCCCGCTATTAAGGTAGTTATCGGTCTTGCCTGCAGGATATAAAGTTTTCCTTTGGCTACAGCCCATTCTATATCCTGGGGACTTTCCAGTTCCTTCTCCAGCTTGGCTGCATAGCGATATAGGTTATCGGCATATTTCTTAAACTCGTCAGGACCATGATATTTGCCCTTCGGTCTGCTTAATGTAAAATCATAGGCATTTACTTCTCCGGAGACAAGCTGTTCCCCCAGCCCGTGTACATAGTTCCCGATCATGCCGGCGAAACTCCCTGTGATCGGATCGGCGGTAAACAATACCCCTGAGATTTCCGACGGCACCATCAACTGAACAACTATAGCAATATGATGAGCTTGATCAATGCCTTGAGCAGTGCTGTAGGCCTGTACTCTTTCCGACTGCCTTGATCTATAAACCGTATAGATGGCTTCATGTATCTCATGATCCGTTCCCACATTGAGAACGGTTTCAAATTCACCTGCAAAGGAGGCTTGAGCTGAATCCTCGCTTAAGGCGGAGGATCTAACCGCAAACAGCACTCCTTCATTGTTCTTTCGGATTGTGTTCAGAAAGATGAGTATCTCGTCCCAAGCTTTCTTATTCAGCTCTTCTCCCTGAAAAGCCGCCGGCAAAACAACAAAACCTTCCGGCACGGGATATCCGCCCTGGAACATCTTTGCCAGCATACCGCCTTTTCCGCCTGCCAAGACTTGAAGCTTAGGAGTCAAATCTTGAAAGCCTATAACCATATTCATCATCTAAGCACTCCTTTCTTTACTTTTCAATACCAAAGCGAATCATAGCAAGAAAACTGTTCCTTTCTTCAAGGAAGTCCCGAAGATAGGTTTCTTCCAAATCATCGGTATTCTCTATTTCTAATAAATACTTGTTATCGAAATAATCCAGGGTGAGCATGACTAGTCTGAAAGCCTGTTCGCGATCCACATCTTCTCGAAGAGAAACCTTTGCGAATAAACGTTTCCATTCTTTTTCATTATTGGCAAGCAGCATTCCATACTTTGCTTGAATCTCCATTTTAAGTTCATCCGGTGTCGCATAAAAAGCTTCTCTCATAATTCTCATTAAACCAGGATTGCTCTTATAATAATGGAATTTGACTATACTGAATTTTTCTTTGGCTGCAAAAAAATCCTGGTTTTCCAATAGTGTATCAAAACCCATTTCAATCCTTCCTTTTTCGATGCATCTGTCCAAAACGCTTAGATACAGCTCTTTCTTGCTCTTAAAATGGTGAAAGATCAGTGCTTTGGATATACCGGCCGCATCTGCCAGCATTGTGGTCGAGGTATTAGCATATCCATATCGGGCAAACACATCAAAACAAGCGTCCAATATTTTTTCTTTGTCATAAAGCTGTAACGGCATAGGCATTATCTCCTTATTGTTATACTGACCTTCGGTTAGTATAACAATAACATTTTAGTGACCAACGGTCAATATGCTATTTATTATTGCAAACACGAAAGTAGCCTTCAAAGAAGGCTACTCAGACATTAGTACAAGTTTTTTTCATTGAGCGAGATAAAAAGGATAATTCCTTGACCGTATTTAAATCCTCATAGGATAAAAATAACCCGTCTAAATATTTTTTCAATTTTTTATTCATTATTTGAGTGCCACCTTTCTTCTATAGTAATTGGTCTAGAATACGCTTTGCTGACTCCCAATTTCTTTTGTTTTCAGAATAAGTTCTTTTTCCTTTTTCAGTAATCTTATAGTACTTTCTTCTTCCGCCCTGAGTCTCATCACCCCAGTATGAAGCTATACCACCATCACTCTCCAGCCTCTTCAGGCTCGAATACATAGTAGCCTCCTTAAGGTCATACTCTCCACTAGAATTAGAATGTATCAATTTCGATATTTCATAGCCATATTTATCGCCGCTTATCAATAGCTTCAAGATAATCGTATCCGTATGTCCCCTGAGTAAATCCGAGGAGATATGTCGCTAAGGCAGAAGTAAGTTTCAAAAAGCCGCCTGCTTTAATCTTAATAAAGCAAACGGCTTTGGTTTTCGCTGGGGTAGATAGAAGCAATTTAAAAGTTTAGAGGTGATTCATTTTCTATAATAGCTTTTATGGTATAGTTATTGTCCTCTTGCAGTTTGATAAGATGCTGGTACTCGAGCTTTTCTCCTTCTTCCGGATATTCAAATACATAATCAACAATTGCGTAATAGACACCATCGTTTTCTTTGTCTTTAATCAAAAGCCGGACTTGAGGATGCTCTGTTACTCCGCCTAAAGCAGGCACGGTATACTTTCCTTTTTCATAAGTCACTATCTCATAAGTTTTGTGTTCCTTAACTTCTACTCCAAAGTACTTCACCGCTAAATCATTCATTACGGACTCATCAAATACAATCTCAGCGTTTCCTTCTACTTTATTACCAAATTCACTTATATCAAGAAAACCTAACGCCAGATTATAACCGACAAAATTTATAACCATCTCGTCAGTTAAGTCACCTTCAGCAAATGGCTTGATTGCGTCTTTAGCAGTAGGGAATAAAAACTGTTCTAAAGTTTCCTTTTCTTGATCTGAGATGTTTACTTTTTCTGTTTCGATTGGTTTTAGAAAAGTGAATTCTCCTTCCGGTATTCCCCACAGTGAAACAATTTTCATCTCGTTCCTGGTTATCTTGGCCGCAATCATGTCTTCACCAAAGGTCAATTCTATATTCCCGGAATACTCCCAGGCTTCATCCTCATAAACAGCCTTTAGTTTTCCATCTTCTATTTTGCCGGAAAAAGATACTTCAGCCTGACGGTAACTTGGTGCTCCCTGTATGGAATAAATACGGCCTTTTACTTCACCATTATTTATTTCAGTAATACTTATCCCGGTTGACCCAAAATACTCTTCTAAGGAAGTTATACGATAAAGGTCTTCATTCCCCTCTACTTTTAGCTTCCAATCGCCTTTGTACTTTTCAAAATCAGCCTGTTCTTTCTCTGCGTCTGTGTTTTCTATTTCTGTACTTTCTGTTTCTGGCTCTCTTTCACTTGTCACTGAATCTGCTTGCTGACTTACAGGCGCACTTTTTTCAGTATTATTACATCCTACAATAAAAGCTATAATTAGCAATATGATTAGAAATAAAGCTATTTTTTTCATAAGTCCTCCCTGACTATTTAAATCCCAATTGCAGACTCTATCAATGGGTCTAATGCTTAAACCAAAATGTATACTTTATCCTATTCAGCCGGATGAGCGGATAGAATACTACCTATCTCTTTGTCCCGTCCACGTACCAAAAACCCTACTTTCGGATAGTTGCAAAACCCTACTTTAGAGAGGCCCTCTACTTACGCAAAAGGTTTATAAATATGGTGTAAGTATTTTTTGTTTAATTGGGGGGACTTAAGGATGACTTCTGTATCCAGATTCTTTAAGAGGCTATTGGCTGCGCTGGTGTTGCTCGCCTTAATTATGGCTGCCTATATGCTTTGGGCACGCCCTTATCAGCTTCATTGGGGTGCGACGGATCAAGAATTAACCCAGGCTATGCCTGGCGATCATTTGGATTCCGATCCAGAATTCTTCGCTACGCGGGCTATAACCATCTCAGGTTCAGCGGAAGAAATTTGGCCTTGGCTGCTACAGATGGGATATGGTCGAGCCGGGTATTATGGTTACGATATTGTGGAGAATATCGGTAGTCCACTGGGGATTCAAAGTGCTAACCGCATCCTGCCGCAATTCCAACAATTTAAGGTTGGCGATGAAGTTCCGATCAGTTCTGTAGCCCGAATGGTTTTCTATGAGATTGAACCAAACCGCCATATCATCTGGACTGGAACGAACCAGAAAGGCAGTTTTTTATGGGGGTTATATCCTGTAGATAAAGACCATACTCGTTTGGTCAGCCGCATTCGCTGGTCTTTCCACTGGACAGATCCAAGTCTGCTTTCTCTTGACTTATTCACCGAATTTACAGACTATCTTGCTGTTCGTGAGATTTTGCAGGGCGTGAAAGGGAGGGTTGAAAATCAAATAGAACCTATGTCTAAACATAACATCGAAGTTTTAATTTACGTTTTAACTGCTCTGATCTTTACAGTAACTTTATTATCAATGCTCGTTCGTCAACTTACGTTAAAGAGATGGTTTACAGCCTTAGCTGCAGGTGTGGTCTGGCTATTAACTTGGTTTTCTCCTTTGCCGATTTGGGTCGGAGTCGGGTTGGAACTCTTAGTACTTTGGAAACTATTTAATCTTCAGAATTTCTTTAGAAAAAGAATAACAGAGAACTAAATAAGAACACATAAATGGTAAATTGGAGGGAGTGAGCAGATGGAATATTACGAGATTATTATTCAGGGTCACATTGACCAACGTCGGGAAGACTGGTTTGCAGGACTTAAAATAACCCAGCTTCCTGAAGGTAAAAGCCTTCTAGCTGGGGAGGTAGCGGATCAGTCCGCATTACATGGTATCTTAAATAGGATTAGGGATATGGGTTTACAGTTGTTGTCGGTAAAACGAAAGAATTGATATCTATAACCAAATGCTATAGGTGGCTAATCAAACATTTAAAAAATTGGAGGGGTAAAAATGAAACTTATTACAATTATAATGTCCTCATTATCAGGTCTTTCCCTACTATCAGTACTGATTTGTGGTCTCTGGATAAAAACGCAGAAGGCCAACCTGGCTATTCCTGAAGATGCAATTAACTTTCACGTTACTCTGGGAGTTGCGACAGTCGTTATAACTATTTTAACCATTGGTATGCTCTATTTCAAATACGTTCGTGCTTAATACTTTTAAATATGAGACAGGCTGTCCCATATCAGATTGATATGGGACAGCCTTTTTTTGACATATTTCATAAATAATAGAAGGAAAATACCCTTGTTGTAAGAATAATAAGATAGGAAATACAAGGGGGCTAATTGAGATGTCAAATGCACTTCTTAAAACCAAACTTTATATTCCAAAACCTCGCTCAGGTTTCATTCAACGTTCGAAACTATTAGAACTTCTTGATGAAGGACTGCAATCAGGTAAACCGTTTTCCCTGATTGCAGCTCCCGCAGGTTATGGTAAGACAACTTTAGTCTCAAATTGGTTTGAGCAACTTGACTGCAATCAGGCTTGGATTTCCCTTGATGAACAGGATAATGACCCTGTTAAGTTTTTTTCTTACTTGATTGCAGCATTACAAAAAGTGGATATAAATATGGGACAAGAGGCCGCAAGAATGTTATCCGGATCCGGCATGCTACCGATTCAAGCTATTGTTTTTACTCTTCTTAATGAAATACTGACGATATCTAAACGTTTCATTCTGGTCTTAGATGATTTTCATATGATAAAAAATAAATCTATTCTTCAAGCAGTCCAGACTTTACTGGATCATCATCCTCCCTGCCTACATCTGGTGATGATAACGCGAGAAGATCCGGCACTTTCCCTACCCAGATTACGAGTTCGCAACCAAATGACGGAAATTCGCATGGATGATTTGCGCTTTGATTTAGCAGAAACGGGAAACTTCTTCTCGACTTCTGCCAGCATCAAGCTGAAAGATGAGGAGATCGCGGCACTTGAAGCACGCACCGAAGGTTGGATTGCTGGATTGCAGCTCGCCGCTCTTTCAATCAAGGGATGGGCTCCAGAACAGGTGAGCGAGTTTATTAAATCTTTTAGCGGTAATCACCGCTATATTATCGACTATCTTATGGAAGAGGTTATCGAACGCACCGATCCAGAAATGCGCGTGTTTCTTACCCGCACTGCTGTCGTGGATCGATTTAATGCGGAATTGGGTGATACGCTAACTGATCAATGTAACGCCTCAGAGATTATTAACCAGTTGGAACAAGCTAACCTGTTTTTGATTCCATTGGACAATGAGTGTCGTTGGTACAGGTATCATCATCTTTTTGCCGAGTTCCTACGTACGGAATTACCTAAATCGGAACGTATCGCCATTCAACAGCGGGCCGCGCATTGGTTCACTAACAATGGCTTCCCGGAAGAAGGTATCAAATATGCTCTAGCAGCCAGGGCTTACGATTTTGCGGGTGATGTACTCAAGACTCTTGCTACTCGCGTATTTCAACGGGGAGAAGTGGTCACCCTCTTAGATTGGCTCAATTTGCTGCCTGATGAATTTGTAGATACAAATAGTGAAATAGCAAGTTATAAAGCTTGGTCGTTATTTTTACTGGGTAAAAGCGAAGAGGCAGCAAACTTTCTGCAAAGAACTGAGCAAATTCTGCTCTTAAACAATGACCCTTTGGCAGAGGGGAGATTATTAGCACTAAGAGGTTGGATTGCTAATTATCGTGAAGATCCGCAAACTAAAGAGATTGCATTAATGGCAATAGAGAAGCTTGGAGACCAAGATCCTTTTTTTCGAGAAATTGCGCTTATGTCCCTTGGTCATGCTCAAAGAAAGAGTGACCCAATGCCAGAGTCTACAGTGACTTTATATATGGTTTATGACACGGCACGTAATGCCGGACACATGTTTACATGTCTTGCTGCCTTGCTGGATATCACCATGAATTTAGTAATACAGGGCGGACGCAGAGAGTCAATTGAACTGTGCAACCAGGCCTTAAATCAATATGTCGATAGCCAAGGCAAACCTCTGCCAATGGCAAAATTGTTATATATACCTTTAGGAATTCTCCAATATGAAGGTAACAACCTAGAGGAGGCACGGTATTCCTTGGAACAGGGAATTAGAGCCAGTCAAAGTGTAGGGTTAAACAGAATTCTAGGTGGCGATGCTGAGCAGACACTTGCCCTGGTCTACTATGCTTCAGGCGATATACCGAAGGCATGGGATCTGCTTCAGAAAGCTAAGGCCAATACCGATTCGAAAGCTTTCCCAATCATCTGGGATAGATTCAAAGCTTTCGAAGTACATCTGATGTTAAAAAAGGGAGATTTAGCAGGGGCTATGGCCTGGGCTCAGTCCTCCAACTTAAATCCAGAGGACAACATTACCTCTTTCAAAGAGATACCTTATATGGTGATAGCCAGGACGTTATACAGAGCGGGGCAGTACGAGAAGGCCTGGGAGATATTGAATAACATCCGCCAGTTTGACCAGGAAAGAGGAAGATACGGCAGATTGGTTTATGTAAATATTGTCTCTTCTTTAGTGCTACAGGCTATGGGCCATCAGCAAGAAGCCCTCGAATCTATGAAGGAAGCACTAAATTTTGCAGCTGCCGAAGGATACGTACGTCCATTTCTAAGTGAAGGATCCGAAGTAAAGGAATTGCTGCTTGCCGTTGAGTCTGTAAGACCGGAGTTCATTACCTCTCTCTTAGGTCACTTCACCCACCAATCTGAAAAGCTGCGCACTCCGTTAACTTCCTCCACTTCATCCTTACGTGATTCACAGATGATCGAAACTTTAAGTCTACGTGAGTTGGAGGTTCTAAGTTTGTTAGCAACCGGACTCTCTAACGAAGAAATTGGAGTGAAGCTATTTATTTCACTTGGCACAGTTAAATGGCACGTAAAGAATATATTTGGCAAGTTAGGAGTGGCTAGCCGTACTCAGGCAGTGGCCCACGCCCAGCAGTTGGGGCTATTGAAAGATTTATTTTGAATTAATCTCACATAATGTATAAATATCTGATCTACGGTGTGCTAGTAAAGGCAGTTCCCTGCGTACTTTATCTACTTCGCCAAGATCGAGTGTCTGGACTGTGTAGCCTTCCTTATCATCCAGCTGTACTAGCACATTCCCCCAGGGAGCTACTGCGATAGAATGCCCCCACGAGATGTAGTCAGCCGCAGGATCACGTGCTGGTGCAGCACCGATGGTAAATACCTGATTATCTACTGCACGCTGTCGGAACATGATTTCCCAGTGTGCAGGGCCGGTAGTCATATTAAATGCAGCAGGTACTAGGATTACTTTTGCCCCCTCATTTACCATCAGACGGGCAAGCTCTGGAAAACGGAAATCATAACAGATACAAAGCCCCATCTTTCCGAACTCAGTATCAAACACAGTTACCCGGTCTCCGGCTGTAAGCGTTTCGGACTCCATAAAACTTTGGCCTCCAGATACGTTAATATCGAAGAGATGCATTTTCCGGTGCTTTGCAATCTGACGTCCTTGACGGTCAAACACATAAGCAGTATTGAAAATCCGACCTTTTTCATCTTTCTCAGGCATAGAACCAGCAGCAAGATATATCCCAAAGGATGCTGCCATATCTGAAAGTAACTGCCAGCAAGTTCCTCCCTCTTCTTCAGCATAGACAGGAAAATTCTTCGTCTGGTAAGGGCAACAGAACATTTCAGGGAGTACTGCCAGGTCAATCTTCTGGTCTGCGAGTTTTTGGAGATAATCTCCCGCCTTCCCAATATTTTCTAATTTATCTTCGCCTACCGCCATCTGGATTATCGCTGTTTTAATAATCGACATATCCATTCTCCATTCTCATTTTAATTTATAGATTAACTTATACCCAGTATTTTACATCACTCAAGAAAACAGGACAAGCAGGTCTAATATTCCAACATGTTATCAACAATTGCATAATAAATATTTTCCTTTTCGCTATCTTTAAGCAACAGCTGAACTTGAGGAAGGTTTTATCATATTTGGATAAAAAAAAAGCCTTTGTTAGAAAGGCCATTGAACTATCAAATATTAATTTCTAAGACATTTAACCACAGATTGTCTTTTTTCATAAAATACCATAGGAAAATTTTGCCAATTATGTTGGGGGGGGTAAGTAAATGTTCTTTGGTTTCGGTTATCCTTTTTTCTGGGGATTCCCATTCTTTGGTTATAGGCCGTGGGGATATCGTCCTCATCGCCGTTATTGGGGCCGTTGGTAATATCTTTTTTCTTATAAATTAATAAACTGAGGGAGCGAAAACTAATATTCGAACTTATTTGCCCTCTAATAAACTGCAACATGTTTATTAGAGGGTTTTATTTAATTTAGTCAATTGGATTATCTACAAAGCGACCTTGTTCTGGTACGGCTATCTCATCAAAATGTTCTACCAGCATTTCTAAATGTCGAGTAAGTTCTTCACCTTGCATAGGCTGTCCATGACTAGGGATTATCAAAGAAGGTTGCAAATCCCGAAGAGTATTCACAGACTCTTCAGCCACTTTCCAATCAGTAGTCAGATATTTTGGAGGACCACTAATATTTTCCTTTTGAGTTATCATGGATAAAAGAGACTCCTGTTTGACCGTAGTAAATGCGTCGCCTACGATTAGAGTACGGTCATTTTCACGGTATAATGATATATGTCCTTCTGTATGGCCGGGCGTGGGTATCCATCTCCAATCAGTCATGCCAGGTATGTGACCACCTGAAGGTAGAGGGACAGCACGAATTCCAATATCAATACTTGTGTGGGGAAAGGTCGGTGACATCTTGGCAACCAAACCCTCATCCACCGAAGAATCTGCCAATGGATAATCTTTTTTTCCAGTTAAATATGGCATTTCTAATTGATGTGCGTAGACTGGAACATCCCATATCTCTGAAAGCTTAATGACTGAGCCAACATGGTCAAAATGTCCGTGCGTAAGGATTATTGCTTGAGGATGACTACCTTCACCGAAGCGTTGCTCGGCAACGTCTAGGATGAACTCGGCAGAACTCTCAAGCCCTGTGTCTATCAATATCCATTTTCCTGTTTTAGCACCAGGCATTCCAATTATAATCGCATTGACCACGGTAAACTCCAACACGAGTATATCCGTGGTAACTTCTTGCATCGAAGAAGTCAACGCCGATAATACTTCAACTACTTTATTTCTCATCAATATACAGCCTCCTTGTTTTTAAGAGAAATCTCCGGTTTATATTCCCATAATATACTTCTAATCATCTAACTGAGATGTTTCTTATAGTATCTCTAATAATTATAAAAAATAGTATTCAGTATACTTTCATTCCCCTTGCAGGCAGCCTTATTGACAACACTTAAATTATAATGATACGATTAAATAATCTGATAGAATCATAAACTAATAAGACAAGACATGTTAGTTAATCCTTTTCCTGTCGACACGTTTGTCCGCCTCGGGAAAGGCTTTTCTTATTCTATATTCAGAGACTATCAAGTATAAGGATGTGATGATGATAATGGATGATCGCGAAAGGGTCACCACAGGCTTTCCAGGTCTTGATGAAATCATAGATTCTCTCCGCATGGGTGATAATGTTGTCTTACAGGTAACTGATATATCTGATTATAAGAAGTTCGTATCACCCTATGTGGAAAATAGTCTCTCTTCTGGGAGAAGAGTGGTCTATATGAGGTTCGCCTCCCATGACCCTATAATCACAGATCAAGAGAGTGTGGTTATATATAATATCGATGCCAGCAATGGATTCGAATCCTTCTCTACCCAGGTACATCAAATTATTACTTCGGAGGGAAGAGATGTTTTCTATGTGTTCGACTGTCTATCAGATTTGCTCTACGTTTGGGCAACAGATTTGATGATAGGTAACTTTTTTCTTATTACCTGTCCTTACCTGTTTGAACTTAACACTGTAGCATATTTTGCGATTCTTAAATATACCAACTCTTTTGAAACTATTACTGCTATCAGAGAAACAACTCAGGTCTTATTAGATGTTTATGAGTTTAAAAATCAAACCTATGTTCATCCCTTAAAAGTATGGAATAGGTCTACTCCTACTATGTTCCTCCCTCATATGGAAAAAGGAGAAAAGTTTATTCCACTGACGACCAGTGCTGATACATCCAGACTTTTCGCTGATTTATCTCAGCACGGTTATGACAGCCCAAGAAGAAATCTAGATTATTGGGACAGAATGTTCCTAGATGCCTCGGATGTGTATCAACAGGTTAGATCGGGAGAAATCCCTCATACAGAAGAAAAAGAGCTCGTGGAAAAACTTTGTAAGAATATTCTAAGCAAGGATGAAAGATTCGTTAGACTACTAACCGATAACTTCTCTCTGGAGGATATGCTCCAGATTAAGGCTAGATTGATTGGTTCAGGTTTCATCGGAGGTAAAGCGGTAGGAATGTTATTAGCCCGAAAAATTCTTAGTAAAGATTCTGAAACTGATTATAACCAACTCCTTGAACCCCATGATTCTTTCTATATTGGCTCTGATGTTTTTTATACTTATCTGGTTCAAAACGGCCTCTGGAAACTTAGAATGGAGCAAAGAAAAGGCGAGAACTATTCTTCCATGGCCACGACGCTTAAGACAAAGTTGTTAAGCGGCTTATTCTCTCAGGACATCAAGAACCAATTTCTGAGAATGCTTGAATACTTCGGACAATCCCCCATAATTGTCCGTTCCAGTAGTCTTCTGGAGGATGGTTTCGGAAATTCTTTTGCCGGAAAATACGAAAGCATATTCTGTATCAATCAAGGTACTTTGGAAGAAAGGTATGGTCAATTTGAAGAGGCTGTACGCAAGATTTTTGCTAGTACTATGAATGAAGATGCCTTAATGTATCGACTTAAAAGAGGTCTGGCTGATCAAGATGAACAGATGGCCTTACTGGTACAGCGTGTTTCCGGTTGCTACAGAAAACATTACTTTTTGCCTGATTTTGCTGGAGTTGGATATTCTTATAATACTTACGTCTGGGAAAAAGACATGGACCCTCAGGCGGGGATGCTTCGAATCGTTACTGGTCTAGGTACCCGAGCAGTTAATAGGATGGCAGGCGACTATGCTCGAGTTATAGCCCTGGACAAACCTTTATCGAAACCTTATTCCAATATTGAAGATTTTAAGCAGTTTTCTCAGTATAAGGTAGATTTATTGAATATCTCCGAAAATGATATGCAAAGCCTCCCCGTCCAAACTCTGATAGAGGAGAGTCTGGGTTTAAATCTATCCTTGTTCGCTGAGCGCGATTACGTGGCAGAGAAAAGAATGAAGGAATTGAATATTACCCCTCGCGAGTCTTGGATAATGACCTTTGAAGGTTTATTATCAACTACGTCTTTTGCCAAAGTACTACAAAAAATGCTCAAATCTCTTGAAAAAGTTTACCAATACCCTGTGGACATCGAATTCACTGTAAACTTCAGAGATAATGGAATTTTCCATGTTAATTTATTGCAATGCAGGCCTCTTCAAGTCAAAGGGCTGAAAAGCAAAGTGGAATTCCCTAAAAAGGTAGCTCCCGAAAAAATCCTCTTCGAAATTAACAATAGTTTCATGGGAGGAAATATCCATCAATATATTCAAAGGATTATATACATTGATCCCTGGGCCTATAGCTCTTTAAGTGAGTCTGGTAAATACGAAATAGCCAGAACGATTGGAAGAATCAATCACATGGCTGATAAAAAAGAAATATCCATGCTCTTACTAGGACCTGGACGCTGGGGAACCAGTACCCCATCCTTAGGAGTTCCCGTGTTATTCTCTGAAATCAATAACATGACTATCCTAGGAGAAATAGCATATCCTAAAGCAGGCTATCTACCTGAAGTATCCTTTGGCACGCACTTCTTTCAGGATCTGGTTGAGAGTGAGATTTTTTATGTTGCTCTATACCCCGAGCGGAATGGAGTAGTATTTCAAACAGAATTGCTTGCTGAATATGAAAATATCTTGCCTAGATTGGTTCCACGAAAAGCTTCTCTCCAAGATGTGATTAAAGTTATTGATGTCGGTAAAGAAAACAGCAAGAATCTCCAAGTCATTGCTGATACCATGAAACAGAAGGTGATATGTCTCTTTGCTTAATTCTGCTTTATCCATCTATTCATAACCAACGAAGCAGTTAAATCACCGGAAACATTGACTGCAGTCCTGGCCATATCTAAAATTCTATCCACACCTATTATTAGAGCTATCCCCGCAGTAGGTATCCCTACACTTTGTAGAACCATAGCCAAAATGATTATTCCTACCCCAGGAGTTGCTGGCGTCCCGATGGAAGCCCCGACAGCAGTTACAATGACCAATAATAAAGCTGTAACACTTAAATCCACTCCATATACCTGAGCTAAGAATACGGTTGCAGCCCCTTGATAGAGTGCAGTCCCATCCATATTGATGGTTGCTCCTAGGGGTACCAGAAACTGAGCTATAGCGGGTCTAACTTTTAGGTTTTCTTGTGCGGTCTTTATGGAAAGAGGCATAACAGCGGCCGAACTCGACGTAGAGAAGGCCAGTAACTGTACGTCCCTTACATTCCTTATAAACCATAGAGGGGATTTCTTATTGGTAATAAATATAATAAGGAAATAAAAACAAATTAAAATAAATAATCCAAGTAGAACTGTCAAGACGTAGATCGCCATCCCTAAGATGGCGTCTACCCCAATTCTGATGGTGATCTGGGCAAGTAGCCCGAATACAGCAATGGGAGCAATCACCATCGCCCATCGAACAACAGTCATACTGACTTCCTGAATAGAAGCTAGGATGTCTAACATAGGTTTAGAAGACTCGTGTTTTAAAGATACGAGTGCTACCCCAAACAAAATAGAGAAAATAACGATTTGAAGCATTTGCATCTCGACCATGGCACTAAGTGGGTTGTCAGGCAGAATATTGGTTATGACATCAGGAAGTGAGGACATACTCATCATTTCTGTAGTATTCTCCACCTCTGAGATTGAAGTTGTGATATTAAGTAATGAAGTGTCAATAAGCTCGCCAGGCTTTATAAGCAAAGCGACAGACATGCCGATGGTTATGGCTACGGTAGTGGTCGCCAAAAAGTAGATTACTAACCCGAATCCCATTTTTCGCAATTGTTCCATGCTTTCACTGGCAGCTAAACCACGTATGATCGATGCGATGACTAGCGGAACCACAATCATCTGGATTAAGCTTAGAAAGATACGCCCCGGTAAAGCCAACCAATTCCCTAAAGGAAAACTGATAGATTCATCTACAAATCCCATACTGGGACTTAGCAGCAATCCTATTCCGATACCAAGTATCATTCCAAGCAATATTTTAGCCCATATCTTCTTCTTTAATAATTGGTGCAAATTCCCAACAAGATTTCGGCCTGAATCGTTCAGATTACTTAAATAAGTATCCAGCATAATTCTCCTCCTTTATATTCTTTTAGTGAAATTTACCCTTAAATTTTAAAGTCATGATTGTTATAAAGAAAAGGTTTGAAGCTATATGCCCAAACCTTTTTTGACTAGTAGTCCGTTTTCTATACAAATTAGTATACATACCCAAAAAGATACTGTCAAACAACGACCAACCCATATCCAATTATGACCTTTTATACATAAATTGTATTAGTGATGATATTGCGTTTAGCCATTTAAGGTTTCAAAATTACCTTAATGCACCCATCTTCTTTATTGTCAAAGATTTCGTAAGCAAACTTTCCTTTCTCCAAAGGCAGAATATGAGTAATAATATCTGTTGAGTCAATCTTTTTCTCTCGAATAAGTTCCAGAATAGATTTAACATAGGAGTGAGCCGGACACTGCCCCATCTTAAGCGTTATATTTCTGGCGAAGAAATCCCCTAGAGGGAAGTTATTATATCTGGCACCATATACTCCTACTATAGAAACTGTACCACCTTTACGAACTGCTTGGGTAGCCATTACTAGGGCAGACTTGGAACCACCTTGTAATTTGAGTAATGTCTCCACCCGCTCAATTATACTCATATTCCCATCCATCCCAACGCAGTCTATTACTACATCGGCCCCGCCGTTTGTTATCTCCTTGATATACTCGCCAGTATTCTCATATGACTCAAAATTTATTGTCTCTACGCCATTTGTTTTTTGGGCATGCTGCAATCTGTAATTTACATAATCAACCGCTATAATTCTGTCTGCTCCTTTGAGAGCGGCAAATTTCTGGGTAAGTAACCCAACAGGCCCACATCCTAGAACAACAACGGTATCCCCTATCTTTACCCCGCCGTTATCTACACCCCAATAAGCTGTAGGTAAGATATCGGTTAAGAATAGCACCTGTTCATCTGATAAATCTTCAGGCACTTTTGTAGGTCCAACATTAGCATATGGAACTCGCAAGTATTCTGCCTGTCCGCCGTCGTAGCCACCAAAAGTATCACTATAACCAAAAATTGCCCCTGCCTCGCCATTGGGATTAGAATTATCGCACTGACTCCAAAGATCATGTTCACAGTACCAGCATTCACCACAAGATATAGGGAAGGGTACAATAACTCTGTCCCCTTTATTAAGACTTTTTACCCCTTTACCAACTTCTTCGACTATGCCCATGGTTTCATGTCCGAGTATGAAGTCTTGAGGCATGTTAGGTATCATTCCATGATAAAGGTGCAAATCGGAACCGCATATCGCAGTGGATGTAACCTTAAGTATTATATCGTCGTCTTTTTCAATGATGGGATCTGTCATGTTTTTAACTTCAAGATCTTTCATCCCTTGATATGTAATTGCTTTCATAATTCACCTCTAATATTTTTTTGATGTGAGTTGTAGCTTTCAACTTAAATTATTAAATTAAAACGGCAGATTTTCTGCCGTTTTAATTATAAAATTCCCTTTTTTAGTTCTCCTTTGTTGTAAGGATAACCTAATGGACCTTATACAGGCCTTTACTTTGCATGTAGCTAAATATTGCTTCCCCATGTTTTTGCTCTTCACTCTGGATATGATTTAGCACTTGACGTACATTAGGATCTTGAAACTCAAAGATAGCTGTATCGTACGCACCGGAAACATATTTCTCAGTCTGGAGCATATCCTGACAAGAATCCGCATCTTTTTGTTGAGACATACCAGCTTGTTGACCTTGGAATTGCTGCTGTTGTTGCTGGCCTTGCTGTTGAATATTAGGAACCTGTCCTTTAAGAATCTGGTCGATGGTATTATAGTGTTCTTGCTCAATTTGCGCATGATTCTGGAACATTTGTTTCAGTTGAGAATCTTGAGCCTGATTGGCATAATTTGTATACTTCTTGATACACATTTCTTCATGGCTTTTTAGGTCTTCTAATAACATTCTTTCTTTTTGGCTTAATTGCATTATTACAGCCTCCTTATATTTAGTACTTATGATAGGAACCGAACCGACATCAGTGATTTCTATGTTCCAAGCTTATTTTGCTGTAAAACTTTAGTATTTATACGGAAAATTTGAATCTTACGGTTTAATTTGTTATAGCCAAATTATATTTAATCTCTTTTTAACTAAACCTAAGTATATTAAATCTGAATCTGAAAAAACTATATTGAAAACTTTTTTTAAAGGAGTGAATTTTATGTTTAAACATGACAAACAGTTGTTAAAAGATGTAAAAGTTGATGGTCCTAATCCCAATTATGCTACCATGATGCTTGATCAGTTAGGCGGACCACATGGAGAGCTTAAAGCGGCTATGCAGTATTTATCCCAAAGTTTTCGTATCAAAGATCCTAAGATTAAAGATTTATTCCTTGATATAGCTGCCGAAGAGCTAAGTCATATGGAGATGGTAGCTCAGACAGTTAATCTTCTCAACGGTCATAATCTCGATGCAATGAATAATACCGTTGGCTCTGTAGAAGCACATATCATTGGTGGTTTATCCCCCATGTTAACTAATGCTTCCGGTTATCCCTGGACAGGAGCATACATCGAATGTACTGGTGACTTAGCTGCAGATATCTTATCGGATATATCTGCTGAAGAAAGAGCTAAAGTAGTCTACGAGTACCTTTACAGACAGATAAATGACAAAGGTGTACGTGAAACCATCGATTTTCTACTAAATAGAGAAGAAGCTCATAATACCCTCTTCCGCGAAGCTTTCAATATGCTCCAAGATACAGGTTCTCTTAAAGATTGGGGTGTTACCCAAGATTCTAAAGTTTACTTTGACCTATCAACTCCCGGAAAATACTTTAATGAGCTTAAGAACCCACAGCCTCCTAGCTTTAGTACACCCGATCAGAAACAGTAAAATATGTCTAACTAAAATAATATCCTGGGAGCATTTCTGTTCTCCCAGGATATATTTAGCACTATTATTGACACCCTAATCTTGGACTTTGTTTATAATAATAACGATGCGAAGAAACTAATTTGTTTATCTACATGACTATCTATACTTTCATGCCCATAATCAGGGTAGACCATAATTTCCTTCTTACCTGCCAAATGATTATATAACGCGAAGCTTGTAGGTGGTGGACAAACTGTATCCTTGAGCCCTACTGCTAACAACACAGGAGAGTTGACCCATGGTGCGAAATTCATAGCATCGAAATAGCTTAAGTAGGTGAAGATTTCATCTTCTTTTTCATGTAATGGATCATGCATCCGAAAATACCAATCAAACTCTGCCCAAGGACCATCTGTGTGTTCTTTATATGCTCTCTGCATATCTGTAAGAAACGGTACTCCTGCATTAATCCCAGCTATTCTAGCTGTGATTCCTCCGACTCTATCTTTAAACCTTGTAATTAGGGCTGAAGAGATTATTGCCAACGCCGCACCCTGACTGTTACCAAAAAGACCGATTTTAGTTGAATCCACTTCTGGTCTTCTTACCAGAGCTTCAATTGTTTGAATACTATCCAAGTAAACTTGTCTATAATAATATTCCATAGGAGAATCAAGCCCTAGAGTCATCCAGCCGGAAAAGGATCCTGACGTATATTCTCGAGGATCTGGGGTATCTCCACATTGACCTCTTACATCCATAGCTAAAATAGCATAGCCCTGTAATGCCCAAAGTAAGAGTTCACAAATTTTACCCTTGTTTGAAGAATACCCATGAAAGCGAACAAGGGCTGGGACTTTATTATCTGATCCTGCTTCGACAGGGGATAGATACCAACCGTGGAGTATGGTTCCATCTGAAGCTTCGATAGTTGCTTTATATACTTTTATGTGTTTCAGTGGATAAGGATACTCTTCTAACTCCAAATCAAATCTAACCTTATATTCTTCAAGAATTTTCTGAGATTCAACATTTATCTTCCAACTTGCAGAACCTGTTTCTCCAGGAAAAAGTTCTTCTATAGCTAATTGCCAGAAGTCCTCGAAGTCTTCCTGTTTTGTAAGTTTTGGACGGTATTTTTTGAGTTCAGCCACCTTTTCCTCAACAATTCCCATTCTCTTACTCCTTTTTAAAAGCAAAGCTTATTTGTATAATTATTGATTTTAGACGTTACCTCCTATTCTATTGCGTTATTTTCAGGATCAGTATCTGTCGTCTTCCATAATTTATATTTTATAAGCTCTTTATCTAACTGATTTATTATCATAGCTAAGAATGCTATGTCATCAGCAAATCCAAGGCCTATAATCCAGTCTGGAATAATATCGATAGGTGAAACGAAATATATCAGTCCAGCAATAATTAATAACATGGCCGATTTCGATATATCCTTATAACCCCCGTTTAACCAATCTTTAATTAGAGAAAACAGAAGATGTATTTTGTCCCATAGATTACTAAAAATAGCCAGCTGTTTATTATTTTCAGCTTTTGATATTGCTTTAGTCAGTAAATCTTTTACCTTACTTGGATTGTCTATGTATTGCTTGGCTTTCTTTTTCCAGCGGCCTATCTCTTGATCTCCAATCATTGGTTTTGCAAATTCCTTAGATTTAAAACTCTCAGACATATGTTTTCCTTTCTAAAAAAGCTTTTAATTGCCTCTTTCTTTTATTTTTCTACATATTAGAAATAAATCCTTCTGTTTTAAGTAATATACATATATCAGAAAACCTCTTTTGCATAACAAAAGAGGTTTCTGACTTAGTTTAAATAACAACCCTCTTAGAGCTATGCTCTTTCGGGAAAATGACGATCTTCGTCTTTGACTTTGAATGGAAACTTTCTTACTTCCTCAATAAAAGCTGCAAGGTGTTCAGCTTCTTTCTCGAATAAAGCCAATCCTTTTTCTGGTGTACCTCGGAAAGGATTACCAATAGTAGCATGGTCACTATATTCGTGGTGCTCCATTGGCACATAGATATTCTCAGAGCCACGGAATTTAACTGTAATCGTACCATCCATCTTAGAAAAGTTTGGTCCCATCCACTTAGGAGCATGCGCTCGGTCATCAACCGCTCTGCTCATATCAACCAAACTCATATCATGAGCCATCATCTGAGCAGTTTCCATTTCACCAGCGTGCCAGCCAGGGGTCTCTTCAGGTGGACCTTCTAAGATACCAGATACAACTTCACATTCTCTTTCTGTCGGGGTCTTATAGAAGGCTACAAAAGCACCGTATTTATATCGGATTTGGCGGTTGAATTCATCGATAGGTTTCGTGTTAGAACCATGATGAGTGACAAAAATTATTTTATTGGCACCATGATAGATTAAGCTTCGAGCTATATCCGTGAGCATAGCACGATACGTGTTAGCAGATAAAGTAATTGTTCCTGCGCCTTCTCCCATTCTACCCATATGATGAGGGGAATAGCCAAAAGGCATGAGAGGAGTGTAAGGACAATCCGCAATTTTCGCTGCTCTCTCGGTAACATTGATGGTTGTATAACTATCCGTTCCTAGTGGAACATGGGCTCCATGTTTTTCACAACTCCCTACAGGTACCATTACAGTATCAGTTTTCTTAAACCATTCGATTGCATCTGTAAATGCGCCTTCTAAAAGATTATGTCTTAGTACCATCTAAAAAAACACCTCCATTTTTGATTTATTAATACTGTTCAGTCATCCATCCTTATTGTTTACTTCCTTATTATTTTTTAGTAGAAGCATTTTTTGGGTTTTTTTACTGCTTTTTCATTCCAATTAAGTCCATTGCTTTAGCGACCTGCTCATCCTGTTCTTTCATTAAAGCTTCAAATTCTTTCGCACCCAATACATTTACTGTTACACCATATTTTCCTGCAAATTCTTTGAATTCATCACTTTTACCCGCTTTTATAAAAGCATCTTCGAGAATTTTTACTACATCGTCTGGTGTCTCTTTAGGAACTGCTATCCCTCTATACATAGTTAAATCAGCATCGAAGCCCCGTTCTTTAAATGTTGGAACATCCGGTAATGAATCTTGACGTGTATCGGCAACCACTGCCAATGCCCTTACGTTACCCGCTTGTTCTTGCTGGATGATATCAAAAGCCATATTTACTATGGCATCCACCCTGCCGCCTATCAATGATGTGGTGCTTGTTGTAGCATCCATTGGAATATGTTTGAATTTTACTCCTGTAGCCTGTTCAATCAATACTGCGTTTAAATGGTTAAATGAGCCAACTCCACTGTTTGCTACTGTAACTTGCTCAGGATTAGCTTTGGCATAGGCGATAAAATCTTCGATAGTTTCCCAGCGAGCATCTGCTTTCACAGCTAGCGCTGATGCTTCATCCGTAACCTTAGCTACCCCACGAAAAGCACTGTAATCTTGTCCCTCTGGCATGTTACCTGCATGATAAGAAGTTGAAATAGAAGTTGAATTCCAGACAATACTGTACCCATTAGGTTCAGCGTTTAAAACATACTGATATCCGACTGCACCACCACCACCTACTCGATTGTTCGCAACAATAGGTTGACCTAATTCCTTAGAAGCCAGATCTGCAAGTTTTCTGCCTACCACATCTGCACCGCCACCGGCACCAAATAAAACCGACATGTCAATAACTTTGGTAGGATATTCAGGTTTTTGCTCATTATCAGCAGCCGTGCATCCCGTTACCAAAATCAAAATAACTGCCAGTACCAGAGCAAGTAACTTTTTTATTCTCATTTTTGACACCTCCCTTGACTAAATTGTTATTCACATTGTTTAGTTTCTTCCACAAACTCTCTTTTTAGACATAGAAAATCTATCCTTTATATAATTAAAAACTCCCGAAATTCGGGAGTTTTTAAAGTAATACTTATATTTTATTCGTTTAAATTTTGTACCTTTATCGGCTAGGTTTAATAAACTTTCTTTTATTTTGTTAAAATAGAGTACCCTTGGGTAAAGGAATTTTCAATGCCCAGGAAAACAAAAAGTAAATAACCAGTGTCACCGAAGCTGAGAAGAGAATGGCACGTGGAAACAATCTCCATCCTATCATCCAGAGCATTGCACTTAGGCTTACGATTAATCCTATATTGAATCCCACAAAATATATAAGAATTATCCCAGCAAAGAATACTGCAAAGAGTTTTAAAGCACCATTCATTGGTAATTCTTCTTCTGGCTCTGTTACTTGGTCAATCTCATCTGCTTCTATCACTTCTGTTTTTTCCAAATCCTTTGTGAAGTAGAGAGATATACTTAGTATAGCCATTAAGGCTAACACTACAGCAGGAAAAAACTTAGGCCCAGGTTCCCCTAGCATGGTTGTTTCAGGTAGTTTGGTAGTTAGATAAGCCCAAAAAATAATGAAAACCAACAAAATAGTAGCTATTATTCGGTTTTGCTTCATTTTTAATATCCTCTCCTTTGCACGTAAGGCAAAACGTAAATAATGATATACCGATTTCTGTCTTAAGCCTTATCTGCTTTGGCCCTTTTTTCAAGCAGTGGTTTAATTAGAGGTGCCAGAAGCATTATGAGCGCAAGTATAAGGAAAACTAAACTAACCGGACTTTGCACGAATATGGCTAGACTCCCATCAGAATATACTAATGCTTTCCGGAAATTATCCTCAATGGTATAACCAAGTACTAAAGCTAGAATTAAAGGAGTAATTGGGAACCCATATCTCTTCATTAAGTATCCCAGTAATCCGGCAAAGAACATGATTATTACGTCTCCGAAGTTAAGGTTAATCGCAAACGAGCCAACTACTGTCATCGCCAGTATGGCAATCATCAAGTTAACTTTAGGGAAGTCGAGCACCTTTACAAATAGACGAATCCCAAAGAATTGAATAACCAAAACCATGACATAGATAATAAGAATACTTATGAAGATTGCATAAACAAGGTCTCCATAGTTTTGAAACAATAAAGGTCCCGGTGCTAACCCATGTATTAAGAAAGCCCCTAACATAATGGCCGTTGCACTATCTCCGGGTATCCCTAATGTTAGAAGTGGAATCATTGCGCCCCCGGTAACTCCATTATTAGCAGCCTCCGGAGCTCCTACTCCTTCAATCGCTCCTTTTCCGCATCTTGGATTCTGTCTCCTCGCCTGATCATAAGCAAGAAAAGAAGCTATCGGTCCTCCTGTTCCAGGAATCGCTCCCAGTCCAGTCCCAATGGCTGAAGATTTAAGCATTAATAGGAACGTGCTCTTCATTTCTTTTAGCGTTGGAAAAGATGCTTTTACAACCTGTTTATCTGTTGGCTCCTTGCTAACGCCTTTATTGTTCTTAGCTCTCTGAAAAGTCTCGATTATTTCAGGAAAAGCGAACATCCCTATCATGACTGGCATAATGCCTATCCCTATCATAAGCCATGATTGGCCGAATGTATAACGTTGTAAACCCATAACAGGATCTAAGCCGACTGTGGTAAGCAAAAGTCCGAAGAGTCCAGCTAATAAACCCTTGTTCAATGAAGTGCCACTTAAGCTTACAATTGTTGATAGTCCAAATATAACCAATGCAAATATCTCTGCTGGACCGAATTTCAAGGCAACCTTTGCTAATTGAGGCGCCACCAGCATAAGTACTAGCAAGCTAAAAATTCCACCAAATACCGAAGCATAAACTGCCATACCAAGTGCTCTTCCCGCTTGGCCCCTCTTAGCCATCTCATAGCCGTCAATAACCGTAGCTGCAGCAGAAGGCGTGCCCGGGATACCAAGAAGAATAGCAGATATAGATCCACCAGACATACCACCTGCGAATACTCCTAAAAGTACGGAGATTGCAGGTACTGGATCAAGTCCAAAGGTTACAGGAATCATAAGAATTAGGGCGGTACTGAAAGTCAATCCCGGAATTGATGCAAAAACCAATCCAAGGATAGTCCCAATGAACATAAAAAGAATGTTTTCCCACTGTAGGGCTATGCCTAGTCCCTGTGACAAATATTCAAGCAAATTGTTAACCTCCTTACATCATAAGGTTTCCCATTCTAACATTAACTTATTACGATAATCTAGAACTAAACATCCAATTAATCCTTTAAACTTATTTTACTCTAAATAGGCAGAGCATGCTATCTCAATATCATGATCTTCATTTAACCTGTTGATTTCAATATTATGCCTCACTGGATAACTGTTCTCATCAAAGTACTTGGCAAATACTTTATGAACTGTTGGCAAATTTGACATGTTCCTAAGATAGACTGTAGTTGTATAAACATCGGAAAAGTCAGCTCCACCTTCTGCCATTATAGCCCCTAAGTTATCAAGACATTGGCAAACTCTTTTTTCAAAATCACCTTCTACCAGTTTTTGAGTTATTGGATCTATGGGACGCACACCTGAACAGTAAACATAATGGCCAATCTTAACTCCTTGAGAGAATGGTCCAGTTGGAACCTGTCCTTTACGGGTAGTTAAGAAGTCTTTGGCTCCGAGATAAGCTGCGCATTCTATCTCCAGATCATGATCCTCATTAAGCCGTGAGATCTCAACTATTATCCTTAAAGGGAAGTTACCTTCCCTGAAATATTCTCTAGTTACCTCGTTAACAATAGGCCTATCTGCCATATTTCGGACATAGACAATAGTAGTGAATACATCATCCATAGTAGCTTCGCCTTCTGCTAGTACTGCCTTCAAATTATCGAAGCATTGTCTTACTCTTTGGCGAAAATCACCTACTACTAACTTTTGAGTAGTAGAATCAATAGGCCTTACTCCCGAACAAAAAACATACTGCCCTATCTTGATTCCTTGACTGAACGGGCCTGTGGGTATCTGTCCTTGTTGAGTAGTTAGATACTTTACTTCTTCTCCTGCTTTCGGCATATAAGCTGAACAAACAATCTCTATATCCTGATTGTCCAAAAGCCTTGATACCTCAACTATCACCCTATTCGGGTATTTTCTTTCTTTAAAATACTCTTTGAAAACCTCATTTACAATTGGACGATCTGCCATATTTCTTACGTATACATAAGTGCTAAAAACATTCTCCAAGGATGCATTAGCCTGGTGAAGAACCCTTTTCACATTATCTAGGGTACATCGAACTTTAGTCCTGAAATCACCATTGATTACTGTTCCAGTTTTAAGATCTACAGGCCGTGCACCCGCACAGAATACGAATTGATCTATTTTAACACCCTCCGAGTAAGCGTCATCTGTTAATGAATTGAGAAACTCCATCATTAATTCCTCCTTAGAAAAAACTCAGAGAAGAGGCGGGCTAAAGCAGCCCACCTCTTGTTGTATTTAAGAACTATTGTTTCTTAAGACCTATTTTTTCCATAAGATCAGCAATCATCTTATCTTGTTCTGCCATATACGCATCAAACTCAGCACCTGTAGTAGGAGCAACGGTTAATGAATATTTCTTGGCAAACTCTTTGAATTCATCACTATTTGCTGATTCTAAGAAAGCATCCTGTAACTTAAGAACAACTTCGTCAGGAGTATCTTTAGGAACAGCGATACCTCTCCACATGAGAAGATCAACATCATAACCTTGTTCTTTCATTGTAGGGACATCTGGCATAGCATCTATACGCTGTGTTCCGACAATAGCAAGAGCTCTCATTTCACCGGCTTCTACCTGAGGAATAGCATCAAAAGCCATGTTGACCATAGCATCGACTCTACCACCCAGTAAGGCAGTAACACTTTCTTTACTGTCTAGAGGGATATGTTTGAATTGTACTCCAAGGGCATCTTCAATAGCTGCTGCAGTCAGGTGATTAAAAGAACCAACGCCACTGTTAGCAACTGTGACTTTTCCAGGGTTAGCTTTAGCATAGGCAACAAACTCTTCTAGGTTCTTCCAAGGAGCATCAGCTTTCACTGCTATTGCACTTGCTTCTTCTGATATTTTAGCAACTCCTCTGAAAGCACTGAAGTCTTGATCTGCTGGCATATTCCCTTGATGATAGGTAACACAGATAGAAGTTGAGTTCCATACTATGTTATAACCATCTGGATCTTGTCCAAGAACATACTGATAACCAACAGCTCCACCGCCACCAGTTCTAACATTGGCAACTATTGGCTTCCCAAGTTTTTCAGCAGCTCCATCAGCAAGCTTACGACCAATTACGTCAGCCGCACCACCGGCACCGAAAAGAATGGTCAAGTCAATTGATTTTTCTGGGAATGTTGTTTCTACTGGTTGGTCTGCAGGTGGTTTTTCTGCAGGTGTACTACTACATCCTGCCAACATTGTAATCGCCAATAGTACTGTGAGTACGATAACCATAATTTTACTTGTTTTCACGGTTTCCCCT
>Ga0209643_1000811_pt1 | contig 39506 bp, 35 predicted proteins | sample AutmiccBRH37_all_FD_187383 | JGI IMG/M metagenome (GOLD analysis project Ga0209643, IMG submission 187383) | Deep subsurface microbial communities from Mt. Terri, Switzerland - Autotrophic microbial communities BRH/37_all (SPAdes) (version 2) | ecosystem: Environmental > Aquatic > Deep...
AAACAGGGATGCATCTGGCATGGGAGTCAGGCACCCCGGTTATCAATTTACGCATATGTTAAAAGGACCAAAAGGAGGCGGCTGACCGCTTAGCGTACGATTTCGGGAAGATTCTGCGATGACCCCTACAAGAATCCGGGCGCCGCCGCCTGCCTGCACGATCGCGGCGCCTAGTTCCTGTTCCTGTTCCTGCCGCCTTACAGCCCGGACCTGAACTCGATTGAAATAACCTTTGCCACGCTTAAACTATCTCAAGCAGATGGCGGCGTTTTGCTGTCTGGACCATGGCAGCACCCGCCGGGAGAACGCAGAGGAGGCCATGCGCAGCAAGTGCTTGTAGCCCTGGTGCCGCAAGTGAATGGCCAAACCCGCATCGCACCTGACCTTCTTTCTCATGGTGACCATTCACTCCTTAAATTCGACCCTTCATCGCATGGCGGTGGCGGGCTTTCGGTAACATGACCATACAGGGACTGATGTTAATCCTGTCCCTGGATATCCATGTCGAGACATGCCTTCCTCCCCGCCATCGCTCTCTTCCTCCTGCTGCACCCAGTTTCGGGTCGCGCGGCATCCGTTAACCGCTGCGAGGCCGTTGGCGCAGCGACCCTGGACGTGGCGCGGCAAGGGGACATGGTCCCGCTGACGGGGCTTGCCGGCGACGGGGGTTCGGTGGCGGCCATCGCGGTGTGTGCCGGGCGGGCGGGCGGCGTCTCCTGGGAGGTTACCGCCCGGCAGACCGTCCGCGAGGGCGGTGACGACCGGCGTTCCTTGCGACTGGCCAGGCTGTCCCGCAGCATCCATCTCGACGACGCCTGGAGCCTGACCGTCGGCAAGACGCCGCGCGGCTGGGATGTCGGCTATGCCGCGCAGCCCCTTGATTTTCTTGGGCAGTCGCGGCGCCTGGGCGACCTTGAGGACCGCTATCACGAGCGCGAGGCCTCTGTTCTCGCCGCTTTGGACTATTCGATGGGCGAGGCCGGGTACAGCCTGATCGTCGCCGACTACCGCCAGGATGAGGATAGGCAGCTTCAGGTCATCGCCCTGGCCGAACGTCAGGTCGGGGCAACCCGGCTGCTGGGCGTTGTCCAGAAGCCGGAAAGGCAGCCGCTCGGCGTCGGTGGCGGCTTTTCTACGGTCGTCGGCGCGGCGCTGGAACTGCACGGCTCGGCGTTCTTCCGCCAGGGCAGCGCCCACCCTGTCCACCGCTCCCTTCTCGACAACCAGCCGGCCTTCTTCAGGGCCGGAGACGAGCCTGTCGGTGCATGGCGGCGGGATAGCGGCCGCGTGTATCCCCGCTGGGTCGTCGGCGGACAATGGACCCACGAAAGCGGTCTGAACGTGGTTGCGGAATGGATCCACGACGGCGCCAAACTTTCGGGCGCGGAGTGGTCCCGCCTGCGGTCGCTGATGCGCTTCCACGCCTCGGGCGCTGGACTTGGCGTGCCAGCGGCGGCGGTGGACGGCAACCTGCGCCACGACGCACGGGTCCTGTCGCCAGATGGGGCGATGCGCGACTACGCCTTCGTGCGGGTGTCGCGGCCGTTCAACGGCTGGGACGGCGAAGTCCGGGGCCTGGTCAACATGGTGGACTACAGCACCGCCCTGGGCCTGCGGCTAACCATCCCTGTGCGCGCTGCGGCGCGCATCTGGCTCGACGCAAGCGCGAACGTCGGGCGCACCGGCAGTGAGTTCGGCGAGGTCCCGGTCGCAGGGGCAATCACGCTCGCCACCAGCATCACCTTTTGAAGGGAGAGCGGCATGACCCGCCATGTCCTTGCATTCATCATGATTATCCTGATGTCCGGCGCAGCCCCTGCCAAGGCGTCCCCAACCTTTCAGGCCGTTCGGGACACCTATGCCCAGGCCCGCGATGGACAGATCGCACCGGAAAAAGCCAGGGACGTGCTTGAGGCCTTTCTGGAGGGGCACCCGGCGCACCCCGTGGCGACCGCCTACCTGGGCAGCGTCAGGACGATGATCGCCCGCGACGCCTTCTTTCCGTTCACCAAGCTGAGCAACGTCAATCAGGGAATCGAACTGCTCGACGCAGCGGTGGAGCGTCTCGATCGGGCGGAGGTCACCGCCGAGCACGATGGCCGCCTGGACATTCTGATGGTCAGCGGCCTGACCAATGCCGCCCTTCCCGGTTCGTTCGGACGCCGCCTCATGGCCGAGCGCGATCTGGCCCAGGCCAAAAGCCTGCCAGCCTTTCGGGCCGTTCCAGCCGGCACCAAGGCCAAGGTCTACGCCTGGCTGGCGGTCTTTGCGGCCCCCCGCGCCGCCGCCGAGGCCGACGCCCTGATGACCCTGGCCCGCGCCGAGGACACGGCGGTCGCCGACGCCCTCTGGGACGAGGAACGCTGAGATGGCCGCCGCCATCCGGGCGCGGGGGCTGACCAAGACCTTCCGCCTCGGCGACCGCCCGGTGGCGGCGTTGCGCGACGTCTCCCTGGACATCGGGGCAGGGGCCTTCGTCGCCCTGTGCGGCCCGTCGGGCAGCGGGAAATCCACGCTGCTGCATGTTCTGGCCGGTCTGGACGCGCCGGACGCGGGCGAAGTCTTGTTCGCCGGACGACCGGGCTGCGGCCGCCTGGGCGAGGATGTCGGCTTCGTCTTCCAGTCCTTCAACCTGATCCCGGTCCTGTCCGCCCTGGAGAACGTGGAGATGCCGTTGTGGCCGCGCCGCCTGCCGACTGCCGCGCGCCGCCGTCTGGCCACGGACATGCTGGACCGGGTGGGCTTGGCGGATCGCGCCCACCACCGCCCGGCGGCCCTGTCGGGCGGTCAGCAGCAGCGGGTGGCGGTGGCCCGCGCGCTGGTCGCCCGCCCGGCGGTGGTGTTCGCCGACGAGCCCACGGCCAACCTCGATGGCCGCACCGCCGAAGATATTCTCGCGCTGATGCGCGCCCTCAACGCGGTGCTGGGGACGACCTTCGTTTTCTCCACCCACGACGCCCGCGTCATGGGCTACGCCGACCGGCGCTTCGATCTTGAGGACGGTGTCCTGGTGAACCAAAAGGTGCCGGCATGAAGTGGCTCGCCCTGAGTTGGCGCAACGTCTGGCGTAACAGCCGGCGCAGCCTGCTGGCCGTGTCGGTGATGGCCGTAGGGGCGCTGGCCCTGCTGTTGGCCATCGGCTTCATTCTAGCGAGTTTCCAGGGCTTGCGGGAAAGCACCATACGCGGCGGCCTGGGCCACCTGCAGGTCGGGGACGGCGCGGGGATTGTCGCGCCCGATGATCTGGTAGCCCTGGAGCGCGCTGCCGAAGGGCATCCGGAGGTGCGCTTCACCCTGCGGCGGCTGGTGTTCGAGGGTCTGGTGTCGACCGGCGCCGTAACCGTGGCAGCCGTGGGCAGCGGCGTGGAGCCGGTCAAGGAAGGCCGCCTGTCCTCCGGCTTTGCTCCGGCGGTGGAGGGAACCGGGCTGCCGCTGGAGGACGCGCCGGACGGCTTCCACGCCGTGCTTGGCATCGGCCTTGCCGCCAAGCTCGGGGTCGATCCCGGCGACACGGTCACCCTGCTGACGACCACGGTCGACGGAGTGCTCAACGCCATCGACGCCACGGTGGCGGGCACGTTCACCACCGGCATCCCGGACCTGGACGCCCGCCAGGTCATGATCCGGCTGTCGGCCGCGCAGGTCCTGATGAACACGCAGGGCGCCTCGCGATTGGTCGTGGTCCTGCGGCAGGACGGCGCCGTCGCGTCGGTGGCGGGATGGCTGGGCGAGGCGTTTCCGGCCCAGCGGGTCAGCACATGGCGGGAACTGACGCCCTTCTACGGGCAGGTGGTGACGCTGTACGGCAACATCTTCACGGTCCTGGGGGTGATCATCCTGCTGGTCGTCGCGTTGTCGGCCACCAACACCATGCTGATGGCCGTCACCGAAAGGATCCAGGAGATGGGCACCATGCTCGCCCTGGGGATTGGCCGGACGCGGATCCGCATCAACTTCGCCATCGAGGGGGCCATGATCGGCGGCCTTGCCGGAGCCATGGGGCTGGCCGGGGCCGCCGCGTTGTCCCTGGGCATCAACCTTGCCGGTATCGAGATGCCGCCGCCGCCCGGCCGGACCATGCCCTATCCGCTGATCATCCTGGTTGACGCGACGGCCTACGCCGCGGTCTTCGCGGCTATGGTCCTGGCCGGTGCCGCCGCCGCCTGGGCACCCACGGCCCGCCTGGGACGCCTGCGTGTCATCGACGCTTTGCGTCGCACTTGAGGACTCTGCCATGCATCGGTTTGCCCTTATTGCCCTGGCTCTGCTGGCTGCTGTCCCCGGTTTGGCCGCCGAACCGCCCCCCGATCTGTTGGCGCGGGTGGACGCCTACCGGATGCCGCGCAAAGACGTCCGGGTGACGGTGGACGTCCTGGAGGTCGAGGTGCCCTCGGGCCAGCGGTCGGGGGAGCACGGCTACCGGGTGTTCCTGAACGACGCCTCGGAGTCCGTGGTCGAGATGCTCTCGCCCGCCGAGAGGGGCCGCCGCGTGCTGATGACCGATGACGCGGTGTGGCTGCACATCCCGACCAGCGCGCGGCCCCTCCGCATCACGCCCCTGCAACGGCTGCTGGGGCAGGCCAACACCGGCGATGTCGGCCGCCTGCACTGGGACGGGTCTTACCGCGTCGTCGCCGTGGAGGACGCGGCGGCGCTGGACCGGCCGCCAATGGAGGCTGCCGCCGAGGCGGTCGGGGAGCGGTTTCGGCCGCTGGCCGACCACCCCTTGCGCATCCTGCATCTGGAGGCGTTGACCGCCACGGCGACCTATCCCCGCATCGACGTGTGGATCAGCGCGGTGGACTTGGCGCCCATTCGCGCTGACTATTTCCTGACCAGCGGCAAGCGCCTGAAGACCGGCTGGTTCACCGAACCGCAGGTATCGGCGCAGGGGGGCTGGGCGCAGGGGGACATCGTGCGGGCGGTGGTTTTTCAGGATGACGCGGCAACCGGCCGGGTGACGGTGATGCATACCAAGGATGTCGCCGACGACCGGCGGCCCCGCAGCGTCTTCACGGTGCGCGGCTTCACGGAGGAGGCCTTTCCGTGACTCCGGCCCTTACCATTGTGTTGTCGGCGGCCATCGGTGTGGTCATCGGCATGTTTGTCAGCCTGATCGGCGTGGGCGGGCCGCTGTCGGCCAACATCGCCCTGTCGGCAAGCGCCGGAGTATTCATCTGTACGGCGGCGGAGATTACCCACCATGTCGGCAGAGCATGGTCCACGGTCCGCCGTGTCACCGCCTTTGCCGTGGCCATTGGAGTCGGGACCGTTCCCAGCGTCGGCGTGGCGCTGGCACTCATCGCCCCGGAGACCACCGCCCTGGCGTGGGAGGTGGTTTTCAAGGTTGTCGCGGGATGCCTGTTGTTCGGCTCCATCCTGACAGCGGCCTTTGTCCTGAACCGGCGCCGGAACACCCTGGCCCGCGACCTGCGGGAGGCCGAGCGGGCCGAGCTGGAGGCCCGCCTGCGCATGTTGCAGGCGCAGATCGAGCCGCATTTCCTGTTCAACACCCTGGCTACGCTGTCCGACCTGATCGACACCGACGCCCCGCAGGCGCGCACCCTCCTGGACACACTGGTGGTCTACCTGCGGGCCACGCTGTCGAAGAGCCGGGCGGTCGAAGGGGGAACCCTGGGTGACGAACTGGCGCTGGTGCGGGCCTACCTGGAGATCTGCGCCATCCGCGTCGGACCGCGCCTGACGTGGCGGATCGACGTTCCCAGGACCCTGGAAAACCGTCCATTTCCCTTGATGCTGCTCCAGCCTTTGGTCGAAAACGCCGTCAAGCATGGGGTCGAGCCCAAGCCTGGGCCGGTATCACTCTCCGTGGTCGCGCTGCTCGACGGCGACCATCTACGCATTGCCGTTTCCGACACCGGCATGGGCCTGTTTTCCACCGGCCCGGTCGGGGGCTTCGGGCTGGAGAACATACGCAGCCGCCTGCGGTCGCTGCACGGTCCGGCGGCCGAACTGCGCCTTGAGGCGCGGCCGGAGGGCGGCACGGTGGCGACGCTGGAGGTCCCGGCATGACCGCCCGCTTCCGCGCCCTGATCGCCGAGGACGAGGCCCACGCCGCCAACGCCCTACGCCGCCAACTGGCCGAGGCATGGCCGGAACTGGAGGTGGTGGCGGTCGCCGAAGACGGCGATGCCGCCCTGGAGGCGTTACGGACCACGTCGGTGGACATCGCTTTCCTCGATATCCGGATGCCCGGCCGCGACGGCCTGCAAGTGGCTGCGGCCATGCAGCGGCCGTGCCTAGTGGTGTTCGTCACGGCCTATGAACAGTTCGCCGTGGACGCGTTCGAGCGGGCGGCCGTGGACTATCTCCTCAAGCCAGTGGCGCCGGAGCGGCTGCGGCAGACCATCGCGCGCCTGAAGGACAGGCTTTCGGCCCCTGTGGCGCCCGATTCCTCCACCACGTTTCAGACCCTGTCCAATTGGGGGCAGACAGCGGGCGGCGGCCCGATGAAATGGGTTCGCGCCCAGCAGGGGACTTTGCTGCGCCTCATCCCGGTTGGGGACATCTGCTATTTTCAGGCGCGGGACAAGTACACCTCGGTGTGGACGTCCACCCACGAGTTCCTCATTCGCACACCCCTAAAGGACCTGGAGGCCAACCTCGACCCCGACGTGTTCTGGCGCGTCCACCGGTCGTACCTGGTCAATGCCAAGTACATCACCGCCGTCAGGGCGAGCGGCCTATCCACCCTGAGCGCCGAAATCCGGCGGCCGGGCGGCGTCTGCGTACCAATCTCACGCGCTCAGGCGCGGCGGTTTCGGTCGATGTAAACCGCTTCCGGTGATAGGCGGGAATGCTGCATTCAAGGAGAAGTGGCGAGGTCGGACAAGGCAATCGTCAGGCGACGCTTTCGCTGAAAAGTGTTGCCAGTCTGGCGCCAGCGATTCAGTCGGCGCCGACAGCTACCCTCTCCCTTGGGGTCGCCCGGTCAACGAGATCTTTGAACACGGCCGCGTCCTCGGCCAGCTTGTCCAGGGCCTGAGTCAGGGGTTCCAGGGCAGCCGACCAGTCCTCGTTCGCCCATGCATCCGCCATCAGGGGCGCCGGGAGAACGAGCGGACGGAAGTATATCCCCTTGCCCTCGTGGGCCCGGCCCCTCTCCCCCAGAAGCTGGCCGATGTCGCCAATGGTCTTGGAGAACGCGTTCCATGCGGACTTGCCGCCGAACCTGCCGTGGTCCACGAGGAAACGCAGACCGTACTCGGTCTGCCCCACCCCGAACAGGTCCGTGATCGGGAAGGAATTGCTGTCATGGCCCTCGCGGCCAAGCTGGAACCAAGCCGAAAAATCGTCGCCCTCGGCGCGCCACTCCGGTGCGGAAATCTGGAAAGAAACGATGTTTCAGCGGCCCTCTCGGGTGTGCCACAGGCGCAGCATGTAAATGGTCGAGTCCTGGATTTCGTAACGCATCTCGTAATGGCCGACCAGTAGCCGCCTGACCTCACGCGGCTCGAACTCAAAGAGTTGTTCGCCGATGCGCGGGTTGGTCAGCAGAATGGTCGGAGCCTTGGTCAGCGCCTGCACCGCCCGTGCGGCGGCTGGTTTGTTCGCCGGGGCCAGGAAATCATACAGGCGTGACAGGTCAGAAAGCGCCTTGCTGGTCCACTTAAGGTCCATCATCGCGGCGTCGGTGCCGACGTGTCGGTGCTGAGGCTGTCGGTGCTCAGGCTGTCGGCCCACGCCTGCACAGCCTGGTGGTCGATGACACGGCCGGCGTCCACGTCGGCCAGAGCTTCACGGGTCAGCCGTTCGCGCTCTTCCTCCTGGTCAAGCCAAGCCGACAGCGCCTGCTTCATGATCCAGCCGCGCGAACGCTCCAGCCGTTGGGCCATCAGATCGACCTTTTCCGCCAGTGGAAGCGGTACATGTGCGGTCAGCACCTTGGTTTGGGTCTGTGCCATGGGAGCTCTCCATCTATCGGAAACGACGATGACGCGGGTCGGTTGGCGCCGAGTGCGATTAGATTTGATTAATGGTGACGAGAAAATATCATAGTGAATGATATTAAATCATCAAGAGGAAACGATCACACTCGAAAAAGGCCAGCATTTACAATAGCCGCTACCAAAGGCAGCATTCCACGCGCCCATGACCCACCTGGAGTGCTCTGCCTTGCCGATTCTCGCGCCGAAGATCTCCGTCAAGGACGTCGCCCGCTGCCGTTGGTCCCTGGCTTTGGATATTGGGGAAGCCTCGGTCGGTTGGGCCGTTGCGGAGGTGGACGCGGATGGCGCGGTTGTTGCCATCCTCAACACCGGAGTCCGCTTGTTCTCGGGCACCTGGGAGGAAACCACCGGCGGGACGTTTGTCGCCCATGGGGACAGCGCCAGGGGCTGCACCATCTCGGTCGCGGAAAGATGATGGACAGCGCGCGCTTACGGCACGAATTAGACCGTCTATACAACCACAGTGCTGTTTGGCGTTGAATACCAGCGCGGCCGGAACGGTGGAATGGACCGGCACCTACAGGACAAGTGTATACTTACACGTGGGAACGCCTCCCCTCCCTTGCGGAGCGGGAGGAGCTTCTTCTCGTGCCTTGGCCTGGGTCGTGGCGCCGCCGTCACTCAAAAAAACCTTCAGAAAAGCAGATTCCTGCACGAAGTCGGCCGCCCCTCATGCATATTACGGGTTAGCCTACGAACGAAGGACCGGGTCCATGGTGAAGAAAACGGCGGACGGGCGGCAGCTTGAATTCGATGTCCTTTTCGACGCCTTGCCCGACATCGCCTTTCGCGATCAGCGCGACGCCCTGGAACGCCCCCTTGTCAGCTTGTCGAAGAACCCGCGCACCGAGCCGATAGAATACTGGTTCGACGACCTGTTCGTGCGGATCATCCCAAACCAAGGCTATGGGCAGCCGACCATTTGGGATTACGACATCATCATCTACCTCCTGGGGCAAGTGAACACCCGCTTCAAGCACCAACGCGACGGCAAGGCTGAACCCGCCCCCAGGATGATCAAGGTCGAGGGCGGACATCTTCAGGCGCCCGGTTGGGAATGGGAGAAGCCTGGGATTCTGGTGGCACCAAAGGCATTGCTCACGGCGATTGGCCGGGGCAGCGGCGGACGGGATTTCGAAGAGTTGCGCGCGGCGATCGGCCGGCTTCAATCCTGCATGATCGAAACAAACATCTGGCACGGCAAGAAGCTCAAACGCTTCAAGCGATTCAGCCTGATACACGACTTCGAGGAACTGGAGCCCTCGGCGTCTGCCTCTGGCGGAATGCGCTTTCTGTTGCCCGACTGGATGATCGACAGCGTAAAAAGCCGCAAAGGGATTTTTACGATCCACCCCAGCTATTTCGATCTTGCAGGGGGTTATGAGCGTTTTCTCTACCGGATCGCCCGGAAGTACGTTGGTCGGCAAGCGATCACGGTGCCCATGAAAATGGCCACCCTGCGCGAAAAATCAGGCTCCCCCATGATTCTGCGAGACTTTGCGAAATCAATTCGGAAAGCCGTCGCCAAGGCTGACATCCCTGAATACCACTTCTGCATCGAGCGGAATCAACTCGGCGAAGAAATTCTAAAAATGCGCTGGCTCAAAGGCTTGAAGTCCGCTTGTGAGGACGACCCTGAAGAAGGGAGCGGGAACGATACCCCGTTGCCGACGCCTCCATCTCTCGACCACCAGCAGGAATGATACCCCGTTAATCCCTTGAAGAAGCCGCGTGGCGAAGACGCCGCTGACTCAAAGGCTTATGACGGAATCCTGGCAAAAACGGGAAAAACCACTCCCCTACCCTCGAAAGGCCGTGTGCGTCGGGCCCCGCGTTTTTAGTCGTTTACGCTGTCGACCACGGGGAACATCTGTCCCTAAGCCCCTTCTCTTCCTTCAAAAAAGCAATTCCAGGAGTCGCCTCGCCGAGGCCAAAACGACATCCTGCCGATGCAGACGGCAACACCTGTGCCCCATCGTCTGAACGCGCGTCACCTGTGGCGGCCCCCCCTCCCCTCCGTCAGAACGGGGTATCATTCCTGGGCTGCCTGGGGAATAAGACGGGGTATCATTCCCGCAATCACGGGGGATCATTCCCGGCGCAACGGGGTATCACTCCTGCCTCAGCGGGGGATCGTTCCCGCAGCATCCTGCCACACTCCAGAAAGCACAACGAGTCGGAGCCCTTTCTCAAGCCCTGTAACCCTTTATATAACTTTATTTTTAACTACTGATAACCGCCGCGAGATGGGGATAACATCCGAACTCAGAACGATTGGCCTCGGCGGAACAGGACACCCGATCTCTTTCGAACACGAAAAATACTCCTGAACCACCCTGCCCCCCCTCTTTGAGCAACCATCGTATGGAGTAGCTTTTTTTTGTTGCAGTAATCCGCAACCGCCCCTAACCTTTCCGCACGCTGAGTTTGCTGTGGAGAGTAAGGTGCTTGCAGAAGAACTCAAAGGGATCCGCCAAGCACGCAACGAAAACCAAGCGGACTTTGCAACTTGGCTAAATAGCCAACTAGATCGTCGATACACAAAAGCTCAAATCAGCCGATGGGAATGCGGTTCAGATCCCATTCCATCTGTTCTGGAAGTCCTGCTACGGGAAAAAACGCCTGTGCCGGGAAAGCCATCTTTGACGACGACGATTCTCTCTGTAGCCAATCAAAAAGGCGGCGTTGGAAAAACGACCACTGCGGTCAACATCAGCTACGGGCTTGCCAAAAAAGGGTACCGTGTTCTGATGATCGACGTTGATCCCCAGGCCAACTTAACGATCCACGTCGGACAGAATCCATTCTCTCTCGATCGCGAGAAAAAAACATTATACTACGCCCTATTCCAAAAAAATGAACCCGCAGAGGGCACTAATGCTCACCAAGGGATCTTCGACGCAGAAGAACCCGAGTTCTCCCTGTCCGAGTTCATTATTCCGGCCTCTGAAAGCGTTCCCCTCTTCCTTGTGCCATCGAGTATTTCACTGGCCTCGGCCGATATGGAACTCCTTTCTGAACCAGGGGCAGATCGTGTCCTGAAAGAAGCTTTGCGCAGCGTATCGAAGGACTTTGATTTCATCGTTCTGGACTGCCCGCCCCAATTTGGCTATCTGACGACCAATGCTCTGACGGCATCGCACCTGACTCTCATTCCCGTACAATGCGAGTTACTCGCCCAGGTCGGCATCCCTTTGCTGTTCAACACCATCAGCAAGATCCGGCGGCGCGGCAATCGGAACCTCGAAGTGCTTGGCATCCTGCCCACCATGGCCAACCTTCGACAAACCGAAGACCGAAACGTGCTGAAGGCGATCAAGGACACCTGGGGGGACAAGATCACGGTGTTCCCGTCCGTCGCCCGATCAACGGTTTATGCCCAATCCACCGCTGCCGGACGACCAACCGCAGAATTTGCTCCGAACGCAGCAGGCATGGAAGCCTACCACGCGGTCGTGGACAGCTTGATCAGCCACGCCAGGCGCCGCACAGACGCTGACCCGCTTGCATCCGAGGAAGATGTCCATGGCGCGTAAACACAATCGGGCGGCCGCAGACATGATTGGCGCCGAAGTTGTCGACGGCATCAATGAACGGCTCCCCCTGTCGACCGGCCGGAACCGTGTTTTGGGTATTTCCGACGATCTGCCCGAGATCATCGAGATTGACATCGCCCATGTGCAGCCCAACCCCGATCAACCGAGGAAGCATTTCGACGACCCTGAAATCGAGACCCTTGCCAAGAGCATTGAAGAACACGGGTTGCTCCATCCCATAACAGTGACAGCCCACCCGGAAGAACCTGATCTTGCCGTCCTGGTGTCCGGTGAACGGCGCCTTCGGGCGTGCCAAAAGCTGGGCCGCACGACGATCTGGGCGATTTTCACGACAGGCCGAACGGATGAGATCGCGCTCATAGAAAACCTGCAACGTGTGGACCTTGATCCTTTGGAACTGGCCGACGCTCTTGTCGCCCTGCAAGGGCAACGAAATTACAGCCAAGACGACATTGCGCGCATCATCGGCAAGAGCAAGGCCACCGTCTCGCGCATCTTCAAAGTGGCCTCCCTACCCGCGCTGGTCCGGTCCGAGTATGTGACCCTTGGGACCGATCAGAGGCCATCGCTGTCCATTCTTGAAGAAATTGCCTACGCCACGCAGGCAGATCACCAAGAAGCACTTTGGACCCGTGCCAAAAGCGGAGCATCCCGAGCAGCGATCCGACTTCTTCGCGAGAAGCTCGAAGCGGCACAGGGCGCAGATAGTTCCCGGACACCATCCCGTCCTGTTGCAAAGGCCCTTCTTGGGCTTCAACGTCATGTGTCCTCGCTGGCAAAAGTCAACGCCCCGCTAGAGCACGACGACCGTCAAAGGCTTGAAGCCATCAGGGCCGACATTGATCGGTTGCTGACGCGATAACAGCGGAGACAGGGACCTTCTTGCTCGGTGGCAGTTTCGCCGGCGAAACTGCTCCTGATGAAAGTGTCGATCTGACGCACTGTCCCGGCCCAACTTGAGGCGGTCGGTGCAACAGCCGCCCTGGACGAGACCAGCCGCAACGTCTGGTGCCTCGAGAACGGGACTTACCCCCACGACCTCGTCCAGGGCGGCAAGCGGCGACCCAAGCGTTGGCCGAACTCGACGAAACGTGCGCAAACCCGGTGGAGACCAAGGCCGCCCGCCGACCCATCGCCGAGCGCCCACCCCCAGCTCCGGGACTGGCGGGCCGTCGGTGCCGTTACCCTCAATCCCGAGCGCGACAGCGTGGTCCAGGCTTGTGGTCAGGCCTCGGACAAATCGCTCTCGCCGCCGTGAGGCAGGCGACGACCATCTTGAACTTTACCGAGTGACTTCTCTTCCACCACCGCCCTCTCCTCCGCCGTCACCCTCATCGTGTGGCCGGGCTGCTCGGAGTGACAGACCACGCACAGGGCCTGGAGGTTGGTCCAGCGGTTGTCGCCAGTGACGGCGTTGCGGTGGTGGGTGTGGAGGAGGTTTTTGTGGGTCGTCAGGGTCACGCCGCACTGTTCGCACCGCCAGCCGACCGAGGCGCGGTACTTGGCGGAGATGCGCTTCCAGTCCTCGGCGTAGCCGGGTGGTGGAGCAGTCTTGTCGGTGTAACGGGGCTTGGTGCGGAAGTGGCTTTCATAGGCCTGGAAGAACTCCGGCAGGGCGAAGGCGTTCCAGATTTCGGCCTTGTTCCCGCGCTGCCCGTACCCCTTGTAGGCCAAATGCTTCAGGCAGTTCTTGCAGACCTTCAGCGGCGCATCGATCTCGCCGGCGGGACGGCCCCGGGCGTCGGTGGCGATGACGGTGAACAGGCCGCTGTGGTTGTTGGTGACGACGTACCGCTCGAACCGGCCTTTCTGCCGCATGTCCTGCAAGGTCTCGCAATCCGCCACATGGAACCGCGGCCCCTTCTCCGGCGCGTTCAGCAACGTCGCACGGTCGGAGTTCTTGCGGGGCTCGCGGATGTAGAGGACCACCTGCTCGCCTCGGTAGGTCAGCAGGCCGTTGGCCGTCGGTTCGACCTCGCTCAGATCAATCTCGATGCCGCGTCCCGCCAGAGCTGCCAAGTCGAGGGGCGCCAGCGTGCTCGCCCCCGGCGTCCACCGGACCTCCGGGGCGCCCATGCGGCGCATCAGGGCCTCCAGGGCCGGGAAGGAAACGTCGAGCTTCATTGCGCCACCGTTTCCAGGATGCGGACGATTTCCTGCTTGGCGTTGGTGCGCACCCGGAACTCCACGCGGCGGGACCCTTCGGACAGTTCGCGGCCCTGGGCGTCGCGGACCAGACGGCTGGAGGACAGCCCGTTGGCGGTGATGTGACCAATGGTCCAGTCGCGGTAGGGCACCGCCCCCGGCAGGCCGAGCCCGTATTCCAGCACCGTCCGGGTGCGTTCCTGCGACAGGCTCATGTTGCGGAAATAGGCTTCCTGGTACGGCAGGTCGCCCCAGTCCGAGGACGTGTGGCCCTCAATGCGCACTTCCTCGATGTTGTCGCGGAAACGGTCCAGGACTGCCAGATACCTTGGGAAGAAGTCATCCAGGATGGCCTTGAACTGCGGCCGCAGCTCAGCCCGCGCCGGGGCGAACAGAACCTCGGGCGCCTTGAAGCGGACGACCAGCGTTTCCGGGTCCAGTTCGGCGTTCCAGCGGTCCAGATCGTTCTGGAACTCGTCGCGCAGGGCATCGACCAGGGCCACTTCGTTCTGCTGGAAGGTCACGGCAATGGACCGCACGGTGTCCCGCTCGTTGAGCAGTGGCCGGATGTAGGTGATGGCGATGAACAGGAAAATCACCATCAGACCCGACATCAGGTCAGATACCGTGATCCAGTGATCGTCATCGTCGCCCCGACGCGCTCCCAGCTTCATGACTGCAGGACCCGCGCCGTGTCGACCAGACGGCGCAGGCTCTCGGTCAGCGGGGTATAGTCACGGACGAACTTGTCCGACAGCGAGCCCAGCTTGGTGCCCATCTCCCCGATGGCGCGGGTCAGCTCCTGCTGCATCTGGGCGTCCAGCGCCTCGATTTGCTTGCTCAGCGCGTCGCCGGTGTGCTTGAGGGTCTGCTCCATGGTCTTTTCAACCTGCTGCGCGGTGCGGCGCATGGCCTCGTGCTGCTCCTCGCCGGCGGCGGAGAGGTGACGGCCCGCCGCGTCCACGGCCTCGGTCAGCGCCTGACCCTGGCGCTGCACGGCAGCTTCCAGTTCCGTCCCGGCCTGCTTGACCGCCAGAACCGTGCCGGTCTTGATCTCCTCAATGGCGCCGGTCGCGGTCTTTTGCAGGCCGGTGAAGCTGTCCTGCAACGACGCGAAGGTCTTGGTCTGCGCGGCCACGGCGTCGCGCAGCTCCTCGGCGATGCGTTTCTGAGCCTGGGTTTGGGCGGTGACCGCCTGTTCCATGCTGTCGGCCTGGGTTTTCATGCCGGTGGTGATGCGGTCCAGGTTCTGCTCGATGACCGGAAAGGCATCGACCGCCTTCTCCCGCAGCGTGGCAAAGGCTTCGAGATGGCTTTCCAGGTCGTCGAGTTGCTGGAGGGCGGCCTCCATCATGTCGCCCAGGGCGCTCATGGCCTCGGGTACGGCCTTGGATTGGGCGGCGATCTCGCGCGTGGCGGCCTCCACGGCCGCAATGCCCGCGCCGGCCTGCTCAAAGCGATCGGTCAGGGTTTCGACGTGAACACGGTAGTTCTCTTGCCACACCAGAAGCTTGCCGACCGCCTCGTTGAGGTGCTTGAAGTTCTCGCCGAACTGCTCGTTGATCTTGGCGTTGAAGTCGCGGATGACCTCCTGCAAGGCGTCAATCAGGGCCTGGGAATTGTCCTCGGCGATCTTCTCGGCAAAGGTCTGGAAATCCTTCCGCAGGTCGGCAAAGCCGTCACCCGTGGTGGTGCGCAGCTTGGCAAGCTGGGTGCTGAGGCTTCCGTCGCCATCCCCAGTGATCGATTGGCGCAGTTTTTCCAGGCTATCGCGCTGCCCATCGCGGATGTCCTTGAGGACAACCAGAAGGTCAGACCCGGTGGCTTCCTCGTCCGCGCCGTCCTGCGGCGTCAGGAACGGCTGCAGGACTTTGAACAGAATGGCCGTGGAAATGCCGACCAAGCTGGTCAAAAAGGCCAGCTTCATGCCCTCCAGCAGCAGTGGCACGCTCCTATCAATGGCGCTGACGTCGAACTCCATCAGCCCGACGAAGATCCCCGCGAAGGTCCCCAGAACGCCGAGGCTGGTCAGCACACCGGGCGCCATCCGGCCCAGGGCGCCGCTACGCGGGCCATTGCGCCACAGAAGGAACAGGAAGAGGACGAAAGCGCCCACGATGAGAGCGACGAGCGTTCCGGTGACGGGGTCGGTCATTGCTGCGCCGATATGGCCGAAGAGGCGTTCCATCCGTAGGTGCTCACACTATTTGAATTCCGGCCCGAATCGCTGGCGTCGGAAGTCTACCCGCGCCGCGCGAGGCGGTGAAGGCTCTGGTTGTTTTTGTGATAACTATTGGCTAAAGGTTACCTATCATGATGCTTCTCTGCTGAAGCGCGCGGGGTCATGACGGGCACCACCTCAAGGGGGCATCCGTGGAGTTTTGGGGCTGGGTCATTGCGGGGTTGTTGGCCTTCTGGTGGTTCCGCCACCGGGCCGCCAAGGCACGCGAAGCAGCCGAGCAGAAACAGAAGCAGCGCGACATGCTGCTCCGCGCCTCCAGAACCTACCGCGAGCCCTCAACCTGGGACGGCGACGCTCTACCACCGCCCGCCGAGGCACGCGAACCGGCCGGGGAGCACCAGCAGCAATCCGACCCCCCGCTCCACGTACCGCCGAGCCTCCCAGACCCTCATCAAGAGGTCTCCGCTCAGGCTCCGCCTGCCAAGGTGCGCGAGGCAGCCGAGCCAAAGCAGCAGAGCATCCCGCTCCGCGTATCCAGAATGTCAATGCCGACCGAAATTTCCCCAGAAGTTGGAGTGAACCCCTCGGGGTGGACACGCAGGGTACAGAAGACTGACCATGCTGGCCGGGCTAGGAGAGGAAGCCATGGCACGGCACCGGACCTACAGCATCGAGTTCAAGCGCCAGGTCGCCCAGGAGTTCCTGGGGGAGTACGCAACGCTCCTCCCCCCGTTACCAGCCCTCGTTGCCGAGGCGCTGGTGGGGGCCGGCGCAGGACGAATCCGCAACTCCGGGCCATACATCCGTTTGGCTGGCAGTCCCGGCGACCTTGTTGGCAGTGTAAGACGGCTGGCCGCTGACTACAAATGGTCTATCCCCGCGTGGGCGGGGGAATCTCGTTCGGGAACCGCACGTCGTCCCAGACCACGGGTCTATCCCCGCGTGGGCGGGGGAACCCCATAGGCGTAGCGGGCCAACACAGAGTCGCGGGGTCTATCCCCGCGTGGGCGGGGGAACCGTGTCCTCCCACGCCTTGGCGATTTCGCGCACGGGTCTATCCCCGCGTGGGCGGGGGAACCTTCGACCATATCGACGACTACAATTGCAACACGGGTCTATCCCCGTGTGGGCGGGGGAACCCGTATAGGGCTGCCTCGTCGGATTGCGCCTCGGGGTCTATCGCCGCGTGGGCGGGGGAACCGCTGACCGAGGCGGACCTGCGGTCGATGATGAAGGTCTATCCCCGCGTGGGCGGGGGAACCTCTAGGGTATAACATATTGAACTACATGGAAATACGCGGTTTACGTGGTTGTTAATTGTCGGCAGACTTTCGCCCTTTAGTTGGGGCGAGAGGCTTTGGTTCACGATGTTCAACAGCGTCGGCAGGCTTTGGGGACTTTACGTGCCGGACGCTGCGGGGGCAATCGCGTCCGTAAATCCTTCACTCCGTTTCGGGGCGCAGGCCTAGGCGGTCGTAGATGTAACCTCGCTCTCCCAGGGCAAAGCGCACGGTGGGGCCGCTGCTCGTCAGGGTGCCGGGCGGGCCAGTGGGCGGGCCAGCGGGCGGGATGGCGCGCAGGATGGGTTGGGCGTCTTCGGGAATGCCTTGGGCCATCCAGTGGGGGATAGTCAGGGTGTCGAGCGGGATGTGCGGGGCGAACAGCGACGGCGGCGGGTCGGCAAAGGCGACGCTGCGATCGCGGGCGCCCAGGCGGGTGGCGATGGTTTCGCCCTCGGGGAACCCTGCGGCGCAATAGGGCTCGGCCGTATTAATGCAGCCCAGGGCGGCAACCGCCTGCTGGGCATAGCGCAGGCCGTCCATGCGCGCCGCATGGCCCGCCCAGGCATCTCCCAGGTCCGTGGCGAGAGCGGCCAGAACTTCGGGATGGGTGGCGCCCTCCACCAGTTCGCGGTTCATGGCGGGCAGGGTCCAGCCGTCGCGGGCCTCGATCAGGCGCCATGTGGCCTCCAGCACGCGCAGGTCGGGATAGGCCAGCGGGGAATCGGCGCAGCGGAACAGAAGGCGAGAGTTTGGGGCGGCGGCCTCCAGGGCCTGTTGCGTGGCGATGGCGGCCGACACCGTGTTGCGCAGCACCAGCACCCGCGCCCCGGCCTGCGCCGCCTCCAGGGCCTGGGCCGCCACGGCGGGGGCATCGTCGATCAACGGCAGGGCATCAACCCGCACCCGCCGGGGCACCGGGTCGTGGTGGGCGCAGGGCTGGGCGTGCGGCGGGCGTCCCTGCGCGGCCACCGTCACCAACGGATAGGGTGCGGCGGCGGCCGCCGCGTGCGGGGGTGTCTCGGCCTGGAACAACAGCGGAGCGCGGGCGGCGGCGCCCAGGGTGGCCGACATCAGCAGAACATGCCCGCGCGCCGCCCGCAGTCGGGTCAGAACCTGCCGCAACAGGGCAGTCATGTAGGGATCGGAGGCGTGTACCTCGTCCACCACCAACAACAGCCGGCCAAGCGCGGCGGCGCGCATGTGGGCGTGCGGCACCTGAAGGACCGACAGCAGCGCCTGATCCAACGTGCCCACGGCCACCGGCGCGGCCAGGAACCGCTTGGGGTGTTCGGCGGCCCAGACGCGGGGGCGGTCGGCTTCGGCCACGGTATCGGGCCACAGAACCTCGAACCCCGCCAGGGGACGCTGGCCGTCGGCGTCGTCCACCCGCAGATACCCCGGCACCGCCAGCACCACCGGCGGCGCGGCATCCCCCAGCGCCACCCTGATGGCATCGCGCACGCGGCCATGGATCTGCACGGCGGCGGCACGCGTGGGCAGGGCAAAGAACAAGCCGTCCACCTGCCCGGCGGCGAACAGGCGCAGAAAGTGGGCCAGGGCGGCTTCGGTCTTGCCCGATCCGGTGTCAGATTCCAGCACCACGGCGGAATACCCGTCCTCGACCGGCAGCGCGGCCAGGTGGGATTGCAGCGGCCGGGGCGTGTCAGCGCCAAGAAAGGCCAGGGGGGCGCTTCGCTCGGCCGCCCGCGTCCGCGACCGCGACACATCCAGCCCCATGGCCGCCAGAACCGTCGCCGCCCGCTCCGTCGCCCAGGCAAAGCGGTCGGCGTCCGGCATGGTGCTGTGGGGGAAAAAGCCCTCGGCATCGTCGGAGGCCACCCAGTCGGCCAGCATGATCAACCCGGCAACGGCGCGCGAAACCTCTGGCTGGGGCGGCAGGAGGTCAGGCGCATCGGAGAACGCCGGGGCCAGGGCCGCCGCGCCAACGTCGGCAAAGGCCTCCAGGGCGGCGAGGGGGTCATGGCCGCCGGTCGGCCGCCACAGCCGGTCATCGTCGGACCGATCGGTCAGGTCCGTGTGGGGCTTGCCGTGGTGGGCGACGGCGGCGCAGAAGTAGGCGCGGGCTTGGTCTCCGGCCCAGCATTCCAGCGCCTGCCACCGCAACGCAGGCTTGGCGCGCGTGCGGATGGAGCGATGAAACAATCCCCGTACCGGCCCCACGTGGCCAACCCGGCGCGCCCCGCCTGCCCCGGTGTGTGCCTGGACGTGCGCCTGGGCCTGGAATCCAGCGTTGAGCTTGCCGACATCATGCAGATAGGCCAGCCACGTCAGCCGCCACACCTGCACCTCGCTCAAGGAGTCCATACCCGCCACGGCCGCCAACCGCCGCCCCAACGCCGTGCGCGTCACCAACGCCCGAAACACCGCCGCCACGTCCAGGCAATGATGGTCCAACGGGTGCCACGCCAACACATCCCCATCACGGCGCATCTTTCCCCATGGGCGGATAATGGGTCCGATCATGGTGCATCTCTCATTCCCCACTGGTGCTCGAAGGCCAACAAATCCATCACATGCCCTTCGTGGGGTGCTCGTAGAGCAGGCGGATTAGCGTGCGCGTCCGAGGTCCCTTCATAGCTTTTCTTTTTCTCTCGCCGCCGCTTCCGCCCGTTCGCGACGGGACGGGATTATTCCGGTCACGGGCGCCCCAGGATGGATGAGGCTCATTCGGTTATTTTTTGGTGCCACGGCTCCAGTTGGGGTGATCTGCTGCGCCTGAGGTCTGGATGCCGTCTCCCTTTGGGCGCTGGCTTGCGCCTCTGCAGCAGCAGCCTGCGCTCGTTGTTTCTTCTGCTGTCGCCATCCGCCCAAACCGCGCTGGCGCTTGTCCTCGGACAGCCAAAGACTGCGCAGGGTGTGCGCCTTCCAAGGTTGGCCATATTCCAGTCCTATGCCGGCTTGATTTAACAACGTGGCAATTTTCGGCCAAGTTATGCCAGCCGTTCGCCAGGATTTAATGCGCTCGTACAAATCCCGGACGATGGCGGTCGCCCCGGTAGTTTGCCTTGCGGTCCCTGTTCCGTCTTTGATTAGCTGTGCCGCGAGGGCATCAACCCGCTTTAATTGAGAATCGTCCAACATGTCCGTCCTCCTTACTCGTAGTTTGGCTCGAAAAATTCTGGCGGTGCGGATGATGCGGCCCGTTGCGACGTTGGGTGTTACGCTAGTGCTGCGTCGGCGTTGCTAATTGTTGTAAGTTAATATTTTGGTGCTGTTACGCTGCAGCGATGCCGCTGCACGTTGTATCACTAAGGTATTATCAATATTGCACTAGCAGTAGACATTGAGTCAATGATGTAGCGCAGTGATGCCATGGCAGCAGCGTGAGGTAAAAAGGCGGGTCAAGAGGAACACACCTGTGCATTAAAATGCGGCCCTAAGGCGCCCTAAAAGCACCCTGTTCTTTTGTTTTTCAACGCCTTGTGCGCTGCTTTTTGTGCGATGAAAGCCACTCTGATTTTAGCCGCCTCGGCGTGGGTTGACCGGCTGGCCCGAAACCTCAGTCCAGGCGGTCCATAGCGTCCGATTTTTCCGTTTCGTGAAGCTGATGCTGTCGTACACATGAAGGGCACGCGTTCATTTCAGCCTCGCCACGGCATTTCAGGTTTCGCCCAGGATCGTATAGACGGTGCTGCGGCTGATCCCGTACTCCCGGGCGATTGCCGCCGGGCGTTCACCCGCCGCCGTCCGCCGCCGGATCTCGGTCCGCATTTCGGCGGAGTACGGCTTGCGGCCCTTGTACTTCCCCGCCTGCCGGGCCTTTTCAATGCCCTCGCGCTGACGCTCCAGCATGATCTCCCGCTCGAACTGCGCGATGCTGGCGATGACGTTGAGCATCAGCCGCCCGGTGGACGTCGAGGTGTCCAGGTTCATGTCGAGGATGTTCAGCGCGGCGCCCTTGTCCTCGACCGCCTTGTTGATCTCGACCAGGTGGGCCACCGAGCGGGCCAAGCGGTCGAGCTTGGTGACCACCAGCGCGTCGCCGTCGCGGATGTAGTCCAGGGCAGCGGCGAGCCGGTCACGTCGACCGGTGTCCACGGAGGAAACCTGCTCCTGGAAGATCTTCTCGCAACCGGCGGCCTTGAGGTCCCGGAGCTGGGCCTCGAAGCCGGCCGATTGATCGAGGGTGGAGGTGCGAGCGTATCCAATGAGCATTTTTTTCTTTCCGCACATATAGACACATAGAGCCTATCTGGAAACTGTCCGGAAATCTATAAGGCACTTCATCTGGACATGCAATGACTGGAGCCTGATGAGGCCGCGTTGTGTCCTTTTAGGCCTTGGTTATTCTGGACAGGCTGCGGGGCGGGTAGAGCCGCTCATGATCGACGACTTGAAGTTCTTCAAGGGCTACTGGTGTGGAAGGAGTATATCAATCAGTGCAGCCTTGACGTGCGCGGTGCTCCCGACCGTCCGATCAGGCGGTGCCAGTAGGGAACCAAAGCGGTGGGCGCTCAGGTACGCGAGGTCGGCAAAGGCGGCGACGTGGTCTTCAAGAGCGGGAGAAATGCTGAAAGCGGCCCCTGGCGAGTTTCCATTCCAGCGCAGACCGTCCCGGTAGGCGTGGACCGCCGTCAGGGCGTCGGCGACGCGCTTTTGGTTGCAACTGAACTTGGCGTCAAGCACCGCCCAGGCGGCGGGAACGCCATTAGAGCGCCGTTAGAGAATTCGGAATCCTTTTTGAGGCTTCGCTCGTTCGTGATCCGCACGGCACTGGAGGTGGATTATGGGCAAGAGCTATTCGCTGGACCTACGTGAGCGGGTTGTAGAGTTCGTGCGGTCCGGCCACGCCAGAAGAGAGGCGGCCCGGCACTTCAACGTCAGCAACAGCTTCGCTATAAAGTTGCTGCAACGCGTGGAGCGGCAAGGCTCCTGCGAGCCGGACCGCCAGGGGCGGCCCCTGGGCAAGGGCAAGCTGGGGCCGCATGAGGGCTTCCTCATAGCGGCTGTCCAAGCCACGCCCGACATTACGATGCCCGAGCTGAAGGCGTTGCTGGAGCGTGAGCGCGGCGTCTCGGCGGCGCCGTGCTCGTTGTCGCAGTTCCTGTGCCGGCGGGGGTTCACATATAAAAAAACTGGTGCTGGCCTCGGAGGCCGCACGCGCCGACGTCCGTAAGGAGCGCCACGTCTGGACCACCCGGCGCCAGCCGCTGATGCGGCTCGACCCCAGCCGCTTGGTCTTCGTCGACGAAACCTCGGTCAATACCCGGATGGTGCGCCTGCGGGGCCGCAGTCTGCGGGGCACCCGCCTGCGCGCCGACGCGCCGTTCGGTCACTGGGGCACGCAGACCTTCATCGCGGCCCTGCGGCTCGTAGGCCTGACCGCGCCATGGGTTCTCAACAAGCCCATCGACCGCGAGCTGTTTGACACCTGGGTTGAAACCCAACTGGCTCCCACGCTGGCGCCCGGCGACGTCGTCATTCTCGACAACCTCGCCGTCCACAAGAGTCCGGGTGCCGCAGCCTGCCTGCGCGATCACGGCGCCTGGTTCTTGTTCCTACCGCCCTACAGCCCCGACCTGAACCCGATTGAAATGGCCTTTGCCAAACTCAAGGCCCACCTCCGCGCGGCGGCGGCGAGAACCTTCGATGGCCTGATCGGAGCCATCGGCAGTATCTGCGACCTCTTCGCGCCCGACGAGTGTTGGAACTACATCAAGGCCGCTGGCTATGCGTCCGATTAATCCATCGCCGCTCTAATGACCCTTGCCACGATGAAGTCTGGCACCTTCCGCGTGCTGATTGACCAGTGGGCGGCCTCGGCGCGATCGGGATACGCGGCGAACGGTATCTGGAACCCGAGGTCGATCCGCACCCCTGCCTCATCGGGTTTGGTCCAGGAAAACCACACCTCCGACGAAGTACCGTCCATCACCAATGGCGGAAGGCTTGGATACCAATCCGGCAGCAGGTCGGTCAGGTGCTCGCGCAGCCACCACAGGCAGAACAACTCGTACAGGTCGAACGACGCCTTCGCTTGGCCGGCGGGGAGATCCCGATCCGCATCCGCTGTCGTATCAAAGGCCAAGCCGCAATCCGTTACCCGGTCCAGCAAGTCGAGCAGGACTTCCACTTGCGGTTCTTGCGGATGGGTGGCAATGGGGGATTGAAGCGTCGGCGCAGTGGAATAGGGCGTTTGTGTGAGAAGTCCGTTCAGGGCCAGGATCTGCTTGCCGCAATCTCCGGCCAAGTCATGTCGGACCTTGTTGGCCTCCCCCCTCTGATTAAGGGCCTCCGCCAGGAGCCGGGCTTGTGTTTCCTCAGCCAAGTCGCGAAGGGCGCTGAGGCGTTCTGCGATGAGGGAAAGCACCGGGGCGTCAACGGCGGCCAGGACATGTGCAGGGGCGAACGGCCGATGTCCTCCGACGGCGTCGGGCGCGCTCAGCGCGGCGCTAATCATTGGGCATGTCGTGGCCTGCCGCTGCGTGGCGGGCTTCATCTGGCGGCTGCCGAAGGGGGCGAGCGTCGCTATGGATCGCCACGTCCGGGGAGGGTGGACCGCCATTTCGGTGGCCAGTGTAACAATCTCCGGAGCCAGGCTTCGGATAAGGCTGGCCCGGACGGCAAGGGATGTTTCGCCATCGTCCCAACGGCCCCGCAGCAGGCCCAGGGCGAAACCCCAGGGCAGGCGGGGTGCCATTTCCGCGACCGCGCCGATCATCGCCATGAAGCTGTCGCGCGAAGCCTTCTTGCCGTTCGGAGCGATAGCGATGTCGATGAATTGGGGCTCATGCCCCTCCGCCGCTATCCTGATCCGCAGGAAGCCGGCCCAGTATCGTACCTTGTGCTCCCAGCGCCAGTCGTTGGTCCTGCGGGTGGCGCGCTGAGGGTCGCCGCCGCCGGCGATGCGGATGCTGGGCTCCGGCGCGCAGTCGGTAATCTCAAGGATGATTTTGTCATCCTCGCATACGATGACCTCGTCGGTCGGACCATAGCGCCGGCCCCCCTTGTGGCACTGGATCCTCACGCGTTAGTGCGCCGTTAGAGAATTCGGAATCCTTTTTGAGGCTTCGCTCGTTCGTGATCCGCACGGCACTGGAGGTGGATTATGGGCAAGAGCTATTCGCTGGACCTACGTGAGCGGGTTGTAGAGTTCGTGCGGTCCGGCCACGCCAGAAGAGAGGCGGCCCGGCACTTCAACGTCAGCAACAGCTTCGCTATAAAGTTGCTGCAACGCGTGGAGCGGCAAGGCTCCTGCGAGCCGGACCGCCAGGGGCGGCCCCTGGGCAAGGGCAAGCTGGGGCCGCATGAGGGCTTCCTCATAGCGGCTGTCCAAGCCACGCCCGACATTACGATGCCCGAGCTGAAGGCGTTGCTGGAGCGTGAGCGCGGCGTCTCGGCGGCGCCGTGCTCGTTGTCGCAGTTCCTGTGCCGGCGGGGGTTCACATATAAAAAAACTGGTGCTGGCCTCGGAGGCCGCACGCGCCGACGTCCGTAAGGAGCGCCACGTCTGGACCACCCGGCGCCAGCCGCTGATGCGGCTCGACCCCAGCCGCTTGGTCTTCGTCGACGAAACCTCGGTCAATACCCGGATGGTGCGCCTGCGGGGCCGCAGTCTGCGGGGCACCCGCCTGCGCGCCGACGCGCCGTTCGGTCACTGGGGCACGCAGACCTTCATCGCGGCCCTGCGGCTCGTAGGCCTGACCGCGCCATGGGTTCTCAACAAGCCCATCGACCGCGAGCTGTTTGACACCTGGGTTGAAACCCAACTGGCTCCCACGCTGGCGCCCGGCGACGTCGTCATTCTCGACAACCTCGCCGTCCACAAGAGTCCGGGTGCCGCAGCCTGCCTGCGCGATCACGGCGCCTGGTTCTTGTTCCTACCGCCCTACAGCCCCGACCTGAACCCGATTGAAATGGCCTTTGCCAAACTCAAGGCCCACCTCCGCGCGGCGGCGGCGAGAACCTTCGATGGCCTGATCGGAGCCATCGGCAGTATCTGCGACCTCTTCGCGCCCGACGAGTGTTGGAACTACATCAAGGCCGCTGGCTATGCGTCCGATTAATCCATCGCCGCTCTAGTGCCAGTAGCTGATGGTGCGGACGCCTTTTGTCATCATCTGAGCGACCTTCGTTTCGCTCTCCCCCATCTTGCCGCCCTTTAGGTAGTCCAGCAGTTTGCGCAGTTGATCATGCATCTGCGGCGTGGCCGGGCCAGATAGCTTCGGCAAAACCTTGGCGTGAAGCGCATGGTCGAAAGCCTTGCGGATGTCCGCGACCGCCGGGGATGGCCCCACCGCGTTGCGGACCATGCGCAGGACATCGTCGCAGGTGCGGTAGCCGAACTGCTGCCGGACAGGCTCCAGAATGGTGTAGATCGTCGCAAGATAACGAAAGGCCGCGTCCAGGATCTTTTTGTCTGCAGCTCCTTCCTTGCCCTTCTTAATCTCTGCCTCTTGCGTCTTGTGCCAGCCTTCTAGATCGACCTTCCAGAACTCGAAAGTGAACAGGCGGTCGAGAACTTTGTGGGGCAGGGGATGGCCCATGTGGTCCATGTTGGCCGTCCCTATGATGATCAGGTTTTTTGGCCAGGGCAGCGCGGCCGGCGGGTCGATGAGGTCCTTGCGGTTGTGCAGGCGGATGGCGTCGTGGCGGTCGATGGCCGACAGGAACGGCGCCAGGTAGTGCTCGACGCGCGCTAGGTTCATCTCGTCCAGGCACAGGACGTAGGGGTGCTTTGGATCCCCACCGGCCCGGATCAGGAAGTCGATGCAGGGGGTGGACTCATAGCGCGGCGTGCTGGGCAGGATGTTGACGTAGCCCAGAAGCCCCGAGGGATCTGCCCAGTCTGGCAGGACGGGCACCTTTAGGAAGTGGCGGGTCCGCTCGGGTTCCGGCACCCCGAGACACTCCGCCCAAGCCTCGGCGAGCTTCTCAGCCAGACGGCTCTTGCCAGTGCCTGACAGTCCGGCGAACAACAGGAAGCGGCGATCCGCGTTCGGTAGCACCGCGCAGACCCGCCGGACCATGTCCTCGCACCCGTTCAGGCCGCCGTGTTCGTTGATCCAGTTCACCACCCTGTCGGTCGGCGGCAGGTTCAGGGTGACGGGCTCCGTTGTCACGGGGTTCGCCTGAACCGCCGGGGGCTGCCAGAGCGGTGTCCGGCGGTCGATGCGCGCGACGACCGCGTGGCCGGCGTCCGTCAGTCCAAGGACGTTCTCTCGCTCTGCCAGCAACCCCAGATCACGGCACCATGCGGCCGCATCCGTCAGGCGCGGGTCCGCCGGGACGGGTATCGCGCCCTTCTTGTCCGCAGCGTCCAGAAGCAGGTGGGCGACGCCGGCGACGCCGGCGACAACGGCATCAAGGATCGGGCTGAGGTCGGGAGAGTCTTCCAGCAGACGCTCACCCTCCGCCGTCAGACGCATGATGCCCTGGCCTTCTACAGCTACCAAGCCCAGAAGGGACGCCTGCACCAGAACAACCTCCGGGGCCGCCCCAATCAACTCGGCCGCCTCCCGCCGCAGGAGCAGTTTCAGGTTCTCTTGGGCAATGCCATGGCGGGCCGCATGAACGACCTTGCAGAGGAGGGTGGGATTGTCCGCGAAGTGACCGAAACCGGTCCAGGGGGTGGGGGAGAGGTGGATGGGGGAAGGGGCATCACCGCCATGCATTTCAGGAGCGGTTCTGGCAGCCGCCTGCTGGGTTTCGCTTGAGGCCGCCCTCTGGCGTGGCTGCCGGGCATACCGGTGTTTCGTCGTTAGCGGAGGAAAGTATCCAACAGACGCCAAAAGCTCAGGAGCAATCGGATGCTTTTCAAGGAAATGAAAGAAATGACAACGCTCAACGGCCTCTCTTTCGCCGTTTTCGCCACCGAGAATTTGGCGGAGGTGCTGCCTTAAAGCCACATGACGGTGCATTGGTGTCTTCTTAGCGCTGACCCCTAGGAGATGGCAATATGTGCGTAGCCTACTGACGTTCATAATCCCGACAAGATCATACGGAGCAGCAAGAGATAGTAGTCTCGTCATGAGCGCCCGCGGCGCACTATCGACGGCAAAGCCATCCAGCAGCTTGAGAAAGGTCCGTTGCAGCTCGTCGCCGCGTTCTTCTGTACCGCAAGGCCATGCACCAGGTTCGTATATGGCGTCTTCGCCCAATGTTCTAAGCAAAACATCACGGACGGCGCTCAACTCCATCAGATGAACTATGTTATTAAACTGATTGCGGACATTCCTCCCAAGGGCGAACGGGGCAAAGTCCGGTGCCAAAATGTCCATCCACGCTTCCGGAGGCGCGGTCCCATCCCGCAGTAGGCTAAGCAGCAAGCTCCGCCGATTCAGGTGCTCTTGGACCTCCACCAGGTCTCGCCGACCCTCATAGAAGACGTTGTACACGTCGCGAATAGCGTCCGGTTTGAGAATAGCCTTGCTCACCCCCCCCCCCCCCCTTCTGGCCCCGCCCCAAAAAGTCCCCACGAAAAAGGGAGGGGCGAACCCCTCCCGGCGTGGTGTAGCCTAACAACTACGTACTGTAGCTGCGGACAAAATTCTAATCACCACGAGTAGATCATATGCGAAAGGCTTTCGCAATACGCTCAGTGCGCCATGCCCTTATTAATAGAATAAGAGACGTATAAGCCCCTCATAAGAGAATATAGGGGACTGACGGGCCATGAAGGATGAGCGCCGAACGGCCCTGACCATCCCCTCTCTTCAGCACCACCTCACCAGCGGGCGGCAAGCAGTGTTTGCAGGCGCCCGGCCAGCAGGCGGCCCAAAGCGCGCGGCGTCAGCGTCGGGTGATAACCGCCGGAGGCTGCGGCCTCATGGGTCATGGCCCGCCTCAGGTCCTCCTCCTCGATCACAGTGCTCGCCAGTACCGCGCCATCAGCCACGCTGGTGGCCCTGATCGCGTAGACAAGTTGATCCGGTTCGCCGGCACCCGACGCCGTGATCTCCACCAGCACATCTGCTGCGTCCTTCAGGGCGGTGGTTTCGGCGACACGGGGATCGGCTGAATTGCCGCCCTTCAGGCGGGTGATGGCCGTGCGATCGACCATCCGAACGCCCGACTGCAGGAGTGCATCGGTGAACGCGGCCTCCGCCGCGCGGGAAGACGACGGCGCCAGCGGATCGGCCGGAACGTCCACCAGCAGACCCACCGAACGCTCGCGCGTCTGGCTAAAGCCGCCGACGGAGGTTGCCGTGGATCCGGAGCTGGCAGCCCCCACCACCGCTACGCCGGTGGTGTGATCCCGCGTCACGCGGGGGGTCGAAGTCGCCTCGCTGAGCGGGCGCATCCAGAACACCACTAGGCGCGGCGCGTCGGCTCGTCCGTAGGCCTCCCGGAAGCCCGGCACAGCCACGAAACCGGCCTCTTCCGCTGGCTCCAGGACGGCAGGGAGGCCGTCGCGGTACAGGGCGTTCGCAGTCGGTCCGTCCTGGGCCGCCGCCGCGTCGACCATGGCTATCGTCGCCACCACAACCAGCCCCGCCAGTCGTCGCATCACCGCCCCTCCTTGACCTCGATCAGAAGCGTGGCGGCATTCGGGCCGGACACGGACGATTCCGCATAAGACGCAAAGGATCGCGGCGGCAGGTAGACGCGCTGCCACATGCTGGGCGCTTCGGCGCTGCCGCCGCCCGTGGTCAGAAAGTTGGTGCGCCCGTCCACCTGCAACGGGTGGTCCGTGCAGTTCATCAAGCGCGTCTCGACGGCGACATTGCCCGTCGCGGTGCGGCTGGCCTGCACCGACTGCACCAGAACCTTGCGCCGGATGCCGGCGTCGATCACCGACACCGTGTTGAGCGCCATCGGCTTCATTGTACCCGGCGTCAGCGGCAGCAGCGCCGGGTCGCCCGCCGCGTCGGTCTGCATCATGGGCGTGAAGTCGCACTGCACCGCCGGCTTCGGCGTGCAGGCGGCCAGCAGGGCGGCGGCACCGGCGGCGACCGCCGCCGCCTTAGCGATAGACCACATCATCGGCGGCAGCCCTCGTGAACTCATAGATATTGCTCCAGACGATGGTGCCACGCTCAAGATCGACCATTTCAAAGATGATCTGGTTGTAGCGCTGCGTCATCCCTGACCCGACGTTCACCGCGTCCAACGAGGAGATCCGGCCGCTCAGGCGGTAGTCGGCGCCGGCTGCGGCCCTGGTCAGGCCGGTGGTGCCGACGTCAACCTTGCCGTCGCGCTTGAGCGCACGTTCCTGCTCGACCATCGCCGCATTGTGGCGGGCGACGAAGACCATGCGGCCGTTGGCGGCGCGGTTGAGATTGACGCGCAAGCGGTCGGCGATGGTGTTCTTGTTGATCCGCTGGGCCGATTCATTGACGAAGTGCTCGCCGTCCACGATCACCTGCGGCGGAACCCCCGCGCCAGCCAGGACCGGCGACTGCAGCATGTCCCGCATCATGCGGTCGGTCATCGCCATAATGTCGCTGCCCTCGATGCCGACGCCGGCCACCGGCCCGCGCTCGCCCTGCGGGATCTCGCGCACGGCGACGCCGACTGTGTTCTGGGTCGGCGCGCAGGCCGCGACGGCGGCCACCGCCAGCACCGCCCCGAGGAGTCCTCGTATTCTGATCTTCAACTCACCTCTCCTTGCGGATCTACGCGTCCTGACCCGGTATAGTAGCACCGAGAAGACCTCAAATCATCGTCAAATCCGTAGTGACAGCCGTCTCAATACCCGTTTAACCTGTATCCGAAACGTAGCGACCCGTGGCCGCTGCCATCAATTTTTCTGTGGGGATTGTTGTATGTTTGCGAAGAAGCTGTTGCGGGTGGCCGTTGGCGTCGGTCTGGCAGTGCTGATGTCGGCCTGTGCGCTGACCGAGGATCGCGTGGACTTGGTTTATCAGTCGGCCGACACCGCCGCGCCCGTCTCCGGCGCCGAAAGCGTCACCGTGAAGGTGGCGGTGGAGGATGTCCGCCCGGCGAACCGCGACAAAGTGAGCGTGAAGAAGAACGGCTACGGCATGGAGATGGCGGCCATCCGCGCAAACCAGGACGTTCCCACCCTGGTCCGCCAAGCCGTCGAGCAGGAGCTGCGGGGGCGCGGTTTCACCATTGGGGACGGCCCGGTGTTCGCGGTCATTGAGGTTGCGCGGTTCTATGCCGACTACAAGACCGGCTTTTGGTCGTCTGACAACGTTTCCGACATCCAGTTGAATGTGCAGGTCCGCGACACCTCCGGCCACATGTACTACGGCAAGGGCATTTCCGGCATCGGCACGACGGAAGGCGTGATGATAATGGACGGCGGGCCGGTCAAAAAGTCGCTTGAAACGGGCTTGGCTGTCGCCCTGCGAAACCTGATGCAGGACCCTTTTTTCGTGCAGGCGCTGATTGAGGCGCAGGAAGCCGTCGCCCGAGCCGCTGCCCCGGCACCGTCCCTTCCGGTCGGCGTCCCCGCGTCATGACGTGTCGGGCCTCTACCGCGTGCTGGCGCGCTTCGGTCGCGCTGGCGCTGACTGCGGTGCTGGCGGCGGGCTGTGTGACGCCATCCGGGCAACTCACGCCAGAAGAGATTGCCCGCCGGCAGCAAGCGGTGGAGGCCCTGACGGCCGACCGCCCGGACTCGCTACGTCCGTTCTACGCCTCCGTGGTCGATGAGGGAGAGCGGGACGCGGTGCTCAACTGGCTCATCCTGGGCCGCGCCGCGCTAGTCCAGGGGCACCGGGACGCCGCCGGCGATGCGTTCGACGAGGCCCTGAAGCGCATCGCCGCTGTCTACGCCGACGACCCACAGGCCGAAAAGGCCCGCTCTGTCTGGCACAAGGAAGGCGTCAAGGACTTCAAGGGCGAGCCCTATGAGCGGGCGATGGCCTATGTCTACCGCGGCACTCTGGACATGCTGGCCGGGGACTACGAAAACGCCCGTGCCAGCTTCAAGGGCGCCTTGGTGCAGGACAGCTTTGCCGAACAGGAACGCCATCGCCAGGATTTCGCGTCGGCGACTTGGTTGATCGGGTGGACCAGCCATTGCCTGGGTGACTCCACCGCCGCCGCCGAGGCATTTGCCGAGGCGCGTGAATTGCGGCCGGCGCTCCCCATCCCGGGCGCCGATGACCGCCTGCTGGTTCTGGTTGAATCAGGTTTTGGCCCGTCCAAGGAAGCTACCGGTCAGCACGACTTCAAGCTCGCCTACCGCGAGGGCGCAGCCCCTGCCTACCGCTACGAGGCAGCCCTGGGAGAGCACACCCGCCCGCTGAACCTAGCAGAAGATATGTACATGCAGGCCGTGACACGTGGCGGGCGGCAGATGGACAACATCCTGGCGCTCAAGGCTGACACCAAGACGACCACCGGTACCATCGGCACGGGCGCCACCGCCGTCGGCGCGGGGATGATGCTTCACGGCCAGACATGGGGCAATCGTGATGCCGCTACCGCCGGCCTCGTGGTGGCCCTGATCGGGCTGGCCGCCCAGGCCGCCGCCAGCGAAATGGAGGCGCAGGCGGACGTCCGGCACTGGGGTTCCCTACCACACTCCCTGTTCCTTGCGGCCCTGCCCCTGGGAGACGGGCAGAAGCCGGAGGACCTGCGCCTCCGCTTCGCCGAGGCTCGCCAAGACGAGGAGCCCGACGCCGCCCGTCCCACCGCGCCTCCCCAAGTGGCCCATCATGGCGCCTGCGCCGTGGCATGGTACCCGCAGTCAGCCGTGCGCTTCCGACCCGAGCGGATCAAGCGGGACGTAGACGGGGAGGCCATAGACGGGAAGGCTGGGGACAGCCCCGAAGCCAAGAGCGTCAAGGGCAACTGTCGCACGGCCGATGGCAGTCTGACGAACCTGCCGCCGAACGTGTGCGCCGCCATCAATGGCAGGACGCTGTCCCTGGTGCCCGACACCTGAGGACCCGACTCAGAACTCAATGAGCCGTGGCAACTTCAGTTGCCGCTAACGGAAGTGGATTGAAGCCATGATTTCAGCGTCGATGCCTGTTCCCTGCTCCTGGTCTTCCAGCACCCTCCGTTGCCCCGCATGACCCCTGAGATCACTTCTCAGTTGCCTGAAGTCCGCTCAACCGCAGGCGGGGCCGCTGCCGGGGGCGGACTCAACTTTCAGGCAGCGGTGACGGCCATTGCCGGCGTCCACCTGCTGGCCGGCCAGGCCCTCGGCTGGCTGGAGGGGCTGACCGACGACACGCCCCGTGCCGTCTGGGCCGAAAGTGAAGGGCCGGGCGACGACATCCGGCTGGAACTGCGGGACGGCGCGGTCGTGGAGGTCCAGGTTAAGAAGGGCCTGTCGACCGGGGAGCGTCTGTGGGCCCCGCTGCTCGGCCTTGCCGAAGCCGTCCAGGCGGACAACATCGCCTTCGGGGTCTTGGTCGTTTGCCCGATCAGCAGTGCCAAAATTCGCCGCGACCTCTCCCGGGATATCGTGCGCCTGGGGGAGGGGCGGAGCGACGGCCTCAAGGACCTCGGCACTACGTTCAAGCAGAAGCTCGAAGCGGAAGGCCTGAGCCCGTCGGCGGTCTGCGCGCGCTTGCGGATCCAGACCGTGCATGCCCTGGACGCGGACCAAGCCGACGTCTCCGCCGCGCGGGCGCACCTGGCGCAGGTATGCCGCGTGCAGACAGAGGTGGCGAAGGCCTGGAGCCGTCTGCTTCTGAACGCCCACGCCATCATCGAACGGCGCGGAAGATGGGATATCCTGGGGGCGGCCCGCCTGCTGACCGCAGACGGTATCACTCTCGCCAAGGGTGGCAGCCCGGCGGCGGCGTTCGACGGGCTGTTGCGCTGGACCCTGGAGTGCAACGGGACCTTCACCCTTTCCGGCGCGCGGACACCTCTCTCCATCGAAACCCACTGGCTTCCCCTGAAGGCGGAGGTGCTGGGCTCCAACGAAAGCTTTGCGAGGCTGGCGCCGGCCGATGCCCTTGATCGCTATCACGGACGGGTGCGCGACACCCGGCGCACCCGCGACGAGGCCGTAGACGCCGAGTGGACCGGCCGGTTCTATCGCCATGCCGTGGTGGTCGGCGGTCCGGGCCTGGGTAAGAGCACCCTGCTGAGGAAGATGGCCTTCCTCTATGCGGAAGACGGACATCCCGTCCTTAGGGTCCGCCTGCGCGACGTTGCAGCCCGGATGCAGCAGGGGGCGAGCTTTTCCGAAAGCCTGCTCGCGCTTGGCCTGGACGGCTCTGGCGTTGCGTCGGCGACTCTCGATTTTTCACAGCCGACGGAGTGGGTGCTGCTGTGCGACGGCCTGGACGAGACACAGGCGCATCAGGAGATGGTGGCAGAAGCCCTGGAGGCTTTCCACCGTGGGCATCCGCGCATCCGCATCGTCGTCACCACACGACCAATCGGCTACGAAACTGCCCGGCTGTCCCAGTGGCGCCACTACGAGCTGCTCCCGCTTGAGGACTCGGCGACCTCTGCGCACCTGGCATCGCTGCTGGCGGGGCTGAACGGCGAAGAAACGGACGATCCGCATTTTAAGGAAGCGTCGCGTGCCCTTGAGGCCTGTGGCGCGACGGACGTGGTCCATCGCGGTCCGCACCTGCTGGGCATGGCGGCGGTGCTTCTTGCCAATGGCCGCGATCTGGGAGAGACGCGAACGCAGCTCTATCAGCGCCTGTACGACCTGTTGGAGCAGGCGCCCAATACGCGTAAAGACGCGTCGGTTGTCGGGCGGCCCGTGCTGGCCCACGCCGCCGGCCTCATGGCGTGGCAGGTGGTCGAGGACCCGCTGCGGCCGCTCGGCGACCTCCTGGACCGTTGCGCCCGGCAGATGGCGGAGGCCGCGGGGCTGGGGGGACTGAGAGCGGCTGAGGTCATGGACCAGTGCCTCGGCCATTGGGAAGATGTCGGGCTGGTGGAGCGCGTCCGACATTCGGGACAGGACTACCTGACCTTCACGCACCTCACATTCGCCGAATACGCGGCGGCGCGTTGGCTGGCGAGGCTGCCTGCGGCGGAGCAGCGCGCGAAGGTCGCCGAGATCATGAAAGAGCCGAAGTGGGCGGAGGTGCTGGCGTTTGCGGGGCCACAGGGTGCCGCGACCACGGTTGCCGCCGTGTTCCTGGAGGAGGGGCAGGGCGACGCGGAGCTGCTGGCGCGGATCCTGGCGGTCCTGGCCGAACCGGACAGCGACGTTGATGAAGCGGTCCTTGAGCGGGTGCTGGACCAGGCGTGGCGGGTCGTGGACGGGCTCGATGATAGGCCGGCGTTGAAACTCGGCGCCTCTCTGGCTGTACTGGCGGAGCGGTATCCGGCGTGTCTTGCGAGTCCCGCAGGAGCGCGCATGGCATCGGACCAGCATTGGACACGGCTGATCGGGTTGCTCTGCGCGATGAAGGCGGGGGTCGAGTTAGACTTGGCTGAGACGGTGGCGGGCATTGAGCAGTTGGCGGACGAGTTGGTCCGCTGGCTATATCCAGTATCTCATTTGGGGGGGGGTGTATTGCACTTGGGGAGGCAAAGCCCTGCCTTATTGGAACAGCTTTCCCTGTGTTGGCTCGACCGTGCGCTGAAATATTGGGAGGGGGAGAAAGTCGCTCAAGCGCTGCACCGCTCAATGTCGGATCGGCCATTCACGAGCTTTGGGTTCTATTCTGCGGCACGGCGGCGCCTCGGTTCCGCGATGATCATCCCTGAAGCCATGCGGAAGATGCAAGACACGAATGACCGACTTCTCGCTTTAGGAAGTGCAACAAAGCTACAAGAAGTTCAAGAAATTGCTTTGAAAGCCCTATTAACAGCCTGTCCTGGTACGGGATATGGGAGAGTATCCAAGAGCTTGATCCGACTGAGTGGTTTCTTTCAGCAGGTCGGAGTCTGCAGTGCCCCCAGTGATATTCATGCGTGGACAGCAAGCGCTGACGTGGAGGCCGTCTCGGAGGTCTTGCGGCTGGTGATCGAGGCCTCTCCATTGGAAGGGCTGGCACTGGCCGAGGAAGCCAAGAAGGCTCAGGAGCTCATCGCCGCAGATGCGGCTACAGACACTTTCTCTCTCACGTTTTTTGCATGTGACCGGGAAGTGGACATCCCGGGGCCACCCTCTGTGACAGCGTGCTTGCCACACCTTGATGGGTGGCGTTTAGTGAGCACGGTGCAGGGGAATGCGAGCAATGTCGAAGCAGATGCCTACGATTGCAGTTGACGGGGAGCGGCCTTCACCGGTGCCGACGGATCCGGAAGTGGCGGCCAAGGCGCGGCGGCGCACCTTCACGGCGGCCTACAAGCTGGCGGTCCTCGACGAGCTCGACCGCGCCAAGCCTGGGGAGACCGGGGCCATCCTGCGCCGCGAGGGCCTGTATTCGTCGTCCCTGGTGACATGGCGGCAGCAGCGGGCGCAGGGCCTTCTTCGGCCCAAGGACCCGGTGCGCCGAGGCCCGCCCGCGGCAGCCAAGCCAGCCGACAGCGCCGAGGTGAACCGGCTGCGACGCGAGAACGCGCGCCTGGAGCGGCAGCTTGCCAAGGCCAGGCTGGTCATCGGCATCCAAAAAAAAGCTGCGCAGATCATGGAGATCGATCTCGGTCCGAGCGACGAGACGTTCTGACCGCGCTGGCGGCCGACGTGCCGTCCGGCCTGCGCCGCGCCGTCTGCACGGCACTCGGCTTGCCGCCTGCCAGCTTCTATCGGCGCCGCAAACCGGCGGGCCCGCCAATGGCGCCCCGGCGCCAGGCGCGGGCCCTGAGCGCGGCGGAACGGGCCCATGTCCTTGCCATTTTGCACGAGGACCGGTTCGTCGATCTGACCCCGGCCGAGGTCTACGCCACCTTGCTCGACGAGGGCACCTACCTGTGCTCCATCCGCACCATGTACCGCATCCTGGCAGCCAACCACGAGGTCCGCGAGCGGCGCAACCAGTTGGCCCATCCCGCCTACGCCAAGCCTGAGCTGCTCGCCACCGGCCCCAACCAGGTGTGGTCGTGGGACATTACCAAGCTCAAGGGGCCGGCCAAGTGGAGCAGCTTCCAGCTCTACGTGATCATCGACATCTTCAGCCGCTGCGTCGTCGGCTGGATGCTGGCCGACCGCGAAAGCGCCATCCTGGCAAAGAAGCTGATCTCCGAAACCTGCCGCCGCCACGGCATCACGCCGGGCACCCTGACCCTGCACGCCGACCGCGGCTCGGCCATGACCGCCAAGGCAACCGGCCACCTACTGGCCGACCTCGGCATCACCAAGACCCACTCCAGGCCCTACCAATCCAACGACAACCCGTACTCGGAGAGCCAGTTCAAGACCATGAAATACCGGCCCGAGTTTCCCGACCGCTTCGGCTCCATCCAGGACGCCCGCGCCTTCTGCCGGAAGTTCTTCGACTGGTACAACAACCGCCATCACCACAGCGGCATCGGCCTGCTGACGCCCCAGCAGGTCCACTCCGGCCGCGCCGAGCAAATCCGCCAGCAGCGCCAGGACGTCCTCGACGCCGCCCACGCCCGCCATCCCGACCGCTTCGTCCGCACCGCGCCCCAGGCGCCCGCCATGCCGACGGCGGCATGGATCAATCCGCCCGAAAACTCACAGGCCAAGGCTGCTTAAACTGGCCGGGCTGGTGTCTCATTGGCGTTGACACGTTCCGCCAGACCCCGCAGTGCTCCAGGCCATAGAAATCGATTGGGATAAATTGGGACGCGCTCTGCTGCATCCCTCGCATGCCCTCAGCAGAACCGCTGCCGGAATCGCTAGGGCGAGCGGCCGTGTCCAGAAAGACTGGGTCAGCAGCCTGATCAAGCGCGCCAGAGGCTTCAATTTGGCCGCCATCGCCTACGTGGCAGAGGGATTGCCCCAGAAGGAGTTCGAGGAGCTGCTCCTGTACAGGTTGGAAAGTGAAGGGACCGACAGAACTGATTACCTTCTTCGATGCCTTTCAAGCGAGGATCTGCCCTGGAGCGAACGGTTGGAGCGCGTTCTTGTAGCGGAGCTTCATGGTCTGAATGCTCAAGTCGCGGAGGCAGCCGGGAAGCTCTTGCTCGGCCATGCGGAAGCGAAGGTGCCCGTTCCTGCGGCGGATCTGCAATCGGCTTTCGAGCATTGGCAGTGCCATGAAAAGCCCTATCCCAAAGGTCGCGGGGCAATTCCCCCGAGCCCGCGGGGTGACCTCTTGAAGGCCTTGCTCCTGGTAACGTCGATTCCGCATGATCGGCTCATGGAACTGAGCCACGATCCACGCTCGGATGTCAGCGCAACGGCACAGACGGCGCTTCAGTCCCGGCTTGAGTCGTCTGCGGAGGTTCGCGCGGCACTGGTCGATGCCTGCACGGCGGGAACCGCCACGCCACGCCTCCTCGCAAGGGCGCTTCGCGCGAAAGTTCCTTTCACCCAGGTCGAAATTGATCGACTGGAAGCGCTGACCACCTGCGGCGACCCGGCTTGGAGGTTGGCGTCCTGCGACCTCCTGAATCCCCATTATCTTCAACCTGAGCGGCTGCGCGCGCTGGCCCGCCGGCTCATAGACGATGCCGACCCGGAAATCCAGAGGAGCGCGCGTCGCCATCTCCTGGACGTCGAGCGCACATGGGAGGTGGGGGAAGCTCCTCGGTGAGCTCAGAAGCGTTGGCTGCCGTTCAGGAAGGGCAGGTTTATGGCGCGTGCGGGCCTGGTTCGGCATCCGAATGGGCAAAAGCGGTCGCGGCCCGGTTTCGGCGAAGAATGGCGGGTGGATAGCTTCGACGTCTTGCGCAGGTTCCGTATCCCTCGGCCGAGGGCCGCCTTTTCAGCGGGCCTGCGATCAGGCCTGATTTAGCACCGGTGCAAACAGTGTCGTTTGCACCGGCCCTCTGTGACAGCGTGCTTGCCACACCTTGATGGGTGGCGTTTAGTGAGCACGGTGCAGGGGAATGCGAGCAATGTCGAAGCAGATGCCTACGATTGCAGTTGACGGGGAGCGGCCTTCACCGGTGCCGACGGATCCGGAAGTGGCGGCCAAGGCGCGGCGGCGCACCTTCACGGCGGCCTACAAGCTGGCGGTCCTCGACGAGCTCGACCGCGCCAAGCCTGGGGAGACCGGGGCCATCCTGCGCCGCGAGGGCCTGTATTCGTCGTCCCTGGTGACATGGCGGCAGCAGCGGGCGCAGGGCCTTCTTCGGCCCAAGGACCCGGTGCGCCGAGGCCCGCCCGCGGCAGCCAAGCCAGCCGACAGCGCCGAGGTGAACCGGCTGCGACGCGAGAACGCGCGCCTGGAGCGGCAGCTTGCCAAGGCCAGGCTGGTCATCGGCATCCAAAAAAAAGCTGCGCAGATCATGGAGATCGATCTCGGTCCGAGCGACGAGACGTTCTGACCGCGCTGGCGGCCGACGTGCCGTCCGGCCTGCGCCGCGCCGTCTGCACGGCACTCGGCTTGCCGCCTGCCAGCTTCTATCGGCGCCGCAAACCGGCGGGCCCGCCAATGGCGCCCCGGCGCCAGGCGCGGGCCCTGAGCGCGGCGGAACGGGCCCATGTCCTTGCCATTTTGCACGAGGACCGGTTCGTCGATCTGACCCCGGCCGAGGTCTACGCCACCTTGCTCGACGAGGGCACCTACCTGTGCTCCATCCGCACCATGTACCGCATCCTGGCAGCCAACCACGAGGTCCGCGAGCGGCGCAACCAGTTGGCCCATCCCGCCTACGCCAAGCCTGAGCTGCTCGCCACCGGCCCCAACCAGGTGTGGTCGTGGGACATTACCAAGCTCAAGGGGCCGGCCAAGTGGAGCAGCTTCCAGCTCTACGTGATCATCGACATCTTCAGCCGCTGCGTCGTCGGCTGGATGCTGGCCGACCGCGAAAGCGCCATCCTGGCAAAGAAGCTGATCTCCGAAACCTGCCGCCGCCACGGCATCACGCCGGGCACCCTGACCCTGCACGCCGACCGCGGCTCGGCCATGACCGCCAAGGCAACCGGCCACCTACTGGCCGACCTCGGCATCACCAAGACCCACTCCAGGCCCTACCAATCCAACGACAACCCGTACTCGGAGAGCCAGTTCAAGACCATGAAATACCGGCCCGAGTTTCCCGACCGCTTCGGCTCCATCCAGGACGCCCGCGCCTTCTGCCGGAAGTTCTTCGACTGGTACAACAACCGCCATCACCACAGCGGCATCGGCCTGCTGACGCCCCAGCAGGTCCACTCCGGCCGCGCCGAGCAAATCCGCCAGCAGCGCCAGGACGTCCTCGACGCCGCCCACGCCCGCCATCCCGACCGCTTCGTCCGCACCGCGCCCCAGGCGCCCGCCATGCCGACGGCGGCATGGATCAATCCGCCCGAAAACTCACAGGCCAAGGCTGCTTAAACTGGCGGGGCTGGTGTCTCATTGGCGTTGACACGTTCCGTTCCTGCGCCCGTGGCGATCACTATCGGCGTGCAGCTAGACTGGGCTTTAAGCCATGTGAGGAAGGCGATGCCGCCGTCGTCGGCAAGGGAAAGGTCGAGGACGAGAGCATCAATGGGACCTTGCTC
>Ga0209643_1000815_pt1 | contig 39423 bp, 36 predicted proteins | sample AutmiccBRH37_all_FD_187383 | JGI IMG/M metagenome (GOLD analysis project Ga0209643, IMG submission 187383) | Deep subsurface microbial communities from Mt. Terri, Switzerland - Autotrophic microbial communities BRH/37_all (SPAdes) (version 2) | ecosystem: Environmental > Aquatic > Deep...
AGCCGGCTCGGCATTCCGTAGGCTCGGTCGTTAAGAGACAGTAGCAGCCTCCGGTACATTCCGCACGGACTTAAATCACTCCCCCTCACTGCATGTCGCTGTGGGGTCGCTTGAGGGTCGCTTTTAAAGCATGCTGTCACTATTCTGGCTTCTGACTCCTGGCTTCTGGATTCCGCCGTCTGCAAGACGGCACCGCCGACAAGGCGGTTATTTTATTTACTGGGGCTGGCGCCGGTACGCCGCCTACTTTTCTTCGGACACTATCAGCCGGTGGCTCCAGTATTCTTCCAGGTCATTAAGGGCGCTTTCAAGATGGCTTCGGACCCTGGCCTCGGCCTCATCGGGATCCCGTTTGCGCAGCGCCTCGTAAATGGACTTGTGCTCCTGTACCATGACAGGGGCCCGCAAGGTCAGGAACCCTATGCTGGACTTGAGAAAGCCGTTCCACAGCCGGGCGATCATCTTGCTCAGGCGGGGGGACTTTGCCGATGAGTAAATAATTTCATGAAAACTGGTATTCAGGCGGGGCATTTCGGATAAATCATCGTCGTCCAGGCATTTTTCCATCCTCCCGCAGAGATTCTGCAACTGGTCAAGATCCTCATCCGTCAGATTTTTGGCGGCCAGCCGGCTGGCCGTGCCCTCCAGAAGGCCCCGCAGAAAATATATTTCCTTAAGGTCATCCAGTGTAAAGAAGGCAACGGTAAATCCCTTATAAGGGTGAAAGTCCACAATGTTTTCGGCCTCCAGGCGCAACAAGGCCTCCCGTACCGGCGCCCGGTCCACCGCCAGCTCAGCGGCCAGCTCATCCTGCAGCAAGCGCTGGCCCGGCTCCAAAATGCCGGACAGTATGGCGTCCCGAATCTTTTCATATACCTGTTCCTGAACCGATGAGTGAGGGCCCCCGGCCTGCAGTGGCGTAGGCTTTCCGGGATTGGACAAGTGCCCGCTGTATTTTTCCAGCAGGTATTTCAATATTGCTCCCTCCTTTCTTTCTATCAAGTATTCTGGATTCTGGATTCTGGATTCTGGATTCCAGCCCGCAGGGCTGCTGCCAGTTTCTTTCCTGCCGTCAGGGCTCTGGTGTTTAAGTCGGAGGTGCCCGGAGGCACCATTTCCAGAACCGCTGCCTCCAGCGAAGGCCAGGTCACCAGTTGGGCAACTTCATTGAGGGCGCCCAGGGCCACTATATTGGCCACCATCTCCCTGCCCAGATCCTGTTTGGCGGTCTGCGCAACAGGTATTCTCAGGATGTCCGCCCGGGTTTCGGGAACCGTTTGCACCAGCAGGGAATCCACTATGACCAGGGCTCCGGGTGAGGCGCTGGGAACGTACTTGTCACAGGCTTCCTGGGTTAGCGCAAGAATTATGTCGGGTTTTTCCAGGTGGGGGTAGTCAATGGGATCTGATCCCAGTATTACCTCGGCCCGGGAGGCGCCTCCCCTGGCTTCAGGCCCGTAGGCCTGGGTCTGGGCCACATGGTGGCCGTCTCTGATGGCGCCGACGGCCAGTATTATTCCGGCCAGAATAAGTCCCTGCCCCCCGGACCCTGATAGCTGTATCTGGATCGGATCGGGCCATTTTTTCCGGTATTCTTTTTTATTTCCTGGCACGCTTGATCACCTCCAGGTACTCCGCAGTAAATTCGGGGGCATTATGCCGGTGCAGAACCCCGATGGCGAACTGTTCCTCCTTCAGGGAGGCCGACCCGTCCCTGATCTTTTCAATCCACACGGCGTTTTCCTTCTGCCATCGCACCATGTCGGTAGGTGTTTTAAGATCGTTGCGCCTGCCGTAGGAGGTGGGGCAGTGGGTCACGGCCTCCACCAGTGAAAAGCCCGGGTTTTTGGAGCCTTCCACGATTAAGCGGGTGAGCAGCTGGTTGTGATAGGTGGTGGCCCTTCCCACATAGGTGGCGCCGGCTGCTTCGGCCAGGCGGCAGATGTCAAAAGACTGCTCAATCATCCCGTAAGGGGCGGTGGTGGCCCTTTTATTGCGGGGAGTAAGGGGTGAGAACTGCCCCCCGGTCATGCCGTAGATATAATTGTTGAAAATAATTGCGGTCAGGTCGATGTTGCGCCGGCAGGCATGGATAAGGTGATTGCCCCCGATGGAGGAGGCGTCTCCGTCCCCCATGATTACAAAGACCTTCAGCTCCGGGTTGGCCATCTTAATCCCGGTGGCAAAGGGCAGTGCCCGGCCATGGGTTGTATGCACGGTATCAAAGTCCAGGTAGCCGGCAGCCCTTGAGGAACAGCCGATACCGGATACTATTGCCACTTCTTTTCTGGGGTAATTGAGTTTCTCCAGGGCTACGGCAAAGTCCCGGAGAACAATGCCGTTTCCACAGCCCGGGCACCATATATGAGGAAGTGTTTCCTGGCGGAAATACCGGATAATATCGGAAGGCACCTAGAATCCCCCCTTTAGAGCGGAAAGTATTTCAGCGGGGGTGAAAAGCTCCCCGTCCACCCGGGACAGCAGGTGTACCTTACTTCGTCCGGCGGCCACCCGCTGAACTTCCAGCGCCATCTGGCCCAAATTCATTTCCGGGACCAAAATGGGAATTTCCCGGGAGGCGGCTGCTTCAACGGCCTCTTCGGGAAAGGGCCAAAGGGTGGTGGGGCGGATCATTCCAACCTTCATTCCTTTTGACCTGGCCGCCTTCAGTGCGCTCGCCGCTGACCGGGCAGAGCATCCGTAGGAGAAAATGGCGATTTCCGCATCCTCCATCAAGGTTTCTTCCCAGTGGATAATTTTTTTCCTGTGGGATTCCACCTTACCCGTCAGCCTGCGGATCAGTCGGTCCGTGACCCCGGGATCGTTGGAGGGGTTGCCCACCTCGTTATGAACCAGCCCGGTAAAGTTACATTGATAGCCCATGCCGAAATCAGCCATGGGGGGTATCTGACCGGCGCTGCCCCCGAAGGGTCTGTATGATTCCCGGCCGCCTTCCGGGCGGGGCCTTTCTTCCAGAATTAGCTTGCGGGGGTCGGGCATTTTCACGTCTTCCCGCAAATGGGCGATGATCTCGTCCATCAGCAGTATCACCGGAGTACGGAACTTTTCCGCCAGGTTTACCGCCTTTACGGTGAGGGAGTACGTTTCCTGCACCGACCAGGGGCAGAGGGCAATGACGGGATGGTCCCCGTGGGTTCCCCAGCGGGCCTGCATCACATCTCCCTGGGCGGGAGCTGTGGGACGACCGGTGCTGGGACCTCCCCGCTGCACGTTGACTATGAGGCAGGGTACTTCTGTCATGCAGGCGTACCCTATGTTTTCCTGCATCAGTGAAAAGCCGGGGCCGCTGGTGGCCGTCATTGATTTGGCCCCGGTCAGTGAGGCGCCAATAATGGCGGCGATACTGGCTATTTCATCTTCCATCTGGATAAATTTACCACCCAGGGTGGGCATGCGCCTGGCCATCCACTCGGCTATCTCGGTGGATGGTGTTATGGGGTAGCCCGCAAAAAAGCGCACCCCGGCATCGACAGCCCCCTGGGCGCAGGCCTCGTTGCCCTGCATGAGACGAACCTCCACAGGTTTACGCATCTTTAACCACCTTTATTGCAAAATCGGGGCAGGTTCCTTCACACAGCCCGCACCCGATACACTCTTCAGGCTTATCGACGGTTATCTTTCCCAGTTCATCGAGGGAAAGAATTCCCTTGGGACAAATGGTTACGCACAGGTTACATCCCTTACACCACCTAATATTTATATCCAGGCTTGCTTTTGGATATTTATCAATATCAACCTTGGCCACGATGCCACCTCCTTTCCCAATAATATTACTTACCGGCTGGTTTTGCAATTAACTTCATTACCCAGCAGGTCATTAACTGATATCTTGGCAGGGAGTTTTTTATTTTGTATAAGAAATGTTAAAATTTCGTCCCACTTTTGTGAAAACTGGCTGATAACATATAAATAAAAACGAGGAGAGATTCAAATGAACAAAAAGTTTCTGATAGGTTTAATAGCTGGAGGACTTCTCTTGGCCGTTCCTGTACTCTCATACGCTTATGATAAAAGTAATATGTGGGGGTTCAGCCCGATGTCGGGTATCCCGGGCAGTGGAATGACGGAATGGATCGCAGCGGGGATTGGGGGTACGCCTATGAGCGGGAGCAAGGGTATGATGGGGCCGTCCATGATGGGATCACCGGGAGCCGTAACGGGAACTATGGGATCTCGCGCCGGAATGATGGGAGCAAACATAAACGGTATTGTGGATAGTCAGACCTATCAGGCAGTGGACGAGGTAAAGGCAAAGGAATTGATAAACGGCTATATAACAGAATTGAATATTGAAGGCATATCACCGGCAGAAATGATGGAATTTGAAAATCATTTTTACGTGGAGCTTAAAGAGGATGGCGGAAAGTACAGCCATGAGCTGATTGTGGACAAGGGCACGGGTTTAATATACCCTGAGAGGGGGCCTAACATGATGTGGAATATAAAATACAGGCACATGGGGGGAATGATGTCTCCGGGGTACTCAAATTCAAATGATGAAAGGCCGCCGGTCTCGCCGGAAGAATCCGTCAATATAGCCAATGGATACCTGGCTGGGTATAACACCGGAGAGACCGCCGCAGAGCCCCACCAGTTTTACGGCTACTATACTTTGCATACCGTCAGGGACGGGCAGATCGTGGGTATGCTCAGCGTGAACAGCTATAATGGACAGGTGTGGTACCACAATTGGCACGGAAAATACATCTCAACCCGGACTTCGTCCGCTGATCATGCCCGGGACCAGGAGCAGGCCGGGGAAAATCATTAAAACCCTATACCCCTGGGGGGATGGACATTCTCACTGATTCTGACTATAATAATTAAGTGTATGATCCGTAAGTGAAGCAGGCTGTCCCGATTGTAGGGCGGCCTGTTTTAATCGGGATAAAGGGGGGTATCTGAATGGGTATGGAAATATCATTGGCGGCTGCCTTTCTGGCGGGACTGCTTTCTTTCCTGTCACCCTGTGTTTTACCCCTTCTGCCGGTCTACGTCGCCCAACTGGCTGAGGGCGCCGCCCTATCAAGGGGGAATCATGGCTTTACTCCGGGTGTTTTCCTTCAGGCCATGATATTTGTCTCGGGTTTTACCCTGGTTTTCGTGGGACTGGGCGCAGCCACCGGTATACTGGGAAAATTTATCATGTTCAATAGGGACATTCTTCTTAAGGCGGGAGGGGCCTTTGTCATCCTGATGGGCCTGAACCACGCCGGGTTGCTGAGGCTGCCGCCCTTTGCCAGGCACTGGCTGCCCCTGGAGGGTTTTCGCCGCCGGGGCAGGCTTGGATCTTTTTTTATGGGGATGACCTTTGGTTTGGGGTGGACACCCTGCGTAGGACCGGTCCTGGCTTCCATTCTCACGCTGGCGGCGGTAACCGGGGCGGCGTCCCGGGGTGGGTTGCTTCTGGCCTCATACTCACTGGGCATGGCCGTTCCATTCGTCGTATTGGGCTTTGCCTTTGACCGGCTTCCGGGCCTGCAAGGGGTGCTCACCAGGCATTCCGGCACACTCCTTCGGATAAGCGGCTTTCTGCTGATTATTCTGGGGCTTTTAATGTTTCTCAATAAATTTTATCTTCTGGGGATATACTTAACCTTTTAAAGGGGGCAGCTATGAAAACAATAAATAAAATTTTGTTGGGAGTGCTTTTACTTTCTGCTGTTTTTGGTTTATGGCATTTCCAGGGCAGCAGCGGCAAGACGGACCTTCGGCAAGGAATGCAAACACCGGAGCAGAATACTTCCGCCGCCGTAACGGCTTCGGACTTTACCCTGCCGGATCTGGACGGGAAGGAGGTCCGGCTCAGTGATCAAAGGGGAAAAAAGGTGCTGATAAATTTCTGGACCACCTGGTGCGGCTACTGCAAGGAAGAAATGCCGCTGCTCCAGATACTGCACCAACAGGGCAAGGCTAAAAACTGGCAGGTTCTGACCATTAATATTACCAGCTCTGAGCAGAGTACCCAGAAGGTAAAAAGCTATATAGACTCCAATGGTTTCACCTTCCCGGTGCTGCTGGATCATAAGGGCTCGGTTACAGCTCTTTATGGAGTCAAAGGCATTCCGGCCAGCTTTATATTGAATGAGAGAGGAGAGGTGATCAGGACCAAGGTAGGCCCCTTCAGCGAAAAAGAGATTGCAGAACTGTTAAAGTAAAATACCGGCAGTTTTTGGCAAAATTATCCAAGGATTATGCTTTCGTGGTATAATCCTTTTTATTTTGACAATATACGACAAAGCATTTGTGACACAAATGTGATTTTTTTGTGACTGGTTCGTTAAAATCATGATTTAAAATGAAATCAGTATGTTTATTGTAGAGGTGATAGAATGAGGTATTTGAGGTTTGTCGCAGTGACGGTCATTCTTTTGCTGGCCTTGTTCCCGCTGGCTTTGTACGCTGAAACCAGCCACGACGGCCATGGAGGCGGCGCCGCTCCTTCATCCCATGCAAGCGCCCCGGCAACCGGCCAGAACATGAACGATCCGTCCGGTTCGGGCCATGACCGGCATGGACCAGCAGCCGTCAGTGAAAAGTCTTCGGCCGGGGAGCACCAGTCAGCGGGCCGCGGCGGGGAATCCGGGCCCAATGTTCTTCAGCCGGTGAAAAACGGCATAGTGACCGGGTTTACCATCTTCAACGGACTGATAATAATTGCGGCGATAATAATGAAAAAGAAATTGGGGCAGGGGGTGTAAGGGATGAAGGGTAATTTACTTGATATCCGGTCATTAAAAGCATTTGTAAAAAGCAGCCTTTTTCCTGCCATAATACAATGGCCCACTGCCTTTGTGTTTGCGGTGGTGGTATACCAGCTGCTTTACGGCCCGATGTCGGCGCACGAAAATTTCGGCACCGCCATGACCTGGGTTTTGTGGTGGCCCATTATCCCGCTTATTTTCCTGTTGATGGGCAGGTTCTGGTGCGCAATCTGCCCCTTCGCCACCCTCAGTGATATTGTCCAGAAATGGGTGAGGAACAAAAGGACGGTGCCGGTGTTTTTAAAGAAATACGGCATATGGATAATCGACGCCATGTTTATACTGATAACCTGGGCCGACCATGTCTTCGGAATAGTCGAATCACCGCTGGGGTCAGGGGTTCTGCTGATGATCATTATCACCGGTGTGATTGTTTCCGGGGCCTTCTTCGAGCGCAGAACCTGGTGCCGCTACCTCTGCTTCCTGGGAGGGCTTTCGGGCAACTATTCCAGGTCAGGGCTTTTAGAGCTCAGGGCTAAAAGTGAAAACTGTAAGAAATGCAAGGACAAGTATTGCTACAAGGGTAAGGACAATGTTGCCGGGTGCCCCATGTTTGAGATGCCCGGTGTAATGGACTCCAGCGCTAAGTGCAACCTGTGCGGCAACTGTGTCAAGACTTGCCCCAACGACTCTGTGGTCCTGACCGCCCGCATACCCTCGAAGGAACTGTGGTATGTAAGGAAGCCCAAAATTGAAGAGTCCTTCCTGGCTATTATTATAATGGGCATAGTGTTTGTGCAGAACATTACCATGCTGGAACTCTGGGAGGATGCCCAAAAGATTATAGAGGGGCTGACAGGCACCTCCAGCTATACAGTGACCTTTACCATCACCTTTATAATCGCCATGGCCGTTCCCGTTCTGGCATTTTACGCAACCAGTTGGCTGGCAGGGGTAAGCAACAGGGAAAAAGCCATATCCAACCTTACTATTTTCGGATATGCCCTTATACCGCTGGACCTGGCGGGACACCTGGCTCACAACCTCTTCCACCTGCTGGCCGAAGGAAAAACAGTGCTGCACACAGGCATAGCCTTACTGGTACCCGGCTATAAAGGCGGCAGCCCAGGATTTTTCCCGGAAGCAACAATACAAATAATGCAGTTCGCCCTGATCGTATTGGGCCTGGCAGCCTCCCTGTTCACCGCCTACAAGATAAGCAAGAACTGGTTTGGTGAGGCCGGAAAAAGCACAGCTTCCCTGGTTCCGTACGCAGTGCTGCTGATACTGCTGGCGGCCTTCAATATCTACCTGTTCACGCTGCCGATGAGTATGAGGATGTGACGCTGACGCTTATCAGAAGGCTTTTCCCGTCAGAATTCAGGAGACAGAAGACAGTATTCAGAATAAGACTCATCCGGCATGGATAGAGGGCGAAATTTGGAAGCAGACATTGGAAGTTTGAGGTTGGACCTTTTGAAGTTGGCTAAGGCCATTTTCAAAAGGTCCAACCTCTTTTTTTATGAGAGCACCTTTGAGCCTGCCGAGAATTGGTCAAAAGGAAAGCCCGTTTTATGTGCGTAAGAGTTGTTGTTTTCAATTATATTTGAAATATGCTATTATACCTATAGTCTGGGAAGTAATAACACTGAAATGCTGCAATGTAATATGGCTAACAGTGATCGGATCATAGAGGATCGAAGAAGTTAATAAAACCGTTAAGGAATATATGCAAAAAGCCCGCAACAACATTGGAATTTTAAAATCTTTTATAAGGTTGAAAAGAAAGGAGACAGTTATTTGAAATACTCCGTTTCCATGCCAGACCTACAATCATTTCCCCTTACTATGGTCGTTGGAAATGCCCTTGACCCATCATCCCCGGAGGCTATAAAGAATATCTCAAAAAATATTCTGTACCGGATTCCCCAACCTATTATTGTTATAGATTATCAGGGGAGAATAGTTATGGTAAATAAATTTTTCTGTAATATGACACATCCGCCAATTACGGAAAATGAATTAAATAACATAACTTTTGAAGATCTAAGCTTTACGGATAAGGCCTTGAACAAGATTTTGGATTTTGGGATTCCGGCAACTGAATACCGGGATAACCTTAAACTCAACAAGAAAAAGATACCTGTCAAGATTAATATCTATCCCATTTTTGGTGACAGTCAGGTTCGCTTGGGAGCTGTTTGCACAATTGCTGACATAACAACCGATGTAAACTATGGTGAACTTTTACAAAAATCAGAGATAATTTTGGATTCAATTAACACTGGCGTTATTGCAGTTGACAAAAATCTTAAAATCAACATGTTTAATAAATATGCAGAACATTGTTTCAGCGTTTCGCAAAATGATTTCTATGGCGAACCATATGCGAAATTTATAGAGAATTTTGAAGGCGATTGGGTGTATATACTGGATTCATTAAAGAATAATACCGAAATTAGAGATTATGAGTTGGTTTTATTGATTAACGGTAATCAAAATCATTTCATTTGCGATACCCATCTTTTAAGGAACGACTTCAATGAAATATATGGAACAATACTTGTTTTTAAAAACATATCCCATATAAAAAATATCGAGTCACAGTTGGCTAGAAGTGAAAAGCTTAAAGCCATCGGAGAGCTGGCGGCAGGGACTGCACATGAAATACGAAACCCATTAACTACAATTAGGGGTATTATACAATTTATTCATGATAAGAGTTTGGAAAAGGGTGTTGATTGTTTTGACTCTTATATGCAACTTCTCTTATCTGAGGTGGATCGTATCAATAAGATTATTTCAAGTTTCTTGGATTTGGCCAAGCCTCAAAAGAAAACGATCAGTTTAATAAATATAAATGAACTACTAAATGAAGTTATTATGCTAATGACCAATGAATCTTTACAAAGAGAAATTAGTATAAAAAAATACTTGGAAGAATCACTTCCTTCGATTAATGGAGATAAAGATGAACTTGCCCAGGTTTTTTTAAATATAATCAGAAATGCTTTCCAAGCCATGACAGCAAGTGGTGATCTCACCATTAAATCTTACCCGGTTAGCGACCATTCATACATAAATATTGATTTTATCGATAATGGTGAATGTATCCCCGAAGATATAATAACAAAAATTTTCGACCCGTTTTTCAGTACCAAGGAAGAAGGAACTGGATTAGGCCTGGCTATTTCCAACAGGATTGTCAACGATCACAAGGGAGAGCTAAAGGTGTCCAGCGTGCTAGGAGAGGGAACGAAATTTACAGTTATTCTACCGGTATGTGAGGTCACTAAGAATGAAACGTGCAATTAATCAATAAAATCAGCCGGATGGGTGTGATACAGCTCATTGTTACACCCATCCGGGGCGTGTATACTGTACCAAAAATCGTTGAAGGAGGGGGTTTTGTGGACTGGGAAGCCGATGCCCGGGAAAGGCTGGAAAGGGTTCCATTTTTTATTAGAAAAAGAGTAAAGAAACAGATAGAGGAGTTTGTCAGGGATCAGGGAGGGCGGCTGGTTACCGGTTATGATGTAACCCTGGCCCGCCGTGCCCTGGCAGGCGGTCAGGCTGATTCGGGCCAGCATTCCCGGGAGAAGGCCGGGGGTGTCCTTACAGCGGGAGAACTGTCCGGAATAGAGGATCTGGTGGAAAAGGGTGTGTCCGTAGAGGGCCTGAAGACGCCACACCACGAGGTAAGAGTGTGCGGGGGTGCCGCCGGTTGCCCTCTGAGCCTTATTGATGACAGGGCTGTATCAACGGCTCTGGCCGGGGTTCTCAATGCATCCGGATTAGACCGCCACATTGCGGGCGGGATTGACGGCCCGGTTCTGTTTCACCATAAATTCAGAGTGACTGTGTCCGGCTGTCCCAATTCCTGCTCTCAACCTCAGATCGTAGACTTCGGGGTAGTGGGACAATCGGTGCCGGGCAGGGGGGAGGGACATTGTACCGGATGTGGTCTGTGTGCCGGGGTATGCGCCGAGAAGGCGGTCAGCGTAAGGGAGGACGGCCCGGTTTTCGACTACTCCCGGTGTCAGAACTGCGGCCAGTGTATTCGTTCCTGCCCGGCCGATGCCGTCCGGGAGGCGGACAGCGGTTACCGGGTTATGGCCGGGGGTAAGCTGGGCAGGCACCCCCGTCTGGCCGAGGTGGTACTGGAACTGGCTGATGAGCAAAGGATCAAGGCAGTACTGGAGGGGGCTGTGCGGCTTTTCAGGGCAGAGGGAATGGACGGCGAACGCTTTGCCGCCATGGTTGATCGACTGGGAATGGACCGGGTTAAGGAAGTCCTAAGGGATGTGGGTAAGTGTTAAAAGCAGTGCTTGTTGACCCGGACGGAACTCTTCTCCGGGTCAACACCTCCGAATTTACTATGGAATATTTGAAAGAAGTGGCCCTGGCTGTTGCCCCCGTAACCACTTTTATTTTATAGCACCAGCCCACTGTGAGGTATAAAATAGCGTGTCAATATGTACTGTATTAATTAGCACCGGGATAGGGCATATAATTTCTCCCACGGGAAAAATTATTTACAGATAAAACTTCTGATATAATTGCTACTGTGACTTTACGCATATTCATCAGTCTGTATTTTTGGTATATTAAGTATTAAAGGAGCCGGATTACTTTGATGAAATTAAAGGACAGTGTTTACTGGGTAGGGGTAAAGGACTGGGAGATAAAGAGGTTTCACGGGGAAGAATACTCCACCCACCGGGGATCCACCTATAATTCATATTTGATCAGGGACAGCAAGGTGGCGCTGGTGGACACCGTCTGGACCCCCTTTCACGAGGGTTTCGTGGAGGACCTGGAAAGAGAGATAGGACTGAAAAACATAAGTCTGATAGTTGTCAACCACACCGAGCAGGACCACGCCGGCAGCCTGGCCTACCTGATGGAAAAGATACCGGAAACACCCATTTACTGCACCAAAAATGGGGCTATGATGATCAAAAAGCATTTCCACAAGGACTGGAACTTCAACGTGGTCAAGACCGGTGACAGTGTGGACCTGGGGGAGAACAGGCTGGTGTTTGTGGAGATGCCCATGCTTCACTGGCCGGATTCCATGGCCACCTTTGTTTCGGGAGCCAACGTGCTTTTGTCCAATGATGCCTTTGGGCAGCACTATGCCTCACCGTACCTTTATAACGACCAGGTGGACCAGGGAGAATTATTCCAGGAGGCCATTAAGTACTACGCCAACATTCTGACTCCCTTCAGCAGGCAGGCCAGAGCCAAGATAAAGGAGGTGCTGGATTTAAACCTGCCCATTGAAATGATTGCCCCCAGTCACGGCATAATCTGGAGGGACAACCCCCTTCAGATAGTTTACAAATACCAGCAGTGGGCCAGTGATTATAACGAGGGTACTGCGGTGGTCCTGTACGATACCATGTGGGGCGCCACCAAAAAGATGGCACTGTCCATTGCAAAGGGTTTGGGCGACAGAGGGGTGGGAGTCAAGACCTTTAACGTGGGAAAATGCGACAAGAACGATCTGATTACCGAGGTATTCAAGTCCAGGGGAGTTATTGTGGGCAGTTCCACCATCAACAGGGGCATACTGAACTCAACGGCGGCCATTCTGGAGATAATCAAAGGGCTGCAGTTCAAAAATAAAATAGGGGCGGCCTTTGGGTCGTACGGCTGGAGCGGCGAGTCGGTAAAGATCATTGAGGATAGGCTTAAGGGATCGGGAATAGATGTGGTTATGGACGGCATTAAAATGCAATACGACCCCGAGGCCGAAGATCTCAGGAGTTGCGAGGACTTCGGGGCGGCTCTGGCCGAAAAATTTTAGCACTATCTATAAATATAATAGCAATTATGGAGGTACAGCCAGTGGTCAGTATACTTCCTCCCTGCACCGGCGCCTGTCCGGTCAATACCGATGTCCGCGGTTACCTGGCGGCCATAGCAAGACGGGACTACATAGAAGCTTACCGACTGATAAGCGACAATAATCCCTTTCCCTCGGTTTGCGCCTGGGTATGCCCCCATCCCTGCGAGGACTCCTGCCGCAGGGGGACGGTGGACTCTCCTCTGGCCATACGTGACCTGAAGAGGTTTGCTGTGGAGTCGGCCGGCAAAGTCGCCCCGGAAGTTACAGTCAGCCCCGGTACCGGGAGACGGGTGGCCGTGGTGGGAGCGGGCCCGGCAGGGCTTACCGCCGCCTATGATCTTGTCCGTCTGGGGCACCGGGTGGTTGTTTATGACCGGCATCCCGAGCCCGGCGGACATCTGTTTGCCTCTCTGCCTGTTTACAGGCTTCCCCGGGAAGCTCTCCGGAGGGATATTGACGGGATACTGGGGGCCGGGGTTGAGCTGCGGGCCGGGGTTGAGGTGGGCAGGGACATAACGGTGGAAGGGCTGAGATCTGAGTATGACGCTGTAATACTGGGTGTGGGTCTTTGGGCCGGGCGCGGTCTAAAATTGCCGGGCTTTGACCACCCCGGGGTATTATCGGCCCTGCCCTTTCTGAAAATGGCCAATTCCGGAGAAAAGCTCCCCATGGGGACCCGGGCTGTGGTCATAGGGGGTGGGGATGTGGCCATGGACGTGGCCCGCACCGCCCTGCGCCTGGGTGTCTCCGGTGTGGTGGCAACCTGCCTGGAATCCCGGGAGGAGATGCCGGCCCATTCCTGGGAGGTGGAGGATGCCCTGGCTGAAGGGGTGGAGCTGCTGCCGGGCTACGGCCCCGTGGAGATTACGTTGGAGAGCGGTGCCATTACCGGTCTCAGGGTTCAGAAGGTTAAGTCGGTATTTGACCGGGAAGGTAAATTCAATCCCACCTTCCATCCCATTTTTTTAAATATACCCGGGGACACTGTGATACTGTCCATAGGCCAGGCCCCGGACCAGTCCTTCATGGAGGGAAGCGGCCTTGAAAAGGATTCCCGGGGCTGCCCTGCCGTGGATAAAAAAGGTCTTTTAGCCGGTGACGGTGTTTTTGTTTGCGGTGAGATAGCCACCGGGCCGGGCCCGGCCATCGGGGCGGTGGCATCGGGCCACCGGATCGCCGGGGCTGTAAACAGATACCTGAGCGGCCGGGGTTTTGATTGGCCGGCTGAAAAGCATGAAGTTATAGGTCCCCTGCCGTCCGAGGTGGCCCGGAGGGTGCCCCGCCGCATACGTCAGGAGATGCCTGTGAAGCCGCCCCATATGAGAAGGGCAGATTTCTTACCCTACGAGTTGGGTTTCAGTGAAGAATCAGCCCTTTGTGAAGCGGGCCGCTGCCTTAGCTGCGGTCTTGGGGCAGAGGTGATGGGTGAAAAATGTTCATCCTGCCTTACCTGTCTGAGAGTATGTCCCTATGGTGTTCCGGTGATGGAGGGGCGGGCCGGCATATCTGCCGAAGGCTGCCAGGCTTGCGGCATATGTGCGGCGGCCTGCCCGGCCCTGGCTATTACCATGGGTCTGCTGGACGAAAAAACCGTGGACCGGTTGCTGTGTTTCGATGGTCTTTCCGACCACCAACCGGCCCTGGCGGTGTTTACCTGCCGGGGATCCTGCGGCGGTATTGATATGGTGACATTGAAAACCGCACCGGGCCTGGAGCGGGCCGTGGTGGTGGAATTGCCGACTGCCGGGGCCCTTCGGCTGGAGTGGATTTTAAAGGCCTTTGAGCGGGGAGCGGCCGGGGTTGCTGTAATTGCCTGCGGGGAAGGCCTCTGCCGGCACGGCGCCGGTGGGGAAACCATGCAGGGGGTCGTGGCCGGGGCCGTAAAAATATTGGATTCCATTGGCATCCCTGCCGATAGATTTTTTTACTGCCGACCGTCAGGGGAAGAAGACCCCATGGTGCTCCTTTCCAATTTTTTAAAAAAACTATTGATTTATCCCTGATTTTTTGTATAAAATGATACATGGATAGTCTTATAAAAAATACTGAGAAATGCTATTGACACATTGGATTAACCAGTTTATAATACTGAATATAACCGAATATATAAACCAATGTTGGTTTTTTGCGAAGACGCTTTTTGAACACTCAAAGAGCGTCTTTTTCGCACAATTCACTGTTGAATAATGGCAAAGGCGCTATGGAAGAGGAATATTATCTTCTAATAGCGCCATTTTTCATCTGACCAAATGAATTCTGATACTGCCAAAGTATCATGTATTAATTGTCAGTATATCTATTAAGTAATGCATACTGGTGTTGGCATTAAGCGAAGGGGTTTAGTTGAAAAGGGGCAATGTTGCTCCATCCTAAGACCTTTTCGCTTTATTTTTGGGGTATACCCCATTTTATACATTGAGGTTGAATAGGCGCCGTTTAACCTCGGTGTTAAGGGTACATAAACTATAAGGAGGTATTTAGTGTGAAAATATTAAGAAAAGGTTTACCGTTCGGGATTATGATGGCTTTGTTATTAATTCCCGGCCTGGCTTGGGCCGGAGAAGAAGTTCCCAAAATAGACACCGGGGACACCGCCTTCATAATGATCTCGGCAGCCCTGGTAATGCTGATGACTCCCGGCCTGGCGCTGTTTTACGGCGGCATGGTGAGGAAAAAGAATGTGCTGAGCACCATAATGCAGAGCTTCATAGTTCTTTGCCTGATTTCAGTGCAGTGGGTACTGTTCGGCTACTCCTTGGCCTTTGGCCCTGATCAAAACCACATTGTGGGCGCCTTAAGCTGGCTGGGGCTTAACGGAGTAGGGCAGGAGGCCAATGCGGACTATGCGGCCACCATACCGCACCTGGTATTCATGGTCTTCCAGCTGATGTTTGCCATAATAACAGCGGCCCTGATCACCGGTTCCATAGCAGAAAGGATGAAATTCCCGGCATTTCTCTTATTTATACTTCTATGGTCCACCTTTGTATATGACCCCCTGGCCCACTGGGTGTGGGGCGTGGGAGGATGGCTCAGGGAGCTGGGAGCCCTTGACTTTGCAGGCGGCACCGTGGTGCACATAAGCTCCGGCGTATCCGGTCTGGTGGCCGCCATTGTTTTGGGAAGGCGCAAAGGATACGGCGCCGAGGCCATGGTTCCCCACCAACTGCCCTTCACGGTACTGGGCGCCGCCCTGCTGTGGTTCGGCTGGTTCGGGTTCAATGCAGGCAGCGCCCTTTCCGCCAACGGCCTTGCGGCCAGCGCCTTCGTGGTGACCAACACCTCTGCGGCCATGGCGGCACTGTCCTGGATACTGGCCGAGTGGCTGCACCACGGCAGGCCCACCATGCTGGGAGCAGCCAGCGGCGCGGTGGCCGGACTGGTGGCCATAACTCCGGCGGCGGGATTTGTTTCTCCCCTTTCTTCACTGGCCATAGGCCTGGTGGCCGGGGTGGTTTGCTACCTGGGAGTGAGCGTGGTAAAAAGGAAGCTTGGCTACGACGATTCTCTGGACGCCTTTGGAGTTCACGGATTGGGCGGCATATGGGGCGCCCTGGCCACCGGTGTATTTGCCTCCAAGTCCATAAATGAAGCGGGAGCGGACGGACTTTTATTCGGCAACCCGGCCCAGTTGGGCATACAGGCGGTGGGAGTGCTGGCCACAGTGGCCTTTGCCGCCACAGCCACACTTGTAATACTAAAAATTGTAGGCATGGTAACCAAACTGAGGGTCACTGCCGACGAGGAGGAAATAGGATTGGATCTCTCCCTTCACGGTGAGGATGCTTATCCGGACATTATGAGCGGCGGATCGTTGATGGGAGGCAAGATGTTCGGCACAGCCGGGGTCAACTCCCAGGTATTGGCGAAACAGTAAAGATCATTATTTGGATTAAAAATAAGGTGGTGCTGACATGAAAAAAATAGAGTGTATAATCCGGCCGGGAAAGCTGGAGGATGTCAAGGATGCGCTTAACCAGTTCGGGGTGCAGGGCATGACGGTGTACCAGGTTATCGGCTGCGGGCTGCAAAAAGGGCGTAAAGAGGTATACCGGGGAACCGAGCTGACCATCAATCTTCTGCCCAAGGTTAAGATGGAAGTGGTGGTCAATGACAGGGACGCGGATGAAATTGTAAAGATTATAATTAAGGCGGCAGCCACCGGGCAAATAGGAGACGGCAAGATTTTTGTAAGTCCGGTGGAGAATGCGGTACGCATACGCACAGGCGATAGTGGTGAGAAAGCAATATAGCCGGTCATAACACTGAAGTATGACATGGGCATAGACGCCCCGGTTTTCAGGAAACCTCCTCTTTCCTGAAACCGGGGCGTTCTTTTTAAAGAAACTGGATAGTTAAGACATATAAGGGGGAAAAAACCATGAGACAGATTGCCATTTATGGCAAGGGTGGCATTGGAAAATCCACTACCACGCAGAATACTGTGGGCGCTCTGGCCGAGTCAGGGAAGAAAATATTGGTTGTGGGCTGTGACCCCAAGGCAGACTCCACCAGATTGCTCCTGCATGGCCTAAACCAGAAAACCGTGCTGGATACACTGAGGGACGAGGGCGAGGATGTGGACCTGGAGGATATCATGAGGGAGGGGTTCATGGGAGTCAAGTGCGTGGAATCCGGGGGTCCCGAGCCCGGAGTGGGCTGCGCCGGCAGGGGGATAATCACCTCCATCAACATGCTGGAATCACTGGGAGCTTACACCGACGAACTGGACTATGTGTTTTATGATGTGCTGGGTGATGTGGTCTGCGGAGGGTTTGCCATGCCCATCCGGGAAGGTAAGGCCAAAGAAATCTACATAGTGGCCTCGGGAGAGCTGATGGCCCTATATGCGGCCAACAATATATGCAAGGGTATCCATAAATTTGCTACCACCGGCGAAGTAAGGCTGGGCGGCATCATCTGCAACAGCCGTATGGTGGATAACGAATACGAGCTGATGGAGGCCTTTGCCGAAGAATTGGGATCACAGCTTATACATTTCCTGCCCCGGGACAACATTGTGCAAAGGGCCGAGATAAACAAGAAAACTGTGGTGGACTATGATCCAAAGGCCGATCAGGCTGACGAGTACCGGAAGCTTGCCCAAAACATTGACGGCAACCAGATGTTCGTTATACCAAAGCCCATGGTTCAGGACCGGCTGGAAGATCTGATGATGCAATTCGGGATACTTAACTAATATCTGATGGGAGTGAATTTATATGCTGATGATAAGGGCCATAGTAAGACCGGAAAAAACAAATACAGTCATGGCAGAGCTGAACAGCGCCGGCTTTCCGGCCGTAACCAGGATTGACGTGGTGGGGCGCGGAAAACAGAGGGGGGTCAGGGTGGGGGAGGTTGTTTATGATGAAATCCCCAAGGAATTACTGATGCTGGTGATCCGGGACGAGGACAAGGAAGATGTTATAAGCGTTATTTTAAAGTATGCCAAAACCGGAGAAAAGGGAGCGTTCGGCGATGGAAAAATATTTATAACACCGGTGGAAGAGGCTTACACCATAAGCAGTGGATCCAAGGGGCTGTAAAGGGGGGGCGTTTATGAAGGAAATAATAGCGATTATACGGATGAACAAGGTCAATGCCACCAAGAAGGCTCTGGCCGATGCGGGGGTGTGCGGGCTCCACGCCATGAAGGTGATGGGGCGGGGGAAGATGAAGGTGGACTTTTCGGTGCTGGATGAAATAGGCGCCAGGGAAGAAATAGGCGGTATTGTGGCCGACGGCCTATCCGCCGGGTTCCGTCTCATCCCTAAAAGGCTTTTAACCATACTGGTCCGGAATGAAGATGCAACTAAAGTGGTTGATACCATAATCAAGGTGAATAAAGAGGGAAACAAGGGGGACGGCAAGATATTTGTCTCTCCTGTTATGGAAGCCGTCAGGGTAAGAACGGGCGAGCGGGGAGAAGAAGCTGTTTAGAGGATGCGTAAAGGAGGTGGGACCCTTGTCTCTCAATGAGAAAAATCTTAATGCCATGCTTGATCAGTATCCTGCCAAGGTTAAAAGAAATCGCAAGAAACACATTGTTATCAAGGACTCATCCCTTGCAATGCAGGAGATAGAAGCCAACACACGAACCATACCGGGGATCATAACCAACCGGGGCTGCGCCTTCGCCGGATGCAAGGGTGTGGTGCTGGGCCCGCTGAAAGATGTGGTGCATGTTGTTCACGGCCCCATCGGATGCGCCTACTACAGTTGGTTGACCCGGAGGAATAAAGCCAAATCCGATGACCCGGAGAAAAATTTCCTCACCTATTGCGTATCTACCGATATGCAGGAAAGTGACATAGTATTCGGAGGCGAAAAAAAGCTTGTCAGGACCATAGACGAGGTTGTGGAGATTTTCAAGCCCAGCGCCATAACAGTTTCGGCCACCTGCCCGGTGGGGCTGATTGGAGACGACATTCAGTCGGTGGCCAGGGAGGCCGGAAAGAGGCATGGCATAAATGTAATGGCCTTTAGCTGTGAGGGTTATAAGGGCGTCAGCCAGTCCGCCGGCCATCACATCGCCAACAACGGGCTGATGGAATGGGTCATCGGTCAGGGGGATCTGGAGGAGCCCCCTGGCAAATACGCCATCAATATACTGGGCGAGTACAACATAGGCGGGGATGGCTGGGAGGTAGAGCGGGTGCTTAAAGATATCGGGTACACCATTCTGACGGTGATGACCGGCAACGGGTCTTACGAAGAGTTGAAAAACGCCCATGTATCCCAACTGAACCTGGTGCAGTGCCACCGGTCCATAAATTACATAGCCGAGATGCTGGAGAAAAAATACGGCACTCCCTGGCTAAAGGTAAACTTTATCGGTATCCGTTCCACCATAGAATCGCTGCGCAACATGGCCCTTTATTTCGGGGATCCGGATCTGCTGGCCAGAACCGAGGAGGTAATCGCCCGGGAACTGGCCAGGGTGGAGCCCGTTATTGAACAGTACAAAAAAATCTGCTTCGGGAAAACAGCCTTCTCCTTCGTGGGAGGTTCCAGGGGCCACCACTATCAGGGTCTTTATGAGGAATTGGGCATTGAAACGGTACTGGCCGGCTATGAATTTGCACACCGGGACGACTACGAGGGGCGGGAAGTTATTCCCCAGATCAAGACCGACGCTGACAGTAAAAACATACCCGAACTTCATGTCACCCCTGATGAGAAACGCTACCGTCTCAAAATATCCGAGAAGAGAATGGCCGAACTGCAGGAAAGAATACCCTTAAGCAATTACAAGGGAATAATCACCGACATGAAGGATGGAAGCATTATAGTAGACGACCTGAACCACTTTGAGACTGAAGAATTTATAAAGCTGTTAAAACCGGATATTTTTTCGTCGGGCATCAAGGATAAATATGTAGTGCAGAAAATGGGCATTCCCTCCAAACAACTGCACAATTACGATTACAGCGGGCCGTACGCCGGTTTTAACGGGGCCGTTAACTTTGCCAGGGACATAAGCATGTGTTTTGCGTCCCCCACCTGGAATTTTATAGATCCGCCATGGAGAAACACCCCGTTGCTGGAAGGAACCATCGAGGAAGGAGAGGCATAGCATGCTGGACTGTACATCGAAAGAAATCAGAAAGCGCGCCGGAGGCGCCATTAATCCGGCCAAAACCTGCCAGCCCATTGGGGCCATGTATGCCGCCCTGGGCATTCACAAATGCCTGCCCCACAGCCACGGGTCCCAGGGCTGCTGTTCTTACCACAGAATGCACTTGACCAGGCATTTTCGGGAGCCTGTTATGGCTTCCACCAGTTCCTTTACCGAAGGGGCGTCGGTATTTGGAGGCAGCGCCAATTTAAAAACAGCCATCAAGAATGTGTTTGCCATATATAACCCGGACGTTATGGCGGTCCACACCACCTGTCTGTCAGAGACCATAGGAGACGATATTCCTTCTATTATAAAAACCTCCGAGGTTCCTGAGGGTAAGCTGGTAATCCATGCCAACACACCCAGCTACCAGGGATCCCATATAACAGGTTTTTCCAACATGGTCAAGGGAATGGTCAATTACCTTTCCAGGGCAACCACCGAAGTCAAGAAGGAACAGGTCAACATTATCCCCGGCTTCGTCAATCCCGGAGACATGAGAGAGATAAAGGGAATAGTGGAAGCCATGGGGATCAAATACATAATGTTTCCCGACACCTCCGGCGTAATGGACTCGCCCTTGACCGGCCGCTCGGTAATGTATCCCGGCGGAGGGGCTAAAGTTGAGGATATAGCGGATGCGGGGAATTCCAAAATCACCCTGGCTCTGGGAAGCTATGCCTCCAGTGACGCCGCACACCTTTTGGAAAGAAATTGCGGAGTGCCGGAAATGGTTCTGAAAACACCCATTGGCATAAAGGCCACCGACCAGTTCCTGATGGCCCTGCGGCAGGGTTTTGTAAAGAAAATACCTTACCAGATGGAAGAAGAAAGGGGACAGTTGGTGGATATTCTCACAGACACCCACTACCATTTCCATGGAAAAAAAGCAGCCCTTTTCGGAGACCCGGATGTTGTCATAGGGCTGACTGAATTTCTGTTGTCCATGGGCATGAAGCCTGTCCATGTATTGACCGGCACCCCGGGGGGAGTAATCGGCGCCACGGTGGGAGATTTTGAAAAAGAAATAAAAGAGCTGCTGAGCATATCCGGGATAGACGGCAGGGTAAAGGCCGGAGGCGACCTGTTCGATCTGCACCAGTGGATTAAAAATGAGCCGGTAGACCTTTTAATTGGCAACACTTACGGGAAATACATAGCCAGGGCCGAGGACATACCCTTTGTGCGCGTGGGATTCCCCATTCTGGACAGGAGTGTGCACAGTTATTTACCCATAGTGGGCTACAGGGGGGCCATGCGGCTGGTGGAAATGATCAGCGGCGCCCTTCTGGACAGAGCGGACCGGGACGCCGCCGAAGAAGACTTTGAACTGGTTATGTAGATACCAGATTTTACGGAAAGATGGGATGAAACATGGCGACGGCTAAAGCAGCGGATCTGGTATTTGAAGAGCGTAAAGATTTTATCATGACCAAGGGCAAGCAGAAAAAGAATCTCAAATGCGATTCCGACAGCCTGGCCGGGTGTGTAAGTCAGAGAGCTTGCGTGTACTGCGGGGCCAGGGTTGTTTTAAATCCCATCACCGACGCCGTCCATCTGGTTCACGGCCCCATCGGCTGTTCCAGCTATACCTGGGATATTCGGGGGAGCCTCACCAGCGGGCCGGATCTGTACCGCTTCAGTTTTTCCACCGATCTGAAAGAGGAAGATGTTATTTTCGGCGGTGAAAAAAAGCTTGCCCTGGCCATTGATGAACTGGTTGAAAAATATCATCCCAAGCTGGTACTGGTGTACTCCACGTGTATTGTGGGGGTAATCGGCGACGACCTGGAGGCCGTCTGCAAGGCCGCATCCAAAAAACACGGCATAGAGGTCATTCCAGTTCAGTCCAGCGGCTTTATCGGCAACAAGTCGGCCGGCTATCGGGCGGCCTGTGATGCCCTGCTGCGACTGATTAAGCCGGACGGCATAAGATTGAAAAAGACCAGCAGTATAAACTACCTGGGGGACTTCAACCTGGCCGGTGAGGTATGGATCATAAAAAACTATTTAAGGCGCCTGGGAATACACGTAAATGTCGCTTTTACCGGTGATTCCCGCTTTGAAACCCTAAAAACAGCCACCAGAGCCTCCCTGAATATGGTTCAGTGTGCTGGATCTATGATCTACCTGGCTCAGAAGATGGAGGAAATATACCAGATTCCCTATCTGAACATATCGTTCCTGGGGCTGGAAGACACTGCCGCATCACTGAGAAAAACAGCCTCCTTTTTTAACGACGAGTCAATAACAGCCAGTGCCGAAGAACTGATTAAGAAAGAGACTGCCGTGGTGATGGAGGACATACGGTGGTACAAAGAAAAACTCCAGGGCAAAAAGGCCGCTATTTATGTGGGCGGCGGGTTTAAAGCCATATCACTGATCAAGCAGTTCAGGGAGATAGGCATTGATGTGGTGATGATCGGTACCCAGACTGGCAGGGAGGAAGAATACCAAACCATTAACGACCTGGTGGACGAGGGCGCCGTAGTTTTGGACGACGCCAATCCCTCGGAGCTGGAAAAATTCATGGTGGAAAAAGGCGCCCACCTTCTGGTGGGAGGGGTCAAGGAAAGGCCCCTGGCCTACAAGCTGGGCGTGGCCTTTATAGACCACAACCATGACAGGAAACACCCCTTAAGCGGTTTCGTGGGAGCGGTGAATTTTGCCAGGGAGGTATACTCCACCCTTTGTTCCCCGGTGTGGAAATATGTATAAGGCAGCCGGGCAAAAAAATGCTGCCGGGAGGGTGTCATGAAAACAAATGCTTCAAACTACCGTAATGTCAACGAAAACCCGTGTAACATGTGTATGCCCATGGGAGGCATACTGCCGTTCAAAGGGATAGAAAATTCCATGGTTATAATTCACGGTTCCCAGGGGTGCAGTACCTACATGCGCCGGCATATAGCAGAACATTTTAACGAGCCCATTGACATTGCCTCCTCTTCACTAAATGAAAAGGGCACTATTTACGGCGGGGAAAAAAATTTAAAACAGGGGCTGGACAATCTTATCAGGGCATACAATCCCCGGATAATAGGGGTGTTGACCACCTGCCTGTCTGAAACAATAGGTGAAGACATTGACTGGATCGCCTCAGATTATCTCAAGGAAAGGGGAATGGGGGACTTTCCTCTGATTACGGTGCCTACTCCGGGATACGGGGGCAGCCACTCAGAGGGGTACTGGCTGGCCGTGAAAAAAATAATAGAGAAAATGGGCCAAAAGACCCCCGGGCATTCCGGAATAAACGTAATTGTTCCCAATATCAGCCCCGCAGATATACGTGAGATAAAAAGGATTCTTAACCTTATGCAGGTCAGGTTTACGCTGTGTCCAGACTTTTCGGACACACTGGACCGCCCCTTCAGCAGGCCATATAAAAAAGTGCCCGACGGCGGTACGACGCTGGCCGAGATATCAGAAATGCCCGGGGCTGCAGCCACCATTCAGTTGGGTGTGACCGCAGATGACTGCATATCGCCGGGCAAGTACCTGGAAACCGAGTTCGGTGTGCCTTTATACAACATCCCCATACCCATGGGCATTGGGAGCACGGACCTGTTTATAGAGGTTCTAAAAATAATTGCTGGCAGCGCCATTCCCGAAAGTCTTGAGCAGGAAAGGGGAAGGCTCCTGGATTGCATGATTGATTCCCATAAGTATAACTTCCAGGGAAAAAGCGTGATATACGGCGATCCGGAACAGGTTTATGCGGTTGCCAAAACTTGTATGGAAAACGGCGTCTTCCCCGTGGTGGCAGCCTCCGGAAGCAAGGCCCCCAGGCTGATGGGACTGTTGAAAGACATTTTTAAAGATCATCCGGGGGAATGCACTATTCTAAATGGAACAGATTTCAGCACAATAAGGCAAGAGAGTGCAAGGATGGGGGCCAACATAGCCATCGGCCATTCAGACGGAAGGTACCTGACTGAAAGAGAAGGCATTCCTCTGGTCAGGTTGGGTTTTCCCATACACGACCGGGTTGGGGGCCAGAGGCTGTTATCGGTGGGATATACAGGAACCGCCATGTTCCTGGACCGCATTACCAATACTCTGCTGGAGAAAAAGTATAAAAATTACCGGTCTTCTGTTTACCAGAAGTTCTATCAAGGCGCTGAACCGGATAGCCAGTGCTGTATGGAAGGCAAGGGTGAAGCTATATGAACTGCCTGTGTGATAAAAGGACTCCGGACATGGGTCGGGAGGATATTATGGAGAAAACCGGCAGGCACCCGTGCTACTCATACGAGGCCCATCACAGGTATGCCAGGATGCATCTGCCCGTTGCGCCCCAGTGCAATATAAGCTGCAATTACTGCAACAGGAAATTCGACTGTCTGCATGAAAGCAGGCCGGGCGTAACCAGTGAGATACTTACCCCTGATGCTGCCCTGAAAAAATTTGTTCTGGTCAGGAAAAAGATAGAAAGTCTCAGCGTGGTTGGGATAGCGGGCCCGGGCGATGCCCTGGCCAACTGGGAAAATACCCGGCATACCATCCAACTGGTGCGCCAGGCTGATCCCGAGATTATTTTCTGCCTGTCCACCAACGGGCTGATGCTTCCCCACCATGCTTTGGAACTAACCGGGCTGGGAGTAAAGCACGTCACCGTTACCGTAAACTGTACCGATCCGGTTATTGGCGGGAAAATATACCGTCACGTTCACTACAGCGGTCATAAATACGCAGGTGCGGCAGGGGCGGAAATACTGATCCGCCAACAAATGGCCGGAATAAAAATACTGGTTGGCCAGGGTGTTCTGGTAAAGGTAAACATTGTGATGATAAAAGGGGTCAATGACCTCCATATTCCGGAAATAGCAAAAGAATTGAAGGGCCTGGGGGTGTTTATAACCAATATAATGCCCCTTATTCCGGCTAGGGGGAGCGTTTTTGAGAACTATCCCGGAACCAGTCCGGCCGAACTGAACAAAATGAGAAGCATGTGCCAGGTCGATCTCAGGCAAATGTACCACTGCAAGCAGTGCAGGGCAGATGCCATAGGACTTTTGGGAAATGACAGGTCTTCAGAGTTCAGAGTGGAGGCCGGGGAAAAGGGGGCTTCCGGTTTAGGAACGGGACGCCAGGCCAGGGCCGTTTAAGCTGTATGAAAGGGTGAAAAGGCGGAGTAACTCTCGATGATGTGGAAGAAATAATAGATGAGCATATTGAGGGCAAAAACATAGTAAAGCGCCTGATTATTTAAACTGTCAAAAAGGAGAGTTGAAGATGCCTGCTGATATTGCGGTATTCGTGGGAGAAAACGGCAGAACAGCTTCCCTCTATGAAAAAGGTAAAATTGTTCTGTACACAAAGACATCGGGTAAATGGAAGGTGCAAAAAGAAAAGCATTTCTTTTTGGAGAAAAGCTTTGGCATGAGGGAACTGCGCAATAAAATGGAAGAGGTAAAATCCTTCTTACCACAGGGCTGCAATATTTTTGTGGGGCTTCAAATCACCGGGCTGCCCTATTTTGAACTGGAAAAATCAAATTTCAGCGTGTGGGAGATTGAGGGAACACCCTGTCAGTTCCTTGATCATGTATTGGAAAAGGAGGAGGAAAATGGCCTGCAGACCCGGGTAAATAAAGGCAAACTTCCGGTTCCCCAGGAAATTTCCAGTGGCTGCTACCGTATTTCAATTAAAGAAATACAGGGGAAAAACACTGGTTTTACCTCGAAGCAGGCACTTCTTCCTTTTCTCAAAAAAGGGCTGTTTTACTCGCTGGAAATAATATGCAGCCACATCCCCCCATGGCTGGAAACCGAGCTTATTAACAGCAGGCTGTTCTGGGAGGTCAGAACGATCAGCCGCAATGAAATGTCTGTCACCATAAACAAAAGATGCTGCGGCTAGTACAGAAAAAATATTCAGGCGGGCTGGTCGGTGGGGTTCTTTAAAAGAGCCCCTGGCGCCCGATCGGCGCTGCCTGTCTTTTTATAACGCTTAGAAAGGGGAATATATTGTGAGAAGACCGGCTGTTATATTTTTCATTCTAGTTATTATGGCTTTAACAGGCTGCGCGGGAAATAATGCAAAGGCGTATCCGGAACCGGTAAACCTTACAGTCGCCGCCGCCGCCAGTCTAAAGGACGCTGCGGAAGAGATCAGAACAGTTTATGCAGCCAAAAATCCAGAGGTCAAAATCACATACAATTTCTCCTCTTCCGGAACATTACAAAAGCAGATTGAAGAGGGCGCCCCTGCGGACCTGTTCATATCCGCAGGGAAGTCACAGATGGACGCCCTCTCCCGCAAAGGTTTGATTATTGAAACATCCCGGGTGGACCTGCTGGGGAATGAACTGGTGCTGATAGCCGGAAGAGAAGCCATTATCACCGGGTTTGAGGACCTTGCCGTCCCGGGTGTATCCAGAATCAGCATTGGCACGCCGGAAACGGTGCCGGCTGGGGGCTACGCAAAGGAAGTACTGACCAACATCAGTCTGTGGGATAAACTTCAGCCCAAATTGGTCCTGGCCAAAGACGTTCGCCAGGTGCTGACATACGTGGAAACCGGAAATGTGGATGCGGGACTGGTTTACCGCTCCGATGCCGTATCCGGCAGGGAGGTCAAAATAGTTGCCGCTGCCCCTGCCGGTTCCCATAAACCTGTTGTTTATCCCATGGCGGTCATAAAGAACACCGGAAATAAAAATGCCTCCGAAGAGTTCGCCGCTTTTTTGTCCGGCCGTGAGGCTGCAACGGTTTTTGAAAAGTACGGTTTTAAAACAATCAAAAAGTAATGTGGTGTTATCATGTTTACACAAGGTTTTGACTGGCATCCGGTTATACTTTCTCTCAGGGTGGCCGTGATTGCGGTTATATCCGTTACGCTCCTGGGGCTGCCCGTGGCCCGACTGATGGCCCGCAGAGAGTTTTACGGCAAGGAAATGCTGGAGGCGGCCATAACCCTGCCTCTGGTGCTGCCGCCCTCGGTAATAGGGTATGGCCTGCTGATTCTGATAGGTAAAAACGGGCTAGTGGGCCAGGCCCTTTCCGGCATGGGATTATCCATAATATTTACCTGGTGGGCGGCGGTACTGGCGTCCACGGTGGTGGCCTTTCCTCTGATGTACCAGAGCGCCAAGGCGGCCTTCGGGAGCGTCGACATGAATTATGAGAAGGCGGCCAGGACTTTGGGGGCGGGTGAGGTCAGAATTTTTTTCACCGTCACCTTACCACTGGCCTGGCCGGGGGTTTTGGCAGGGCTGGTGCTTTCCTTCGCCCGGGCGCTGGGAGAGTTCGGGGCCACCCTGATGGTGGCTGGCAATATACCCGGCCAGACCCAGACTATTCCCCTGGCTATATACTTTGCTGTGGAGTCAGGTGACAACGCCACTGCCAGGACTCTGGTGGGATTAATAACAATATTCAGCTTCCTGGTAATTTTCTGGGTAAACCGCCGGGCCAGGAGTTTTTTAAAAACTTATTAAGCGTGGTGATCACAATGCTGGAAGCTAATTTTGAAAAAAAACTGTGGAGCTTCAACCTGGAAGGAAGATTCGCGGCAGGCAATGAAATCGTGGTGCTGTGGGGTCCGTCGGGCGCCGGCAAGACCACCGTTTTACACTGCCTGGCCGGTTTGAACAGTCCAGAATCGGGTTTCATTAAACTGAACGGCAGGGTTCTGTATTCATCCGGGGAAAGAACTGATATCCCCACCCGCTCCAGAAATATGGGCTACCTGTTTCAGGACTATGCCCTTTTCCCCCACATGACCGTGAGGCAGAACGTACAGTACGGAGTTAGGTGCAGGAAAAACAATAAAGAGGGTTTCTCCTTTGACCCTGAGAAACTGCTGGACTCCTTTGGCGTAGGACATCTATCCGGACGTTACCCCCGCCAGTTGTCCGGTGGGGAAAAGCAGCGGGTTGCCCTGGCCAGAGCTCTGGCCGTTCGTCCCCAGTTGCTTTTGCTGGATGAGCCTTTCAGCGCCCTGGACAAAAATACTAAAATAGTTCTCAGAAAGGAGATCAAAAGGATACACCGAGACTGGCAGATACCCTTTGTGCTGGTTACCCATGACGAGGAGGACGCCATGTACCTGGGTGATAAAATTATATCATTGGAAAAGGGAACGGTCAGGGAAAAAAGCCTTCTATTAATGCACACTGGGTCCTAGCAAGAGATCAGCCCGCAATTCCCCAGTATTTTTTCTCCCTCCGGGCTGGTTAGTATTTCAATAAAAATATTAGCCGCTTCTTTGTTGGTGCTGTTCCTGGGTATGGCTACGGCAAATTCAATGGGAGTTCCCTTCACCAGGGAGACCCCTCCCTCCTTGCCTGCAACCGTCACGGTTACACCGGAATACTCATGGGCGTACGTAGGATTGGAAAGGTTTATCCTGTCCGGCAGATTTATGAAAAAGAAACCAAACTGCTCGGCCACCGATGAATAGGCGAATATATAGTCTACCCTGCCTTCCAGGAGGGCGGCGCTCAAGTCAATTGATTTGGGGTATATCAGGTCTGTTCCACACTTACTGTTTAATTTATTGAGTATTTTAATCGCTTTATCATTATTAGTCATTCGGTTTTACCCCCGTCTCCGGCTTTGCGGCATCTGTAATACTATCACTGATTAAATTCTTATAGTCGTTAAGAAATGAATCTATCTGCCTCATACGGGCCTCCAGGCCCCTTGCCCACATATCAAGTAATTTAAGGCCCTCTTCACTGAGCCTGTACTGTCTCCGGGCCGGTCCGAATTCGCCGTGCTCCCAGTTGGAAAACACCAGGCCGTCCTGCTCCATTTTCCTCAAAGTCCGGTATACCGTGGCCGTGTCCGGATCGCAGTCCACGCAATCCATGCCGCTGAGTTTCTGAATCAATTCATACCCGTGGGCGGAGTTCCTGGCCAGGAGCAGTAAAATAGCCGGCTGAACCAGTTTCTCCAGGGGAATTGACGGGTAAGCCTTATTTGTCCCGTATTCTTTTTCTGCGCACATTGGAGCACCTCATCCTGATGTGAATGTATTAACGTATTATTGAAAGAAAAACTGTATTATGTACCGCAGCGCCAGGAAGATGATGAGGGAGGCCATAACTCCCTTGACCAAACCTTCCTTCAGGTATTTTTGAACGTAAGCTCCACAGTATGTTCCCAGAAGCCCCCCTGCTCCGAAGAGCGCACCCAGGGTCCAGTCCGGGGATACATTGGCGGCTGATCCCACAGCGGTAATGGCCAGTAAGGAGTAAAAAGCAACCCCAGCTATGGAGGTGATCAAGGTTCCGGCCAGTGCTGCCCCGGCCACGGTGTACACCGGCAGGCTGAGAATGGAAACGAAAAAGGGAGCGATTATGGCTCCGCCTCCTATGCCGTACACGCCTCCTATCAGGCCCACCACCAGAGCCAGTGTAAATATTGTCATGGTTCCGAATGAATAAGTATCTCCCCAGAATTCGTATTCAATTTGCTTTAAGGAAAAGGTTTTGGTTTTTATTATGGCATCTGCAGGTATGCCGGCGGCAATTTTCTGGTTTGTCTCATTCTTAATCTTTTCCACCCTGTCTTTGAATTTTTTCTCCAGATCCTTATTTTTGGTCTTTATGTTTTTGGATCCCCCGGTAAACTCAAATAACAGCTTTACTCCCAGGTATAGCAGCACGGTACCCACAAACAGCTTGAAGGCCCTGGGGTCCGGCAGGTATTGAATTCTTACCCAGGATCCCAGAAAAACACCTGGCAGGGTTCCTGCCACCACCACCCAGGTGAGGGGCCAGGCCATCCTGCCCTCTTTAATAAATCGGTATAGTCCTCCGGGAATAGCTACAATATTATAAATGAGGTTTGTTGGGCTCACCGAGGGGCTGGTATAGTTTAGTACGCTCATCTGAAAGGGAAGCAGCAAAAATGCCCCCGACACCCCTGCCGGGGCGGTCATTAAAGATACTAAAAATGCTACCAGCGGAGGTATAAATGGATTTGCCTCCACACCTGAAACAGGAAAAATCATTGGTTACACCCTCCCTCTACGCTAATTCACTTATATGCATAGCGCACATAGGTGAATAATAATATGTTATCATAATGTGTTTGGAATTACAATATCTTATAAGTAAGGTAATAATCTCCCCAGAACGGCGGAAGGAAAACTTCAGAAAATGTTGAATTAATAGATGAACTGTAAGCAGTTTATCAGAAAACCAATTTTATAGTATATAATAGATCTTATTGAATGATACGGCATAGCTTTCCTGCAGCTGCGGACAAGGCTCCGGGAATTGCAAATATTATGTGGGGGAGTCTATAATGCTTTTATCCGCCCTGTGTAACGCCATCGGCGCCAGCTCCAGCGGCAATTTGGCCGTGGAGGTAAGTCACATTACAAACAACTCCAAGGAAGTCCGGAAGGGTTCGCTCTTTTTCTGCATCCCGGGACTTAAAACCGATGGGCATAAATATGCGGCAGAGGCGGTTTTAAAGGGAGCGGTAGGGCTGGTTCTGGAAAGGGATGTTCCCTGCCAGTGCCCCAAACTATTCGTGTCTGAAGCCCGGGTGGCACAGGCCGTAGCGGGAAGCCATCTATTCGGGAGCCCCACTTCTAAGATGGAACTGGTTGGTGTGACCGGGACAAACGGCAAAACCACCACCACCTACATGATCGAGTCCATACTGAAGGCAGCCGGAGTAAAAGCCGGCGTTATCGGCACAATAAATTACAGGTATATGGACAAGGTAATTCCTTCAGACAAGACCACACCAGACTCCCTGCAATTACAGGGTATTTTCAGGAATATGCTGGACGAAGGCGTGGAGTCCGTGGTAATGGAAGTATCATCCCATGCCCTGGAATTGAATCGGGTTGACGGATGTGAGTTTGACACCGTAATTCTGACTAATATAACCCACGATCATTTCGATTTTCATAAGGACATTGGGAGCTATCTTAATTCAAAGTACAAGCTTTTCCAGATAGCCCATAAAAAGGGCAATAAAAACAGGGAAAAATTGGCCGTAATTAACGCAGACGACCAATATGGCAGAGATTTTGTCAATCGGATAACTATTCCGACAGTAACCTACGGTATGGAATATCCAGCCGATTATCGAGCCTATAATATCACTTTGGCTTCCAAAGGATCTTCTTTTGACCTGGATGTGAAAAACGGGCTTGTTACCAGGATGCACCTGAATATGCCGGGAAGGGTAAATATCTACAATGCTCTGGCAGCTGCGGCCTACGCCTATGAGCGGGGGCTGGATCTGGAAATAATAAAAAAGGGCCTGAGATCTCTCGCCAACGTACCCGGGAGATTTGAAAAAGTGGAGTGCGGTCAGCCCTTTGACGTGATAGTGGATTTTGCGCACAACCCCGACGGATTGGCCAGCCTTTTAACCTATTGTGAAAAGAAAGCGGGATCCAGAAGAATAGTGGTTTTTGGGTGCGAAGGGGGAAAAGACGCCACCAAGCGCTCAATGATGGGAGAAATTGCCGCCAGACATGCCGACATAAGTATCATAACCACCGACAACATGTTCAGTGAAAGCCCGGAAAAGGTGGCCGGAGATATAGAAGAGGGATTTAAGCGGTACGACAAAGAGCTTAACAGGGATTATTATATTATCACAGATCGCTACAACGCCATTAAAACTGCTCTGGAAATGGCCGGACAGAGGGACGAGGTTTTTATAGCCGGAAAGGGCCATGAAACATCGCAATTTTACTATGACAAAATGATTCCCTTCGACGACAAGGAGGTAATAAAAGATCTGCTGAAAAGGGGTAGAAATTTTTTGGACACAGCGGCGGAAGGGTAAATGGCGGTAAGCGATAAGCTGTAAGCTATAAGCTTTACTTTGAAAATAGCTGTCAGCAATCAGCCAAGCATAGAGAAAAGAATACTTCATTTTCGTACTATGATGTTGCCGCATCAGCGGCATGTGATTCTGGATTCCAGTCCGCCCGTTGGGCGGTTTTTTACTTGCCCGGGAAATTATTCAAGTCAGAAAAGTGTCACCCGAAGACGCTCTCTAACAGGGGCTGATTCCTGACATAACCGGGAACAGCCGCCAGCAACAAAAAAAATGAGAATAATTAGCTTTTTCCGCATGTTTATGCACCCCGAATTCAGGATAAATTAATTCTAACAACAACAATACTATTAAGTATATTACCAGGGAATATCCACGGCAACAAGCAAAAACAGTGGTATGGAAGAACTGGGCTAATGTTATTAATAACTGAATATTTTGTCGATGCTGTAGGTTTACTCTAATAACAGTGGGATTTTTATAGGAATATGAAAACGAAAGCCCCTTAAAAAGTGAAAGTAGAAATTGGAGATATTATTTTGGGTTTAATAAAAAAGTTGGAAAAAATTCTGGACTGGTTGTAAAGTAAGTGGTAAGATATATTCTGTATACTTAAAGGGGTAAAGATTGGCATTTACTTTTTCAATATATATTGTCCGGCAACAGAGAAAAATTATAACCAGGGAGGGTATATTAGAAGTTGATTGCGCTGAAATTTTCTGGTAAAATTGTTGAGGCTGCGGAACTTGCCCGGATATAACAGGAATGTGCCAAAGCCTGATGGAATAAGCTTCTAAGAAAAGGACAAACTATTTTAAAATAAACTTTGGAGAGAAAGGGGTTATGCTTTGGACGGTTGGTTGTTTTATGCGCTTACGGCTATTGTTACCCTATCCGAAGCGGTAATCCTGTTCGTTTTGATGTACTACTATTTTGTATCATTTTTTGGCTGGAAAAAGCATGAGGAACGAAAAGACTACACTCCGGTCAAACGATTCGCACTACTGACCGCAGCACATAACGAAGAGGCAGTTATCCGCTACCATATTGAAAGTCTCAGGAAATTGAATTACCCTGCCGAACTTTACGACATTTACATAATAGCCGACAATTGCACCGACCAAACTGCTGAAGTGGCCCGCCGTGAAGGCGTGAATGTGTTTGAACGGTTTTCAACACTACGTGGTAAAGGGTTTGCCCTGGAATGGATGTTTAACGAATTAAATAAGATGGAAGATAAGCAATATGATGCTATTTGCTTATTTGACGCCGATAACGTGGTTTCGTCAAATTTCCTTCTGGAGATGAACGCCAAGTTAAAACAGGGCCACCGATCCATTCAGGGCTACCTGGATACAAAGAATCCCAACGACTCCTGGGTTACCGCCTGTTACGCCACCGCCTACTGGTCCATGAACCGTATGTGGCAGTTGGCCCGCTATAATCTGGGGCTGTCAAATGCCCTGGGAGGAACGGGGCTGTGTCTGGAATACAGCCTGATCAGGGAGTACGGCTGGGGAGCCACATGCCTGACCGAAGACCTGGAATTTACCATGAAGCTTTTGCAAAACGGCATAAAGACTGCCTGGGCTCACGACTGTAAGGTATACGATGAAAAGCCGGTGTATTTTTCTCAGACCTGGAGACAGCGCACCCGCTGGCTGCAGGGCCACTGGGATGTAGCCCTGCGTTATATGATACCCCTCATTAAAAAGGGTATCAGGGAGAGAAAATGGTACCCCATAGATGCGGCAATATACCTATTTCAACCTTTTCTCATAATGACCATGCTGGTAAATATGCTCATTACAGCGGTGGCGGTGTTGTTCCCCGAACCCATCTACGCTTCACCCATAACCTCAATGATGCCGGGATGGTTCTGGGTTCTGTTCGGGGTGCTGGGATACAGCTATCCCATGCTGGGGCTGTACTTGGAAGGGGCTCCAAAGGAAGCCTACTACTATTACATAACTTATCCCATATATGGCCTGACCTGGTTTCCTGTTACAATTGTTGGTCTGTTCAAGCACGGAAATCAAACTGAGTGGGCTCACACCATGCATACCAGGGGGATATCAATCACTTCACTGGAATGAATTGAGTACATAAAAAAGGGTTTAAAGGAAAAAATGTTGAAATATAAAAGCAGCGTGCACATAAAATGTGGCGTTGCTTTTTTCTTTTCATGGGAGGGAGAAATTTTGAAGAGACTTAGAAATACTTGGTTAACAACCCTGTTCACCCTGGCGCTGCTGTGCCTTCTGATACCGCATCCGGCTCTGGCGGCCTTTCAGGGCGAGAGAGTTATTGAATCCAGTCCTGTGGCCTATGGCCTGGCTTATGAAAAACGATCGGTTACGGCGGGCGGGGGGCAGGTGCTGCTATATATTTTAAGGGCGGACCTTACTAACCGGTATCTTAAAGTAAATACTCTGGTAGGATCGGACGGAACACTGGACAAAAACTCCAGGGTAACAGATATGGCGGTAAATGCCGGGTCTGTGGCAGCTGTGAATGCGGATTTTTTTCAAATGGGGGAAAGTGGAAGACCCATCGGGATGACTTATAAAGACGGGCAGATGATCACCAGCCCGCCCCTTACCAGTGATATGCCGGCCTGGGGAATTACCGACAGCGGGATTCCTATAATAGATGTGTTCAGTTTCAGCGGTAAGGTTATCTCAGCTAAAGGGACAGTATTTCCCTTGTCAGGTATAAACAAACCATCTTACTTGGTGGGTGGTGTAGACTCCCATGATGGTGCTTTATTAATGTACAACCGGTTCTGGGGTAAAACAAGCAGGGGCAAACTGGATAGCAATGATAATGTGACCGAGGTTTTTGTCAATAATGGCACTGTGGAAGAAATATGCGCCAACCAACCCGGAAAAGCCATTCCCCGGAACGGATTTGTACTGGCCGGCAGAGGCAAGGCTGCGGATTTTATCAAAAGCAGCATTAAAACCGGGGAAAGAATAACCGTGGATTATACAATTACGCCTGACGGCGATAAAATCCAGGCAGGCACCGGAGGCTGGTCACTGCTGGCAGACAAGGGGAAGGTGATGGGGAATTTCCCTTCAGAAATAAACGGGCCCAACGCCAGAACGGCCATAGGGTATTCCCCGGACAAAAAAAGGCTGTTTTTGGTTACAGTGGAAAAAAGTATTGACAGCAGGGGATTCACCCTGACTGAACTGGCGGAATATATGGTGTCCATGGGTGTTGACAGGGCTTTGAACCTTGACGGGGGCGGTTCCGCCACCCTGGCAGTGAGACCGCTGGGGGAGCACAGGCCGGTTCTCATTAATAAGCCTCAAAGGGATACCCAGAGGTTTGTACCCACAGCCCTGGGGTTTTTCTCCAGCGCTCCCAGGGGGAATATCTCCGGGATCATTATAAAGGGGCCTGACGCAATGCTTCCGGGGGATAGTTTTCCCTATAGAATCACAGGCTATGACTCAAATTACAATCCCATCGCAGTGGAACAGGAAAAAGTATCATGGCAATTGTCGGGCCCCGGGACTCTCGAAAAGAATCTGTTTACCTCCAGGGTGAGGGGTAATGTAACGCTGTCGGCCTCCTACGGGGGTCTGCAGATAAACAAGACCGTAAGGATCCTTGGAGGGGAAGACTTTATGCATATAGGCTCTGATCCCTCATCCATAGCTATACGTCCAGGTAAAACTGCGGATATAAAGATAAGAGTCACAGGGAATGATGGAACGGTTTATGATCTATCCCCCAACAACTATTCCGCTGTAGTTGATTCCGGCCTGGGATCATTGGAGAACGGGATTTTTAAGGCTTCGGGCGCCTCAGGTTCGGGAGGGTTAAAGATAATCTTTGACAGCCGTACACTGACAATACCGGTCACCATTGAGGCCGAAGACCGTCCTGTATACCAATTCAGCCCCGGACAGCCGGGAGGGCTGACTCTGGGGGGCCTGGGCATGGTCTTTGGCGGGAATGCCTTTAAAACTGCGGTAACCTTAACCGCCTCTTACGGGGGGGAGCTTTCCGCCCCCATGCCGGGAAGGTATAAATCCCTTTCCGCAGTACGGTTTCAGGTTGCTGACGGATCTAATCCGGTTCTGGAATTCCCCGCTGCCGTTACATGGAAATACCAACCGGAAGGAAAGGGCAGAATGACTATAATTCAATTGACCAAAGGGGCATGGAAGGAGCTGCCCTCCAGGGCGCTTGAAGGTGAAAACAAGGTGGTTTCCCGCACATGGGAATTGGGTCCCCTGGTGCTGGTCCGGGACGAGAATCCCCCGGCCGGATTTATCGATATGCCGGGGCACTGGGCACAGGGTGCGGTTTCCAGTCTGTCGGCGGGAGGAATTGTCAGCGGTTATCCGGGCAATAAATTTGACCCCGCCAGGCAGGTGACACGGGCGGAATTCGCTGTGCTTTTCTGTAAAGCCATGGGCTGGCAGCCGGTAAATGGTGATCTGAACTTAAACGACAAGGGCGCCATACCGGAATGGGCCCGGGGGTATGTTTATACCGCAGTGAGCAGAGGTGTGGTATCGGGTTACGAGGATCAGACCTTTCGTCCCTCCAGGCCATTGACCAGAGCCGAAATGGCCTCCATGATATATAAGGCCCTTTCTTTAAGCCCGGCGGAAAACGTCCGGGCCGACAATGCCTTTGCCGACGGGGGGATGATAGATTCATGGGCGGTAAATCCGGTGTCAGCCGTTTTTGCGGCCGGCCTTATGAAAGGCGATAATGAGAATAAATTCAGGGCAGGGGACAGGGCCACCAGGGCCGAAAGCGCCGTGCTCATAGATAATGTGTTGAATTATCTATTAAGATAATCCGAATTGTCAGCTGTCAGCTGTCAGCAATCAGCAGTCAGCAAACAGACAACCAGGACGCAAAAAATGACCTTCACAAAGGCCGATTTTACCATCAAGTTTGCACCAACGGAATAGAATTTGCATAATTTATTGTAAATATATGGTTGATATTTAAGGGGAGTGTGCTAAATGTCCAAGAAAGATAAAGAAAAAAGAGATGAGATGCGTACAGATCCAGATCCGCACCAGAATAGGTGGTGTGCCTTACCGGAACCTTATCCGGGGCCGCAGGTGCTTCGCCCAAACCAATATTATGCCATGCTTCTCCTGGAAGACTATGCGGGCACTAACGGTGAAATGACCGCCATTACTCAATATCTCTATCACCACCTCACTTTCGAGGCATATAATGACCTTGCAGAATTGGAAGAATGTGTCGCTATCATCGAAATGCACCATCTTGAGCTGCTGGGACAAACTATCCAGCTGTTGGGAGTTCCGCCGGAGTTCAGAACACTGACCAATAACAGAGCTAATTACTGGAACGCTTCATATGTATATTATGGTAATAATATCTGTGACAGGTTGGCCGCGGATATCGCTGCTGAAAAAACGGCTATTCAGAATTATAGAGATCATCAGTATTTAATTGGCGATCCTAATATAAAACAATTGCTGGAAAGGATTATCAAGGATGAAGAGCATCACCTCAGATTGTTCAGTGAGGCTGCAGCAAAATACTGTCCTGGCACATGCGTTACTTCCACGACCAATAACTGCTTCGGACCTATGGGATCGATGATGGGGAATGGTTTTAACGGCATGATGGGCGGAGATTCCGGCAGGTAAATATTTAAGAAGTCGCTTAGAGGTCGCTTATATTTTAACAGAGGCTGAATGCTGAAAGCTGATTGCTAGCCGCCCGTTAGGGCGGCTATTTTACCGGGAGGCTTTAAAGATGTGGCGCTCAACTTGAAAGCCGCTGTCCAGGTTCTTAACTGTGATGGTGTCTGCCGCCAAAAGTTTCATTTGTCGGCCCTCCGGGGCATAGTACTGCAGCACCACCGTGTAAGGAGTTCTGTCACCCTGGAGTCTTCGCAGCCCTGCTGCCCCGGAACTGCCTGCGTCTATCAGGATGGTTTCGCTGATTTCTTTCACCGCCAGCCTGTGGTCATGCCCGTAGAGTATCACCGGGGCCTTGCCGATCAGCAGCTGTGCTATCCGGTGATTGTGCAGGGCCAATATATCAGGCTTATCAGGCTGTGCCAGCAATGCTTTTTCGATCTCCCCCGCCAGATGCGGGATCATATTGAGTGGGGGAGGCTCTATATCGCTGGTGTCTGATGACGGATCGGGGAAACCTGCTATGCGCATATTTTTCACCGTCACAGTTGAACCATTCAGCACCGTGACTTCTGGTATAGATTTCATTTTATTAGCGGTTTCCGGGGAATCGTGATTTCCGGGTATATATAAATATGGCACTTTTAGCCCGGCAAGCCTTTCCAGCAGCAATCCTTCCAGCGGAGTGCCGTAATCGGTGATATCTCCTGTGTCAATAATCAAGTCTACCTTGAAAACACCGGCAATCCGCTGGATATATGTCAGGGCTGCCGGGTTGTTGTGTATGTCTGAAACATGCAGTACCTTGACAAGCCCTTCCTTGTCTTGGTCATAAGTTTGCAGTTCATCTATCTGGTTGAACAACTGACTGACGTTGTCTGCTATGGTTTCCATTTTATTGTTGAGGGTATCTATTTTGCCCAGGCTCTGGCCGGCCATGGAAATGACCCATGGGGCCACCTTCAGGCCGTCAAATTCGGGATTTTTAAACTTATTGATATCATAAGTGGTGTACGTACCCAAAAAAAACAGCCCAATGGTAAGGGAGGCCGCCAGTGCCCCCTGTAGATGCCGTAAATCAATATTTCTCTGCCAGAGGAATACGCCGAAAGCCCCTCCGGCCGCCGACAGAAACAAAATTTTCAGGCCAAACAGAATGGCCGCCGTTCTAAAACTGCCGGTTATTTTTTGCATCAACCCGGTGTGCTCCTGCTTATTATCCATCATTTTTTGCGCCGACTGAAGATCTATTCTGTCCAATCGGATAAATATTCTTATTGGGGTGGCATGGGTTTTAGCCATGATGGTGGCCAGCGGGGGAATGTCCACAGTGGTATATCCGCTGACCGCCGGCTGAATGCCGATCCGGACACGCAGCGCCTCCACCCGGAAGGACTGTTGGCCCAGAATACTTATAAAAATAAGTGCTCCCATGATGGCCGAGATATATAATGCTAAAGCACTCACTTTAGCCGGATAAGGCCTTTTTATTTCTACGGTTTTCACGCTTCACCCCCTGGCTTTCGTGAGTATCTCTATTTTTTTAATATATAGTTTCTCGGAGAGGAAAGCCACCGGCAAATAGTGGTACGCCTAAAGACTCAATAAAAAAACGCCCTGACGGGCGCTTGGGAATCCAGAATCCAGAAGCCAGAATCCAGAATCCAGAATGGTGACAGGCTGCCTTAAAAGCGACCCTCAAGCGACCCCACAGCGACATGCAGTGAGGGGGAGTGATTTAAGTCCGTGCGGAATGTACCGGAGGCTGCTACTGTCTCTTAACGACCGAGCCTACGGAATGCCGAGC